>OHGZ01000177.1_pt1 | contig 59014 bp, 52 predicted proteins | sample 1567851 | NCBI WGS metagenome assembly OHGZ01 (sample SAMEA3879563, study PRJEB24766) | human gut metagenome | biome: human-associated habitat; feature: feces | place: USA | collected 1985/1987 | reverse complement strand
CCTGCACTTCCCGGACGGTGTAGATGATATACACCCGCCCTTGCTCGTCCAGCCAGCCGTTTTTCACCGACAGGCTCATGCGGTCGAGCAGGATGCCGTACAGCGTCCGGGCATCCGTAGAAAGCTGCCGAAAACGGCTGTCCTGAAACAATGCCTTTGGGATGCGGAAGTAGGAAAATAGTTCACTCGACTGCCCATAGAAGTAGTCGAGCGTCATTTGGTGCGCCATCGGATTTTCAACTGTATGGGTGTGTTCATGTGGAAAAACACCTCCTTTTTGTGATATGGAAAATTTTTGAAGTTCCATTTTTGAGAAAAAATGGATGGAAAATGGATGAAAAAAATGCGTTGTAGTTTGTCCCGAAAACTGCAAAAGCAAAAATGTGTTATTTTCTAAAGATATTACGAAAAGGATAAAAAATCGAATGCTTGAAAAAATAAATAACGTAAATGTGCGTTTTATTGTGCTCTCTGTTTATAAAGTGCAGAACAGGCTGCTATCAAGAACCCCCGCAAGTAATTGCGTGAGCGCTTGAAAAAGCACAAATAAAGCAAACGAACCGCCCCGGTTTCCGTAACAGGAAGCCGGGGCGGTTTTTGTGTTGCAACGTACAGGAAAAGCAGAAAATATCTTTTACAGAAAGGACAAGCAAACTGTCCAACAGGATCGTTATAATAGACAGACAAAAGGGCATAAACGCCATCAAAGGAGAGTGCGCAATGAAAAAAATATGGATGTTTCTGCTGGGCGCGGCATTTGCCGCCGAACTGTTTCTGCTTGTCTGCATGGCAAGCAGAAGTGCATCACCGCGTCAGGTAATGTACACTTTTAAGGATGATGTATGGGATGTGATCTACCGGCTGAACCGCAGATGGAATTTGTGAGAAAAGCACTTGGCTTTTTGGAGGATGGACAGACAAGCTGTCCATCTTTTTTTGTATACTAGGATTGTGCAAAAGAGACAAAAATTTTGTGGCTGTTTCACAAAACAACAAAATTTCACACAAAGAATTGCGGCTGTTGTTGCACTGTGTTACAATGAACAGAGAAGGAGAATGAACTGTGCGTAATAGTAGATTAGACCGTATACTCTATATTCAGCAGATTCTGGTACAGGGCGGTGTGCTGAACAAACAGCAAACGGCGGACCACTTTGGCGTCAGTGAAAAAACCATCCAGCGCGATCTTGATACCCTGCGCAGCTATTTTGCAGACAGCGAGCCGCGCCGGGAGATCTTATACAACTCCGCAAAGGGCGGCTATTTGCTGGATGACACGCTTTCCCGCTTCCTCACCAGCAGCGAGATTCTGGCGGTATGCAAGATTTTGCTGGAAAGCCGTTCCATGGTCAAGGAGGAGATGTTCCCGATTCTGGACAAGCTGGTGCGGGTGTGCACCCCGCTGGATCGGTTGAATCAGGTCAAAGACCTCATCAGCAACGAGCGCTTCCATTACGTTGAGCCGCAGCATGGCCGGAAGTTTATTGAGAGCCTGTGGGACATCGGCACGGCAGTAGAAAATCACAATGTTATGGAAATTACCTACTGCCGCACCCATGATGGCGAGACCCGTGTGCGCACCATTGAGCCGGTGGGCATCCTGTTCAGCGAGTATTATTTCTATCTGGCGGCGTTTATTGAGGGCATCGACAAGGATAAGCACTTCCAGAACCCGCAGGACAATTCCCCGACGATTTACCGCATCGACCGTATCCAGAGCTATAAAACCCTTGACCGGCACTTTGCCCAGCGCTATACCGACCGCTTTCAGGAAGGCGAGATGCGCAAGCGCATCCAGTTCATGTACGGCGGCGAGTTGCAGACCATCCGGTTCGAGTATACCGGGCCAAGTCTGGAATCGGTGCTTGATCGACTGCCCACTGCAAAAGTCTTGCAGGTGACGGAAAAGGGCTGGATCGTGGAAGCCGAGGTGTTTGGCACGGGTATTCAAATGTGGGTGAGAAGTCAAGGAGACTATATAAAAATTATAAATACATAGGGAGACTATCATCATGAGCAAAATTCAGGTGGAAGTACGTTTTACAGATAAACTGGAGTCTATCCGTGTGGGTGGGCAGGACATGGAAATCCCGAATGCCATCAAGACAAAATCTGTTGAAGAATGGTTTGAACCGGCGGCTGGCCGTGTGAATTGGGATGGTCTGGGGGCTGAGATCAAGGCTATGGCTTTCAGCAATGAGAAAAATGCTGTGTACAGCTTCCTGTTCAATGGGCCGGAAGATAAAAAGCGAGAATTCATGGGCTTCGTGGAGAGCTTTTGTCTGGGGGAGGAAGCGCAGCAGGAAACGCAGGAGGAAACCGAGCAGGACTACCTGCAGGATGCCAGTGATTTTCAGCAGGTCGGCAATGCCGAGATGGCGTTTCAGAAGTACATGGTTGCGGCTAGTGAATACGGACGCCCAGATGCACAGCTGGAAGTGGCACGGTGTTACCAGAACGGTATTGGTGTAGAGAAAAATGCGGAAAATGCGGTCGTGTGGTACAAAAAGGCCGCAGAGCAGGGACTTGCAGAGGCACAGAACAATCTGGGCCTTTGCTATATGAATGGCAATGGTGTAACAAAAGACCCTGTACAGGCCGCTGAGTGGTATGCGAGAGCCGCAGAGCAGGGACTTGCAAGGGCGCAGTATAATCTTGGCTATTGCTACAAGACAGGAGAAGGCGTAGAAAAAGACCCGAAAAAGGCTGCGATGTGGTGTGAAAAAGCCGCAGAACAGGGAATAGCAGTCGCACAGAATAGCATTGGCTACTGCTACGATACCGGATTTGGTGTGGAAAAGGATACGAGCAAGGCTGTTTTCTGGTATCGGAAAGCCGCAGAGCAGGGCAATGTGGGAGCACAATATAAATTGGGCAAGTGCTATTATGATGGAAATGGCACAGAAATGAATTATAGTGAAGCAGTGAAATGGTACCGGAAAGCTGCAGAGCAGGGGATGGCAAGTGCGCAGAACGATTTGGGCTATTGCTATGACAATGGAGAAGGCGTGGAAAAGAACAGCGCAAAAGCAGTTGAATGGTACCGTAAGGCGGCAGAAAATGGAGATGCAACTGCGCAAAACAATCTTGGCTTTTGTTATGAGTATGGACGGAGTGTGACGCAATCGAAAGCAACTGCGGCAGAGTGGTACCGGAAAGCTGCGGACCAGGGCGATGCTAATGGACAGTACAATCTTGGCTGTTGCTATATCAATGGAGAAGGCGTGGAAAAGAACAGCGCGAAAGCAGTTGAATGGTTTCGTAAATCTGCGGAGCAAGGCGATTGTAGGGCTCAATATAATCTTGGTTTTTGCTATTACGATGGAGAAGGTGTGGAAAAGAACAGCGCGAAAGCAGTTGAATGGTATCGTAAGGCTGCAGAGCAGGGGAATGCAGATGCGCAGAACAGTTTGGGCTATTGCTATGACAATGGAGAAGGCGTGGAAAAGAACAGCGCGAAAGCAGTTGAATGGTATCGTAAATCTGCGGAGCAAGGCAATTGTTCGGCTCAACATAATCTTGGCTGTTGCTATGGCAATGGAGAAGGCGTGGAAAAGAATAGCGCGAAAGCAGTTGAATGGTATCGTAAATCTGCGGAGAATGGTAATGCAGCTGCACAGTACAATCTTGGCGTTTGCTATGGCAACGGAGAAGGCGTGGAAAAGAACAGCGCGAAAGCAGTTGAATGGTATCGTAAATCTGCGGAGAATGGTAATGCATTTGCACAGTTCAATCTTGGCATTTGCTATGTCAACGGAGAAGGCGTGGAAAAGAACAGCGCGAAAGCAGTTGAATGGTACCGTAAGGCCGCAGAGCAGGGGAATGCAGATGCGCAGAACAGTTTGGGCTATTGCTATGACAATGGATATGGCGTGGCACAGAACAAAGAAGAAGCGGCGAAATGGTATCGTAAGGCCGCAGAGCAGGGGATGGCAAGTGCGCAGAACAGTTTGGGCTATTGCTATGACAAGGGAGAAGGCGTGGAAAAGAACAGCGCGAAAGCAGTTGAGTGGTATCGTAAATCTGCGGAGAATGGTAATGCAGATGCACAGTACAATCTTGGGTTGTGTTACGAATATGGTACAGGTGTAACGTTATCGAGAGCAACTGCGGCGAAGTGGTACCGGAAAGCTGCAGAGCAGGAGTATGCAGATGCCCAATATAAGCTTGGCGTGTTCTATGAAAATGGATACGGAGTGACGCAGGATAAAGAACAGGCCATGCAATGGTACAAAAAAGCTGCAGATCAGGGCAACGAAAATGCAAAGAAAGCCCTTGACATAATGCAGAGCAGCGGTATGGGTGCGGCAGTGGCAGCCGGCGCCGCGGCGGCCACTGTAGGTCTGTTGTGGAAAATTTTGAGGGGTTAACAGCAGAAAGGAAAATAAATCATGGCAGACGAGCTTGAGGTGCTTGAAAAACAGCAGCTTTCCGCGCAGCGGTCGCTGAATGACCTGACGGACCAGCTGACCCTTGCAGACCATCTGGTGTATAAAAAATATCTGACGGAACTGCAGAACTATGGTATGGTGGAACTCTCCCAGCAGATGTTGAAAGTGCAGGACCCTGCCCAGTACATCCGACTGTTCCAGTTGCAGAAATTGACCCTGAAAAAGGGCGAAGATATGTTCCAGAAGCTTTCCACGGTGTATTATTCCAGCATGGCACAAGGCTGTAGTCTGGCGGTGATGATCGATGTGCCAGAAGGAAATGCCGGTGCCAATATCTATCTGGGCGTTCGCGAGGATCCCCTGAAACAGAGCATGAAGAGCCGCAAGCTGGAAATTTCCAGCAAGGCGTTGCAGAAAGTGCTGCTCTCCAACTTCCCCGGTTCCGATATAAAAGGCATTTCTCAGAAAGATGAAAAAGAACTGCTGGAAGAAGCCTTTGGCGAAGAGCAGGAGGCGGTGGCCTCAGTGTCCTGTGTGGCAGCGCTGCGCGATAAGTCTAAAACGGAAGACAAAGCTTTTGTGCAGGGCATTGAGCGCTTTATGGATGCGATGGAAGGAGAAAAGTATACTGCGCTGTTTTTGGCAGAACCTGTTTCCAATGAAACGCAGGCGGCTATCCGCAGCGGGTATGAAAATCTGTACAGCACTCTTTCGCCCTTCCGCAAGAGTACATGGTCTTATACCGAGAACCAGAGCACAGCTGTGATGGAGAGCCTGTGCAGTGGAACTTCCCATACCATCAGCGATACTGTCAGCACGACTACAACGGACGGTACGAACCAGTCCTCTTCGGTGACGGATGGCACACAGAAAACGAAAGGGGTCAGCGGCGGTATCAACGGCGGTGTCGGCAGCAGCTTCGGCACCTCGGTCACAAAAATCTCGCCGGTGGCTGGCGGCATTGCAGGCATTCTGGGTCTGGGCGGCTTGGCAGCTTCGGCCCTGATTCCGGGCGCGGGGGCCGTCATCGGCCCGTTGCTGGGTACGGCGGGCAGAGCCGTAGGCGGCATGGCGTCAGCCAGAACGGCTTTCAACAGCATCGCCCGGAACATCGGAGGCTCACTGGGCGTAAACGCCTCGCGGGGTACCAGCCACTCTACCACCGAGCAGACCGGCACTTCGCACAGCACCTCCGATGGAACGTCGCATGGAACATCGGACACCACCAGCCAGCAGGAGAGCCACGGCACAACGGACACCCGCGGCACGGGCCGTACTCAGCAGGTGGAACTGTGCAATAAATCGGTGGAGGAACTGCTGGAACGCATTGAAAACCAGCTCAAGCGTGTAAAGGAAAGTGAAGATTATGGCTGCTATAACTGTGCAGCGTATTTCCTTTCGTCTACTCAATCCACAGCACTTTTGGCGGCCAACACTTACCGCGCATTGATGGTAGGCGAGGGCTCCTCGGTGGAGAGCGGTGCCGTCAATGTGTGGAAGAACAATGAGGCAGAAGTGGCACAGCTGCGGGAATATCTCAAGCGGTTCATGCAACCGGTCTTTGCTCGCCCGCTATGGGAGAATGCGCCGGATAGTCTGCTTTATACACCTGCAACGCTGGTCAGCGGGCGGGAACTGCCGATGCACCTTGGTTTGCCCACCCGCTCAGTGCATGGTTTGCCGATTATTGAGCACGCGGAGTTTGGCCGCAATGTGCCGGATGAGGCGATGCCGGATGAGGACAAGATGAATCTGGGCAAGATTTACCACATGGGTAAAGAGGAAGCGGCAGGACTGCTCTTGAACCGGCAGGCGATGGCTTCCCACACATTCATCACTGGCTCGACCGGCACAGGCAAATCCAATGCGGTCTACCATCTGCTGGATGAGATCACAAAGAACGGACAAACGACGTTTCTTGTGGTGGAACCGGCCAAGGGCGAATACAAGAACGTGTTCGGCAATTGTACAGATGTGCAGGTGTTTGGTACAAACCCCAGAGAAACGCCGCTGCTGCGCATGAACCCCTTTGCATTCCCTGAGAATATCCATATTCTGGAACATATTGACCGTCTGGTGGAGATATTCAACGCCTGCTGGCCGATGTATGCAGCCATGCCAGCGGTGCTGAAGGATGCTATTGAGCGCAGCTATCAGAAAGTAGGCTGGGATCTGCGCAATTCGGAGAGCGAGAAGGGAGTTTTCCCAACCTTCTTTGACCTGCTGGATATTCTGCCGGGCGTCATTGAAGAGTCGCATTATTCCAAGGATACCCAAAGCGATTATGTGGGCGCATTGTGCACCCGCGTAAAGTCGTTGACAAACGGTATTTATGGAAGTGTGCTTTGCGCAGAAGATGCGCTGACGGACGAAGCGCTGTTTGACCGCAATGTTATTGTGGATTTGAGCCGAGTGGGCTCTATGGAAACGAAATCGCTGCTGATGGGCATCTTGGTGATGAAGTTACAGGAATACCGGATGTGCAGCAGCGGGATGAACAGCAGGCTGCGCCATGTCACAGTGCTGGAAGAAGCGCACAACCTGTTGCGCAAGACCTCGGCGGAACAGTCGCAGGAAGGTGCAAATTTGCAGGGCAAGTCGGTGGAAATGCTGGCAAATGCTATTGCGGAAATGCGTACTTATGGTGAGGGGTTTATCATTGCAGACCAGGCACCCGGACTGCTGGATGTGTCGGTCATCCGCAACACGAACACCAAAATTATTCTGCGCCTGCCGGACGAAGAGGATCGCAAGCTGGTAGGTAAGTCTGCCGCCCTGAAGGAGACACAGATCGACGAATTGTCCAAGCTGCCGCTGGGTGTGGCTGCCGTTTACCAGAATGAGTGGCCGGAGGCGGTGCTCTGCAAGATTGAGGCGTATCCCATGCCGGAAAATGCTGTTTACCACAAGCCCTCAAAAATGCCGCATGAAATCAACGCAGAGTTTGTATTCGGACAACTGGCAGCGGGCAAAGAGCTGGAACCGCTGAGCATTTCGGAGATGGAGCAGCTGAAGCTCTGGCTGAAACGCCATGAGACTGTGCTGAAGCCGGAGGACGGCCGCTACCTGGAACGGGTCTTTGCAGGCGGCGAACTGGATGTGGCTAAGACTCGGAAAGCTGTGTTCGATTTCTTTGGTGGGATCGGTACAGTCGTTGATTACTGTGCCGCAGCTAAAAAGTCGCTCACACCCCGTAAAGAATTTCTGGAACAGCTGCAGGGACAGTACGGCCTGAAAGCTGCTGCTGCAGACTGGGTGCTAAATAGCGTGATAAGCATGGGCATGAGCCTGAACCCGGATGCAAAGGCTGTAGATAATCTAAGGACGAATTTTGAACAGCAGGGAGGTCGTGTGCTGTGAGGCGAGAAATCTCAGAAGCGAAACCGATGGAAGCAAAAACGCACATTGGGTTGGATGATGTCGTCAAACGGTCATTTGAGCGTCTACAGAAAGGCGTGATAGAAAAGGCAGAAGAAAAACTGGATGCTGCTACGGAAAAGTCATTTGCAGAGCTAGAAAAAGAGCTGGAATACAAAAATAACGATGATGGAATGCCGTACCGTATGGAGCAGGATCTTTTGTCGGATGCAGAGTATAAAAGAAACGGATATGAGTACACTACCGATCACCTTGGAAGGCTGTTTACAGCCGAAGGAGACCTGCATCTGAAAGAGCATGATGGTCGTCTGCAAATTAAAGACAGCATCCATGACATTGGAAAAGGATATGAAAAAAGTACCGATGATCGAGGTCATGCAATTGCAGATCGCTTTGATGGAGCAAACGATTTGGAAAATCTCATTCCGCAGGATTCTGGACTAAATCGGAACGAATTCAAAAATTTTGAGAATAAACTGGCACAGGAAGTGGAAGCTGGGAAAAAAGTCAATCTGAAATTGGAAATGCATTATCCGGGAGACTCCTTCCGCCCGGATGCCATTACTGCTGTGACAACGATTGACGGAAAGCAGGAAGTTAAAGTATTTCTGAACGATTAGTATTTATAAGTCCACTGCACTTTCAGATTATTACAATCCCGGTCGATTGCACATACAATACAAGTATCACTTCACAAAACGGAGGGTACTTGTACTATGGTGGACTACGCCGACATCGGAAAACGCATCCGTGCCTGCCGCCTTGCAAAGGGCATGACGCAGGAGCAGCTGGCCAATGAGGTCGGCGTGGTGGTCACGCACATCAGCCATATCGAAACAGGCAACTCCGTGCCCAGCCTGAAAACGCTGATCGACATCATCAACGCGCTGGATTGCTCCGCAGACGAGCTGCTGTGCATCGAGATCAAAAAAGCAAAGCCGGTGTTCGACAGCTGGATGACCGAACAGCTTGCAGATTGCTCCGCCGATGAGGCAAAGATCATCAAAGAAACGGTAGTCAGTCTGAAAAAATCGCTCCGAAAAGTGTACGGAAAGTCCTCTAAATACAGATATGACTAAAATTTCAAAAACTAAATGTCAGTTGATAGGTATTGAGTGTCTGAAAGAACACCAATAAACAGAATGAACCGCCCCGGTTTCCATAGTAGGAAGCCGGGGCGGTTTTTATACAAAAAAGAGATCGTTTTTGTATAGCTTTGATGAATTGGCGCGGAGCCGTTGACAGCAGAAGGGCAGAAGCGTATCTTTGGAACAGAAGGCGGAACAGGGCCATAAATAGCAGTTTTCTTTACCTTGCAAGGACACTTTCGTTTTGATGAGGCACGACCCGGTGTGCCGCTTTTTTCATTTGCGGAGATAAAATGCAAAAAGTACGGATTATAGTACACATTATCTGCAATGCTCGGTACACGGAAGGCACACACACCGGAAAAGGAGCAAAAATGCGCTGGACGTTGAATAAAACAAGGCTTTTGGCTGGTAAAACGGACCCGGAGAATACCAGCCTGTGGCTGCCGCTCTGGATGCACCTGTGGGATACGGCGGGCATCATGGAGCGGCTGGTCCGGCAGTGGCTCCCGGAAAGTGCAAAACGGGCCATGGGCTTTGAGCGCGAGGAAGCGTTGCTCGCGCATGCCCGGTTTCTGGGCGGGATCCATGATATAGGCAAGGCTACGGTAGCCTTTCAGGCAAATATCCTGCGCACTCTGCCGGAGGCGCGACAGCGGCTGGAAATGTTGACGCCGCTGGACTGTCCTGAACAGAACCGCCGGGAGTCGCCGCATGCCCGGGCGGGCGAGGCAATTCTGTTGTGGAATGATTGTCCCGGCGGGCTAGCCTCCATTGTGGGAGCGCATCACGGCAGGCCACAGAGCTGCGCGGCGGTCGATGATCAGTTAGAGGGTTGGGAGAGCAACTACTACCCCAAGGGACAAAAAAAGGTCTGGGAGAGCTTTTGGACAGAACTGCTCATGACTGTTTTGCAGGACTGCGGCTTTGATGATACGGCGGAACTGTACGACCTGGACCCGCAGGAGGAAGTGCTTCTGACCGGACTTCTGATCATGGCAGACTGGATCGCCAGCAATACGGAATACTTCCCCCTGATCCCGGTAGAGGAGCTGGGCAGCATGGAGGATTACCCGGCGCGGGTGGACAGGGCTTGGGAAAAGCTGGCCCTGCCCTTCCCGTGGGAGGCACAGCCGGGCATCGCAGACCCGCAGGAGTTTGCGGTGCGGTTCGGCTTTGCGCCTAATGCGGTGCAGAGGGCTGTTCTGGAAGCTGCAGATACCGCAGCGGAACCGGGCATCCTGATCTTGGAAGCACAGATGGGCGTGGGCAAAACCGAGGCGGCGCTGGCCGCTGCGGAGATCATGGCCAGCCGGTTCGGGCTGGGCGGTGTCTTTTTCGGGCTGCCCACACAGGCCACGGCAAACGGCATCTTTCCCCGGCTGCTTGGCTGGGCAGACACGCAGTCTGAGGAGACGCTGCCGCAGGCTATAAAGTTGGCGCACGGCATGGCGGAACTGAACGAGTGCTATCTGCGGCTGCAGGGGCGCGGGGTGCAGCTGGAGGAGGATGCGCAGGAAGAGCATCAGGTGCAGGTACACCAGTGGTTTCGGGGAAACAAGCAGGCACTGCTGGCAAACTTCGTGATTGGCACAGTGGATCAGCTGCTGCTGGCGGCACTTGCCCAGAAGCACGTTATGCTGCGGCATCTGGGGCTTGCGGGCAAGGTGGTCATTATTGATGAGTGCCACGCCTACGATACCTACATGAACTGCTATCTGGACCGCGCACTGGAATGGCTGGGCTGGTATAAGGTGCCGGTCATTCTGCTGTCGGCCACCCTGCCCGCCCGGCGGCGCACAGAGCTGGTCGAGGCCTACCAGCAGAAAAAGGCCGCCCCGGACGCTCCGTGGGAAACCAGCTGCGGCTATCCGCTGCTGACATGGACGGATGGCGCAGAGGTAAAGCAGACGGCCATCCCACTAGACGCACCCGGTCAAACGGTGCAGCTAACTACGCTCACAGAGCCGGAGCTGCCCGCGCTGCTGCGCCGGAAGCTGGCCGAGGGCGGCTGCGCGGGGGTAATCGTAAACACGGTCAAAAAAGCGCAGAAGATCGCGCAGCTGCTGCGGGAAAGCCTGCCGGACAAAGAGGTGCAGCTGTTCCATGCGCAGTTTCTGATGCCGGACCGCGCGGCGCGGGAAAACCAGCTGATGGCACGCATCGGCAAGGGCTCTGCACCGGAGTGCCGGAACGACCTGATCGTGGTGGGCACGCAGGTGATGGAGCAGTCGCTGGACATTGATCTGGACGTTCTTGTCACAGAGCTTTGCCCCATGGATCTGCTGCTGCAGCGCATTGGACGGCTGCACCGCCACCACCGCAGCCGCCCCGCTCCGTTGCAGCAGGCCTGCTGCGCGGTGCTGGACACCGGGGAAGATGCCTTTGACGCGGGCAGCGAGGCGGTATATGGACAGTGGCTGCTCTGGCGCACCCGGAAGTTTCTGCCCCGGAGCATCCGGCTGCCGGAGGAGATCTCTCCGCTGGTGCAGCGGGTCTACGGCTGGGAGCGGGAAATTCCCGGCGGGGCGCAGGGTGAGGAAATGCGCTGCGTATATGAGCAGACACAGGAGAAAAAGAAAGCACGCGCCGAAGCATACCTTGTGCCGCAGCCGGAAACGCACCGGCTGGCGCAGCTGAACACGCTGGACGACTGGATGCAGAACGAGGGCGCCCGCTCCGACCCGGCAGCCCGGGCGGCAGTGCGGGACGGCGACCCCTCGGTAGAGGTGCTGGTAATGCAGTGCCGGGCAGACGGCAGCATCCACTTTCTGCCGTGGCAGGAGGGCGGCAGTGCCGTAGCTGTCGACAGCCCGCCCCCGCCGGAAACGGCACTGAAGATCGCCCGGCAGAAGCTGCGGCTCCCGGCGGTGTTCGGCAAGGCGTGGAAGGTGGACGGGGTCATCCGGGAGCTGGAAGCGGACAACCGCAGCCGTCTTGCGGCGTGGCAGCTGTCGCCGCTGCTGCACGGAGAACTGATCCTGCTGCTGAATGAAAACCTGACTGCCCGACTTGTGGGCATGGAACTTTGTTATGACCGTGAAAACGGCCTGTATTACCAAAAGGAGGAGACGGATGAAGGAAATTGAATTCAACCTGCTGACCGAACCGTGGATACGGGTGCGGCTGCGGGACAACACGGTACGGGAGGTGTCCCTGACCGAGGCACTGGTGTCGGCGCAGGATTATGCGGACCTTGCGGGCGAGATGCCTACCCAGAACGCCGCCGTGCTGCGGCTGCTGCTGGCGGTGCTGTTCACCGTGTTCTCCCGGGTGGATACAAAGGGAGAGTCCCGCCCACTGATGCAGAGCGATGATGCACTGGAGCGCTGGAGCGCGCTGTGGCAGCTTGGGCATTTCCCGGCAGAGCCTGTCCGGGATTATCTGGAGCAGTGGAAGGACCGCTTCTGGCTGTTCCACCCGACACACCCCTTCTGGCAGGTGCCGCAGGCAAAGATCGGCACGGAATACGGCGCGGCCAAACTCAACGGTGAAATGTCGGAAAGCAGCAATAAACTCCGGCTCTTTCCGCTGTATGCGGGGCAGAGCAAGGAGCAGCTGAGCTATCCGCAGGCGGCGCGGTGGCTGCTATGCGTGAACGGCTATGATGACACCTCTGCAAAGCCAAAAGGAAAGGGACTTCCGTCCGTAGGAGCCGGGTGGCTGGGCAAGATCGGTTTTATTCAGGCACAGGGCGATAATCTGTACGAGACCCTGATGCTGAACCTGACACTGCTGCGCGACGGTCGGGAATGCTGGGGCGAAAGCAAGCCCTGTTGGGAACTGGAAGCACCAAAGAGCGCGGAACGGACAGAAATTTGCTGCCCGGATAACCCGGCACAGCTGCTCACCCTGCAATCCAGAAGGCTGTTGCTGCACAGGACAGGGGAGAATGTGGATGGGTTCTGTCTGCTGGAAGGAGATTTCTTCCCCAGAGAAAACGTCTTTGCCGAACAGATGACCATCTGGCGCACGATGCCAATCAAGAAAAATGAACCGGTGGTGTTTGTACCCTGTCGTCATGACCCGGCCAAACAATTCTGGCGGGAGTTCCCGGCGGTCTTTTGTCAGGACAGCGGGCATCGCCCGGGCGTTGTATGCTGGATCGAAAAGTTGCAGGAAAAGAGATTGAAACTTCTGGATCCCCGCAGAAAAATACATTTCCGCATCTCCGGTGTCCAATATGGCGATAAGGACTTCTTTGTAAATGATTCTTTCAGCGACAGCCTGACCTTTCAGGCAGGGATTTTAGATGAGATAGGGCGCCCATGGCAGAGCCGGATCGTCAGAGAAATCGAGCGCTGTGAACAGACAGCGGCGCTGATCGGGCGTTTTGCGCAGGAACTGGCAATTGCCGCCGGTGACCGGAATGAAAATGCAGGCGGCGCGGTTCGTGCACAATTCTACTTTGCGGTGGATCAGCCTTTCCGGCAGTGGCTGCAGGCAGTAGACCCGGAGCAGGACGACCCGGATGAGGCAGTGCTGCGCTGGCAGGCGCAGGCACGCAGCATTGCAGAACGGCTGGGAAAACAGATGGTGATGGAGGCCGGAAACGCCGCTCTGAAGGGACGCCGCATTGTGGTGGATAAGGATAAAAAGACCGAGCGCACCATTCTGTATACCGCGCCAAAGGCCTATAATCATTTCCGCACAAGGCTTTGGGAAATCTATCCCAAAACAGAACCATAAAGGGGGAATTGTATGAAAACACAGGACGTCAAACTGTATGCGGCGCAGCAGCTGCACAGGCTTCAGGCTCTGCCGGACAACCAGCGGCGGGCAGAACTGGCAAAGCTGCGGCGGGGTATCGGCCACGCACCCGGCGAGCTGCCGGAGCTGTGGGGATGCTTTTTGCTGGGAATGCCGGAAAGCTTTCAGGGGCGCAGTGCTCCCTCGGCGGCAGAGTGGGCGGTCTACCTTGCCCTGACCCTGTATGCTGTGCATCAGCAGGGGAATGACCGCCCCATGAACTGCCCCGGCAACACGCTGGGGCGTGCGGTGCGGCAGCTGGCAGAGCGGAACAGTGCCGGACAGGACTGGACCGAGGTCAGTGTGCTCCGGCGGTTCAATGCGCTGGCCACCGCAGAAGAAATTACCGAGATCAGCCACCATCTGCGGGGCATGATCCAGTTGTTGAGTGCGGCAAAGGATGGCGGCATCCCGCTGGACTATCCGCAGCTTGCGGCAGACCTGTATGAATTGCAATGCACCGACCCGCGGTATGCACAGATTCCCGCCAATGTTCGTCTGCGGTGGGGGCAGGACCTGTACCGCGACCCGAAGCCTGCACCGGAAGAGAAAGAAAAGGAGACTTGACCATGAATAAGCGCCTGTATGTTGATTTCCACATTTTGCAGACCGTCCCGCCCAGCTGCATCAACCGGGACGATACCGGCAGCCCCAAAACAGCCGTGTACGGCGGTGTGACCCGTGCCCGGGTATCCTCGCAGGCATGGAAGCATGCCATGCGCGCAGCCTTTGCGGAGAATGCTCAGCTGGACGTGGGCAAGCGCACCAAAAAGGCCGCAGAACTGGTGAAGGCGCAGATCCTTGCACTGGCCCCGGAACTGGATGCGGACAAGCTGGCAAAGAGAGCGCTGGAGAATGCGGGCATCAAGAGCGACGATAAGGGCACCAAGGCACTGTTCTTCATGAGCGTTGCGCAGGCAAAGGCGTTGGCAGAGCTGGCTGTGGAGGGCTCTGCGGATAAAAAGCAGTATCGGGATGCCCTGAAAGCAGCGCCCTCGATGGACATGGCGCTGTTTGGCCGCATGGTGGCAGATGACCCTTCTCTGAACTATGACGCCGCTGCGCAGGTGGCGCACAGCATCTCCACTCATGCTGTGCAGAACGAGTACGATTACTTTACCGCCGTGGATGACTGTCAGGCAGAGGACAACGCCGGTGCAGGCCATCTGGGCACGGTGGAGTACAACTCCTCCACCCTGTACCGCTATGCTACGGTGAACGTGATGGAGCTGGCCGGGCAGCTGGGTGCAGCGCAGGCAGCGGAGACGGTGCGGGCCTTTGGTGAGGCGTTCCTCTTCTCCATGCCCACCGGCAAGCAGAACACCTTTGCAAACCGCACGCTGCCGGATGCGGTATATGTGACCCTGCGGGAGGATCAGCCGGTGAACCTGTGCGGCGCATTCGAGCGTGCCGTGCCCCGCAGTGCGCAGGGTTACGCAGCACCTTCCAAGGCAGCACTGGCGCAGTATGCGCAGCAGATGTACAGCAGCTTTGCCGAGGCCCCGGCGCAAAGCTTTACCGTGGGCAGCGGGCTGGAGGAACTGGCTCCGGCGCAGACGGCAAAGGCGATGCTGGACGCACTGGAAAAGGCTGTCCGGGATGCGCTTGCCGGAAATGAGGTGGGGTAATGGCAACGCTGTTGCTTCGGCTGGCAGCGCCTTTGCAGGCGTGGGGCGCGGACTCTAAATTTGAGACCCGCAAGACGGGCCGGGAACCCACCAAGAGCGGCGTGGTCGGTCTGCTGGCGGCAGCTCTGGGGCTGCGGCGGGACGAGAGCGAAGCGTTGACCCGGCTGACCGGGCTGCGGTTCGGTGTCCGTGTGGAGCGGGAAGGGCAGCTGCTGGTGGACTACCACACGGCAAAGACGCAGGACGAAAAGACCTCTTATGTGACCTACCGCCATTATTTGCAGGATGCCGTGTTTCTGGCCGGGATCGAAAGCACCGACACCGCCCTTTTGCAGCAGCTGCAGCAGGCACTGCTGCACCCGGCGTTTCCGCTGTATCTCGGTCGCCGCTGCTGCCCGCCTACCCTGCCGCTCTGTCTGGGCGTACGCCCGGGCAGCTTGCAGGAGGTACTGCAAGCGGAACCGCCCCTGTGCCCGGGACGGCAGAGCCGGATCCTATTGGACGCCGATCCGCTGGAGCCGGGCACGGCTCCGCAGCGGGATGTGCCGGTGAGCTTTGACCCGCATCATCGGCAATACGGCTACCGCTCGGTACGGGAGCTTTGGCAAAAAGTGCCGGACAGCCCGGAGGCTACGGAGCACGACCCATTCCGGGAATTGTAAAAAGGGGGCGAGAGAATGTATTTATCACGGGTAGAACTCGATCCCACCCGCCGCAGCACCATGGCTGCGCTGGCGGCACCGCAAAAACTGCATGGCGCAGTGGAAAGTGCTTTTGCAGGGGAGCGCCGCCGCAGGCTGTGGCGGTTGGATCGTCTGGGAGAGCGGCTGTATCTGCTGCTGCTCAGCGAGGATGCACCGGAGCTGTCCGGCATGGTGGAGCAGTTTGGCACCGGAGCGGCTGCAGAGACCCGCAGCTACGACCCGCTTTTGCAGCGGGTGGAGCCGGGCAGCTGCTGGCAGTTCCGGCTGACTGCAAACCCCACCAAAAGCTGCAAAGACACCCAAAACCCCGCAGCGCGGGGAACCGTGGCCGCACATTGCACAACACAGTACCAGAAGCAGTGGCTGTTGGAGCGCGCTGCAAAGCACGGCTTTGCCCTGCGGGAGGAGGAATTTACCGTGACCCGGGTGCAGTGGCAGCATTTTGCCAAGCACGGCACCCGGCCGGTGACCCTGCTGGCAGTGACCTACGAGGGCGTTTTACAGGTGACCGATGCAGAGCAGTTCCGGGCACTGCTGTGTCAGGGCATAGGGCGCGGTAAGGCCTACGGCCTTGGGCTGATGACCATTATGCGCGGAGGAAACTGAGAGGGACGAGATGCCGGGCATGATCCGGCCGGACCTGCAGGCGCTGGCGCAGCATTTTTAGCTGGCAGAAAAAGTGGAGCATCGCGCCCTGCCGGACTGCCATTTGATACAACAGGTTTATTGCAAACTGAAGGAAACAGCGGTACAATAGCAACGGGAGGCACGGTGCTACGGGATCTTTTTAGTCTTTTCCCCGCATACGCGGGGGTGATCCCATGTGATAGTGTGGTCTTGCTGTCTGCTCTCCCTTTTCCCCGCATACGCGGGGTTGATCCTATGCATATGGCTGACTGCAAGCGTCAGGTGGCCCTTTCCCCCGCATACGCGGGGGTGATCCCACAACACAGGGGTAGAATGCCATGGTGTCGCGCTTTTCCCCGCATACGCGGGGCTTACCAAAAGACCCCTCGCAAGGTTTTGCGTGAATGCCTGAAAAAAGTACCCATAAAGCAAACGAACCGCCCCGGTTTCCGTAGCAGGAAGCCGGGGCGGTTTTGTATGCAGGAGGCGGGAGCAAGGGCAGTTCCTCCGACCTTGCGCTTTCTGGCATTTCAGGGAAAAATGCGCAAACAAAAAGCAGGCAGTGTCGTGGAAAGGAGGAGGAAAGCGACACTGCCTGCTGTATAGGAACCCCTGAACATTGCGGCTTGATCAGGAGGGATTTGGTAGTCTGTCCGCCGTTCTGGCTATTGCCTCGCATAGAAACGGGAGACAGTTTTTATGGGCCTGCTGTGCGCCGCTGCTGCGGCCGCACCTGCAGGGAAATGTGCCTGCATGGGCTTTTGCGGGGAGAACCTTTCGGAGGTTATGGGGGATGTCCGTTCCGTTCTCCCTGAGTGCACCCTTATTATGCCAGACAATCGTGGCAATTCTTTGTGGTAATTTTGAACAGTTTGCAAATATTGCAGTTTGCGTTTATAATGTCCGAGCAACATCCGCAAACTGCATATCGCAAATATGCCGTTTTGACAGGCACTGTTTTTGAAAATTGCGATAAACGCCCTGCCTATAAAAAAGACTGCTGAAAAGTCCGCGCTTCTCAGCAGTCTGAATCTGTAATTTTTTTGCGTTACACCCCAAAGAACTCCTTGGCGATGTCGGCGCTGCGCTTGGCGTCCTTGGCGTACCAGTCCGCGCCGATCTTCTCAGCGTATTCCGGGGTCAGCACGGCACCGCCCACCATGATCTTGCAGTCCAGCTGCGCGGCGCGCAGGGCGGCGATGGTCTCCTCCATGCTTTTCAGGGTGGTGGTCATCAGCGCGGAAAGGCCTACCAGATGCACGTCCTTTTCCCGCACGGTGTCCACCACCGTCTCCACCGGTACGTCCCGGCCAAGGTCCAGCACCTCAAAGCCGTAGTTTTCCAGAATGACCCGGACGATGTTTTTGCCGATGTCGTGTACATCGCCCTTGACGGTGGCAAGGACGATACGCCCCTTGCTGGCGCTGCCCTCGCCCTTTTGGGCAATGGCGGTCTTGATCTCCTCAAAGGCGCTCTGGGCGGCGCTGGCGGCCTGTAGCAGCTGCGGCAGGAACAGGGTGCCTTTTTCGTATTTGGCACCCACGATGTCCAAAGCGGGGATCAAGGCTTCGTCCACCACTTCCAGCGGCTGCTTTTCTGCCAGCAGGGCGCGGGTATGGGCGGCGGCGTCACCCTTCAAGCCCTTTTCCACCGCTTTCATCAGGGCGGCGTAGGGGCCGGTAAGTTCTGCTTCGGTGGCACTGGCGGCAGGCGCGGCTTTTGCAGCCTGTGCCAGTGCGGTGCTGGCGGGCACACGGTCGGCAAAGCGCTCGATGTACTTTGTGCTCTGCTTGTCCCGGTTGGTCAGCACGTTGTAGGCGTACACCGCCGCCATCATCTCCTCGCTGGAAGGGTTCATGATGGCAAGGTCCAGCCCGGCGTACATGGCCATGGTCAGGAAGGTGGTGTTCAGGTAGGTGCGGCAGGGCAGACCAAAGCTGATGTTGGATACGCCCAGCACGGTGCGCACTCCCAGCTCCTTTTTGCAGGCTTCCAGTGCCTGCACCGTGGCCAGCACATCCTCCTGCTGGGCGCTGGCGGTCAGGGTAAGGCAGTCGATGTAGATATCCTCCCGGGGAATGCCCGCTGCCAGTGCTGCCTCGGTGATGCGGCGGGCAATGGCCACGCGGTCTGCGGCTTTGGGCTGGATACCTTTTTCGTCGATGGCAAGTCCCACGATGGCGGCACCGTACTTCTTGCACAGCGGCAGGATGGCGGCGAGCTTTTCTGGCTCGCCGTTGGTGGAGTTGACGATGGGCTTGCCGTTGTACACCCGCAGACCCCGCGCCAGCGCCTCCACGTTGGAGGAGTCCAGTTGCAAAGGCAAACTGGTCACGCTTTGCAGAGCCTTGACCACCTGCTCCATCAGCACCGGCTCGTCCACGCCGGGTGCGCCCACGTTCACGTCCAGGATCTGCGCACCGGCCTCTGCCTGACTGACGGCCTGTTCCAGCACATAGTTCATGTCGCCTTCCCGCAATGCCTGCTGGAAGCGCTTTTTGCCGGTGGGGTTGATGCGCTCGCCCACCACCGTGATGCCGTCTACCGTGACCGTGTCCACCGGGGTGCACAGCACCGAGGGCATCCGGTGCGCGGGACGCCCCGGGGTGCAGCCTGCAAAGGTGCCGTTGAGCAGCTTGATGAACTCCGGGGTGGTGCCGCAGCAGCCGCCGGCAGCAAACAGGTGCAGCTCCCGGTAGGGCTTCATCTGCAAGGCAAACAGCTGCGGGGTGATGTCGTAGCCGCTGCCGTCCGCCCGGGGCAGACCGGCGTTGGGCTTGACGAACACCGGGAAGTTGCCGGGCACGGCTTCTGCCAACCGCTTAGCCATGGGGAAGATCTCCTTGGGGCCCAGCGAGCAGTTGATGCCCACGGCGTCTGCCCCCAAGCCCCGGGCGGTGGCGGCAAAGCTTTCCACTGTGCAGCCGGTAAAGGTGCGCCCGCCTGCTTCAAAGCTCATGCTGGCCAGAATGGGCAGATGAGTATTCTCCTTGGCAGCCAGCAGGGCGGCCTTCAACTCGTACAGGTCGGTGTAGGTCTCAAAAAAGATCAGGTCTGCCCCGGCGGCTTCGCCTGCCTTGATGATGCGGGCATACTCGGCCACAGCATCCTCAAAAGCCAGCGTTCCGCTGGGTTCCAGCAGCTCGCCCAGCGGGCCTACGTCCAGCGCGGTCAGCGCACCGTAGGGCGCACAGGCACGCTTGCAGTTTTCAATGCCTGCGGTGATGACCTGCTCCAGCGTGTAAGCACTGCCTGCCAGCTTGTGGGCAGAAGCGCCGAAGGTGTTGGCGTTGACGATGCGGCTGCCCGCCGCAGCGTACTGCCCATGGATGCCCTCGATGAGCGCCGGGTCGGTGATGTTCAGCTCTTCCGGGCGTGCGCCCAGCTTGAGCCCGGCAGCTTGCAGCATGGTGCCCATGCCGCCGTCCAGCAGGATGGTATTGCTCTGTCTGAAAAGTTCATTCACTTGCACAGGTCTTTCCCCTCTTTCTGTATTCGCAGCGGGTGCGCAGCACACAATGGCCGCACCCGGCCAGTTGTCCTTTTACCGGGTGGTCGCTGACCCCCAGCAGGGCAGTCACGCTCTTGCGCGGGGTCATCAGGTTGGTGTCGGTGACGCACAGCCCGGCCTTGCGCGCGGTGTCCAGTGCCGCTGCCACCAGCGGCTGCACCGCGATGTCCCAATCGCCGTAGCCGGGCGAAAAGCGCCCGGTCAGATACTTTCCCTCTGTCGCCGCCCACTGGCGCAGCTGCGCCTCGGCGGCATCGGCGGCCTGCTCGGCCAGTGCGCTGCCCAAGGCATCGGCGGCTACCCCGGCGGCAATGTCGCCCACGCCCGCCCGGCGGATCTGGGCATCCACCCCGGGGCCCAGCGTCACCGCCAGCAGAATGGCCTGCCCGCAGCCTGCCAGATGCTTGTGCACATCCTCGCCGGGCAGAAGTCCGGCTTCGGTCAGGGCGGGAGTGTCTGCCAGCAGCCACACCGCCCGGGGCGTTGCCGCCGCCAGCAGCGGCACGGCGCACTTTTTCAGCAGCACCAGCGTGGCAGCGTCCGGCTCGCCGTGCGCGCCGAAATACCGCGCCGCCTGTATAAGATCTACGGCCTGCGGTTTTTCTATCGCCAGCGGGCGGGGCACACCGATCGCCATGGGCCGCACCTCCTTACTTCGCTCGAATAAAGTACTATTCAGTATACCGCACTTGTGGGCTTTTATCAATCCCGCAAAAGGAGAGGAAATAGAAAAAAGCTGCTCTGTTTTTGGAAAACGGTCTTGCAGTGTGCGCAGTTTTTGCGCACAGTCGGATTTTTACCGGCAGTTTCACAAGCAAAACAAAAACGCACGCTGATCCTCATCGAATCAACGTGCGTTTGCAGTATCGGAGTGGCGAGACTCGAACTCGCGGCCTCCTGCTCCCAAAGCAGGCGCGCTACCAACTGCGCAACACCCCGACATCTGGCGGCACAGCTGCACCGCCAGAGTATAGTATATCTTTTTTTGCGCGGTTCGTCAATACAGAATCCGCAGTTAGGGACATCGGTGCTTTTCGACTTTTTCAGCCAATAAGAGCAGCAGTGAGGAAGCGGGCGATGACAGGCATCTTTTGCAAAAAGGTGAGGTTTTGGTGCAACTGCCGAAAAGCGGATGCAAAAACTGGACAGAACACAAAATTTGTTGCGCTCTAGTTGCAAGCAAGCCGGAAAGGTGCTATCATAGCACTATATCGCCGTGAAGCGTAGTGAGATGCGGCGGTGGGAAAGCAGACGATAGCTAAAAAGAAAGGCACGGCGTAAGCGATGACGATACAGGAATGCTATAAAAAGATGGGCGCAGACTATCAGGAGGTGCTGGGGCGGCTGCACAACGAAGCCATGATCGGCAGATTCGTGCGAATGTTTTTGCAGGACGACAGCTTTCAGATCCTGGAGGAAGCGCTGCGCAGGGGAGACGTAAAAGAGGCATTCCGTGGGGCGCATACCCTCAAGGGCGTCTGCCAGAATCTTGGCTTTTCCAACCTGTATGCGCCCGCCTATACCCTGACCGAGACCCTGCGCGCCGGGCAGCTGGAGGGCACACAGGAGCAGTTTGCAAAGGTGGAAGAGCAGTATCAATGCACGATGGACGCCATCCGTGCGCTGGACTAAAATAGAATGCGGTGTCGGGCGGCTTTCGGGCTGCCCGGCATTGTTCTTTTACGGGATGCGTCTGAAAGCACAGAACCGCCCCCTTGTGCCGCCGCACAGTTTGCGGTATGATAGACAAAAAAGAGGGAAGGAGATCCCATTATGTCCAAACATATCCTTGTCTGCCTGCCCATCAGTTCAGAGCAGAGGACCCGCATTGAGGCGGTGCAGGGCTTTGCATATCGCTTTACCACCCCGGATACTGCCACGGTGGAGGATGCCCTGTGGGCAGATGCCGTGCTGGGCAATCTGCCGGTGCCGCTGATCCGGCAGAACGACCATCTGGAGTGGTTCCAGTCCAACGCAGCTGGCCCCAATAACTATCTGGAGCCGGGGGTGCTGCCGGAGGGCTGCATCGTGACCAACGCCACCGGTGCTTACGGTCTGGCCATCAGCGAATGTATGCTGGCAATGTGGCTCAGCCTGCTCAAGGAGCTGCCCACCTACCGGGACAACCAGCGGGAGCACCGCTGGGCACCCACCGGCCACTTTGTGGGCAGCATTGCGGGCAGCCGGGTGCTGTGCGTGGGCATGGGCGATATCGGCTCGAACTTTGCCCGGCGGGCGTATGCGCTGGGGGCAGAGGTGGTGGGCGTGCGCCGCACCGTGCACCCGGATACTCCCTGCCCGGACTACTGCACCCGTGTGGTGGCGCAAAGCGCACTGGACGCGGAGCTGCCGCAGGCCGACCTTGTGGCACTGAGCCTGCCCGGTACGCCGGAGACACTGCATCTGTTCAGCGCCGAGCGGCTGGCGCTCTGCAAGCCCGGTGCTATCCTGCTCAATGTGGGGCGCGGTACTGCCGTGGACGGTGAGGCACTGGCAGCGGCTGTGCACAGCGGGCAGCTTTCCGGTGCAGGGCTGGACGTGACCGACCCCGAGCCGCTGCCGCCGGAGCATCCTCTGTGGGCAGAACCTAACGTGATCATCACGCCCCACGTTACCGGCGGCTTCAGCCTGCCCAAGACGCTGGACAACATCGTGGATATCTTTGCGCACAACCTCAAGCGCTATGCCGCCGGCCAGCCGCTGGATAACCAGATGGACCGCCGTACCCAGTACGCCAGCGGCGCACGGCTGCAAAGCACCCTGTAAAAAGCAAAAACTGCCGCACAATTGTGCGGCAGTTTTTGTTTTTGTAGTTTACAGCATCACTGCGCCTGTGCAAGGCAGGCGTCCATGGCGGTAAAGATGGCTTCGCTGGTCATGGTGGAACCGGTGATGGCGTCCACACCGGCGGTGGAGCCGGTCTGTGTCAGCTGGGCAGCCAGCGTCTCGGCAGCTTTGCCGCCCAGCTCCGGGGTCTCGGCAGAGGCGTCCACCTGTACGGCGGTCACCTTGCCGCCGGTCACGGTGACCGTGACGGTCACTTCACTCAGGCAACCCTGCGCAGAGGAAGTGTAGCTGCCATCGGTCAGGGGTGCGGCGTTGTCGGCGGCGGGTACGGTGCCGGTGTTGTGGATATACAGGTTCAGCACAATGCCCATCAGCACGGTGGCTGCCAGCATGAGCAGGATATTACGGGTCATTTTTGCGGTCATGGTATGGTATCTTCTCCTTGGGGATGATTATTTTGCGGGCTTGAAGCTGTCGCGCAGGGTGACTACCCGGTTGTACACGCCGGGGTTCTTGCTGTCCGGGGTAAAGAAGCCGGTGCGCACGAACTGGAACTTTTCGCCGGGCTTTGCGTCCTTCAGGCTCTCTTCCAGCTTGCAGCCGGTGCGCACGGTGACGCTTTCCGGGTTCAGGTAGTCCTTGTAATCGCTGCCTTCGGGGATGCCGTTCATGTTGGCTTCGGTGAACAGCTTGTCGTACAGGCGCACCTCGGCGTCCACGCAGTGTGCGGCGCTTACCCAGTGGATGGTGCCCTTGACCTTGCGGCCATCGGCGGGGTTGCCGTTGCCGGTCTCGAGGTCGGCGGTGCAGTGGATGGCGGCGATGCTGCCGTCGGCGTTCTTGTCCACGCCGGTGCACTTGACGATATAAGCACCCATCAGACGCACCTCGCCGTCCACGGTCAGGCGCTTGAACTTGGGAGGCGGAACCTCGGCAAAGTCCTCGGCGTCGATCCACAGCTCGCGGGTAAAGGCTACCTTGCGGGTGGTGGTATCGTTGGCCTCGCGGTTGGGGTTGTTGGCCACGTCAAAGTATTCGGTCTTGTCGGCGGGGTAGTTGTCCACCACCAGCTTGACCGGCTCCAGCACGGCAATGCGGCGCTGTGCGGTCAGGTCCAGCTCGCTGCGGATGCAGGCTTCCAGCTGACGCATATCGATCAGGTTGTCAGACTTGGAGATGCCGGCCTCCCGCACGAAGGTGAAGATGGAGGTGGGGGTGTAGCCGCGGCGGCGCAGACCGCACAGAGTAGGCATACGGGGATCGTCCCAGCCGTCCACGATGCCCATCTCCACCAGTTCGCGCAGGTAGCGCTTGCTCATGACCGTGTTGGTCATGTTCAGGCGGGCGAACTCGCGCTGCTTGGGGAACTCGGCACCGAAGATGTTCTCAATGACCCAGTTGTACAGCGGGCGGTGGTTCTCGAACTCCAGACTGCACATGCTGTGGGTGATGCCCTCGATGGCGTCCTGAATGGGGTGGGCGAAGTCGTACATGGGGTAGATGCACCACTTGTTGCCCTGACGGTGATGCTCGGCGTACTTGATGCGGTAGATGGCCGGGTCACGCATATTCATGTTGGGACTTGCCAGATCGATCTTGGCACGCAGGGTCTTTTCGCCCTCCTTGAACTCACCGGCACGCATCCGGCGGAACAGGTCGAGGTTTTCTTCCGGGCTGCGGTCGCGCCACGGAGAGGGGCGGGAGGGCTTGCCGGCATCGGAGCCGCGGTACTCGCGCATCTCCTCGCGGGTCAGGTCATCCACATAAGCCTTGCCCTCGGTGATGAGCTTCTCGGCGTACTCGTAGCACTTATCAAAGTAATCGCTGCCGTAGAAGATGCCGCCGTTGGGGTCGGCACCCAGCCAGTGCAGATCCTCGATGATGCTGTTGACATACTCCTCGCCTTCGCGGGCGGGGTTGGTGTCGTCCAGACGCAGGTTGAATTTGCCGCCGTACTGGTTGGCAATGGACCAGTTGATATAGATGGCCTTGGCGCTGCCGATGTGCAGATAGCCGTTGGGCTCCGGCGGGAAGCGGGTGTGGATCTGCTGCACCTTGCCCTCGGCAAGGTCGGCGTCGATGATATCTGTCAGAAAGTTTTTATCAGCCATATAGGTTCCCCCTGTCAGGGCACAGCGTGCCCCCTTTTACTCATAATACTATATAATACACTATTTTGCGTTTTTCTTCAAGTACGGAGTTGCACGGAACACGGGGGCAATCCTCTGAATAAAGGCTTCCCCCGATCGGGGGAAGCCTTTATTGGAAAATGGATGAAAAAAGGATACAAAGCGGTCTTAGTTGAAGGAGCGGAAGCCCTTGCCGATGATCTCGCTGGAGTTGACGATGGTGATAAAGCTGTGCGGGTCGTTCTCCCGCAGGAAGTTGCGCAGCTGCAAAGCCTGACGGCGGGTGAGCACGGTCACCAGCACGCTGAGCTCGTGGTGGGTGTAGGCACCGTAGGCCTTTTCCACCGTGGCGGAGCGGTTCATGTCGTGGATGATGAAGTCCAGAATGGGCTGCGGGTTTGCGGTCATAATGGTGCACACCTTGCGCAGGCGGATGTTTTCAATGGCACCGTCCACCACAAAGGACTTGCCGATAAGGCCGAGGATACAGTACAGGCCGGTGCCCATACCGAACCGCACGGCGGCCGCCAGTACGATGAGGATATCGCTGACCATCAGCGCCTTGCCGATCTCCATGGAGGTGTACTTGGCAAGGATCAGCGCCACGATGTCGGTGCCGCCGGTGGAGGCACCGATGTCAAACACGATGGCAGCGCCCAGTGCGGGCAGGAACACCGCGAACACCAGATCCAGCATGGCGTCGCCGCTCAGGGACACGCCGGAGGGGTACAGCCACTCGCAGCCGGACACGAAAAAGGAGAGCGCAAAGGAGGAGTAGATCGTCCAGCCCATGCACTTGACGCCCAAAAAGATAAAGCCCAGCACCACCAGCACGATGTTGATGATCCACATAAAGCCGCCCACGTTGATCCGGGGGAACAGGTCTGCCAGCAGAATAGATAGACCCGAGGTGCCGCCGAAAGCAAAGTGGTTGGGATTTTTAAAATATACGATGCCCACTGCCGTAAGCACAAGACCGAGGTTCAGCAGGGCAAAGAAATTTAGATTCTTCAGCAGATTTTCGCGGCTGAAGGCTTCTTTTAAACCGTCCATGGGTTTCCTCCATCAAAAAATACAGTGATTTGGCCTGAATGCCATGCAAAAATATACTCCCCTTATACGGGGAAGTCAAGGGATAACGGAGAAGTTATAGAAAAAGACGGAAAACAACCGATAAAAGGTGAAAAAACAGGCATATCCGGTGCATTTTGGACGTAAAAGGGCAAAACAAAGCGCCGCCCGCAGACGGCATTGTCTGCGGGCGGCGCGGAGATTCAGTTCAGGAAAAGGGGAAAGCGCTTACAGGTTGAAGTAACGCTTTGCGTTGTCGAAGCAGATGCCCTTGACGATCTTCTCCAGAGCCTTCTCATCGTTGGGATACTCGCCATCCTCGACCCACTGGCCGATGATGTTGCACAGGATGCGGCGGAAGTAATCGTGACGGGTGTAGCTCAGGAAGCTGCGGCTGTCGGTCAGCATACCCACAAAGTTGCCCAGCAGGCCAAGGCTTGCCAGACGGATCATCTGATCTTCCATGCCGATCTTGTGGTCATTGAACCACCATGCAGAACCGTGCTGGATCTTGCCCGGCACCTCGCTGTTCTGGAAGCAGCCCAGAATGGTGCCGATCTGTGCATCGTCGGCGGGGTTCAGGCTGTAAATGATGGTCTTGGGGCACTCGTCGGTGTCGTTCAGGGCGCTGAGTAGCTGTGCGATCTCGCCGCCGCAGGTGGCGGTGTTGATCATGTCAAAGCCGGTGTCGGGGCCCAGTAGGCTGTTCATCTTGCGGTTCACGCCGCGCAGGCAGTTGTAGTGGATCTGCATGGCAATGCCCAGACGATGATACTGCTTGCCCAGATGGATCAGGATGTAGGTCTGGTACTTCTCAGCCTCTTCCACGGTGCAGCTCTCGCCCTTCATCACCTTCTGGTAGATGGCGTTCACCTCGTCCTTGGTGGCCTCACGGTAGGGCACATAGTCCAGACCGTGGTCGGAAGCGCGGCAGCCCATCTCGGCAAAGAACTCGATGCGCTTGGTCAGGGCATCGGTCACGCAGTCGATGCAGGCCAGCTTTTCCTTGCCCACAACGGCAGCCAGCTTAGCCATGTACTCGGCAAAGCCGGGCTTGTTGATGTTGATGGCCTTGTCAGGACGGAAGGAGGGAGCCACAGTGAACTTGATGGTGGGATCTTCTTTGATCTTCTTGTGCCAGTACAGGTCGTCAATGGGGTCATCGGTGGTGCCGATGAAAGCCACGTTGCTCTGCTCGATCAGGCCGCGGACGGTCAGCTTGGGATCGTGCTGCAGCTTGTCGTTGCACAGGTTCCACACTTCCTCAGCGGTGTCGCCGTTCAGCACGCCGTCGTAGCCAAAGAAAACGTGCAGCTCCAGATTGGTCCAGTGGTACATGGGGTTGCCGATGGCCATGGGCAGAGCCTCGGCAAACTTCTGGAAACGCTCGCGGTCGGGCTTGTCACCGGTGATGTACTCCTCGGGCACGCCGTTGGAACGCATTACGCGCCACTTATAATGATCGCCGAAGTAGCTGCCGTCCGGGTTGCGGCCGCCCAGCCACACCTGAGTGATGTTCTCGAAGCGGCGGTTCTCGTAGATCTCGCGGGGAGGAATATGGCAGTGATAGTCGCAGATGGGCATAGCAGCTGCATAGTCGTGATACAGATGCTGTGCGGTAGCAGACTGGAGCATGAAGTCCTTATCCATAAATGCTTTCATGGGATTTTAACTCCTTTTCTCTGATGAATTTGTTAAAATTTAGACAAAAACGGGCATGAAATTGCACCTGCTTGGAACGGGCAGGCTGCCTTATCCTTAGTATACCGGAAAATGCCGATGTATACAACTGAAAAACTGCCAAAATTTCACCCTTGGAATTGTACAAACCGCTGGAAATGCGCTGAATGGCCATTTTTGGACTAAAAACATTGCACAAAACACTTGACTTCTTTGTATACAACAGCATAAAATAGGAGCAGAAGATGGCAGGGAAAACGAGAGCCTGCCATGCAAAGCAAGTTTATAAAGGAGATCAATAAGATGGAAACTTTGAACTACAAGGTTCTGGAAGGCACTGGCTACAACGGCTACATCCTGAAGGATGCTCCCGTTAAGGTGATGCAGTTCGGCGAAGGCAACTTCCTGCGCGCTTTCGTGGACTATTTCTACGATATTGCAAACGAGAAGGCCGGCTACAACGGCAAGGTCAAGCTGGTGCAGCCCATCGGCAACTTCCCCCAGATGGCAGACTGGATCAACGAGCAGGAGGGTCTGTACACCCTGTACCTGCGCGGCAGCGAAAAGGGCCAGAAGGTGGACGCAAAGCGGGTGATCTCCTGTGTGTCCGACTGCGTGTGCCCCTACATCGATGGCAAGTGGGACGAGGTTCTGGCTCTGGCTCGCTCTGAGGATCTGGAAACTGTTGTATCCAACACCACCGAGGCCGGCATTGCCTACACCAAGGGCGACAGCCAGTTCGATCAGGTCCCCCCCAACAGCTTCCCCGCAAAGCTGACTCGCGTGCTGTTCGAGCGCTACAAGGCTTTCAACGGCGCTGCCGATAAGGGTCTGGTCATCCTGAGCTGCGAGCTGATCGACAACAACGGCAAGGAGCTGCAGAAGTGCTGCAACAACTACGCTAAGGATTGGGATCTGGAGCCCGCTTTCATCGACTGGATGAACACCGCCAACACCTTCTGCTCCACGCTGGTGGACCGCATCGTTCCGGGCCGCATCCGTGACCCGCAGGAGCTGGCCGCTCTGGAAGAGGCCAACGGCTACCACGATACCGCTCTGGACGTGGGCGAAGTGTTCGGCGTCTGGGTCATCGAGGGCCCTGCAGGTCTGGAGGACAAGCTGCCGTTCAAGAAGGCCGGCGTCAACGTCATGGTCGTGCCCGACGTTACCCCCTACAAGAAGCGCAAGGTCCGCATCCTGAACGGTGCACACACCGGCTTTGTGCTGGGCGCTTATCTGGCAGGCTTTGATATCGTGCGCGACTGCATGCACAACGACACCGTGCGCGGCTTTATGAACAAGATGCTGCACGAGGAGATCATCCCCACTCTGCCGCTGGACAAGAAGGATCTGGAGGACTTTGCCTCTGCTGTTGAGGACCGCTTCAACAACCCCTTCGTCAACCACGAGCTGATGAGCATCTCCCTGAACTCCACCTCCAAGTGGAAGGCCCGCAATATGCCCTCCTTCCTCGCTTACATCGAGGAGCAGAAGCAGCTGCCCAAGTGCCTGACCATGTCTCTGGCTGCTTACATCGCCTTCTACTCCAACGATATTCAGGAGCGCACTGCTGACGGCCTGATCTGCAAGCGCCCCGCAGGCAACACCTACAAGATCCAGGACGACGCATGGGCTCTGGACTTCTACTACGCACACAAGGACGACACCGCTGCGCAGCTGGTGCACGCTGTGCTGACCAACACCCAGATGTGGGATCAGGATCTGACCAAGATCGAGGGTCTGGAGGCCGCTGTGCTGGCAGATCTGGAAATGATCCGCACCCAGGGTGCCGAGGCTGCTTACAAGAGCTGCCTGTAAGCTGAAAAATCAACCTACCCGCACAACAAAGGGCTGCTGCTTTGGGCAGCAGCCCTTTTGTGCGATACGATAAGGAGAACAACTATGCCGCAGGCAATTCATATCAGCCCCATCGACAATGTGGTCGTTGCCCTGCACCCCATTGCCAAGGGCACGCTGGTGGAGGTGGACGGCCTTGCCGTCACCGCACTGGAGGATATCCCGCAGGGTCACAAGATGGCAGTCAAGCCCATTAAGAACGGCGAGAACGTCATCAAGTACGGCTTCCCCATCGGTCATGCCACCGCAGACGCCGCCCCCGGCACCTGGATGCACACCCATAATGTGCACACCAACCTGTCCGGCGAGGTGGAGTACAGCTATAACCCCGCCCCGGATCTGGCTCCGCTGCCTAAGGTCGAGCCGGAGACCTTTATGGGCTTCCGCCGTAAGGACGGCCGCGCCGCCATCCGCAACGAGATCTGGATCATCCCCACCGTGGGCTGCGTGAACGATATCGCCAAGAAGATGGTTGCCGACAATCAGGATCTGGTCACCGGCTCCATCGAGGGTCTGTACACCTTCACCCATCCCTTCGGCTGCAGCCAGACCGGTCACGACCATGCACAGACCCGCAAGCTGCTGGCTGCGCTGGTGCGCCACCCCAATGCTGCCGCCGTTCTGGTGCTGCATCTGGGCTGCGAGAACCTGCAGCACGATCAGTTCGTGGAGGAGTTGGGCGAGTATGACCACGACCGCGTCAAGTTCCTGACCTGTCAGGATGTGGAGGACGAGTTTGCCGCCGCCCGCGATATCCTGAAACAGCTGGCTGCCTATGCCGGGCAGTTTGAGCGCCAGCCTATCCCCGTGTCTGAGCTGGTGGTGGGCATGAAGTGCGGCGGCTCGGACGGCCTGTCCGGCATCACCGCCAACCCCACCATCGGCCGCTTCTCCGACATGATGGGTCAGCGCGGCGGCTCTACCGTGCTGACCGAGGTGCCCGAGATGTTCGGTGCAGAGGGCTTCCTGATGGACCGCTGCATCAATAAGGAAGTGTTCGTCAAGGCCGAGCACATGATCAACGGCTTCAAGGATTACTTCATCAGCCACAACGAGGTGGTGTACGATAACCCCTCTCCGGGCAACAAGGCCGGCGGCATCACCACGCTGGAGGATAAGAGCTGCGGCTGCGTGCAGAAGGGCGGCACTGCTCCCATTATGGACGTCATCGGCTACGGCGACCCCGTGGTGACCAAGGGCCTGAATATGCTCTACGGCCCCGGCAACGATCTGGTTTCCGCCACCGCCATGACGGCAGCAGGCGCACACCTGATCCTGTTCTCCACCGGCCGCGGCACCCCGTTCTCCGCTCCGGCTCCCACCCTGAAGATCTCTACCAACACCCCGCTGGCAGAGAAGAAGGGCGGCTGGATCGATTTCAACACCGGTGTCATTGCAGACGGTGAAAAGACCATCGACGAGGCTGCAAAGGATCTGCTGAATCTGGTCATCCGCGTGGCCAGCGGCGAGCAGACCAAGGCGGAAAAGCACGGCTTCCGCGAGATCTCCATCTTCAAGGACGGCGTGGTTCTGTAACTGAAAAAGGGCTGCTGTACGGCAAAAAGCGGTACGGCGGCCTTTTTGTGCATAAAAAGAAGGGAAGTGTATGGAATGTTGGGCGCAAATGGAGTGCTGCTGTTGACACTGCTGCTTTATGCGGCTATCATTTATGGTGCAGTACGATTGATCAAATATCTGATCCGCTACGGCATTGATTACTACTTCAAAAAGCTGGATGCACGGCAGACCGAGCACAAGGAATGACCCGCCGGGGCGACCCGGCGGTAATAATAGGAGGCTTTTACTTATGAATCAGATCACCACCCGGTACATCACCGAGAACGGCGCCTGCTACGAGCAGTACGTCATCACCGACCCCGAGGCAAAGACCGCCCTCACCATCACCCCGGAGCGCGGCGGTATGATCACCAGCTTTACGCTGGACGGCGAGGAGTTCGTCTGGACCCGCCGCCCCAATTTCTCGGAGTGCAACCGTCCCCGCTTTGGCGTGCCGGTGCTGTTCCCCAGCTGCGGCAACCCGGATAACGGCGTGCACATCTTTGGCGGCAAGGCTTACCCCATGGAGACCCACGGCTTTGCCGACCTGTGCGCATGGGAAGTGGACAGCGTTGGCCCGGACGGCGTGACGCTGGCACTGGAGTCCACCCCGCTGACCAAGTTCCTCTATCCCTTCGATTTCACCCTGCTGCTCAACTATAATCTGGAGGGCAATAAGGCACTGGTCAGCCTGACCGTCATCAACGAGGGCAGCACCGATATGCCTTTCAGCTTTGGCTACCATCCCTACTTTACCGCCTCCAAGCTGGAGAACGTGGAGTTCGACATCAAGTGTGCCACCTGCTCCGATAACGCCAAGGGCGAGCAGCCCGCCGCCCCGGAAAAGATCACCCTCACCCGCAAGGAGGGCGCAGACAATTCTGTCCGTCTGCTGACCGGCGTGCAGTTCCCCATGACCCTGACCGACAAGGGCAACGGCCACAAGGTGACCGTGGACGCCGACGAGACCTTTGAAAACGGCGTGCTGTGGCAGCAGGATGCCGAGAGCTTCGTCTGCATGGAGCCTTGGAACGGCTGGGCCAACAGCGTGAACGAGGACGGCAAGCACGAGGTGCTGGAGCCGGACGAGGCCATGACCAGCGAGTGGAGCATCACCATCGAGAAGGCCTGAAAAACCATTTGAAATGCGCGCCGCGCTGCTTTGCGCATAGTCAGCGGAAAAATTATTCTTAATTTGGGGCTCAGGAAAGTCTGCGGAGCTTGTCGGGGCAAAGCCCCTCCATCTGCTTGCGCAGACCGCTCTGCCGCTTAAAAGCCTCACTGGGGCTTTTATTGCTGCGCAAACGCGGACTTTCCTGAACCCTTTTTTCACGGGAAAGGAGCACTCTTCTCAGGATGGTGCAAAGCTTTTGATTTCAGTAAAGAAAATTTAGCACGCTGACCCGCAGCGCCGCGCTTTCGCAGAAAGCGGCGCTGCGAATGCCGTTTTCAGCCACGACCCACCTGTGAAAATGGAATACCGGAGCGTCCGCAGACGCTCCGGTATTCCGAAATTATAAATATTTTTTCCTTAGCTTATGCCCAGAGCGCAAGCGGAGGGCATTCAAAATCGTCCCGCCCGGAAAGCGGAGCGGCCTTTAGTGGCAGCTACCGGTGCAGCCGCCCTTGTCGGCGTGGCAGGCGTGAGAGCCGCAGCTGTGACCCTCCTCGTGGTCGTGGTGGGTGCAGCGGGCGTTGGGGTCAAAGACCAGCGTACCGGCAAGGTAAGCCGCCGCAGCGCTGTCGGCGTCGCCGGTAATGCCGCCGCACAGCCGGATACCGGCCTGTGCCAGCGCCATCTGTGCCCCGCCGCCAATGCCGCCGCACAGCAGCACGTTCACGCCGTTGCGCACCAGAAAGCCCACCAGTGCACCGTGGCCCTGCCCGTCGGTGGAGACCACCTCGGCACCGGTAATGCGGCCCTCCTCGGCGGTGTACAGCTTGAACTGCGCAGAGTGGCCGAAGTGCTGGAACACCTGACCGTTTTCGTAGGGAATTGCGATCTTCATAATAAGAGCTCCTTCCTGTATGCAATATTCTCTTTCCCTATTCTAACAGATTGCGGTGAAATAGGGAAGGACACCCGCGCTTTTTGTGCCTTTTGGAGCGGAAAACATAGCCGGTATGTAAAAATGATATCAGAAACTGCTGCAAAATGTATTATAATAGAGCCCGAAAAGAGGGTACAAGTATGAAAACAAAGCATCACGGGCAAATGTCCGAGTCCTTTCTTACGGCGGTGTTCCTTTCGCTGTCCGGCGGCTTGCAGGATGCCTACACCTATCTGTTCCGGGGCAAGGTGTTTGCCAATGCCCAGACCGGCAATATCGTGCTGCTGAGCACCAATATCATGGATGGCCGGTGGGATAAGGTGCTGCACTATCTGGTGCCGTTGTGCGCCTTTGCGCTGGGGGTTCTGGCTGCGGAAAAAATGCGGGAGCACTTTCAGGCGATGCAGCGGCTGCACTGGCGGCAGCTGGTGGTGCTGGGCGAGGTGCTGCTGCTGTTCGCGGTGGGCTTTCTGCCGCAATCGCAGAACCTGCTGGCCAACGCCATTGTTTCCTTCTCCTGCGCCATGCAGGTACAGGCTTTCCGCAAGGTGAACGGCTACGCCTTTGCCAGTACCATGTGCATCGGCGACCTGCGCAGCGGCGTGGAGGCCTTTTGCATCTGGCGCAAGTCCCATGAACCCCACGCAAAGGATAGGATGGTGCGCTACTTCGGCATCATATTCCTGTTCGCGTTGGGGGCAGGGCTGGGCAGCAAGAGCGCGGCGCAGCTGGGCGGCAGAGCCATCTGGCTCTCCTGTTGCTTTTTGCTGGTCAGCTTTACGCTGATGTTCATCCGGGAGGAACTGGAAGAGAACCCGGTCATCGAAAAAGACCTGACCGCCATCCGGCAGGAGACCCGGGAGATCGACCGCACCCTGAAGCAGGAGCTGCAGGAGGAGCAGCGGGAGCTGACGCAGAGCGCCCGGAAATAACAAAAAAGGGGCTGTTGCACATCATTGGTGCAGCAGCCCTTTTTGGCTGAAAGCTGTCGGAACAAAAGGCTTCCCCCGACCGGGGGAAGCCTTTTGTAGAAACCGTTAGGATTGCAGTCGTGTAATAACGCCCGGAGTATTGGTTTTATTTACGCTCTGCGCTCCGTGTCCCGGCCTTGGTCAGCAGCTGCTGGAATTTCCGGGCGGCGGTGTTCAGCGGGCGGTGATGGTCGTAGACAAGGCAGATGGAGCGGGAGGGGATGATCTCCTGCAAGTGCAGCTGTACCAGCTCTCCGCTGGCCAGCAGGGGTGCTGCCATGGGCTCCGGCATAAAGGCCAGTCCCAACTCGCTTTTGACCAGCGTGAGCATCTGGTCGGTGGTGGCGGCCTCGGTGTCCGGCTTCAGCACCGCGTCGTGCTCCAGAAAGAACTGCCGGTAAAAGCTGCGGGTCATGCTCTCCTCGTTCAGGCAGATCAGGGGATAACCGGCCAGTTCCTTCAGGCTCAGGGTCTGGCTGGCCAGCGCCGTAAAGGTTTTTCCGCCCACAAGGACTTCGTAAAAGGACATCAGCTCTACCATTTTCAGTCCGTTTTCCACCTCTGCGGGGGTGGTCACGATGGCGAAATCCACCTCGCCGTTGCGTACCGCCTGCACCGCCTGCGGAGTGGAGTGGTTGGAGATGCGCAGCCGGATGCCCGGGTACTCTGTATGGAAAGCGCGCAGCTTTTCGGACAGGTAGATGTTCAAAGCGGTCTCGGTGGTGCTGATGCTGATGGCACCGTGCTCCAGCGTGGCGGTGGCGCTCAGTTCCTCCTCGGCATCCTGTATCTGCACCGCTGCTGAGGCAATGCGGGAATACAGCAGCTCTCCCTCCGGCGTTAAGGTGACGCCCCGGTTGGAGCGGATGAACAGCACGCAGTTCAGCTGGCTTTCCAGCCGGTTCATGGCGTGGGTGATGTTGGGCTGATTATTGCCCAGCACCCGCGCCGCGCGGGTAAAGTTCTGATACTTTGCCACATAGTAAAAGATTTTGTAGTATTCCCAGTCCACATACATAGGTGCGGCCCTCTTTCCTGTCGGGCTTCCGGCGCGGCCAGCGGCAGAAGCGGCTTTATGCTCTTCTTGTATCATAGCACGGCGCGCCGGAATTGCAAGCGCTTTTTACAGCTTGGCTGTGCCGGATGCGGGCAGCAGCCTCTGCAATGTAAAAAACATATTGCTGCTATACACAGGATACTTTTTACATATTCTCTGCACGCTCGTATAATAGACACCGCGAACAGGAAACAAGAATGAAAAGAAGGTAAATGAAGTTTATGCTGACCGCTGTTACTGGAATCAACTGGGGCGATGAGGGCAAGGGCCGCGTCATCGACCTGCTGGCCGAAAATGCCGATATCGTTGCGCGCTATCAGGGCGGCAACAATGCCGGTCATACCGTTGTGACCGAGAAGGGCAAGTTCATCCTGAACCTGCTGCCCTCCGGCATCCTGCACCCGGAGGTGACCTGCGTGCTGGGCACCGGCATGGTGATCGACCTCGAGCATCTGGCCGGAGAGATGGAGGCCATCGAGGCGCGCGGCGTAAAGGTGGAGCCGGAGAACCTGAAACTCTCCGATAAGGCTACCATCTCCATGCCGTGGCACAAGGTACAGGACGGGCTGGAAGAGGACCGCCTTGCTAAAAAGGGCGGCGCGTTCGGCTCTACCCGGCGCGGCATTGCTTACGCTTACAGCGACAAGTACCGCAAAAAGACCCTGCGTCTGGGCGACCTTTTGCATCTGGACGAGGAGCGCACCCAGAACCGTCTGCACATGATCCTGGACGCCAAAAACATGGAGCTGGCGGGCTGCTATCATCAGGAGCCCATGAGCTACGATGCCCTGCTGAACTGGTGCAGGCAGCAGGCAGCGTACTTTGCGCCCTTCATCTGTGATGTAGGCGCTTTCTTGCAGCAGGCGCACGACAGCGGCAAGCGCATCGTGCTGGAAGCGCAGCTGGGCGCAATGCGGGATATTGACTACGGCATCTTCCCGTTCACTTCCAGTTCCAACACGCTGGCAGCCTACGCGCCGCTGGGTGCGGGCATCCCCAATTGCAAGCTTGACCATGTGGTGGGCGTGCTGAAAGCCTACTCCACCTGTGTGGGCGCTGGCCCCTTTGCAGCAGAGAATGCAATGGACGAAGCGTGGAACGAAAAGCTGCGCAAGGCCGGCGGCGAGTACGGCGCAGCCACCGGACGTCCCCGCCGGGTAGGCCCCTTTGACTGTGTTGCCAGCCGCTACGGCCTGCAATGTCAGGGTGCGGATAAGATCGCGCTGACCAAGCTGGACGTGCTGAGCAGCATGAAGCAGATCCCGGTCATCACCGGTTACAAGCTGGACGGCGTGGAAGTCCCCCGCTTCGACACTCTGTCCGACCTTGACCGTGTGCAGCCGGTGGTCACGCTGCTGCCCGGCTGGAACAAGGATATCTCCGGCTGCCGCAGCTGGGCAGAGCTGCCCAAGGAAGCCAAGGCCTATGTGGAGTTCCTTGAAAAGCAGCTGGGGCACGAGATCCAGTTCGTTTCCACCGGCGCGGAGCGCGAAAAGTTTGTGCTGAAGGGAGAATGGCTGTGAGACATTTTATTGAGCCCGGCAGCTTTTCTCTGGCTGAGCAGCTGGCACTGCTCGACCTTGCCGACCGGATGGAGGCTGACCCCGCGCCCTACGCCCACCTGTGTGACGGCCGCATTCTGGCCACCCTGTTCTACGAGCCCAGCACCCGCACCCGCCTTTCCTTCGAGTCGGCCATGCTGCGGCTGGGCGGCAAGACGCTGGGCTTTGCCGGGGCGCAGCTTTCCAGCGCCAGCAAGGGCGAAACGGTGGCCGATACTGCCCGTGTGGTGAGCAACTATGCAGACGTCATTGCCATGCGCCACCCCAAGGAGGGCGCACCGCTGCGTGCGTCTATGTATGCGCGGGTGCCGGTCATCAATGCAGGTGATGGCGGCCACGCCCACCCCTCCCAGACCATGATCGACCTGATGACCATCCGCCAGCGCAAGGGACGGCTGGATCATTTGACCATCGGCTTTTGCGGCGACCTCAAGTTCGGCCGGACGGTGCACTCCCTCACCGCCGCGCTGAGCCAGTTCGAGGGCAACCGGTTCGTGTTCATCTCGCCCGAGGAACTGCGCATCCCGCAGTACGTCAAGGACGAGACCCTGACTCCGCTGCACCAGAACTATAAAGAGACCGCCGACCTTGAGGCCGAGTTGCCCGGGCTGGACGTGCTGTATATGACCCGCATCCAGAAGGAACGCTTTTTCAACGAGGAGGACTATCTGCGGTTGAAAGGCTGCTATGCGCTGGACGAAAAGCTGCTGCAGGCGGCACCGCCCACCATGCCGGTGCTGCATCCGCTCCCCCGCATCGACGAGATCAAGCCGGACGTGGACAACGACCCCCGCGCCGCTTATTTCGATCAGGTGCATAACGGTGTGTATATCCGCATGGCCATTATACTGGCACTGCTGGGTATCCCCGACCCGCTGACCGGGAAAAAGGTACTGGAAAGTATATAAGTTGTGAACAGGGCTGCTGCACAAAGTAACGTGCAGCAGCCCTGTTTTTGCGTCTCTCGCCTTTACGCCCCTCCCGTGAAAAGGCAATTCTGGAAAATCCGCAGATTTTCCAGAATTGCGAATTTTAAATAATTCTTCCGCTGAATATGCGCAAAGCAAACGCGGAGCGCATTCCCAATCGTCCCGCTACCCCCGCAGTGGCGGGTCTGGCACAAAAATCATGGTGCCCCGGGCAGAAAAAAGCAGCTGTGGCATCATGCAGCTGTACCCCAGCCACAGCACCGCCAGAATGCACAGCACCAAAAGCACCCTGCGCAAAAGCACCGGATGCCGGGCGGGGGAATAGCGTTTTCTGCGGTCTCGCTGCATAGGCTGCGCCCTCCTTTTTCAAGGCTTTGCCCAGCTTATGCCGCAGCAGAAAGAATTGTGCACCGGCGGGGTTTGTGGTAAGATAACAGGGAAGAACCACGGAGGAACTGCTTATGCTGACCATTACACTGCTGGGCACGGCTGCCACCATGCCGCTGCCGGAGCGCGCCCTGACCGCCGCTGTGGCGGAGTGCGGCGGGCACAGCCTGCTGCTGGACTGCGGCGAGGGCACCCAGACCGCTGCCCGCCGCGCCGGGGTGAACCTGATGCGCGCGGACGCCATCTGTCTGACCCACTACCACGGAGACCACATCTTTGGTCTGCCCGGGCTTTTGCAGACCCTTGGGGCGCAGGGGCGCACCCGTCCGCTGGTGCTGCTGGGGCCGGAGGGGCTTTTGGAGGTCTGGCGGGCAGTGTATGCCCTGACCGGGCCGCTGCCCTACGCAGTAAAGCCGCTGGTCTGCCGCGCCGGGCAGCCTGTGGCGCTGGATGCTCTTTCGGATGGATGGCCCGCCGGGGCAACGCTGCTGCCGGTGGCAACAAAGCACCGGGTGCGCAGTCTGGGCTACCGGCTGGACTTGCCCCGGGCAGGCAGGTTCGACCCGGAAAAGGCGCGGGCGCTGGGCGTACCGGTGACCCAGTGGCGGCTTTTGCAGCGGGGACAGGCTGTCCCGCTGGCAGAGCGTATGGTGCAGCCCGCCGAGGTGCTGGGCGCACCCCGCAAGGGGCTGCGGTTCGTCTTTTCCGGCGACAGTGCGCCCTGCCCGGCGCTGGAACAGGCAGCGCAGGGGGCAGACCTTCTGCTCTGCGATGCCACCTATGCCCTGCCGGAGCAGCAGGAGCAGGCCGCGCAGTGGGGGCACAGCACCTTTGGTCAAAGCGCGGCGCTGGCGGCAAAAGCCGGGGCAAAGCGGCTGTGGCTGGTGCACTATTCCCCCATGATCACCGACCCGGAGGAGCATCTTGCACAGGCGCAAAGCATCTTCCCGGCGGCAGAATGCGGCTTTGACGGCAAACGCATCACCCTGCATTACGAGGAGAACGAGGAATGAAGCTGACACTTGACCCCGGGGCGGCCGCTCTGCTGGACACCCTGCACGCGGCGGGCTACGCAGCCTATGCCGTGGGCGGCTGCGTGCGGGATAGCCTTTTGGGGCGCACCGCCCACGACTGGGACCTATGCACCAGTGCCCTGCCGCAACAGGTAATGGAGTTGTTCGGGGCAGAGCAGTGCATCCCCACCGGCTTGCAGCACGGCACGGTCACCATCAAATACGGCGGGCAGCTGTACGAAACTACCACCTTCCGCACCGAGGGCAGCTATACCGATGGACGTCACCCGGACGAAGTGCAGTTCGTACCGGATGTGCGGGAGGATCTTGCCCGGCGGGATTTTACCATCAACGCCATGGCCTATAATGAAGCCGAGGGCCTGGTAGACCCCTTTGGCGGGCAGGTGGATCTGCAAAACGGTCTGCTGCGGGCGGTGGGGGAGCCGCAGAAGCGGTTTACCGAGGATGCACTGCGCATCCTGCGGCTGTACCGCTTTGCCGCAAGGTTCGGCTTTGCGCTGGACGCTGCCACAGCCCGGGCGGCGCGGCAGCTGGCACCGCACTTGGACTGCATCTCTGCCGAGCGCATTCAGGAGGAACTGGCAAAGCTGCTGGCTGCCCCGCAGCCGGGGGCGTATCTGGAACCCGCCGTGCTGGCTGTGGTGCTGCCGGAGCTGACCCCGGCGGCGCTTGAAGCCGCAAAGCCGGTGGTGGATGCCTGCCCGGCAGGGGAGGAAAACCTGCCGGTGCGCTGGGCGGCGCTGCTGGGTGCGCTGGGCGAGGCCGACACCCGCCGGGTGCTCAAACGGCTGCGCTGCTCCAACGCCTGCATCGAGGAGACCGCCGTGCTGGTGCGGGAAACGGCAGGGGAGGGCGTGTGCGGGAGCTTTCTCCTCGGACACGAATCGGGCCATTCCATCGCCCGCCCTACTGCCTGCGGCAGCAGGGTCCCACCCCAGCGGACGGTCCTCGGAGAAACTCTCGCACACGCGGGAGAGGTTGCCATCCGGCGGCTTTTAGGGCGGTACGGGCTGCGCACCGTGGAGCGGCTGTGTGCACTGTGCGCGGCGTTGCGCCCGCAAGCTGCCCCGGCTTGCGCCCTTGCGGCGCAGCGGGCACGGCAGCTGGAGGCTGACGGCGTATGCTGCCGGGTGCGCCAGCTGGCGGTGAACGGACGCGACCTGATGGCGGCGGGCATCCCGGCAGGGCCTGCGCTGCGCCGGGTGCTGGAAGCGCTGCTGGACGGCGTGATACGCGCAGAGTACCCCAACGAAAAACCGGCACTGCTGGCTGCGGCGCAGAAAATTATAGCGTCTTGACAAGCGGTTTATGCTGCGGTAGTATTATACTACTGCTTTAGTATGTTGAACCCATAAAAGGAGAACCTATGACCACACAGAACCCTGCAAACCGTCCCCGCGCCCTCATTGCCATGAGCGGCGGCGTGGACAGCTCGGTGGCGGCCTGTCTGATGCAGCAGGCAGGCTACGACTGCACCGGCATCACCATGCGGCTCACCCACAACGAAACGCTGGGACAGTCCGGCTACCAGACCTGCTGCTCGGAAAAGGATATCGAGGACGCCGCCGAGGTGGCCTTTGCACTGGATATGCCGTATCAGGTGCTGGATTTCACCGCCGATTTCCGGGCACAGATCATTGAAAAATTTATCCGCGTCTACGAGGCGGGCGGTACCCCCAACCCCTGCATCGACTGCAATAAATATATGAAGTTCCGCCACCTGCTGGACTGGGCGGAGGCACATGGCATGGGGTATGTGGTTACCGGCCACTACGCCCGGGTGGAGCAGGATGCAGCCACCGGCCGCTGGCTGCTGAAAAAGGGCTTGGACGAGGGCAAGGATCAGAGCTATGTGCTGTATAACCTCACGCAGGAGCAGCTGGCACATATCCGCCTGCCGCTGGGTGCGCTGCACAAGACCGAGGTGCGAAAGATCGCGCAGGAGCACAGCTTTATCAACGCCCAAAAGCACGACAGTCAGGATATTTGCTTTGTGCCGGACGGCGACTATGCCCGCTTTATGGAGCAGTTTACCGGGAAGCACTACCCTGCCGGGGATTTTCTGGATCGGAGCGGCAAGGTGGTGGGCACCCACAGCGGCGCAGTGCGCTACACGCTGGGGCAGCGCAAGGGGCTTGGCCTCGCGCTGGGTGCGCCGGTGTACGTCTGCGGCAAGGATATGCAGGCCAATACCGTTACCGTCGGGCCGGAAAGTGAACTGTTTGACCGCATCGTTTACGCAGAGGATGTGAACTGGATCGCCATTCCGGCGCTGACCGGGCCGCTGCGGGTCACCGCCCGCACCCGGTATCATCAGGCCGAGCAGCAGGCCACCGTTTACCCCGCAGAAAACGGCTTCCGACTGGAATTCGACCAGCCTCAGCGTGCCCCCACCCCGGGACAGGCTGCCGTGCTGTATCAGGGCGATGTGGTGCTGGGCGGCGGCACCATCACCCGCGTAGAAAAGTAAGGAGAACAAAATGCAGGATCAGTATTCCCGCACCCAGCTGCTGCTGGGTGCAGAGGCTATGGAAAAGCTGCACCACGCCCGGGTGGCAGTGTTTGGCATTGGCGGTGTGGGCGGCTATACGGTGGAGGCACTGGCACGCAGCGGCGTGGGCGCACTGGATCTGATCGATGACGATAAGGTCTGCCTGACCAATCTCAACCGTCAGATCATCGCCACCCGCAGCACGGTAGGGCAGTATAAGGTGGATGTGGCAGAACAGCGCATCCACGATATCGACCCCAACATCAAGGTGACCACCCACCGGTGCTTCTTTGGCCCGGAGACGCAGGACGATTTCGATTTTACCCAGTACGACTATGTGGTGGACGCCATCGACACCGTTACCGGCAAGCTGGCGCTGGTGATGAAGTGCAAGGAGGCGGGCACCCCCATCATTTGCTCCATGGGCGCGGGCAACAAGATGGACCCCACCCGCTTTGAGGTGACTGATATCTACAAGACCTCGGTCTGCCCGCTGGCCAAGGTGATGCGTACCGAGTGCCGCAAGCGCAAGATCAAGCACCTGAAGGTGGTCTACTCCAAGGAGCCTGTCATGACTCCCATCGAGGATGACTCCATCAGCTGCAAGGACCACTGCATCTGTCCCCCGGGCACTCAGCGCAAGTGCACTGCACGGCGCACTGTGCCGGGCTCCAACGCCTTTGTGCCCTCAGTGGCCGGTCTGATCATCGGCGGCGAGGTGGTCAAGGACCTTGTGGGCTTTGTACCGCTGAAGGGGTAAGGATACTAAAAGCCACCGGCATCTGCAAAAATGTGCAGATACTGGTGGCTTTTTTACACGCTGCAACGTTTCATAACATAAAATTGCAACCAATTTGCAATTTGGTATTGCAATTGGGAAGGATATCGTGTATAATCTTCCCTGCACGAAAATGCAAACTGATTGCAAATTGTTGAGAAACGACCCCCTGCGGGTCTTTGGAGCGATTATTTATGGAATTGTTTCTGGATGTTCTGGGCGAAACCTTGGTGGATACCGCCAAGATGCTGCCCTTTCTGTTTCTGGCCTACCTGCTGATCGAGTATATCGAGCACCGCCACGGCGAGCGCATCGAGGCGCTGCTGGCAGGCGGCGGGCGCTGGGGCGCTGTGCCGGGCGCGGTACTGGGCTGTGTGCCGCAGTGCGGCTTCTCCGCCATTGCGTCCAACTTCTACGCCTCCCGGGTCATCACGCTGGGCACGCTGATGGCGGTGTACCTTGCCACCAGCGATGAGGCTATCCCGCTGCTGGTCTCCATGCCGACCTACTGGGATAAGCTGGCCGTCCTGATGGTCATCAAGGTGGTGTACGCCATCGTGGTGGGCTTTGTGCTGGACTTTGTCCTACGGGGCGTGCTGCCCAAAGGGCTGCGGGGCGGCTACACCGGCCATGCGGACGAGGTGGACTGCCACGAGGAGCACAGCGATGCCGAGGGCAACGAAAAGCCCATCTGGCAGGCGGCGCTGCGCCACACGCTGGAGATCTTTGTGTTCATCTTCGCTTTCAGTCTGGTGTTTGGCATGATCGTAGAGGGCGTGGGCGAGGACGTGTTTGCCGAGATGCTGGGCGGCATGGGCTTCTTCCAGCCGGTGGTGGCGGCTCTGGTGGGGCTGATCCCCAACTGCGCCGCCAGCGTGCTGCTGACCCAGCTGTATGTGGAGGGTGCGCTGCGCTTTTCCAGCCTTGTGGCGGGGCTGTGCACCGGTGCGGGTGTGGGTCTGGCAGTGCTGTGGCGTGCCAACCCCTCGTGGAAGCAGAACCTCTTCATCACCGGCCTGACATGGGCTGCCGGTGCCTTTGTGGGCGTGGCCATGCAGGTGGTCGTGGCGGTGTTTGCCTGATTTCCCGTGAGGAAAACGATTTGAAATGCGCTCCGCGTTTGCTTTGCGCATAAGCTAAGGAAATATTATTTTTAATTTTGGGGTTCAGAAACGCCTGCGGGCGTTTCTGAACCCCTTTTTCACAGGTGGGGTCGTGGAGGAAAACGGCATTTGCAGCGCCGCTTTCTGCGAAAGCGCGGCGCTGCGGGAAAGGCTGTATCTTGTCTTTACGACCCTTTCCGTGAAAAATGCGTTTGGAGCGCTCCGCAGAGCGCGACAAACGCTCTATATCAAAAGAATAATTCCGCTATATTTGCCCAGAGCGTAAGCGGAGGGCATTTTTGATATTCCCCCTCTCCCGCTGGACTTTGAAATGTGTTATACTGGGAGAAAACGATGCACACAGGAGAGATGACCATGCAATATAAGATTCTGGCAAGCGATTACGACAACACGCTGATGCCCTTTGGCGAGGCAAAGCCCCGCCCGGCGGTGGTAAAGGCGGTAAAAAAGCTGCAAGCCGCCGGGGGCAAGTTCGTGCTCAGCACCGGCCGCTCCTACCCGGGCATCCGGGACAAAAACCAGCTGGGCGGCATCCGGTATGACTACGCCATTACCTGCAACGGCGCCTGCGTGGTGGACAGACAGGGCAACGTAATAGCCGAGCATCCGCTTACCAGCGAGGAGATGTATGTGCTGGTGGATTTTTGTGAGGATTATAACTACCCGCTGCAATTCAACTTCCGGGATGCCTATTACGCCTACTGCGAGTACGAGTATCTGCACACCGGCTATCAGATGATGAACAGCCCCGGGCTGGACTGCGTGGACGGCGAGGATCAGGACAGGCATCTTTTGGATATGCCCCACGCCGCCTTTGCCGCCATGCCGCCGCAGGAAGTGGAGCGCTTCCACGAAAAATACGGCTACCTTGGCCTGCACTGGATGCAGACGGGCGCGCAGAACGCGGACGGCTACTGCTACTACGATATCGTGCGCGGCGGCATGGATAAGGGCGTAGGGCTTGCCGACCTGTGTGCACAGATGGGGCTTACGCTGGCAGATGCCGTGGCTGTGGGTGATTCTGCCAACGATGTGGGAATGCTGAAGGCAGCCGGCCTGAGTGCCTGCATGGCAAACGGCACCCCGGACGCCAAGGCCGCTGCCGACCGGATCATCGGGGACGTGCGGGAGGATGGCGTGGCGGCGCTGATCGAGGAGCTGTGGTTCGACGGCCCCCGCGCGGAGCCCTCCGGCAAAGATTTTGGCTCTGCATGGGGCAATATTGAAAGCGCAGGCGGCAGCTTATGAGCTTTGCACCGGTGTACGATGACCGCAGCCGGGCGCTGATCTTGGGCACATGGCCCAGCCCCAAAAGCCGGGAGATGGCCTTTTACTACGGCCATCCGCAAAATCGGTTCTGGCCGCTGCTGGCGGCGCTGACCGGGGAGCCGCTGCCCGTGCGGGAGGATATCGCCGCCAAAAAGCAGCTGCTTTTGCGCCACGGGCTGGCACTGTGGGATACGCTGGAAAGCTGCACCATCACCGGCGCATCGGATGCCTCCATCCGGGATGTGGTGCCCAACGATATCGCCGGGCTGCTGCGCAAAGCGCCCATCCGGGCGGTGTTCTGCAACGGTGCCACAGCTTACCGTATCTACACAAAATATCAGCAGCCGCTTACCGACATCCCGGCTGTCCGCTTGCCCAGTACAAGCCCCGCAAACGCCGCCTGCAGCCCCGCCCGGCTGGAAGAGCTTTGGGGCGCTGCGCTGGCGGACTGGATCGTAAAATGATGACAAGGCTGTAAATTCTTTTGCGGGATACTTGCGTTTTTTTGCGGACGTTGTATTATGGATATCATAAGGGGCGCACTGCCCCGGACAAGGAGAAATGACCATGAGCAAGATCATCCGCACCCAAAAGCCCAGCGTGCTGCCCTTTTATGCGGCGGCGCTGGTGTTCGTGGTACTGTGCGCGGTGCTGCCGGTATACAAATTATGGGCACTGCTGGTGGCGCTGGGCGGTGCCGCCGTGGCCTTTGGCGTGGCACAAAAAACCTGCCCGCCCCGGGTGGTGGAGCACGAGGTACCCTTCCACACCGGTGTGGAGGATGTGGACCAGATGCTGACCGATATCCAGCAGAAGCTGGACACCCTGCACGCACTGAACGAGGCTTTGCCCGACCCGCAGCTGTCTGCCGCCATGACCCGCATGGAAAAGGCGGGACGCTCCATCGTGGAAGCCGTGGAAGCAAACCCCGCCAAGGCAAAGCAGGTGCGCCGGTTTGCCAACTACTATCTGCCGGACGCCGTAAACGTTCTGCAGCAGTATGCAAAGCTTGCAAAGCAGGGTGTGCGGGGCGAAAACGCCGCCGCCATCCGCGCCGAGGTGGAGCACAACGCCGCCTCCATTGCCACGGCTTTTGAAAACCAGCTGGATGCCCTGTACGCGGCAGAGAGCATGGACCTGTCCGCAGACCTGACCGTTTTGCAGAATATGCTGAAGGGACAGGGTCTGAGCAAGTAAAACCAGAATATCCCTTCGGGATTTTGAAAGGAAGGAATCACTTATGGCTGACAATACTCTGAACTTTGATCTGGATGCCTCCGCAGTGCCCACCCTGACGCTGGACCCCACCCCCGCCGCTGTGCCGCAGGAGGAAAAGCCTGCCGCTGCCCCCGCCCCGGAGGCACAGGTGAACCTGAGCCCCGAGGAACAGGCCATGGTGGATCAGTTTGCCCAGAAGATCGATATCACCAACAGCCAGCAGGTGCTGCAGTACGGCTCTGCCTGCCAGAAGAAGATCGGCGATTTCTCCGAAGCAGCCCTCTCCAAGGTGTCCACCAAGGATCTGGGCGAGGTGGGCGATATGATCACCAACCTCATTGGTGAACTGAAGAGTTTTGATGCCAACGAGGAGCAGCAGAAGGGCATTATGGGCTTCTTCAAGAAGAAAACCAGCCAGCTGGATGCCCTCAAGACCAAGTACGACAAGACCGAGACTAATGTGGAAAAGATCCAGTCCATGCTGGAAGCCCATCAGGTGCAGCTGCTCAAGGACATCGCCATGCTGGACAAGATGTACGAGCTGAACATGGCCTACTTCAAGGAACTGAGCATGTATATCCTTGCCGGCAAGAAAAAGCTGGCCGATGTGCGTGCCAACGAATTGCAGCAGGCTATGGATAAGGCCAAGGTCTCCGGTCTGCCGGAGGACGCACAGGCCGCCCGCGATCTTGCCGACCAGTGCGAGCGCTTTGAGAAAAAGCTGTATGATCTGGAACTGACCCGCAACATCAGTTTGCAGATGGGCCCACAGATCCGTCTGCTGCAGAACAACAACACCATGATGGCAGAAAAGATCCAGTCCACCATCGTGAACACCATCCCGCTGTGGAAGAACCAGATGGTGCTGGCACTGGGTCTGGCACACAGCCAGCAGGCCATGCAGGCAGAGCGCGCTGTGACCAACATGACCAACGATCTGCTGAAGAAGAACGCCGAGGCGCTGAAGCTGGGCACCATCGAGACCGCCAAGGAGAGCCAGCGCGGCATCGTGGATATCGAGACCCTGCAGCAGACCAACAAGAGCCTGATCGAGACGCTGGACGAACTGAACAAGATCCAGAGCGAGGGCCGCGCAAAGCGCGTTGCCGCCGAGCAGGAGCTGACCCGCATCGAGGACGAACTGAAAACCAAAATGATGGAGATCCGGAGCTGAAATGGCAAACGCTGATTTTTCTCAGAACAAACAAACCGCTCCCGGCGGCTTTGACGCGGGCAGCTACCGCGAAAAAGCAAAGCCGGAGCAGGCCGTAACGCTGACCCCGCGCCAGCAGAAGCTGGCCGCACTGGAAGCAAAGCTGCCCGCAGCGCTTTCCACCCGGGCGGCGGCGCTGGTCTTGAGCGTAGTGGTGATGCTGGCCGCCTTTTTCGGCTTTGGCAGCGCCAAGCTGCGCGGCAAATACAACACCGCCCGTCAGTGGTTCACCACAGGGGTCGCCGCCGACAACGGCTATAACCTGAGCGAGGAGCTGACCACCCGGGAGAATACGGCGGCGAATATTCTGACCACTGCCTCCAACACCCTTGGCGCAGACAGCGCCGAGGTGCTGGCTGCACAGGAGGCACTGAACGATTTTTCCGCTTGTCTGCAGGCGGTGCAGAACGGCGGTAAAAGCCAGTCGCTGACCTCGCTGCCCTATTATCAGGGCAGTGCGATGCACGCGCTGTATCAGGCCGATCAGGCACTGGGCGCTGCCATCGACCAGCTGTATGCAAAATTGCAGGAGCAGGCCGCAGACCCCATGAAGATGGGTGCGGTGCAGGGACAGTACGGCCAGTTCAACAGTGCAGCCACCATCATTGGTACCTTGCAGTACAATACGGCGGTGTATGAATATCAGAAGGATGTCGGCGGCTTCCCGGCCAGTGTGCTGGGCGCTTTGTCCGGCGTGAAGGAGGTTGAGCCCTTCGCATGAAAAATTTTGCAAAACGCATCAGCGCACTGGTGCTGGCCGTGGTGGTCAGTGCGGCAGTGCTGTGCCCGGCGGCTTTTGCCGCCCAGCTGCCCAGCCTGCCCAAGGATCAGTGCGTGGTGGATGGTGCCGGTGTGCTGAGCAGCAGCACCGTACAGACCATCACCGAACTGAACGCCCAGCTGGAATCCAGTTGCAGCGGCGCGCAGATCGGTGTACTGACAGTAGAATACACAGGCAATGATTCCACGGAGGATTACGCTACACAGGCTTTCAACGCGTGGGGCATCGGTTCGTCCTCCAACAATAACGGTGTTCTGATTCTGCTTGTGATGGAGTCGGCGCAGTATGCGGACGGCGACTACTACCTGACCTACGGCGACGGTTTCCGCAACACCACGCTGGCAAAGCAGTCCAGCGCCATCGCCCAGACCATGGAGGACCAGTTCGCCGCAAAGGATTATGACGGCGCGGTGACCACCTGTGCCCGCAACGTGGCAAACACCATCGCGGATATTTACGGAGTCAGCCTTTCCGGCGGCAACGGCAGCACCGTGCAGCCCGGCTATCAGGGCGGGCAGAGCAGCGGCGGCAGCACCCTGGCCGACATCCTGACCCTTGTGGTCAGCGTTGTGCTGCTCATCGTCATTATCCGGTCGATGGCCTATGTTTTTGCCAGCCCCTGCGGCTGGCTGTGGTGCTTCGGTGGGCCGCGGCCTCCCCGTGGACGGCGGCGCGGCCCGCATAACCCGCCGCCCCCGCCGGGCGGCTTCTACGGCGGCTTTGGCGGCATGGGCGGCGGCTCCTTCGGGGGCGGTGCCGGGCGCGGCGGTTTCGGCGGCGGCAGCTTTGGCGGCGGCTTCGGTGGCATGGGCGGTGGTTCCAGCCATGGCGGCGGCGGTGGCCGTGGGCGATAATGAGAATAAAAAGAGAAAGGCAGTGGTTTTACCATTGTCTTTCTCTTTTTTACGTCTTTTATCGTGAATGAAATTCATTTGACAAAACAATTTTTGTAACTTATACTGGATGACATCACGAAAAATAAAGGAAGTATCTGTCATGCTGACTCTGGATAAGATCTACCACGCCGCCTTTGTGCTGAAGGACGTAGCGCGCAAGACCGACCTCATCGAAGCCCCCAAGCTGTCCAAGGAATGCCAGCTGTACCTTAAGACCGAGAACCTGCAGGCCACCGGCAGCTTTAAGGTGCGGGGCGCTTACTATAAAATCAGCCAGCTTTCCGAGGAGGAGAGCGCCAAGGGCGTCATTGCCTGCTCTGCGGGCAACCATGCGCAGGGTGTGGCGCTGGCGGCTACCCGGCGCGGCATCCGCAGCATCGTCTGTATGCCGGACGGCGCACCCCTGATGAAGGTGGAAAACACCAAAAATCTGGGCGCGGAGGTCTGCCTTGTGCCCGGCACCTACGACGAAGCCCACGACAAGGCCGTGCAGCTGCAAAAGGAGTACGACATGACCTTTATCCACCCCTACGATGACGAGCAGGTCATTGCCGGGCAGGGCACCATCGGTCTGGAAATTCTCGATCAGCTGCCGGATGTGGATGCTGTGGTGGTGCCGGTGGGCGGCGGCGGACTGATTTCCGGTATTGCCTTTGCCATCAAGACCCTGCGCCCGGAGGTCAAGGTGTACGGCGTACAGGCCGAGGGTGCCCCCAGTATGTACCGCAGCCTGCACGAGCACAAGTACCAGACCCTGAAATCTGCTTCCACCTTTGCGGACGGTATTCAGGTCAAGACCCCGGGCGAGCTGACCTATCAGCTATGCGAGCAGTATGTGGACGATATCGTTACCGTGACCGAGGACGAGACGGCGGCGGCCATTCTCTCCCTGATGGAGAACCAGAAGCTGGTGGCTGAGGGTGCAGGCGCTGTGCCGGTGGCAGCAGTACTGTTCCACAAGCTGCCGGTGGAGGGCAAAAAGGTGGCCTGCGTCATCTCCGGCGGCAACATTGATGTGAACATCCTGAACCGCGTCATCACCCGCGGTCTTGTGATGAGCGGCCGCAAGGCAAACCTGACCATCGCGCTGGAGGACAAGCCCGGCCAGCTGAAAAAGGTGGCCGAGGTGGTATCCCGCTGCGGCAGCAATGTGGTGTCGGTGCAGCATGACGGCTCCGACCCCAATATGCCCATTTCCAGCTGCTTCCTCAAGCTGACGCTGGAGACCCGCGATGCCGCCCAGATCGAGCAGATCCGCACCGAGCTGACCAAGGCCGGTTTCCAGCTGGTCACCGAGCGGGTGTAAACTTCATCGTTTGCAAGAGTGAAAGCCTTCCCCCGGACGGGGAAGGTGGATGCGAACGTAGTGAGCAGACGGATGAGGGCGCAGGCAAGCAGCAGCTTACGGGAAATTACCCCCTCGTCTGGCTCTATCCGAAGAAAAAAGCGAATTTGTTCTAAACTTGATGTAATATAAAGGAGAAAATATACTATGAAAGTCGTATCTACCGCCAACGCACCTGCCGCCATCGGCCCTTACAGTCAGGCACTGGATCTGGGCAACATGGTGTTTGTTTCCGGGCAGATCCCGGTAGACCCCGCCACCGGCACCATGGCCGATACCGTGGAGCAGCAGGCCGCCCAGAGCCTTGCTAACCTGAAGGCGATTCTGGCCGAGGCGGGGCTTTCCATGAACAACGTGGTCAAGACGGTGATCTTTCTGGCCGATATCAACGATTTTGCCGCAGTGAACGCAGAGTACGCCAAGGCCTTTGCCGAGCCGTTCCCCGCCCGCAGCTGCGTGCAGGTGGCAGCCATCCCCAAGGGCGCAAAGCTGGAGATCGAGTGCATCGCCGTGCGGGACTGAGCGAAAAATAAGACAAGAAAAGCGGGACACCGGAGCATCTGCGGATGCTTTGGTGTCCCGTTTTTGATAACGTTTAAAACTGGTGCATTTACTTCTGCACACCGGCCTCGCATTGCTCGATGAACTGCTTGGCCACCCGGGGGCTGCGGCCGCCGGCACGCAGGGCAAAGGCCTCGGCCTTGAGCAGCAGCTGCTCGGTGGGCATCTGGATGTTGTGCTGCTTTGCCAGCTCCTCCAGAATGGTCTCGAACCGTGCCTTCTCCGGCCGCTGGAAGGTGACCGTAAGGCCGAACCGGGCGGAAAGGCTCATCAACTCCTGCCGGGTGTCGGCTTCATGGATGTCGTCGCCGGTGCGGTCCGAGAGGGTTTCCTTGATGAGGTGGCGGCGGTTGGAGGTGGCGTACACCGCAATGTTCTGAGCGCGTCCGCCTACGCTGCCCTCCAAGATGGCCTTCAAGGCGGCAAAGTTGTCGTCGTTGGCGGTAAAGCTCAGATCGTCGATGAACAAAATGAACTTGAGCGGGTTTGCCGCCAGCTTGTCCATCAGGTCGGGGATCTGATACAGCTGGTTCTTTTTTACCTCTACCAGCCGCAGTCCCTCGGGCGCAAACTCGTTGGCAATGGCCTTTACCGCGCTGGATTTGCCGGTACCGGCGTCACCGTACAGCAGCACATTGTTGGCGGGCATCCCGGCTAGCAGTGCCTTTGTGTTGGCGATCACCTTTTCCCGCTCCTTCTCGTAGCCGGGCAGCTCGGAAAGGCGCTGCGGGTCGGGGTATTTTACCGGCACAAGCTGGCCGTTCTCCACCGTGAATACATGGTGCTTTGCAAACATACCGTAGCCCTTTTTGCCCACCTCGCTCATGCGCTGGGCGTAGGCGGCGGCAAGGTCGAGCTCACAGGTCTGCCACCGGGGCAGGAAAGCCAGTTCCGGCCGCTGCGCCTGCTCCGAGTAGGCGGTCTGGAACAGCTCGTCCAGCGTCAGCCCGCACAGCTGCTGCAAAAACTGCAGCTCGCTGTCCAAGGCGCTTTGCAGCAGCGCGTCCAGCTGCCCGGCAGCGGCCTGCCGCACGCAGATGGTCTCGGCCTCCAGCACAGCATTGCTCAGGTAGCTGCCCCAGTTGGTGGTGTACTCGAACAAAGCGGCCTCAAAGGCGGCTACGGCATCGCATACCGGGCCGTAGGAGGAGCAGCCCGCCTCCATGCGGTCGGTCAGGTCTAAAAGCTTTGCCACAACAGGGTCGTTCAGCAGGGCGCGGAACACAACAAGCCCATGCAGATGGGCATTCCATTCTCTTAATTTCATAGGTCGATCCCTTTTCCTCTCCAATAGCACATACCCTACAAAACGCAGGTACGCGGATATCAAAAGTATACAGCGGTTCGGGCGGGGATGCAAGGGGTGTTAAAAATGCTTCATCTTTGGGCTGATTCAGGTTACAAATTGTCGATTGACAAAAGCCCGGTTTATAGTATAATTTACATCAACAAATGCGCAGATGGGAAAAAGTACCACACGATCCCCACTGTTCAGAGAGCTGCCGTCTGGTGCAAGGCAGTCAGCGTTTCGTGCGGAAAATCATCCCGGAGCAGCCTGCCCAACGGGTGCAAACCCCTGTAAGCAGCGCCGGTTGCAGCCGTTACCGTGCAGGGCTTTGTTGGAAGCCCGTGAGAGGGTGTGCACAGCACGCCAACGAGAGTGGTACCGCAGAGAGCTTGATGTTACAAGGTCTTTGTCTCTTGAAGAAAGCAGGGGACAAGGGCTTTTTCTTTTTCAAAAGCTCTCCCTGAGGGAATGGATAAGAAGTGGAACAGGAATAGGAGCAACACCATGCAGTTGAATGGTTCTCAGATCTTTGTAGAGGTCCTGTGCGAGCAGGGAGTGGACACTCTTTTTGGCTACCCCGGCGGCGCTGTGCTGAACCTTTACGACGAGCTGTATAAGAATGCCGACCGCATCACCCATGTGCTTACCGCCCACGAGCAGGGCGCAGCCCATGCAGCGGACGGCTACGCCCGCGCCACCGGCCGCACCGGCGTGGTGCTGGCCACCAGCGGCCCGGGTGCCACCAATCTGGTCACCGGCATTGCAACCGCCTATATGGACTCGGTGCCCATGGTGGCCTTTACCGGCAACGTGCCCACCAGCAGTATCGGCAAAGACGGCTTTCAGGAAGCTTACATCGAGGGCATTACGGTGCCCATCACAAAGCATAACTTCACGGTGCGCCGGGTAGAGGACTTGGCTGACACCATGCGGGCAGCCTTCCGCATTGCGCAGAGCGGCCGCAAGGGCCCGGTGCTGGTGGATATCCCCAAGGACGTGACTGCAGCGGTGTGCGAGTTCACCCCCAAGCAGCCGGAGCCCATCCGCACCGTAACTACCTATAATGAGGAGCAGGTGCACTGGGCGGCAGACCTCATCAACGCCGCACAGCGTCCGCTGGTGTACTTTGGCGGCGGCGTGCGCAGCGCAGCCAGCTGCCAGCCGTTGCGGGATCTGCTGCACAAGGCGGAGATCCCTGCTACCTACACCCTGATGGCGGCAGGCGTTGTGCCCTACGGCGACCCGATGAATCTGGGGATGCTGGGGATGCACGGCTGCTACACCTCCAACCGGGCAGTGGCGGAGTGCGATGTGCTCATCGCGGTGGGCACCCGCTTTTCCGACCGTGTGGCGCTGAACCCCAAGACCTTTGCCAAGAACGCCACCATCATCCAGATCGACATTGACGCCAGCGAGCTGGGCAAGAACGTGGACGTGGATCTTTCCATTGTGGGCGATGCAGCCTATGTGCTGAACGCCATGCTGCCCCAGATCAAGCCCGCCAAGCACCCGGACTGGATGACGATGATCCAGAGCTGGCAGGCACAGGATTACCACCCTGTGTCCGACCCCACCCGGCTGATGCCCCATCAGGTCATCGGCGAGGTGTGCAACCAGTGCGGCCCCGACGCCGTGTATGTTACCGACGTGGGTCAGCACCAGATGTGGGCGGCGCAGTACCTGCGCCACACCAAGAGCCGCGGCTTTATCACCAGCGGCGGCCTTGGCACCATGGGCTTTGGCTACGGCGCTGCCATTGGTGCCCAGATGGCACTGGGACGCCAGCAGCGTGTGGTGATGTTTACCGGTGACGCCTCCTTCCACATGAACCTGAACGAAGCCTGCACCGCCGTCAGCTACGAGCTGCCCATCATCACGGTCATCTTCAATAACTCGGTGCTGGGCATGGTGCGCCAGTGGCAGACCAGCTTTTACGGCAAGCGTTACAGCCAGACCGACCCCCACCGCAAGACCGATTTTGTCAAGCTGGCAGACGGCTTTGGCCTGAAGGGCTACCGCTGCACCAACCTGCCGGAGTTTCAGGAAGCCTTTGCAGATGCCCTGCAGCAGAAAGGCCCCACCTGGATCGAGTGCATCATCGACAAGGACGAAAAGGTGCTGCCCATGATCCCCGGCGGCGGCGATATCAACGACATCATCATGGAATAAGGAGGACACAGCATCATGGAATCTGATCAGCGCAGGGTCATCAGCCTGCTGGTGGACAACCAGAGCGGCGTTCTGGCCCGGGTGTCCAGCCTGTTCTGCCGCCGCGGCTTCAATATCGACAGCCTTACGGTGTCCGCCACCAACGACCCGGCAGTCAGCCGCATCACAGTGACCATTACCAGCGACGAAAAGGCCTTGCAGCAGCTGGTATTGCAGACCGAGCGGCTGGAAGTCACCCGGCAGGTGTTCGTGCTGGACAGCGAAAAATCGCTGGAGCGGGAGCTGCTGCTGCTCAAGGTGGAATCGGACGTGCACAACCGCACCGAGCTGCGGGAGATCGCCTGCATCTACAAAGCAAAGATCATCGATCTTTCCCCGGACAGCATGGTGTTTGAACTCATCGGCCGGCCGGACAAGCTGGACGCTTTCCTGAAAATGTTCGAGGGCTACAACATCCTTGAGCAGTGCCGCACCGGCGTTACTGCACTGGAGCGCGGCGGGATGCACCAGCATATCCAGAAGCCGCCGCAGGAGGTGCGCTCCGTCCAGCTGCCCCCGCCGGGCGAAAGACGGGCATAAATCACATTGCTTTTCCGCTCAGGGTGAGCGAAAGATAGAACAGAGCATACAAGACCGGAAGATAAAACAACCAGAAAAAGTAAAAGGAGACTAACGATTATGGCTATCAAGAAATACTACGATTCCGACTGCAACCTCGGCGTGCTGGACGGCAAGACCGTCGCTGTTATCGGCTTCGGCAGCCAGGGTCATGCACACTCTGAGAATCTGGCCGAGAGCGGCGTCAACGTTGTGGTCGGCCTGCGCAAGGGCTCTGCCCACTGGGCAAAGGCTTCTGAGTTCGCTGCCACCCATGACAACTTCAAGGTGATGGAAGTGGAAGAGGCTGCCAAGGCCGGCGATGTTGTCATGATGCTGGTGCCCGACGAGCTGTGCGCCGATATCTACAACACGCAGGTTGCTCCCTACATGACCGAGGGCAAGGCACTGGCCTTTGCACACGGCTTCAACATCCACTTCAAGACCATCACCGCTCCCAAGAACGTGGACGTCATCATGATCGCTCCCAAGGGCCCCGGCCACATCGTGCGCCGCCTGTACACCGAGGGCGAGGGCTGCCCCTCTCTGATCTGCGTGGAGCAGGACTACACCGGTAAGGCCAAGGATATCGCACTGGCTTACGCTTCCGGCATCGGCGCAGGCCGTGCAGGCATTCTGCAGACCACCTTCAAGGAGGAGACCGAGACTGATCTGTTCGGCGAGCAGGCCGTGCTGTGCGGCGGCGTTTCCGAGCTGATCCACGCCGGTTTCGATACGCTGGTGGAGGCCGGTTACGAGCCCGAGATGGCCTACTTTGAGACCTGCCACGAGATGAAGCTGATCGTTGACCTGATCAACGAGGGCGGCTTCTCCAAGATGCGCTACTCCATCTCCAACACTGCCGAGTACGGCGACTACCGCACCGGCAAGCGCCTGATCACCGAGGAGACCCGCAAGGAGATGAAGAAGGTCCTGACCGAGATCCAGGACGGCACCTTTGCTTCCGAGTTCCTGACCGAGATGAGCCCCAAGGGCGGCCGCAAGGTGCACTTCCTTGCCAAGCGCCGTATGGAGGCCGAGCTGCCCATCGAGAAGGTGGGTGCTGAGCTGCGCAGCATGATGAGCTGGCTGAAGAAGTAAGAGGAAAACCCTCTCAGACCGCTTTTCGGCGGTCAGCTCCCCCGAAAGGGGGAGTTTTTGTTGAAAAGGGAACCTTATAGCTCCTCCGCGAAAACCTCTCCCCCTCGGGAGAGGTGGCACGGCGCAGCCGTGACGGAGAGGGCTTTATCAGAAAAGAGGATTTGCAATGAGAAGTGACAACGTGACTAAGGGCTCGGAGCGCGCGCCCAACCGCAGCCTGTTTTATGCGCTGGGCTACACCCCGGAGGAGCTGGAGCGCCCCCTCATCGGCGTGGTGAGCGCCCACAGCGAGATCGTGCCCGGACACATGAATCTGGATAAGATCGCCGAGGCCGTCAAAGCCGGTGTGCAGATGGCCGGTGGTACCCCCATCCTGATCCCCGCCATCGGTGTATGCGATGGCATCGCCATGGGTCATGTGGGCATGAAGTACTCTCTGGCCTCCCGCGAGCTGATCTGCGACAGCGTGGAGACCATGCTGATGGCACACCAGCTGGACGGCCTTGTGCTGGTGCCCAACTGCGATAAGATCGTGCCCGGCATGGTGATGGCAGCGGTGCGCATGGATGTGCCCGCTGTGGTCTGCTCCGGCGGCCCCATGCTGGCCGGCAGCTACGGCGGCGAGGAAGTGAGCCTTTCCAAGATGTTCGAGGCCGTGGGTGCCTATAAGGCCGGTATGATCACCGACGAGCAGCTGGAGGACTGCACCTGCAACTGCTGTCCCAGCTGCGGCAGCTGCTCCGGTATGTACACCGCCAACAGCATGAACTGCCTGTGCGAGGCCATCGGCATTGCCCTGCCCGGCAACGGCACCATCCCGGCTGTGTACTCCAAGCGTCTGCAGCTGGCAAAGCACGCCGGTATGGCTGTGATGGAGATGGTGCGCAAGGGCATCACCGCGCGCCAGATCATCAACGAGCGCTCCATCCGCAACGCGCTGACCTGTGATATGGCGCTGGGCTGCTCCACCAACACGGTGCTGCACCTGCTGGCTATCGCCTACGAGGCCGGTGTGCCCATCGACCTGAAGCTGTTCAACGAGATCAGCGCCAAGACCCCCAACCTGTGCCATCTGGCACCGGCAGGTCCCACCCATATGCCGGATCTGTACGCAGCGGGCGGCATCCCGGCAGTACAGGCGGAGCTGGCCAAGAAGGGCCTGCTGGACTTGGACGTGCCCACCGTCACCGGCAAGACCCTTGGCGAGAACATCAAGGGTGCCCATATCCTGAACGAAAAGGCCATCCGTCCCATCGAGAACCCCTACTCTGAGACCGGCGGTCTGCAGATCCTGTGGGGCAACATTGCCCCGGACGGCTGTGTGGTCAAGCGCAGCGCCGTGGCCCCGGAGATGCAGCAGCATTCCGGCCCGGCGCGGGTGTTCAACAGCGAGGAGGAAGCTATTGCCGCCATCTACGCAGGCAAGATCGTCCCGGGCGATGTGGTGGTCATCCGCTACGAAGGCCCCAAGGGCGGCCCGGGTATGCGGGAGATGCTCAACCCCACCTCTGCACTGGCAGGCATGAAGCTGGATAAGACGGTGGCCCTCATCACCGACGGCCGCTTCTCCGGCGCATCCCGTGGCGCCGCTATCGGTCACGTCAGCCCGGAGGCAGCCTCCGGCGGCCCCATCGGCCTGATCGAGGAAGGGGATACCATTTCCATTGATATCCCCAACGCCTCCATCACGCTGGAGGTCAGCGATGCAGTGCTGGCCGAGCGCAAGGCAAAGTACGTTGCGCCCGAGCCCAACATCAAGACCGGCTGGCTGAGCCGCTACGCCCGCATGGTCACCAGTGCAAATCTGGGTGCGGTGCTGAAATAAGAAATCCATAAAAAGAGAGGCTGTTGCACAAGCTCCTGTGCAGCAGCCTCTTTTGCATCCATGGAAAGCTGTCGGGTTTCTTTACGACCCTTCCTGTGAAAATGCAAATCCGGGCAGACCGCAGTCTGCCCGGATTTGCTCTGAAAAAGATGTATTCCTCTGAATATGGCCAGAGCGTAAGCGGAGGCCATTATAAAAGTGCTACTCTCCGTATTTCATGAGCATGGCGCGGACGGTGAGGAAGATGATCTTCCAGTCCACCCAGAAGCTGCGCTCCTGGATGTATTTCAGATCCAGCGCCACCCACTCGTCAAAGCTCATCTCGTTACGGTGGGGTGCGATCTGCCAGTAGCAGCTCAGTCCGGGGGTGACGTACAGCCGCTGGCGCTGGTAGTCGCTGTACAGCTCTACCTCCCGGGGCAGTGCGGGGCGCGGCCCCACGATGCTCATATCGCCCTGCAGCACGTTGAGCAGCTGTGGCAGCTCGTCCAGACTGGTCTTGCGCAGAAAACGTCCCACCCGGGTAATGCGGGGGTCGCCCTTGATCTTGAACACCGGGCCGTCCATCTGGTTCTGGCTCAGCAGCTCATTCAGCTGCTCCTCGGCGTCCGGGCACATGGTGCGAAACTTATACAGCCAGAACAGCTTGCCGTCCCGTCCTACCCGCCGCTGCCGGAAAATAGCTCCGTCTCCGGGGCTGTCCAGCACGATGGCAAGGCTGATCAGCAGTGCCATCGGCGCAAGCAGGATCAGCGCCAGCAGGGAGAATACGATGTCCTGTGCACGCCGCAGCACCCAGTAACGCCGGTGGCTGCGCAGCGTCTTTTCCCGGTCGATAGAAATTTGCGGGGCGGCGCTGATTGTTGACTCCATGCAATGACCCACTCCTGCCTGTAAAATGTGTAGAATTTTTACATTATTTTAACATAAAACAGGACGCAATTCAACCGGATGAAGCGCGGCGGGCAGGGGACTGTGAGCCTGCTGAAAAAAAGTGAAAAAAGGTGGTTGACAAAACCCTTTTCTCATGCTAAAATAAACAAGTCGTCCGGTGCACGGATGCACAACAACTGAATATGGGCGTGTTCCCGAGTGGCCAATGGGGACAGACTGTAAATCTGCTGCTTTCAGCTTCGGTGGTTCGAATCCACCCGCGCCCACCAAACAAGAAAAATCCGAACCTATTTCCGATTGGAGAAGGGTTCGGATT
>OHGZ01000170.1_pt1 | contig 60528 bp, 48 predicted proteins | sample 1567851 | NCBI WGS metagenome assembly OHGZ01 (sample SAMEA3879563, study PRJEB24766) | human gut metagenome | biome: human-associated habitat; feature: feces | place: USA | collected 1985/1987 | reverse complement strand
GAAACAATAAGTACGAACGATTGCAAAGGGTGGTTCCACGCATCTGGAATTTGCGCTAATTAAGAGGATAGCTATAGGTGCATTCCGACAGGCAAGGGGCTGCTTTATCGATGCGGACTATGTAAAAGCCTGGACGAAGCTGGAGGATAAGGTGTATAATTTTCAGCAGAACAGCATTGTGTGACTGGGATACGAGAGGAGAATTGCAATGGACAGAAGAAGTAATAATATCGCGATCTTTCAGGACTCCATGGATTTGATAAAAGCAAACCAGAAGCTCCAGCAGGCAGTTCAGTTTTCGATTCAGAACCAAAAGCTGTATGTTCCATCGCAGGCAATTGCACTTCCAGAACCTGGAAAATTATCTTGCAAAACGATTGTTTCATCTAAAAGAAGCTTTGAAGCCGCCTCTGCATATGCAAAAGCCGGAAAACGAGTCTGTGTCCTGAATTTCGCCTCTGCAACCAACCCCGGCGGCGGTGTAACACGGGGAAGTACGGCGCAGGAAGAATGCCTTTGCCGATGCAGCACACTGTATCCATGCCTGGACACAGAAACGATGTGGCATCAGTTCTATCAACCGCACCGAAAAGCAGGCGATCCACTTTATAATGATGATCTTCTGTACACACCAGAAGTCGTCGTATTTAAGACCGATATCGCTGCACCGGAACGAATGGAAGAAAAAGACTGGTATCAGGTAGACATCATTACCTGCGCAGCCCCGAATCTCCGAAAGAAACCAAGCAATGCCATGAACCCGTCTGCAGGAAATGCGCCGGTTAAGATTAGTGAGAAAGCACTGTACGAACTTCAGATGCAAAGGCTGGAACGTGTTTTTCAGGCGGCAGCATCGAACGGAGCGGAAGTTCTGATTTTAGGAGCGTTTGGCTGCGGCGCTTTCTGCAACCCGCCAAGAATTGTAGCACGGGTATTTCGGAGCGTACAGGAAAAATATGCATCCTATTTTGAAACGATAGAATATGCGGTGTTCTGCGGCAAAAATGATACGTTAAATTATGATACATTCAATCAGGCGTTTGGAGGTAGAAAATAAAATTTATAGCAACCCCGAAAAGAATGCAAAAAATTCAGTACCACAGAGTGTGAATTACTGTGTCACAGATTTTCGTCGTACCCTGGTACGCTTTAAAATTTGTTCCTTACGATTCGCATTTTGCAGCATTGTCTTTTTTTCATTATTTTCGGGCTTTTCTATAAACTGGGCTCTGAAAGAACGTAAAAGCGAACCAAAAATATGACTTCATGAAAGGCAGACAAGATTAATTTTTTTAGAATAAAAAGCGTTGTACAAATGTCGCCTATAATAAGTAGAATAGGCTATGACAAACAGGAGAGGGGAAGAGGATAAATGAAGGTTCTGAACTTTGAAGACAGCGTTTACAAAGCAAATGCAATCCGCAAGGTATTGAACCAATGTGGCGTGGCTAAAATTGAACTGGTGTCAAATGTCGAGGATGGTCTGCAGATGCTGAAGAATGCAGAAGACACTGGGGGTCCGTTCGATTTGATTATCACAGATATGCATTATCCCATGAAGCAGGGAGCTGTTAGTGATACGGAGGCGGGAGAAAAGCTGGTTCAGCTCCTGCAGGAGCAGGGCAAACAGACAAAGGTTATCGTATGCTCATCCAGAAATATGAAGCTTCCCGGAGTGTATGGTTGTATCTGGTATTCGGAAATCAGTGATTGGGAAGAAGAGCTGTGCGATCTGGTAAGAGAAATGGAGAAGAATCGATGATTTACGCGATGAGCGATATTCATGGACAGTATGAGCAGTTTCTGACGCTGTTGGAGCAGATTGGTATTCGGAAAGAAGATACGCTTTATATCTTAGGCGATGTAGTCGATCGTGGACCAGAGCCAATGAAAATCCTGAAATACATGATGGCACATTCCAATATCATTCCGATCATAGGAAATCATGAAGTTATGGCGCTGCCAAATCTCAAACTTCTGGTGCCGGAAGTTTCGAGAAATTTTCTGGATAAACTGCCGCCGAAGGTGTATCGGGATTTTGCCAACTGGACGCAGAACGGCAGTACCAGTACAATCCAGGATTTTCGCAAACTGCCGCAGGAAGAACGGCACCAGGTAGTAGAATACATGAAATCATTCCGCCCATACGGAAAGGAAATTGTTAATGGGCAGGAATACTGGCTGGTGCATGCCGGACTGGATCATTTTTCAGAAACAAAACATCTGGAAGAATATTCGGTAGATGATCTGGTATGGACGCGGATTGACTACGAAATTCCATATTTCGATGATATCATTGTAGTCAGCGGACATACACCGACACAGAATATCCTTTGGAACAGCCACCCAGGGTATATTTTTAAAGCAAACCATCACATTGCGATCGACTGCGGAGCGGGAAAAAGCAATGGAAGACTGGCGGCAATTTGCCTGGATACCGGGGAAGAATATTATGCGCGGTAAATGCTGCAAAGAGCAAAAGAATGCGGACTGGCACAGTTTATCCATGATGTTTTTTGTTATGATGTGACGGGAAAACTCCTTGTGGTGGAAGATGGAAAGCAAGAATATAAATCATGCTTTTAAAGTGCATGGTCGCGGATAGAGCAAATTGTCAGATAAAATATGAATAAACGAAAAAAACAAATTTATATTAAAATAGTGAAAAAAAGAATGGAAAAAGAAAGCAGACTGCGTTATAATAAAAATAATTAAAGTGTGTAATGAAAAAACAATGAAATGAGTCTGAAAGAAGACAGAAAAGTAATGGAAAATGACATTTATATCGTCAAAAAGAAAATCAGTACAGAAAATTTTTTATTGAAATTGAATCGACAGGCACATCAGCTTGAAGTTTATAAAAAATCAGATGAGCAGACTCTGCGGAAGAACTACAGCATCCGAAAGGATTTTGTCCCGTGTGAATATACGATTTATGAAAAAATCAAGGAAATGCCATGTCTGTTCGGCCGCGAAGATTCCCCAACTCCTTATGGTGTGTTTGATATTGTAAAAAAATCAAAGGTAAAAGAAGAATATATCAGCGGCTATCATAAAAAGTATGAACGGATAAAATTTTTTGGCTATCTGGTGATTTTCGAAGACTACTTTATTCACAGTGATCTTTATATGGACAGAGTGACATCTGAAACATTTGAGCAGGCAGAGCCAATCAGCAACGGAGATACCGGCACGGCAGGCTGCATTCGGGTCAGCCAGAAAAATGTAGAGTGGCTGCTGGAAAATATAGAAGTAGGAACTACGGTAATCCTTTGAGGGGATGGGAGAGCGATGGAAAAATACTGGGAAGACGTTAAAAATACGGAAGAAATAGATCGAGGTCTATATATCATACTTCCTCTTCGATATCAAGGGGATTTTCAGCAGATACCGTTTAGTGCGAAAAAAATGAATACAAACCAGAAAGATCAATCCGATGAAGAAAAGGATCGTTCCGGATTTGATTCCGATGATTTTATGGAAATTCTATCCATAAAATGCCGCTCTGGCGAATTTGTTAAAAGGTGCGTGCTGGAGGAGCAGGTTGCAACGGTGCAGAAAAAATGGAAGGAAGCAGTAAAGACTTCTTTTTCCTATGAACTGACACAATTACAGGTATTTTCTTTTAATAAAGGAATTGCTTTTTTAACCGTGTATCTGGCATATAAAAATAAAGACGTCCGGGAAATTTATCAGTTGATCAATCCGGGATACATAGATGATAAAAAACAGGAAATTCAGGACAGTCTGTTAGCGATCTTAGAACAGGAAGTATTTGAATCATGGAATAAGGAATATGGCGTTCAGTTAAAATGGTTCGGACAAAGTGAAAAGACAAAAATCTACATGATGAAAGAAGCCTACAGACTGAATGTGGCAGCACTTCCGAAACGTTTTGAAGAACGGAAGATTGCGGAGAAAATTGCCTATAATGAACATCGGCTGATTGATGTAACGAAGGAGTTTTCAGACTTATCGGAGAAAGACGTTGAGTATACGTCGGGAGCAAGGGATGTAAATGATGGTCATTATGGATGGGCATGTGCAATTACATCACAGGAGATTGCCTATGCATATGGTCCAAAACCGGAGAAAACGGTTCCGGTTGCAGCAGAAGCATTGCCAGAACAGGCAGAAGATGACCTCGCGCTGACGATGATTGTAATGTATCAAAAATATACCTGCATGCTGTTAAATGAAAAAATCCATGAGAGATTTCAGGGGATTTCAGCTCAGAGTATTCGAGAACTGAAAAAAGAGGCATTGGAATTCATCGCATATGGAACGCTGGCACCATCCCAGGTGTCAAAATGGAATAATGTCTGTGAGACATATCGAGCGCTGCAGAAAGAAAATGGCGTGAATGAAGCACTGGATGAGATCAAAGAAAAAATTGAACTATTAAACGAAGAACAGGATCATATCGACAGCAAGCGGGAATCACGTGTGAGTATGATAATCGCGGTATTTGGATTTGTTTCTATTGTCGCGGCGGCGTTGCAGATATTAGATTACTTGAGTTCGGGGAGAGGGGTGATGATTGGGGGATTTGTTGGAGCTGTGAGTGGTATTTTATGTATTAGCTTAGTATTGTACTTCAAGCAGAAAATTAAAAAGTAAATATTGGTGCAGAAAAATTTAGAGAGTTTTCGAATATCTGAGGTAAATGAAATGGATCAGTCGGAATATCAAAGAGAAGCAATGCGCAAATATATGGAAGAACTTAGTACACATACAACTAAAATTGTAGAAAAACCGCCACAGACAGAACTTAATAAGCCGTTGAGCAGAGAGGTACAGAAAGAAATAAGATCAGAGAAAAGATCGAAAAAATTAAGGAGAAATCATGCAGGAATACTGCATATTCAGTCTAACACTGAAAAAATGAGCAAAAAAGAAAGACTCAATGGAAATTAAAAAATGAAAGCCATCGAAGTGATAAAAAACAAGAGTGGCTATGCATTGAATGTGGAACAAATCCTACCGGGCTTGATTATTCACTTTGTTGTACTTGTTATTGTAAAAAAGAAAAAGAGCAAAGAGAAAAGAAGTACTGGGTGAGCGGATATACGATTTTATAACTAGAAATTGCCAGTTAAGAATAGTAAAACTAATGAGAACATAGAAGTTTAGAAGAAAATGATAAATCAAAAAGGAGAAAATAATGAAAGAAAAAACATGTCAAATGACTTTAAAAGAATTTGTTGAATTATGCAATAAATGCGGTGAGGATATTTTGGAATCAACAGAAGGATTTGATGAAAAGGCTAAGACATTAGGAAAGATGTTATCGAAGGGAGCAAACAGTGATAATGATGATAAAGCATTTTATGAAAGTTTAAAGAAAAGAGGTTATGTAGACGGTAAAAAGTGCAAATATGTCTTTTTACAAGACAGGTCGATTATAGCGGATATAGATCTTTTTAAACCATTTGACGAGAATTTTTTTAAACAAAAATGGCATGTTCTTATTGCTGTATTGGCTTATTTGGATACGGCAAGTTTTGATCCAGACGTTAAGATGAGTGAAAAGTTTAATATAGGAAAAATATTAGCTATAAATTTGGATAAAGAGAAAAAAGAATTTTCTATTGAAGCAGAAAAAAAGATTAAAACATATGGCTGTAGAAGCAGTAAATATATGAGAAAATGGATCTTTGATATATTGCTGGCCGAAAAGAAGTAATTGCGTGAAGCGAGTAAACAAAATGATTTCATCTAACAAAATATGATTTATAGAGACTGTGAGAAAAAGTCTGTAAATAAGATTCTTCTATGATATGCAAGGGCGGTGAGCTTACAGTTTGAGCTTTTCACCCTTGTTTTATATATAACAGTTGTTGAATGGCATGTCAAGAGCAGGCGGTTTTCCGCCTGTCTTGATCGTCGGTTTACTCGTTATTCTGGAAGACGACCTTCGTACATAATACTCAGTTCGCCATATACCTGCGCCCAGTTTCGAATCGTACTGGTCCATTTTTTCGTAGCCTCAAAAGTGGCCAGGTACAGCGCTTTTAAAAGGGCCGTATCGCTTGGGAATACGCTTCTCTGCCGATTCAGCTTCCGGTAGGTGGAATTCAGGGATTCAATCGCATTGGTGGTATAAATCACCGTTCTGACCGTCGTTGAAAACTTGAAAATTGGAGAGATGGCATCCCAGTTATCCTTCCAGCGTTTCATGGAATTCGGATATTTGGGAGACCATTTTTCAGTTACACGATCTAAGGCTGCCAGCGCTTTCTTTTCATCTGCGGCCTGATAAATGGTCTTCAGATCCGCTGCAAATGCTTTTCTGTCCTTGTCAGGGACATATTTCAGTGTGTTTCTTACCTGGTGTACGATACAGCGCTGATACTCGGTTTTTGGAAAAGCAGCAGCGATTGCTTCTTTGATGCCGGTTAAACCATCTGCACAGATGATTAATACATCTTTGACACCCCGGTTTTTCAGTTCGTTCATAACGGAAAGCCAGTATTTTGCGCTTTCGTTGTCGCCAACGCTGATGGTCAGAACCTCTTTCTTTCCTTCCGTGTTGATTCCAAGAATCACGTAAGCTGCAAGCTTTCGGATTACACCATTATCTCTTACGGAATAGTGAATTGCGTCGATGTAGAGAATGGGATAGACTTCGTCCAACGGCCGGTTCTGCCAGTCTTCGATCTGTGGCAGGATCTTATCGGTTACATCGGAAATAAAACTCTCCGAGGTCTCAAAGCCATAAATATCTTCGATGGTTTCGGAAATCTGTCGGGTAGTCATTCCTTTGGCATACATGGAAATGATCTTCTGATCAATATCAGAAATATCTTTCTGACGTTTTTTCACCACCTGTGGTTCAAATGTTGATTTTCGGTCCTGCGGCACTTCGATTTCCATCGATCCATATCGGCTGTTGACCTGTTTGCGCTTATACCCATTGCGGTAATCATCATTATCCGAACGTTCTGATTTTTCATAGCCGAGATGATCGTCCATTTCCGCTTCCATCATTTCCTTAATGGTACCGCCTAAAAGATCCTTGAGCGCATCCTGGATGTCTTCAGCAGACTGGATATCATACTCTTCCAGGAGCTGATGGATAATGTTTCGTTTTCCTTCGGTCATTTGTACTCGATGTACCGGTTTCTTTTGTCTTGCCATAATAAAAGGTCCTCCTAATGATATTTATTGTATCATAGAAGAACCTTCCAAACATTATTTTACAGAAAAAGTTTCATACTCTCACACTGGAGATCATTAGACAGAATTTCACTGCACTACTCGATGCTCCCACATTTCGTGAATCTATTGAAAACAAACGAGAAAACAGCTTATAAATGTTTGAGGTGTCCTATAATTTGACACCTCACTACATCTTGCCTGTCCTAATAGACTGAATAAGTTTTTGAATAAATCTCGATAATTTGCAGATGAATATTCACTCACTTTTTATCTACTCTAACAAATTCTTGTTTTCTCCATTCATATATTTCAAAATAATCATTGATTCTTTCTTTTTCTAATTTATCAAAAAATCGAAACTATCATAAAGAATTTTAAATATTCTGCTATGATAGTTTCGATTATGTTATCTACAGAGTACTATACAGTTAAACAAAAGTGTACCTCTTAACTCAAATTACATAGGCCCACTTCCTTATTTGTTCGGTTTTTATATTATAAATATGCAGCATCATAATATGTAACCATTTTGCATAAAATAGTCTCTATTGTATCTTTATATGTATTCAATACAGTATCATCATCTTTTGATAAATCATTGTATTCTATTGTTTTGTTAGTCGCTATCGTTCCTGTAATTTGATGATCCAAGCCATAGTCTATATTAAAAGTGTATTGTTGCTCATCATAATTCAAAAGAATATTACAAGAGAACTTCTCATTTCTATATGTTGAAGTAATCTGTTGAAGATTAAATCCGAATTTCATAAATGGTAATTTTTGATTTGGCAACTCATATATTATATCTTCATCGTACAGTACATAGAGTCCATTTTCCAACTCAAATCCCAAACTTTTAACATTAGAAACAAAGCCTTCCTCTTTTCTCACTGCATTTATTTTCCAAATCCCCAAAACAGCTACATAAACACATCCTATAATACAGAAAATCGGTAATATTCTTTTTAAAGTACGAAAAATTTTTTGTGTCATATCTATTTTGCTTACAAATTTATGATCCTCATTTAATAATGAATCCAGCGAGAAATTATATGTATTACAAATAGTTATGAGCAGCTGTAAATCAGGCATACTTTTTTCATTTTCCCAACTTGAAACAGTCTGCCTTGTAACACCAAATTTATTAGCATACTCCTCTTGCGTCATATTATTATCTTGCCTTGTTTTCTTAATCATTTCTGCTATGGTCATTGAACTTGTTTTTTTACCTCCCGTTAATTATCATAATCTCTCGGAATCTTTAGCTCAGTAAAATCAAGGCTTGCAGATTCCTTTTTTATTAAAATCCCCCACTTTTTTGCCCAAAAAGTCTTGACAAATCGCTCAAAATTTGCAGCGAAGCCGATTGAATATATTTTATTTTCATCGACTGGAGGGCGATTTTTATGTCACCTGTTAATTCCGGCGGTCATACCGCCTATCAAACTTTTGTACTCGAAAACCTTCGTAAATATTATCCGGATCCCACTGTTTTTGCTAAATCAACATGGGACATCATCGAACGTTTCTGGAATCTCGATCTTTCTTATACCGATGAACTGCTCCGCAGCAAATACTCTGTCTTTGGTCCAAAACCAAGGACTCCTTCCTGTATGCAACGTTCTTATCTTCTTTCCATTGATTTTAAAGTCCATTCCCTTACCGATTGGGCTGCTCAATTGAAGATAAATCCACTCTATGCAATCCTCAGCGGATTCCAGTTTGGTGATACTCCCGGTGTCGGCACTTTCTATGACTTCCTTGACAGGCTTTGGGATTCTGATTCTGATAATCTTTCTCCTCATATCCATCCTATAAAAAAGAAGAAGGTCAAAAAACCAAAACAAAAAGGCGATAAGGCAGAACCCATTGAAAAAGTCACAGTTGAACAACTTTTCCAATCTATGGAATATTCTTCTTTTTCCATAGATGAACAGCCTTATACTTCTCTTTTCAAGATTTATGATCATGAATTTTTATCGGTCTCCATATCCAAAGGATTGATTGATATCTCCAATCTTTCCATTGCCGGCGATGGAATGCCTGTTACAACATCTGCACGCGAACGGAAGCACCGTATTTGCGAATGTTCCAAAAATGGAATTACTTCCTGTCATTGTGACCGTTACTTTTCCCAGCCTGACTGTGACATCGGTTATGATTCTTCCAGAGAATGCTTTTACCATGGCTACCACTTATATATATTGGTTGCAGCGAACTCAGAAAGCGACCTGCCTTTATTTCCTTTATTCACTCCTGCATCAAAGCATGATTCTCATGGGTTTTTGGAAGCTTACTTTCGTTTCAAAGCTTTTCTTCCTGATTTTCATGTCAGAAAATGGCTTTTAGATTCCGCTCATGATGCCATGTCTTATTACTTATACTGTCGCAAGAATGATATTCAGCCTTTCATTGATTTAAACGAAAAGCGGGGAATCAGCAAGAAATACAAAGATGATTTTACCATTGGAAAAGATGGTGTCCCTATCTGCAAAGCAGGACGAAAAATGAATCATGACGGTTCTGAGCCTTCAAAGACATGGTTAAAATTCCGTTGTCCGCTTGCCAGCCGTAAATACGGATGTTCTTGTAGCACTCCCTGCTCAGACTCCAAATATGGGAGAACCGTTCATTTTGCAATGAAAGATAATCCAAGACTGATCAATTTTCCGCCTCGTGACAGTGAAGAATGGAAACTGGAATACAATGCCAGGACTTCGGCTGAACGTTCGAATAAACGTGAAAAAATAGACTTTCAATTAGAAAGCGGCAGACACCGCTCAACTAAGATGTGGTACTGCCGCCTGTATCACATCCTCATGCTTCAACATTTGGATGTCTGGGATTTGCCCTTTGAATCCACCCTAGCAAAGTTGATTTTAAATGTGGCATAATCCTTTGATCATTATACACTATTTTTCAGGCATGGCGACAGTTATGTCTATTTTCCATGTTCTTTTTTCTGTTTCGAATCATATTTACTTTTCAAAGTACACATTTCGGCTGTTACCGATAATAATCACTCAGGATTCCGAGAGATTATTATCTGATTATATTCTAAGTTATTTTCTAATAAATGTGAATGCTTATTTTTATGTAGCTTTCCAGTACTATCAATAAATAAAACTATATCATTATCATTTAGCAGATTTGCGTTATGCGAAATAATTATACATGTTTGTTCCAGGAGTTTTTTTCTTATATAATCTATTATAAGATTCTCACTTTCAAAATCCAAATGACAGGTTGCCTCGTCAAATATATATATTGGAACATTTCGCATCATAGCTCTAGCAAGAGCAACCCGCTGTTTTTCACCACCGGACAAATTAGTGCCATTCTCCGATAAATAGCTATCTAAACTAAGAGATCTGGAACTCATCATTTGACTAATTCCCATTGCCTCAATAACTTCATCGAATAATAGTTGGTTACAATCCTTTTCCCACATTAAAATATTTTCTTGAATTGAACCTGAAAATATTTCGGATTCCTGAGATAAATATAGGACTTGTTTTGATAAATCAGAAATGTTTAAATTTCTGTCATTCCCCCATATGATTTCCCCTTTATTATATTTTACCAATCCAGCGATTGTTTTTGCTAATGTTGATTTTCCGCACCCACTAGAGCCCATCAAAAAAACTTTTTCACCTGGTTCTATGGTAAAAGAAATATTTTTTAATATAGGAACATCATAGCCATATGCAATATCCAAGTTATCTACACATATTTTTCCACTAATTTCATTATTGCTTTCTGAAATTTCTGTAGATTTATTATATGCAAATATATCTTCTATTCTAAGGAACGTAAGTATTGTTTCTTGCAAAGATGGTAGAATGCCAAGTAAATTTTTAACCGGAGATAGGAAAAAGCCTATAAAACTTTCAAATGCAAGTAGCGTACCTAACGACATATTACCTGCAATAACTGAATAAATTCCATATGCTAAGATTATCAACATAACCATATGTTCTATTGCCCTTAAAGTTTCCCCTAAAATTATGGATAATTTGCTTAAAATATACTCTTGATTTTTTACAAATTTAATTTCCTTTCTCATTTTCTTCATATAATTGCTGTTTTCAAAACTCTTTAAAGACATTAAATTCTCGATTGTTTCTTTTATGTGTGTTATTAACAAAGATTCTTTGTCCATAATAGTTTTACTTAATTTAAAGAGTTTTTGTTTAGAAATAACAAATGAAATTATATAAGCAGCAACTATAACCAAGACCAAATAGAACATAATAGGACTAATACCTATTAAAATAATTGCTCCGGCAATCAAAGAAATACATTCCAAAACTACAGAAGAAAATACGGAGGACATAGTTTCAACAACTACAGATAATCTATAATATCTATCCAGAACACCTCCACTTGTATAATCGTCCTTTTTTTGAATAGAAATATTTAATAATGATTCCACAAATTGATTTTGAAGTGTAATTTCCAGCTCCATTTTTAAGTAAGCAATAAGTTTTCCTTTTACTATAGACAAGATACTTACAAGTAAATAGCATCCCCCCATCACTATAAAAAAAGATTTTAATTGTGGTGTAAATGTCGGAATGCCTATTTCAATTTGATCAATTATATTCTTATATAAAAAGGTTGTAATTACACTAATTGCCATAAGTATAACCGAAAATATCACTAATAAAGCAAGGAGCTTTTTCTGTTGAAATAGAGCTGTCCAACATACTGACTTTTTAGGTAGCACCACTCTATCTATTTCTAAAATCTCCGTAATAATTATAGCATAACTTGACCATATTAAATCAAAATATTCTTTTGTAATAATACGTTTTCCTTTATTCGGATCCCATAAAAAAACCTTACTATTATTTGTCTTATACAGTACGACATAGTGATATTCATCATCTTCATTTATCATAATAATAATAGGCTTTTTCTCTTCAGATAATAAAGAATACAACTCTATATTAGTGCCTTCAACCGCCAACGATTTCATCCCGATAGTACGAAACACTTCTGTTATTCCGTATAGGCTTAATCCATCATTACCAAGAAATATATTTTTTCTGAGTGCTGTTTCATCGACACAAATTTTTAAAAACTTGCATATAGTTAGTATACATGCTAATCCACAATCATTTTCATCATGTTGTAAACAACCTCTCATATTACTTTCCTTCTTTCTAAATACAGAGAGGGTTGGATATCCAACCCTCTCTGTATTTGCTTATTGCGGTTACTGACAACTACTCTTTTCACAGTAGAACACACTAACCTTATCTGCATGAGCTGGATATTTCGCTACATGAGCATCAGCTGCTGCTCCGGCTGCTGCATAAGAACTATATGCTTTACTTGTAAAATTAGCCCAATCTCTACAGATCCAATGATAGTGTCCCTTGCCCGCTCTAATTTCCTGTGCTTTCTCAACTGTTAATGCTTTCATACCTTTGTCTCCTTTCTTCGAAGTTTGATACGTACAACTATTACATCTTCAAGATAAACTATTTTCCATAATTACTCAAGCAAATAACCCCTTACATCCATGTCAAATAGGCTTTACATCCGCTTATTCCCCACATTTTCTATGACAAGTAAAGATAAATACTTTCTTTTTATGATTCCTATATTTATCTCTATGCCTATCCGCAACTTTACCTACTTCTGATAGGCTGCAGTAATATGGCTTACTGATAAAGTTAAGTTTGTCAAAACATACCCAATGAAAATGAGCATTACCTGCTCGAAGTTCTCTTGCTTTCTCTGCGCTTATAACTTTCATATGATTACCTCCCTTAAAAATATTTTTATTAATTTAAATATAACCCCTGCACTAAAATAGAGAAAGAAAAACCTTCTTTACATTATGTAAAATCACTCTTTTATCCTTATTATCTACAATGTAAATACTTCTTTGCTTTACTTTTTATGCTTTTCGCCATCATAATATAGTCAAAGGAGGGAGTTATATGATATTAAAACTTATGATTGTAGAAATCAAACGGTATCTAAGATCTTTATATTATCTGGTCGTACTATTTATTCTATTTTTGATTCACATGCTTGGCCTAAAAGGAGGTGTGCCATTTTTATTTTGGGGAGATGATTTTTTAGAGAATGTAAATTTTATCTGTATAGTTCTTTCCCTTTTAATGTCAGTCTATATTTGTGATGAGTTTTCTTATGGTACAGTACAAAATAAACTTTATTTAGGGTACAAAAAAAGCCAAATTTATATAGCGGAAGTAATTGCTTGCAGCGTATGTGGAAGCAGCCTTGTATTACTTGATTCTTTATTTTATCTATTAGGTTGCTTTCTTAGGAAACAGGAACTTACTCATTCATTCTCATATATTATGACTAATACTCTGATTTTTATGATTACAATTGGTTCTGTTTCTGTTATTATTTGTAGTTTTAGTTTACTTGCGAAGAAACGTTTGATAACGCAGTTCTTACTTGTATTCTTTGCCATATTTCTTATAAATAGTGGTCGGAAAACCCTTGCTACATTAACAGACTACGAAAGTGTATTTGTAGAAATAAATGAGGAAAACGATCCCGCGTCAAAAGATTTAATAGAAAGTTTTACAGAAGAACTAAACGCTACTTATCGGACACAATTAAATATGAAGATTACCTTATCCCCATATGCTCAATGTAACTTTTCTTCATATATAACCACAGAACGGCCAGAGGATAAGCCAAAACAATCATTTCTATTTAAAAATCGTGACTATCATATAGACTTTGTGATTGCTGATGTCATTCTTTCACTGTTCATCATTTTAGTAAGTGTAAATATATTTAAAAAGCAAAATATTTAAAGGAGGAGCCTTATGAATTACATTGTAACAACAACCAATATTACAAAACAATACAAGGATACAACTGCATTGAATAACGTATCTATTCATATTCCTAGAGGTTCTATTTACGGATTAGTCGGGAATAATGGTGCTGGAAAAACAACTCTTATGAGACTATTATTAGGATTACAAAACCCTACCTCTGGTCAGATAAAAATCGCTGACAACATAAAAACGGGAGCTATATTAGAAACTCCTGCAGTATATCCGTATTGGTCTGCCAAACGAAACTTGAAATATCAGCTATCCTTGATAAAAAATCCAAAGTACAGTGTTTCTGAATTACTTAAAATAGTAGGATTAAAAGATACACGTAAACCACTTATACAGTATTCCCTTGGTATGAAACAACGTTTAGGGCTTGCATTAGCTCTTGCTAATCAACCGGATTTATTATTCCTTGATGAACCATTAAATGGCTTAGATCCTTCCGGGATACGTCAAATTAGAGATTTAATTAAATCCTTGAGTGAAGACCACGGAGTAACTATAGTAATTTCAAGTCATATTCTTGATGAATTACAAAAAATTGTCACTCATATAGGATTTCTGAAAGACGGAATTTTAATTCATGAATGTAAAAATAGTGAAATAACAGAAGAATCATTAGAAGAATTCTATTTCGATGAATTTGAACAGTAAGGAGGAATGGTTCATGAATAAATTATTACGTGTCGAATTATCACGAAGACTAACTTCTATAATATACATTGGTGAAATTATACTATTATTAGTTTATAATTTTTTAGAGATATCTGGATCAACGTATGGTTTTGAAGTTAATATACCATATTTCCTTTTTAATAAAACTACATTAATATGTATATTTATTTCAATAAATGTGTCTCTAAAACTTAGTCAAGAGTTAGACAATAGAACTATTAACAACAAATTATTTTGTGGTTATAATAAATCGACATTTTACAAAACAGAACTCCTCGTTGGAATCATAGAAGGAACACTTTTGCTCTTAGCTGATACAATATCAGTAATATTACTTGGAATATTCCAGAATTATGAGTTAAATATATCTTACATTGATTTATTTATTAATTTTATAATAGTCCTTATAATCATCTCAACTGTGGCAATAATTTCAACAATACTCTCCGTTCTAATAAATAATAGAATTTTTTCTATATTTATTGTAATCGGTTTAACCCTTCTGCTTTTATATGGTGGAAAAGAAACAGTGCATACTCTAAATCAGCCAGTACAAACCACTCTATTTAGTATCGATGGGGAATTACGAGATAATCCGCTTTATGCTGAGGGCGCAGAAAGAACCATACACAATATACATCTATTTTCTTCTCCATATGCACAAGCAAATTATGTGCCTTATTTGCTGCATGAAGAAAAACAAGAAAAGTTTGATAATTCATTGATTCTAAAGAACAGTCCTTATCACCTGGAATTTCTAATAACTGATATATTAGGAGGGATATTTTTATATCTCCTAGGAAGTTATTTATTTAATAAACGCAATCTACAATGAGATTGCACATTTTAAATTTGCAAAATCAGAATATTGGACACAAGCCTATGTTGCGGAATTAGTAGACCGTGACTCCCATACCATTATGAATATTGAGAACACAGGTCAATATCCCAGATTCAACCTTTTTGTTAAACTCATTACTATGTTTGACGTTTCAGTTGACCAGTTTATTCATGCGGACGGAGGGGCAAGGTCAAGCTCTTGCAGAAAGCACATTGATGTTCTTCTAAACTCCATGAACGAAAAAGAGCTTGTCGTGATAGAAGCCACAGCCGAGGGCATTAAGAAAGCCAGAGAAACGGAGGTTCCAGAATAAGGGCCTCTGTTTTTTTGCGCCATTTTAGGGGCTGCCGCTAAGTGGCAAGCAATGCCTCTGTGGCCACAAGTGGCACAAAGGCGGCTTGTTGGGGCTCGCCCCAAACCCGTATCTTCAGGCCAACATGGTCCGAAGTGTCAGCGTCGCTTTGCTCCTTGTTTTCATAATCTCAACGCTCCTTTTTCTGCTTTCTTCCCGGTTCAGTGTAGCCCATCAAAGTGTCAATGTTCGCCTTGATCGTGACGATCTCCTGCATATCCCATCGTGCCTTTTGATATTCTCCATAGAACTGTTTTTTCTTTGCTGTAAGCTTACGGCCTTCTTCCTTCAGCACATCTCAGTAAATGAAGCTCGTTCTCTTAAGCGAACTTCTATTGTGACTCTTTCATCAAGAACCAGATGTACATTCTTAGCCATGGTATTCTCCTTGGATAACGCCATCCGGACTCTATTGCTGAGCCACAACTATAACTAGATATCAAGAGGTTTGCAACACTAACTTCTATGATATATTTTGCAATACTAAGTGCCAGTTTTTGAATGGACTGGAATTTAATTTTCCAATTCACCAATTATCGAGATATCCAATACCTCTTCCGCCTGCTGTTCATTATAACATTCACTCCATATTTACGCATAAAAAAGGATGCAGGGATTGACTCCCTACACCCTTCATTAGAATTATAATGTTACACCTGTCTTACATCCCGATCAGCCTCTCTCTCCGGCTTATCTTTTCCCTGTTTTTCTTGAATAATCCTCTTATTAATCTCAAGCCGTTCATGAATGGATAATTTCTTATCTTTTCCATCTACCGCCTGCTTCTGCTGTGCCGGTTTTCTATCTGTTTTTCCTACATCCTTAACAACTGCATTCGCTTCGGTACATGTTACCCTCTCATCTGCTCTTCCTTCATATCTTTCTGCTATCTGCTGTTCTCGTCTCTCCTTCACACCTTTTTCCTCCAGATTACAAAAACTATGCAGATACGGAAGCACATGATTCTGCATGTCTGTCAGATCTTCCATATACTTTTGGAACTCTTCACTTCCTTTGCCTTTCTGGTAATTGATCCAATACTCATCTGTAAAAAAGTATAAACGATATTATGATTGTAATCTTCATATTTATTTTACAGTGTCAAAATACCCGATAATTCCTATGCATACGTCTTTCTTCATTGGCGACCACAGCGTATGCAATTTCATTTTATACTTCTGACTATTATTTTCCACTGTCGCTTTTAACTGCACAGAGATTTCTTTATTTTGTACAGATGTCTGGTGTAACAAAACCCGAATATATTGAACATCTTCTTCATTTACTCCGAATTCTTTGAACAGATCAATTTTCGAATTATTTCTCTGACATAATATCTGCCGTTTTCCATTTAATATAGTGAGCTGACCTGAAACCGCATTGTAATCAATCGAATTCATTCCACTGTTCGATTTGAAGAAATCGATTTTTTCCTGCATGACCTTGAATTGTCCACATTGTCCGTCCAGGATCATTTGAATCGCTGTATCATGATCAAAAGCTTTCTTATAGCATCTTTCACTTGTAAGTGCATCATAAACATCAACAATCGATACCACCTGTGCGGAGTTTGGTATTTCTTCACCTTTCAATCCATCCGGATAGCCCTTTCCATCCCATCTTTCATGATTCCACCTGCAGATTTCCCATGCGGTATGTACCAGTAGATGATCTTGTGGAAAATCCATGTCCTTAATTATAGCCGCGCCAAGCACACTATGGGTTTTCATAATCTTAAATTCTTCATCGGTAAGTCTGCCTGGTTTATTCAATATTTCTTCCGGAATACGAATCTTACCAATATCATGAAGGGAAGAAGCAGTTGTAATCAAAGCAATATCTGCCTCTGTCAAAGGATAAGCATCTGTTACTTTTACCAGTTGTCTAGCATCATCTCCGTTGCTGTTTTAATATGCAGGATGTGTTCTCTGCTCTCGCTGTTACGGGATCCCAATATATTACTCATAATCCGGATCATGATATTATTATTTTCTTCTTTTTCGTAAACCTGATCATAAACTACATTGATTCGCTTCTTGTAGTACTGCGCGAACTACTTTCTCCTCATAGAATCCTTTTTTCCCTTGTATAATACTGTCAATATCCGCTTCTTCCAGCAACACATCATAATCCGCACGCATCCGAGCTGTAATCCGGTTGTAAAGACTAATGATTCCCGTTTCCATAGAGTCGCAGATCTCCATATCCTCAATTCCGGAACGGAACATCAGATAATCTGTTGTAAATCCACCAATGTCCACACCTACTACTTTAGGGTAAGAACGTATCTCCCGGTGCTGCAGCATAATCGCCGCATAATCCTGGGGAAATGCCATAACATCTGTGATAATTACATGATATTCTTTTTGCTTATAATTAAATTGAAGCATTTCTCCAGTTCCCCGGAAAAACGACTCATATTTATCATAGAGTTCCGCAAAATGCTTCGGCGGCAGTCCTATTGGCATTTGAACTTGGATTAAATCACCTTTTTCGATATTTGGGTTTAATTCCAGTTCCTTTGCTATTCCTAAAAGTGTCAATAAGAAAAATCTTTGATCGGCAGTCTTATCTCTCTGATATGGGATTCTCCTGTTACTCGGCACATAAAACTTTCCGTTATACTCCAGATAATCAATTCCCCTGCCTGGGCTAATATCGCTTTCACTGATTCCAGTCGTAAATACTGTATGAACCGTTTTGATATTTCTGTTTCCATGGTCGATTGCAATTCTGATTCGTTTTATCATATAGAATCTCTCCTTTTTTCTTTTCTACTTATTACATACGTTTTCTGTACGTGAAACGTAAAATAATAAGTAGAAAATCATAAAAAGACCTTCTATATTATTATAGGTAAGTTCTCGCCATCATCCCTTGCCTTTTTCTCGATGTTCCTTTAGTTTAAGAAACGATTCGTCACTGATACAGTGTTCAATACGGCAGGCCTCCGTTTCCGCTATGTTAGGGCTCATTCCCGCAGATATAAGTTGTTCCTTAAAAAATTTATGTCGCTCATAAATTTTCTCCGCGACTTTTCGTCCTTCCTCTGTTAAAAAAATAAAATGCTTATCGTCCCTTGTAAGAAAGCCACCGTTGCACAAAATATTAACCGCATGGCATACACTGGGCTTTGATACTCCTACATAACGGGCAATATCTACCGAACGTACCTCTCCCAATTTTTTTTGAAGTATTAACACAGCCTCCAAATAGTCCTCCCCAGACGAATAAATTTGCACATTTTTACCTCCCTTAAAAAATTTTATATTCTAAAAATATATGCCATCTTAGAAATAACTAATTATGGGAAAACTACACATACTTAATTACATTTGGCTTATTACTACTCTCATGTTTTAGCAGGAGCATAACCTCCTGCCAAAACGGAGGTCTTATTCTTTCTAAATAGCCCATCCTAGACTTTCTTGTTGAATATGATACAACTTTTCGTACAGCCCTTTCTTTTCCATCAATTCTTTATGTGTCCCCAGCTCGGCCAGTTTGCCATCTTCCAAAACGATAATCTGATCAGCATCCACCACCGTACGAAGCCGATGAGCAATCATAATGACCGTCTTTCCTTCCACCAACTTTGCAATAGCCCGTTGGATTAAAATCTCATTTTCCGGATCAAGGGATGCGGTGGCTTCATCAAGAAGAATAATCGGAGCATCTTTCAATAACGCGCGGGCAATAGAAATCCGCTGACGCTCACCGCCGGAAAGAGTACTGCCGTTTTCTCCGAGGACAGTCTGATAACCGTCCGGCAATCGCTGGATAAATTCGTCACAGTACGCGGCCTTTGCCGCCGCCATAACCTGTTCCTCGGTAGCGTTCATGTTACCTACGCAGATATTATTAAAAACAGTATCGTTGAACAGGGTCACATCCTGAAATACAAAGGACATACAGCGCATCAGGTGTTCTGGCTCAATGGTTTTGACATCCATACCACCAATGGTAATCTGACCCTTTCTTATATCCCAAAAGCGGGCAATCAATTTGGAAATCGTACTCTTTCCGCTGCCAGAAGGCCCTACCAGGGCTGTTATACTGCCAGCAGGAATAGAGAAAGACACATCCTTGATAACATCGTCACGGTTATATCCGAAAGTGACACTTTTCAGTTCAATGTCGTACTTGGATACATCTTTATCCTCGCCCTCCATAGCTGGTGTGGTCAGCAGAGTACGCATACGGTTGGTGACTGTTCCCAAGTGGAACAGAGAAGTCAACTGCGAAAGAATGGCAAGGATCGGCCCGTAAATCTTCGTGGAGAACATGAGCAGTACCAACAAAGGAAGCAGCTCAATCTCACCGCCGGTTATCAGCACTGTTCCAATGAAAATAGTGATGCCAAGTCCCGCTTGCAGGATCAGGCTGGCCCCCTGAACCAGAACACCGGAGGCCAGTTCTACCTTAATGGCGATTTTTCTCATGGCTTGGAGTGCTTTATCCAGCGTAGAGAAACGGGAACCACTAAGACCGCAGGATTTGATGATCTTGATACCTTCCAGGTATTCCTGAATCTGGCTGGACGCCTCCAATTTCACATCTACCTGTTTGTCAAATAGACGGAGTTGCAGTTTGCGTCCGCACCAGATGATGAGGAATGTAACCGGCATCGTGCAGAAAATCGCAAGGGCCATTCTCCAGTCAAAAAATGCCAGACAGATACAGGTCAGGGTAACGGAGATAATATTCGCAATCAGCGGCGGAATAGTACTGCTTAGCATGGATTCCATGCTGCTGCAATCAGCCATCATGTTTGTGGTAATATCGGATAAATCTTTCGTGTTAAAGAAACTCATGGGGAGCTTGCGAAGATGTTCTGCAATCCGAAGTCTGGTCGTGCTGGCCTCCTTATAGGAGGCAATATAGGTTTTCCTATAATCGTTTTTCGCGGCCAGAAATACTAGGATAGCCACAATCACTCCCAAGCCCAGCAGCTTCCACAGTGCGACCCACGAAATTGTTTCTCCTGTAAACGGTTTCAGCAGCTCCCAAAAGAGCAAGCAGGCTACCATTGAAGGAAGCAGTAGCGCAACATTGGTTATTGTGCAGGCTGTAATCGCTTTTTTCAGGTCGGAGTAGCCTTTCTCCGACAGCATTAGCTTTTCTTTCAGCTTACTCATAGATCACACCGCCTTTCCTGTGCTAATTTTCCAGTTGATCGACTCCGTATAGCTGCTCCACATCTGCGCGTATTTTCCACCCATCTTCAGCAACTCGTCATGGGTGCCGGATTCAATCAGGTGTCCTTTTTCCATGACAAGTATCTGGTCAGCGTTGCGAATCGTGGACAGACGATGGGCAATCATTACAACCGTTTTATTCTGGATTAGCTTTTCAAAGGCTTTTTGAATCAGGTACTCATTTTCCGGGTCGCTGAATGCAGTTGCCTCGTCCAGCACAATGATGGGAGCATCTTTTACGATAGCTCTTGCAATGGCAATCCTCTGGCGTTCACCACCGGAGAGATGAACGCCAGTGCCCGTGTAATTACGAACGAGCTTGCCTGTTTTATCTCTCTTGGTTAGATTGCTATGCCGTACTCTGATTTCATAACTGAGAAATTTCGCACTTTTTTGGGCATTGGTAATCAGCGTTTTCTCTTCTGATAGCTCCAACTGTAATTGTTCTTTGAGAAAATTCTTAAAATCTTCTTTTATTTTCTTACAATCCTCTTTCGAACCGATAACTCCGCACAGCCAATCATCAGCATATCTGACATAGACCAGCCTTGCATAATTGTTATCCATAGGGTCACTTGGGGGAATATTCACCCGTTCTTTTTCCAACTGCCTTATGCGTGCAATCGCATTTTCTCTTTCACAGTCGTCGTTTGCATTTTTCAATGCGATTCTGGCTTTGCTTAATTCGACTTCGTTCCTGCGGTACTCTTTTGTACGCATACGCTTTTTACCTTTTTTAAATTTTCGGACATACTCATTTACATACTTATCAAATTTATCCAAATAAATGTTTGCAAGAATAGGACTGATAATGCCACCCTGCGGTGTTCCCGAATAGGTGTTATGAAAAGTCCAATTCTCAATATAGCCTGCATTCAGAAATTTTCTTACCAGTCGAAGAAATCTCTCGTCATTGATACGTTCTCGTAAAATTCCAATCAACGTAGCATGGTTGATGTTATCAAAAAAACCTTTAATGTCTCCTTCGATAAACCATTTCACACCCGTGAAAGTTTTTTGAATTTCATTGAGTGCCGTATGACAGCTTCTATTAGGTCTGAACCCATGAGAAGTATTTTCAAAATGCCCCTCATAGATAGCTTCTAAAATCATTCTGATAACCTCTTGAAGCAATTTATCCTCAAAGGACGGTATTCCGAGTGGACGCATTTTTCCGTTCTTCTTTGGAATATAGGTTCTTCTTGCAGGTTTTGGCTGATAGCTTTCATCTTTGAGCGAAACTATGATTTTCCGTATTCTTTCGATACTCATACCGTCAACCGTTTGCTTGTCAGTACCTTTTGTCATACTTCCGTCATTGGAATAAATGTTTTGATAAGCGGTTAAGTACAGTTCCTCATTGTAGAGCAAACGGTATAAACGCTCGTACTTGTAATCTTTTTGGTTACTGTGTTTCGTTAAGCTGATTAACACATTTTCAGGATTTCTCATAATGTATCACACATTATCCTTTCTATATTGTTAATGTTATAAACTGCCTTCCTTCGCCATGTAAGTGCCATTAACACTCTCGGACTACTATGAAGGCTCCGTTACCATATCGAATATTCATAAGCCTACACTTAATAGCTTATTTTTAAGCGTTTCGACTTAGGTAATCCCCGTTTAGCATCATACTAACGATTTGGCTTGTTAGGTTGTCGGATACGACTTCCATCCTTTTATGCTTATTGCATATACGTCTCAGCCTATCTTTGCTTACGCTCCTGAACAGCGGAACATAAGTGCTGAGATATAGCGAATAATAATTACCTTACGCCATAGTCCCGACATTGACCGTTTGGACTATCGTTCAACCAGTATGGGCTTTATCCTCATACCTAACTTTTCATCTCCCCATTCAGTCGCAGCTTGGTAATTAGCTGACTTATGGCTTTACCGACGTGCTATTTTCCCTGATATTTAGTTTCCCTCACAGGTAAATCGGTTGATGATAGGACTGTAAGATACTATCCTAATACCTTGCCAAAGGTATATTTATTATGATGCCTTTACGGGCGCACGTTCCAAGTCAGACGGTTTCCAGCCAATATCCAGATGATGCAGGGCAATCAAACGGTCCTGCACATTGGTTCCAGCGCCCATTTTTGCAGTTGAACCAATCAAAAAACGAACCTGTCCGGATTTTACTTTTCCAAACAGCTCCGTCTTTTTTGCTTCTGTATTTGCATCATGAATAAACGCAATTTCTTTTTCCGGCACTCCTTTTTCCATCAGCTTCCGTTTCAGGTCATCGTAGACATTAAAACTGCCATCGCCTTTTGGTGTGCTCAAATCACAGAAAATCAACTGTGCTGATTTCTGTGCTGCTGTATCTTTCCATATTTCATAGCTTTTCTCTGCACAGACTGCTATTTTACTTTCCGGATTATCCGGCAATAATTCGTTCACTAAACGCTGATCCAGTGCTAACTTTCTTCCGTCATTGGTAATTTTCAGCATATTATCAACCGAGGCATCTACCCCGCCGTTTCTGACAACTTCTGCACGTTCTCCCAGACTTTCTACGATTTCTTTCTGCTGTTCTGTTGGTTTCAGCACCACTGTTTCATATTCCGCTTCCGGCACTGGAAGCTTTAACTGATCGGAAGTCTTGATATCTGCAATCTCCTTGAACATATTCATCAGTTCCGGGATATTATAGAATCTGGCGAATCTTGATTTTGCTCGATAACCTGTTCCTTCGGGTGCTAGCTCGATACTCGTTACAACTTCTCCAAAAGTAGAGGCCCAGGAATCAAACAATCCAAGTCCCATATTTTGTAATTTGCTGTTCTGCAAGTATCTCTGCATAACATAAAGCTCCGTCATACTGTTACTGATCGGTGTACCTGTAGCAAAGGTAATGCCTTTCCCTCCGGTAATCTCGTCCAGATACTGACATTTATTGAACATATCCGCCGACTTCTGTGCTTCGTTCTGCGCAATCCCCGCTACATTTCTCATTTTTGTATAGAGAAACGCATTTTTATAGCTGTGTGCTTCATCTACATACAAGTGATCCACTCCCAGTTCTTCAAACGTAACTACCTGATCTTTTTTCTCTTTCTGATTCAGTTTTTCCAGCCTTGTCTGCAGTGTCTTTCTGGTCTTTTCAATCTGTTTGACGGTATAACGTCCGCCATCCTGTTCATACCTTGCACTCTGAATTGCCATTTCCAGATCATCAATCTGCTTCCGTAACATGGCTTCCTGACGTTCATCAGAGATTGGAATACGCTCAAACTGGGAATGTCCAATGATAATAGCATCATAATTTCCCATAGCGATTCTGGCACAGAACTTTTTCCGGTTTGCCGGTTCAAAATCTTTCTTCGTTGCTACCAGGATATTGGCTCCCGGATATAACTGCAGGAACTCCGCTCCCCATTGCTCCGTCAAATGGTTTGGAACGACAAAGAGGTTTTTCTGAGATAATCCCAGACGTTTGCTCTCCATTGCAGCCGCTACCATCTCGTAGGTCTTCCCAGCTCCTACTACATGAGCCAGAAGCACATTCTCTCCGTAAAGCTGGTGTGCAACAGCATTTTTCTGATGCGGACGAAGCTCTATTTCCGGATTCATTCCTGGGAAAGTCAAATGACTACCATCGTATTCACGGGGACGGATGCTGTTAAATCGTTCATTGTACACCTTTACCAGTCGTTCACGCCTCTGCTGATCTTTAAAAATCCAGTCTTTAAATGCTGCTTTCATGGCATCCTGCTTCTGTGATGCCAGCATGGTTTCTTTCTTATTTAGGACACGGATTTCATCACCATTCTCATTGACACTCTTATCATAGATGCGTACATCTTTCAGGTTCAGGGTATCTTCCAGAATCTTATAGGCATTTGCTCTCTCAGTTCCATACGTTGCATAGGCAAACGCATTTTTCGGACTGTCGGCATTCTTTCCTGTAATCCTCCACTCACCATTTACCTCAGAGAATTTCACCTGTATTTCTTTCTGAAGCAGATACCATGGTGTATGCAATGTTTCTTGCATAAAATCCTGATAATCCGAAGGTTCAATCCAGGTAGCTCCAATACGCACTTCAATCTCCGATGCTTCCAGATCTCTCGGCTGAACTGCCTCTAGTACACGCACATTCGATGTGAATTCCGGATGATTCTCTGCAAAAGTTCTCGCAGTATTTAATTTATCCCTAACATTTCCGGAGAGATATTCGTCTCCGCTTTCCCACTGGTCTGTCAGTGGATTTTTGAAGATAACTCCAACCAGCTCTTCTGTAATTTTCTCTTCGGTCTTTCCGGTCAGCTGTGCCATATATGGGAGATCTACTTTAGCCCTTTCATTTAAAGACAGAGCAAGTGCTTCTGTGGCTGTCTCCACACTTGTCACAGCAACCGCCTTTTTGATGGTTCGTTTGGTGAACATGTCCGCTTTCCGCTTCAATGTTCCATCTTCATTCAAGTCTTCCAGGGAACACAGCAGACAATAAGAAGAGTCATCAGAAAATGCCCGTTTATTAGCATTACTTCCAATAACTCCATACTTTGCTGTGTAGGTATCATACACCTGATTCAGTTTTTCCTGCTGTTTTTGGATTTCTTCGTCTGTGACAAATTCTTCCATCTGCATGGCGATCAGCTCACGAACGGTATCACGGATTGCAACCATACCTTTCACACGTTCTGCTGTGGCTGCAGGCATTTTCACCTGATTCATCAATGAGTTGACACGATAATATACCTGATCATCTGCTACCGTATAGCTGTAATTTCTAACATTTGGATCTGCTGGAATACTCTCTGGCATCTCATCCAGTTCTGTCTCCACATCTACTGCCGGTGCCATGCTTCCCTTGATGTGTTTTACAGCTTCTTGTAACTGTAATTCCAGATCAGCTCCTTCCATTGGAGCACAGGTTGTTTCCATACCATACGGACCGGACACTTCTTTCATCTCACCCAGAATCATTTCCGGATGCTGAACAAAATACTGATTGACCGTAATTCCATTGACATCACTATCCAGATTTATCCATTCCGGCATTTCTTTCGTAAGGCTTTCCCTCTTTTGGAAAAACAAGATATCAGCACTGACTTCTGTTCCCGCATTTGCCTTAAAAGCTGTGTTCGGCAGTCGGATTGCTCCCAACAGATCTGCCCGCTCTGCCAGATATTTCCGGACTTCCGGTGACGCCTTATCCATAGTTCCCTTTGTTGTGATCAGTGCCGCCACACCACCTGGACGTAACTGATCTATCGTCTTGGCGAGAAAGTAATCATGGATCATGAAATTGTAGCGATCATACTGACGGTCATTGACCTTGTATGCACCAAATGGCACATTTCCAATCGCCACATCAAAAAAATCATTAGGATAATCTGTCTTCTCAAAACCTTTGATCTGAATATTGGCATCTGGATAGAGTAGCTTTGCAATTCTACCGCTGATACTGTCCAGTTCCACACCATAGAGTTTGGACTGATTTAGATTCTCTGGAAGCATTCCAAAGAAGTTCCCGACTCCCATAGACGGCTCCAGGATATTTCCTTTTGTAAATCCCAGATTCTCCAACACCTGATACATACTTTCAATCACAATCGGCTGTGTATAATGAGCATTTAACGTGGAAGCTCTGGCTGCAGCATATTCCTCTGGTGTAAGAACCGTCTTTAATTCCAGATATTCTGTCTCCCATGCAGCTTTTGTCTCATCAAATGCATCTGCAAGACCTCCCCAGCCGACGTACCTGGATAAGATTTTCTGTTCCTCTGATGTCGCATTGCGGTTCTCATCCTCACATTTCTTTAACAACTGGATAGCCATGATATTGGCTCGGAATTTCTCCTTCGGTGTTCCCTGTCCAAGTTCATCATCTGTGATACGGAAGTTCGTTGCTTGAATCGGTTCTGCTATTCCGTTAATCTCTTCCAAAGATTCTTTTTCTTCCGATACCTCAGCTTCTCCCGATAATTCTTTTTCTTTTTTATCATAATCTGTCCACACACGTTGAGAAATAGCAGTAAAATACGAGGACTCTTCCTCCATAATTTCTTCCCTGATTTCCCGTAATTCATCTAAGGTATCCGCATTTACAGTTTTGTTGTGATAATGATAATAAAGTACTTCTTGTCCGAGTTTTACATCCAGACGTTCCAATTCTTGTGTTGACATTCGATTCCAAATATCATCTTTTTCCGTATGAATCGTGAAACCTTCTCCATCATCATGATATTCTAATGTGTATTGAAGTCGATTCACTTCTCCCTTAACTTTGCAATCAAAATCATGGATTCTTGTTCTGGTACCGGACATATATTCTGAATCAACTAATCTCAAATCAGTTATATCTTCCGCTGTCAAAGTATCCTGCTCCAGCTGTTCTCCTAACATCTGCTGTGCTTCTTCCAAATCTGCCAGTCTCTGTGCTTCCTGCCGCTCTTCATACTTTTCCAATTCTTCCGGTGATAAGAAATCATCGGTGCGGATCAGCTGACGGACACGTTCTGCAACCTTATTCCATTTTAATAGAATTTCTACTTCTGGACTGTCAATCTTTCCTTTCGCAAGTTTTAATCCTTTTGCATCATGTGAGGCATCAGATTCATACGCTCCCGGTATCCCAGGTGATGCACCACCTGTTCCATACTCATTTTTCAGGAACTCTGCTGCATCTTTCATATCATGATGCTCCATGAAATACTCATAGATCCGGTTGCGCCCTCCGGCTGTAATGCCGCCTCTTCTAAGGACAGCATCTATTTCATCTTGTGTAATAAAGGAAAGTGCCGGACGTTCGACCGTAAATTTCTGGTCTACCCAGGAACGCTCCCTCTGAAGATCCTGAAAGCGTTGGAGATATTCCGGATTATGCTGAATCTCCCAGCGGTGATAATCTCCCGGATTCTCATCCATATATTTCTGCAGCCATTCAAAACGATAGACAATCGCATCTGCTTCCTCTTGATCTGTCCATGCTCCACTCACTACATCCTGCCAGTCTGAATATGATTGTTTCTTTTCCCAGTTTCTGCAAGTATCCCGAAAATGAAGTGCAAGAAGATTGGTCATTTCTTCCTGCTCCTGTTCAATGGCATTATTGGAAATCAAATTATCCACGTAATTTCCATCCTCATACATATCCCGAATTCTGTTCGCTGCTTCTTCCCACGTAACCATGCGGTCAAAGTTTCTTCTGGCAGAGTCCCCTCGCCGGATACGGATACCATCATTGTCATACCAGATACTGATTTTCTGACCATCTATGGTAAATCCTTTGCCACCAGTTCCATATTCATCTTTCAGAAAACTCCGCATTTCTTCATTATCCAGACCTTCAATCAGTCTTGCTGTAATATGAAACAGTGTATTTTTCTGTCCGCTTCCCGTGCGGAGAATATCATTTACCACTTCATCGGAAATAAGAAAAGCGGCTGGCTGTTCCAATGCAGCTGCCGCTTTCCTTATTTCTCCTAACTGTTCCTCTTCTGTTGGGAACAGGCTTAACTGTAAATAATCTCCTGAATCACCAGCTCCTCTGCCTGTGCCTTGATCTGGTTCATGTGTCTGGTCCATGCCATCCCGTCTGCCATTTTGTCCGGTGCCGGATCTTTCTCCAGAAGTTCGTTCATCAGGTTGTCTACTCTCTGCCTTGCCTGACTGTCGATCTCCATCAGGTGACTGTCCAGACGGTTCTGCAGTGTCAGAATGTTGAACCTGGCTACCTTGTGGTTTCTCAGATACTCTTTCCTCATCATTCCGTACTTCCCGATGGTTCCTCTCGTCTCTTCCAGGCTGATATCTGGAATCTGATACTCTCCGTTCTGGCTGTAACTGATTTCTCTCATAGTCTGTTTCCTCCTTTTTTTCTTCTCTATCTTCTGCGTTATCCGTATTACTTTCACGAATTAACGTGTTAAATTCATTATAAGCTACTTCTTTTTCTTTTGCAACCGTTTTCAGGTCATTTTCCAGATCATTCAGAACATATCGTCCAATCTGCATCAGGACTGGTCTGCTGATCTCGTTGACTGCACTTCCCAGATGTCCTAATACTTTCAGCTGATTGAAGTCCGTTATATGCCGAAAATCCTCTACATCCAGATATTCCTGTACATCCAGTCCACACCGGTTTAATAATACACACCAGACACTATTTGTCATCAGTTCCCGAAATTCTACTTCCTGATTCTGTTCGTCCAGTTCTTCCAAAAATGTCCCTGTTACGTCCAGTCTCAGTTCTTCCAATGCATCTGGAAGCCATTCCTGCATACTCTCCTTCGCTGCCTGATGCAGACTTTCAGCAAGTCCTCCTTCTGTATCTTCCAGTGATAACTGCTCCTGCAGATAATCTGCCACCAGATGTTCTCCTTCTACTGGAAGATTCCATAACTGAGGATCCTTTCCAAGATTCCGCACTTTATAAGTGTCCTGCACATCAAATACATACCGAAGTTTTGTTTTCGGTCCGGAAGTATTGTCAATCAAGGCAATCCCCTTAGATCCCTTTTTGATCCATCGGTACATCTTCTGATTCCAGATTTCCATGGATGCTACGGCAGTTGCTTCCGGTCGCTGTGCATAAATTAAAAGCTGTTCTGGAAAAGTGTATTTATACAGTCTGGATGCAGTGTTTAGGAACCGCATCCATTCCTGCGGACTGGCAGCTACATCTTTTGCCACCTCTTCCGTCAGCTGTTCCATTGCATATAATTTATTTGCCATGTGCTACTCCTTTTCATAAAATCAGGGACTGCTTGGCACAGTCCCCTTAAAATCATCGTTACTTTTCTTTATAATGCTGCGGCAAGATCTTTTGACTTATTCTTTGGCACTTTGTCTGCCTCTTTTGCCTTGATTTCTGCCTTAACTTTCTCCATTCTTCCATGAATTCCACCTTTTACTTCCGCTTTTTCGGCTGCTTTTTCTTTCTCCAAACGAGCTTCCCTGCGCTCAGCATTTTCCATTACTGCGGTCTTTTTATCACAGAACTGAACCTTATCAGAAAGCTGTTCCTGCCTTTCCACCTGTGTCTCATTGACTTCCTGTACCATCGCATTTAATTCCGGAACCTGAAAAATTCCGTTATCAGGGAGAATCAGCACTTCATGAACGGAAGATGGGATGACAAAGTAATCACTTCCCAGGCATTCCCCAATCTGTTTTCGAATATCTTCCTGCAGTAACAGGGAAGCTCCATTCATCTTAGATTCATTGGTAAGGCAGAACATTGGATTCTCCACAGTTTCCATATCCAGTTTTTCATTCAAAAGATTCTTCGGTGTTCCTCCAAAAATCATAGATTCGATAATCTGTGTCATATCCACCAGTTGCACGCCTCTGTTCTTATCTGCCATCATCGCATCTGCCTGAATCTGTTCGACAGATACTCCCCATTCGTTCATCAGAGAAACAGTTACTGGAATACTGCTGATTCCCTCTCCATTTTCCTCCAGATTTACTGCATAATAAGCTGCAAAATCTCCGTGTTCTGTGACTACTTTGTCTGCCAAACGATCGGTATTCCATTCTTTGTCACAAATTCTCATCTGTAATTTGTCCTTCATCTTTTCATAATCAAGAATATCCGGAACTCCCATATCAAAAAATTCTGCTTTACCCTGTGCTTCAATACGCATATCAGCTACATCCCCAACACAAGAATCTACATCTTTCCCATTGATATATTCCTGGTAGAGGGAATCCAGATAGACTGTCGGTACGATTCTCTGATTCCCATTTGGAATTGTAATGCCAGTAAGCTTCAGTCCATTGTTTTTTTCTACTTCCTGAAGTTTAATTTCTGCGTCCCTGTAAGACTCTGGCAGATACTCCTTTACATTGTCTTTGACATATTCATAAAATTCTTTTCTGTTCATCATACGCTTTTACCCCTTTCTGATCATGTGATGGTTCATTCTTTTTCTGTTGACCATCTGCTCAGCTTTCTTCTGATAAGCCATCATTCTCTTTACTGTTTTCTCCTGGTTTTTTCGTGCTTCCTGTCTTTTTTCCATTGCTTTCATCATAGTTTTCTGTTCCTTTCTGTGATTTTTTGTATGAAAAAGGGAGCCTCACATAGAGGCTCCCAATCATAACCGTTGGTTTTAGTTTCCTTATTTGGTTTTCCTTTTTCTACTGATATAAAGTCCTGCCATACCTCCTGTGGAGATCACAAGAAGCAGGATCGGCAGCCAGATATTCGTGCTGTCACCTGTTTTCGGTGCATTTGATACCTTCGTCTCTTCATGGGACTGTGGTGTATCCGGTGTGTTCGGTGTTTCCGGAACTTCCGGTTTCTCATTTGTCAGATTAAAGGTAACTTCTACAACCGGTGTACTGTCATCTGCATAAGCAAATGTCACTTCATGCTTGGTCTGATCCAGCGTGTATCCGTCCAGTGTCTTTGTTTCCACCAGATAATACTTGATAGCGGTATCATATTTGCCGTTCTTAAATGTGGCAATCTCATACAGCTTACTTTCTGCATGACCGGCAGCATCTGTCTTTAAGGTTTCCAGAACCTTTCCTTTGCTGTCACAGAGTTCAAATTCTACCCCTTTCAGCGGTTCTCCTGACGATTTATCTGCCTTATTGAGAATCACTTTTCCCTTGGCAGTATCATCTTTCATAGCTACTTTCTGAATTTCTCCGGTATCCTTCACCTCAAATGTTACATCAGATGTCAGAAGATATCCTTTCGGTGCCTGCTCTTCACGTAAGGTATATTTACCGATTGGAAGTTTTTCGATATAGTGTGCTTCCTCTGTGGAAGTCCAGCTCTCTACTACCTGATCGTCTTTGTCAAGAACCGTCAGTTTTGCACCTGGAATCTCCGTTTCTCCTGTGATATACGTCTTACTGATCTGCACTTTTGTCACATCATCTTTCATCTCATGCTTCTGAACCTCTGCTGTATTCTCTACTGTGAAAGTAATACTTTCTGCAGTGACATATCCATCTGCTGGTTTTGTCTCTGTCATGGTGTACTCCTTACCAACAACCAGTTCTTTGATCACATGGGATTCTTCCGTAGAAGTCCATTCATCTACTGTATTGCCATCTGAATCCGTTACTTTCAGGTGTGCACCTGGAAGTTCTTTTCCTGTTGTCAGGTCTGTTTTGGTCAGCTCCACTGTAGTTGGCTGATTCTCAAAAATAAAGTCGTAGCTTACTTCTGCCTGGTCTTCTCCGGCATATTCAAAGGTAAATTCCTGTACTTCATCTGTTGTAATAAATCCGTCCGGCGCAAAGATTTCTTTCACATAGTATTTTCCATCTACTGGAAGATCTGCCGTAAAAGTAATCTGTCCTTTTTCATCCGTTACTCGCTGCTCAATCAGACTGTCTTTCTCAAGGAGTACCTCGCCCTTTGCATTTTTGATATTTTCACTGGTATAAAGACCGAAGACACCACCTGCAAGGACACGTTCTGTATCTTTTTCTTTCTTCAGAACCGTAACCTTTACTTTCTGACGGGCATTCTGCCATTTCTCATCATAAGTGATGACTGGTGTGTCCTGATCACGGTAGGAAAGGTCAACATATCTCGGCTCTTTGTCCAGCACATAACCATGGGCTGTTTTTACTTCCTTCACATAGTATTTTCCAGCCGGGAGATCTCCCATCTGTGCAATACCATTGGAATCTGTGGTAATGGTTCCCACTTTTTCATCGGTTTTGAAATAATCTTCACTGACACCATCTGCCGCTTTGATATCTTCCGCAGCAAATACATCGAACGTCACATCTGTAAGGCTTCCGGTTACATACTCAAAAAGATGCTCCACGGTACCTTTTACATGATCCAAAAGTGTTACCTTATCCAAAAACTCTCCATTTTTGTTGATGATCAGAAGTCCTGTCGGTACTTCATCTTTCATCTCTACTTTCTGAATCTCTGCGGTATCTTCCAGAGTGAACTTCACATCCGTTGCTTTCAGATATCCATAAGGTGCCATTTCCTCACGAAGAGTGTATTCCTCTCCAACTGTCAGGCGTTTGATCACATGTGGCTGATCTTTTACAGACGTCCACTGATCCACAACATTTCCTTCTTTATCAAGAACGGTGAGTTTTGCCCCATCCAGCTCCACACCTGTTGTTACATCAGATTTCGTGATTTCTACTGTTGTCGGCTGGTTCTTTTTCACAGTTTTCAGTTTTACTGTCTTCACATCCTGTCCCTGGTAAGAAGCATCCAGATTCAGAACTTCATCAGAGGATACAAATCCCGCCGGTGCTTTTAACTCCTTCACATAATACTGTCCAAGTGGCAGATCCAGCGTACATGCTGCAAGTCCATCGTTATCAGAAGTCATTTCCTGTAAGAGTGTGTCTGCTTTCACGATCACTTTTCCATCCGCCTTAATATCCGCTTTGTTAAAGATACCAAAGACAGCTCCAGCTACGGTTGCACCATTTTCTGCATCCTGTTTTTCTACCTGGATTGTAACTTTCTGTCGGTCATCGCCAACAGTCACTTCCTGTTCGATCACAGGTGTATCCTGATTGGCATAGACAAATGCGACTTCTGATCTGTCATGGTTCAGTACGAATCCTTCCGGTGCAGTCTTTTCTACTACATAGTAAGAACCAAGCGGCAGATTCTCTGCAACTGCTTTTCCGTTTTCTCCAGTCTTTACCGTTGTTACCAGTGCATCTTTTGCATAGATCAGCTGTCTGTTTCCGTTTTCATCTTTCTGATAATCCGGTGTATAGATATTTTCAGCTGCATAGACATTAAATTCCGCACCCTTCAGGTATCTTTCTTCATAAACAAAATCCTTTTTGAATCCGGTCAGCATTTCACCTTTTTTATAGATCGTCAGCTTTCCTTTTACCGGATGGTTCTCGTAATCTACCGTAATAATGGCATCTCCGCTCTCAGAATCCATCTGGTATGCTGTGTTTGCATCCACCGCAATCTCTACATAGTTCTTGTTGATTGTGTACCCTTCCGGTGCGTTGACTTCCTCAATGCGGTAATGTCCGATCTTCAGATTCTTCGGCATGATCAGATATCCCTGGCTGTCCGTAAAATAGGACTTATGGGTTGTTGTCACTGGGTAAGTTGTTACCTGTTCCACATACTTCTTGTTGTCCAAGTCGTACACTTTAAATTCTGTTCCTGCAATCAGGACGGATTTCTTTGTTTCATCGTCTTTTTTCACGATTTTCAGTTTTGCCTTAAACTCTTCATCCAGAAGCACTCGCCAGATCTGTGGCTCATTTGGATGATGCTCTGTGATATTCACTTCAAAATCATCGACTGGCTTGTAGTTGTGCGGTGTTGTTGTCTCACGCACGATATAGCTTCCAAATGGTAATGGAATACTGCAGGCATATCCTTTTTCATCTGTGAAAATCTCCGTTGCTCCATTTTCTCCACTCACTACTGGTTTGGCAGAATCAAAATCATAGCTTCCATCTGCTTTCTTTGTAAGGGAAGATTTCAGATAAACTGTAAATCCAGCTCCGGATAACAGATCTGCATCTGTCTTTCCATTGTTGGCTGCTTTGATGATCTGGAATGGCTGCTTGATGACCTGCTCACTGGAAGTGCACTCTCTTTTTACTTCTGCTGTCATATCTCCTTCATAACTGCACGTAAGATCATGCTCTTCTGTATCTGCCAGGTATCCAGTCGGCGGAGTAATCTCTTTGACATAATATTTGCCAAGATATAAGCCATTTACAGAAGCCTGTCCTTTATCATCGGTTGTAAGAGAAGCTACCTGCTCTCCTGCTTTATAAATAGTTCCCGTTGCTCCATCCGGGTGCACGATATCTTCACGGGCATACAGTCCATAAACTGCACCTTTCAGTGTGGCATCTCCCTGCGGTACTGCTTTTCCTGTCTCTTTATCCACTTTATAAAGATTGATCTTTGCTGTCACACGGTCATTGCTGAAGGTATGGGTAAAAGATACGGTTGCTTCTTTATCATTGGTGTAAGAAAACTGGAACGTATACACATCTTCTGTATTTCTTACATAACCTTCCGGTGCCTGATCTTCTTTTACAGAATAGGAATATCCGATTGGCAGGTCTACTGTGAATTTTGCAGTTCCGTCTGCGCCAGTAGTTACTTTCTCAATCAGCGTTCCTTTTTTCACAACAACGCTTCCGTCTGCATTTCTGATATCATCGGATGCATACAGAGCAAAAATACCGCCTTTCAGTGGTTTCTTGGTGTCTTTATCCTGTTTTACTACGGAAACATCTGCTTTCTGTCTCTCGTTGTTAAAAGTCACATCTGCAAATACAACTTCTTTGTTCTGACCAGCATAAGTTAGAGTCACTGACTTTTCTTCGCTGCCGTTATAAAAAGAGTCCGGTGCTTTTGTTTCTTTTACCACGTAGGTTCCAAGATGCAGGTTTTTCAGTGTGACAGAACCATTCTCACCTGTTGTCAGGTTTTCTTTTACAAGGTCACCTTTGCTGTACACTTTTGTGCCATAAGCTGTTACGATATCTGCCCCGGCATACACGTTATACACTGCATTTTTCTGTCTGCGGTTTTCATACTGAAATACCGTTCCATTTTCACTGACATCTGCTCCGGTCAGAACCTGTCCTTCTTTGTAAATGGTAAGCTCTGCCAGCTGTTCCTTATTTTCCACGGTTACAGCTGAGGTCTTACTTGCTACCAGTTTTACATTTGTTGCCGTTGCATTTACTACATATCCCTGTGGTGCTGTGATCTCTTTCAGATAAACGGTATCCTGTGTCTTGATGATCGTAACAGAAGATTTTCCATTCTTATCTGTTGCCGGCATCTGAGTGATCAGCTTTGTACAAGCCTCATCGCTGTATACACCGAATACTGCACCTGCAAGATTGACATCCGCTGTATCGTCTTTCTTTACGATTTCGATCTTAGCCTGTTCAATCCAGGACACCTTTAAGCTTACATATTTTTCATCAGCAATACCTTCTCCAAATACAAATGCCAGATCCTGAACACTTGCATTCGTAGTCAGTTTATATGCTGAGTAATCTTTTGTAATACTTCCCTTCATTTTTGCAGAAAAAGTAGCATTTACATCTTTTGTCTGTGTCAGAGGCGCTGAAAGATAAAACGTAGTTCCGCCTCCAATTGTTACGCTTGCACCTGCCGCACTTACATTTCCAGTAGATACATTATGGAGCTTTACTCCTTTTGGTAAGTCCATTGTGATTTTCTGCTGGGAAGATGCATTGAACTGAATGTTCTCCGTTCTCTGAACATTTCCATCTACATAAGCTTTTACATCCGGCTTTGAAAATGACATCGCTACATCTGGTATTTCCGGCTTATTCACACAATAATTATAGAGTTCTTTTGCCAAAGCCTCTCCTGTAGCATTTGTTCCGTAAAATGCATCACTACTTCCGTTGGCATATGATGCAGCCATGTGAATAATGATGAATCTTTTTCCTTCTGAGAAATCCGTGTGTTTATTCGCAAAAAAGCTTTCGCTCCCTGCTGCATCTGTACCGTAATAACACACTTTTGCTAACGCCTGATTGTCCCCAATCTTTGTGATTGTATAATTTCCAGATCCTGGTCCAGGTTTTGCTGGCTGTACACAATACGCAGTTGCTCTGACGCTTCCGTAGCTGATATAGTACGGCTCTGTCAGATAGGTTCCAAGATTATAATCTGCATATCTATACAGAGGTCCTTTTTCGATTGTTACCTGCTGTGTACTTCTTTCTGAATAAGCCGAAACTGCTTCAAATGTTGCAATCTCTCCTTCTTCCATAGAATCAAGATCCACACCTTCGTCTCCTGCCTGTTCCAAAACATCATGAAGCTCTAACCCTGATTCTTCATCATAGGTATCCTGGTTCTGTGCCTGCTCTACCAAATCATCAAATTCATCAGCGTCAATATCGGTAATCTCCGAGTCTGATTCTGACTCCTCCGCTTCTTCTGTCTGCTGTTCACTTACAGCTGTTTCGGACTCAGTCACTGCTTCACTCCCTGCCGCCTCTGTCTGTACTTCTGTTTCTTTCTCACGCACAATCAGTTTTCGGCTGACCTGGTACTTCGGATGCTCCTGATTTACCGGTTCCACATAATAGACCGCTTTGTAAGTGTCCACATGATCTGTCGTAAAATCCTCATCCTTGTCGTTCTTTGCTTCCTCAAATGTGACTTTGACCTTGTTATCATCCTTGATTTCCAGTCCTGTGTAGTCTGATTTCACATCAAATACACTGCCTGTTTCGATTTCATAATCTTTGGCAGTCACCACCTCATCTTCATCCAGAAGGTCTTTCACTTCCTCATAAAGTGGAGGTTTTTCCTCTGGCTGGATCTCCGCTGCATATGCAGTCATCGGAGATAACACTGTACTAAGCATTGTCATGCCTGCCAGCAAGCCAGATACTACTTTTCTAAAATTACCTTTTTTCTTCATGCTAAGGTCCTCTCTTTCATAATATTTGTATTAAAACAGACAGTCCTTAGACTGCCTGCAATACACTGCTTATCGTTGCGGGAAACTCAGATTGAACTGCACATTTCCCTCGCCGGGATCAACCATCTCCACTGTTGCTTCATACTGTCTCCCTGTTTTTCTGGATACCAGATCCTTATAATGAATTTTTCCTTTAGACAGGAACTTCTTTGCTGCCGCCTTATCCATCTTTTTTCCCTGGCTTGCAAGGAATTTATCATTCTTCCATAAGGCAAAAGCACAGTTCCGGTCAGAACAGTAAAAGTTTACTTTTCCTTCCCTGACATCAGCTCCACAGCGGGGACATTTGCCAATGACTTCTCCTTTTGCTTTTCCCTGAAACTGCTCTTTCTTTTCTTCTGAAATCCCCTGATATCTGGCAACCAGTTCCTGCATCAGCTCTGTAATCCCATTTAGGAATTCATCTGCTGTCTCTGTATTCCGGGCAATGTGATTCAATGCCATTTCCCACTCTGCTGTCATCTTCGGAGATTTAATCTCATCCGGCAGAACCGTAATCAGGACATTGCCATCATCTGTCGGCACCAGATTTTTCTTTTCCCTTTTCACAAAACCAGACTGAATCAGTTTTTCAATGATTGCTGCCCTTGTTGCCGGTGTGCCAAGTCCTTTCTTTTCTGTATCTTCGGTCAGTTCTTCATTCCCTGCACGTTCCATCGCAGAAAGCAGGGTATCTTCTGTGTACTGTTTCGGTGGCTGTGTAAAATGCTCCGATACAAAAGAATCACAAGGACCGTAATGCTTGCCATCCCAGATATCCAGCTCCGGCTCTTCTTTTTCACTCTTTACGCCAAAGAACTGTTTCAATTTATTCTCGATCGACTTGAATCCTTCCTGCTTTATTTTCTTTGCTGAGAGATAAAACGTATGATAATTACAGGTAATCTGGCATTTATGGCTTTCATAAATATAAGGATCTGCGGTTGCTGTCAGTACCCTGGCACTGATCAGATACAAAATCTTGCAGTTTCGTTCTTTCAGTTTACCTATATCTGCCTTTGCTACTTCCACGGTCGGAATAATTGCATAGTGATCAGATACTTTCTTTGAATTTAATACCTTACTCACGTCCGGCTGATATTCCAGCCCTTCGGCATAGGGCATTTTCCCAAGTAACATCTGAATCAGAGTTTCTGTGCTTTCTCCCATCTCATCTGTCAGATACTGGCTGTCTGTTCTCGGATAAGTGACCAGCTTCTGCTCATACATCTCCTGCACGGCATCCAATGTCTGCTGAGCGGTATAGCCAAACATTCTGTTTGCTTCCCTCTGCAGAGTGGTCAGATCATAGAGTTTTGGAGGGCGAACCGTTTTCTCTTTCACATCATCCTTCTCCACTTCGCACATACGCTCCATACAGTCCGCAGCCACTCTATCTGCATCTTCTTTTTTCTGAAAATGCTCTGTGACCGCATCCATATCATCAAACTTGATATGAGCCATATAATATTTCTCTTTGGTAAATTCCTTGATCTTCTGATTTCGATCCACGATCATGGCAAGTGTTGGTGTCTGTACTCTTCCAACTTTCAGATTCTGGTTATACAGAACGGAAAAAAGACGGCTCGCATTGATTCCCACCAACCAGTCTGCCTTTGCCCTGCAAAGTGCTGACTGATAGAGACTGTCATAACACGAACCGTCTTTTAATGACGAAAATCCATCTTTAATTGCCTGTTCTTCCATAGAAGAGATCCAGAGCCGCTTCATCGGCTTTCTGCATCCTGCCTGCTCATACACCAAACGAAAGATTAACTCTCCTTCACGTCCTGCATCGGTAGCACAGATCACTTCATCTACTTTTGAATCTCTCATCAGTTTTTTCAAGATTCCGAACTGCTTCTTTGTGCCCTCCAAAATCTTGTGTTTCCAACATTCCGGCACAATCGGCAGATCTTCATATCTCCATTTTTTATATTTTTCATCGTATTCCGATGCATCACATAATCCAACCAGATGTCCTACGCACCAGGAAACGATATAACCGTTTCCCTCCACGTAGCCATCTTTTCTTGTTCTGGCTCCAAGCACGGAAGCCAGTGCCATCGCAACCGATGGCTTTTCTGCAATCACTAATTTCATTTACTCCTGCTCCTCTTCTTCATCTTCCAGCACATTATCGTCAAAATCTTCATCTCTCAGGATTTCCGGTTCTGTACTTTCTTCCTGCTCATCTGCATCGTCTACTTCACGCTTTTCAGACTCTGAATCTTCGGATTCATCTTCATCCTCTTCCATCTCATCCTCGTCATCATATTCATGCTTTGGTTTATAGACTTTGAAGTAATATCCTCCTGCCGCAGCTCCGACTGCAACCAGTGCAATCAAAAGATACGTTCCAAATGGACTTTTATCTTCAGGCATCTGAATATCATCCTCTACCTTATCTTTCTCGGCTGACTCTGTCGTTTCCGGCTTTTCTTCCTCTGCTTTTTTCTCTGGTTCTGCATAAACCGTATCTACTTCCGGAAGTGTCACCGAATCAGAAAGTGTAAAGTTCATCAGATCTTTTTCACTGACTTCTGTAAGAAAATACACATTATCCTGAGATTTTGAATTGTCAATAATCAGATAGAAAATCTTACCACTCTTAGTTGAAATGGTATAAAACTCTTTTGTGCCTTCCGTAGCTGTTTTGGTAACAGAATCTGCTGTCTCGCCTTCTTTATTAAGCTGTTCCTCAATACCTGTTACTGTCCGATCATCCACGGTTCCTTTTGCATCTGTTGGCTCAGAAGCCTGTGCATCCTGTGGAAGTGGTGAAGTCGTTGTTTTCTCAGTCCCAGTTGCATCTGCACTGGTCGTAGTTGCCATTGCACCATTACTTTCACTGGAAGTTTTCTGTTTCTCTGCCTGCTTCTTTGCCCATTCATAATAAGGATTCTGCAGTACATACTTTTCCGAAGTATTTCCGGCACCGTCTGTTACCGTAATCTCAATCTGTTTTGTAGTAAAATCTTTCTGTGTCAATTGCACTCTCAGCATTCCATCCTTCAAGTCTGTATAAGTGGTGCCATTGACTGTTACTGCAGTAATCCCGGATACTGTATCATTCCCCTGAATCGTCAGCACACCATCTGTCAGGGAAGCAGAGAGTGTCGGCTTTTCCGTGTCATAACACTTAATAGAGCGATTCTGCTCATATACCTTTCCATCACCATCTGTCACACGCACGTACACTGTCTGATTTCCAGTGATCGTGATACTTCCGCTTCCTGTTACATCCTGCCAGCTTCCATCTTTTCCTGCTTTTGCTTCAATCTTTGCTATAGAGAAACCTTCCGGCATATGGCTGGCATCTACCGTAACAGCAATGGTTGTTTCTCCCTGTTTCCAGCCATCCGGCTTCTCAATCGTGATTGCAGGTGTAGTATTCTCAGCTGCATAAGCAGTCTGTGTCTGGAGCAAAGGTGTTGTCAGGCAAAGAAATGTCGTTGCTGCAAGCAAGCTCTTTTTTACCCTGCTTTTAGTAATTGTTCTCTTCTTCTGTTTCATTTTTTCCAGATTCATCATCGGCTTTTGTTTCCTCCTTCTGTATTTCTACCCTGCCGGGCAGTTCATTTTTCATTCTCTTTTTGAAAGCTTCCAATTCCGGAATACTCATATCCATTGCACGGATAATTCTTACAATTTCCAGATTTTCCGCTTCTGTTTTTGCAATCTCCGCAGCCTTGAACCGCTTTAAATCTGCTTCATATCTGGCTTTGGAGGCTTCCATTTTCTCTTTGGCTTTCTCATAATCTGCCGTAGCTTTTTCAAGACTTTTCATCGGTTCTCCTTTCCGGACGGCTGATGCAGCCGCCCTTTTTTCTTACCATCGTCCAAATCCATAGAAATGGCTCTGCCAGTATGGGGAATTGATGGACGTATACTGCACCGGATGTCCACAATGGATCATCTGACCATTGCCCACATAGATTCCAATATGCGTTACCGGCTCCCCTGCGTCATAAGTTCCAGTAAAGAAAATCAAATCTCCCGGCTGTGCCTCCGACTGGGATACTGGCGTACAAATGTTGTACAGTCCCTGTGCTGTCATCCTTCCAGTATTTCTTACCCCGGAATGAACCAGACAGTAACTGACAAATCCGGAACAATCGAATCCACTTGGGGAATATCCACCCCACACATACGGTGTTCCGAGATATTTTGCCGCTTCTTCTAGTAATCGCTGTGCCGCTTCACTGGTGTATTCATTGCCACCAAAAATGGAACCTTCTCCTGTTTCCAGATAAAAGATCGGGTTCAACCGTTCTCCATTTTTCAGAAGTTCAATATGAAGATGGCTTCCTGTGGAATTACCAGTATTTCCTACAAGACCTATCTCATCACCTTTCGTGACGGATGCTCCTGCAGATATATTCCGGCTGCTTAAATGTGCATACCGCAGTTCGTAGCCTTTACTGTTCTTGATTACGACATAATTGCCATAGCTGTCGTTATAAGCAGAAGTTGTAACCGTTCCGGTCAGCCCTGCCATTACTTTTGTCCCTTCCGGTGCTCCGATATCCATACCATTATGAAGCTGATTCGCTCCTGATATTGGATGAATCCTGTATCCATAATAGCTGGTCACACTGGAATACCAGTTAAAATCAACCGGTGTTGCAAACATCTGCAAGTTGCCTTTTGTATCGTTGTAGGCACTGAACAGTTCTTTCTGGAAAAATCCCAGCCTGTCCTGACAGATTGACATCAGGTTTCCACTATTTAAGGTGACATTCAGCACATCTACATCTCTTGTCCTGGTCACTTCCACTTCATTGCTTCCATTATCATCTGCCAGATAACATTCCCATGTTTGATGTCCATGTGCAGATGCCGCCGCATGATTATCATAGTAGACGTCAAACTGTACACCATATCTTGCAAAAGCTCCGGTATCTTCTACGGTATATTCGACACCATTCATAACTACCTTTGTTCCCATTGGAACAAACGGATTGGAAGCATCTACCGCTAAGGTATGATTGGCAGTTGGATATGCTCCACTGGCAGTCGGTCCTCCGCTCCAAATACCACAACAGATTGGGCAGTTACAATACCCACTGGTCACAACCTGTCCTAAAGATTCTCCAACTCTTACAGTTGCTGTCTCTGTCACAGTCTCATTGACTGCTTCTGTTTCTAACCGATACTGCAATGCAAAAAGAGCATCCAGTTCTGGCTTTACCTGTTCAAAGGTAAATTCTTCATACTTTGCTGACAGATAACTGATCAGGATAAACGGATCATGCTCAATAGGTCCGATGTTATATCGGTATTCCTCATGTCCCGGTTCTTCAGATTCCATGTTGTTGATCCGCTCCTGCAGATTAGCTTCCAGCTGTGTGTAATACAGTTCCGCTTCCCGGATTGCCTGATCCGATGACAGATAACTGGTTCCGGTATAAGTGATCACATTTTGTAAAAACACTGCAGAGCAAGACGTGACATTCGTTATAATCAGAAACATCAATCCGATCAGAACTGCTACACTGATATACACCTTCCGGTTTTCTTTAAAGAAGTTGGTGACCTTACCGCCAATCTTCTTAATATAATCAATCGTACCTTTTGTAGCTGTTCCTACTGTCTGTTCACTTCGCTTCGCTTTGGCATAATCCCGTTTGATCTGTTGCTTCTGAATCTGTTTTTTTAGTTTCTTCTGCTCCTGACGGGCTGCCGCCTGTGTCTGTTTCTCTTTCTGTCTCTCCAGTCTGCTTCTCTTTCTGGATGCACTCTGTTTCCTGCGTCTGGCACTTCTCTGTTCCAGCCGGTAAACACCTTCGCCACTTTCTTCTAACTTATGGGCACCTTCTACCGCCGCATTATCGTCTTCATTTTTGCTGATCTCACGGTGCAATGCTATGGAAGTTGCACTTCCTGCTTTCTTAACAGCAGAAATTTTTTCTGTTTTCACAGATTCCCCTTCGCCAAACTTCAAGCGGGATTTCTTCTTTCCAGGAGCTTCCCCTTCATTTGCCCGATAGACCTGTGCCTTCTTGGAATGCTGCTTAGCTTCCTTTTTCTTTTTTGCTTCCTCATAAGAAAACTTTTTGGCTTTTTCCTTCTGTTTTTGATGGCGGAAATTGACTCCATCCGTATCCATCTGGTTCAATTTCTCCATATCTTTGTCATTTTTCACAGAAGCACCAGTTTCCTCATAAGCAAACTTCAAACGCTGCTTTTGTTTTGGCTTTTTGCTTCCACCTGTCTGATTTCTCCGGCCGTCTCCTCTGTTTTCTGATAGATCCGCACGTTTTTCTTTCAGTCTCCCTGACTGTCCGGCTTCGGATTTTTCCGCAAGTCTGGATTCTTTTCCGACTTCAGCATGGATCCTTTTCCGGTTTTGCTGCTTTCTATTTTGTCCAAAATCCTCACTTTGCTTCTCTGTCCGTATCAGTTCCGGTGCATCTCTGGATTTTTGCACAGAGGGACGAATATTTTTCCCACTCCGTTCAGACTGGCGGGGAGACTTATTCACAAGGTTTTCTTCTTTTTCCCCCTGTTTTCTTCCCATCTGCACATCACTGGCACGGTTACTGACACGAACAGAAGATTTATCTGTCAGGTTTTCTTCCACCAGACCATTCTTGGTCATCTTTTGGACTTTCTTGTCCCTGACTTTCATTCTCTGTTCTGCCACTACTTACTCCTCCTTCTTCGGATACCCTTTCCCTGCCTGTAATAAGCAGAGAAAAGCGATGCCGAAAACAGCACCGCCACTAAAAGTTAATACATATGAAATTGCTCGTAACATTGTTTTCTCCTTTGATTTAACCTGCTTCGGAAGTCTCCTCTAAGCGGGTTGTCATGATTTTATAGAGGGAATTCTTCGGGAATCTGTCTACAAATGGGATAATGACATTTCCATAGAACAAAAGTCCTTCCCCCTCATTACTGTTGGTTACATAGGACAGCTGGGTTGGTGAGATATTCAGCTGTTTTGCCAGAATCTGCCTGTCTCCGGAAGCCTGGTTCAGCATATAAATGAAATCAGAGTTTTCAAAAATATTCTCGATTTCCCTGGAAGCCAATAAATCTTTGATATTCTGTGTTATCTGATTGTTATTATCAGGCGGCTTTTTATCCACCTCTCTGGGGCTTTCGCCCATTTTCATCAGCGTGTCATTTCACGCTCAGCATAGCATATCTTTTTACCACGATTATATCGTACCGGCTGGCAATGCGGTCTCTTGGAGCTGTTATATTCTGCTTATGCAGGTTCAAGCTCTATGCGTTGCGTGTGGCTATTCTATTATGAATAGCCTTCCACTCGGATTAGGTCGCTACCCCTTTCCCGTTTTTTTCCGCATTGATACTTCTGACTTACTTGCCGGTTTCAGTCAGAACGGCGATAGTTTGCACTTTAAGCGACTAACAAGTAACAAACCAGTTCACCAGTTGGAATACCTCCCCATTTACGGAACCTCTTCCAAATTTCCACACTGTAAGCTGCTGTCTGCTCTTCTTTTAATAGAAGATGGAATTCATCCACATAGTAACGGGTAGATTTATGAGCGGAACGATTGATAGTCACTCGGTTCCATACCTGGTCCTGCACAATCAACATCCCGATCTTTTTCAGCTGTTTTCCAAGCTCTTTGATATCAAAACAAACGATACGATTGTTGATATCTACATTTGTGCGATGATTAAATACATTCAGGGAGCCTGTAACATAAATCTCCAATGAAGTTGCAAGACGCTGTGCTTCCGGCTCTTCCTGTTTCCGCAACAGATTATATAAATCCTCCAGGATTGGCATCTTCTCCGGTACTGGATCAGCAAGATATTCCTGATAGACTAACCGTACACAACGGTCAATGATGGTCTTTTCTACCGGCTCCAGTCCATTCTTTCCTCCAACAATCAATTCACACAAAGACAGAATAAAATCTGCTTTCAGTGACAGTGGATTGTCTTCCTCAGAATAATTCAGATTCAGATCCATCGGATTGATATACTGGTCAGATACTGGCGAAACCCGAACTACCTGCCCATGCAGTGCCTGCACAAGTGCCGAATATTCGGCTTCTGGATCACAGACAATGATATCGTCTTCCGTAATCAGGAAGCAGTTTGTAATTTCCCTCTTTGCTGAGAAGGACTTACCGGAACCAGGTGTACCAAGAATCAGTCCATTCGGGTTCTTCAGACGCTTCCGGTCAACCATGATCATGTTGTTGGATAATGCATTCAGTCCATAATAAAGAGCTTCCCCTTCCTGAAACAGTTCCTGTGTCGTAAATGGCACGAAGATCGCTGTTGAAGATGTGGTAAGCCCTCTCTGAATTTCAATTCGATTAACTCCAAGCGGAATACTGGACATGAGTGCTGCTTCCTGCTGATAATCCAACTGTTTTAAGGAACAGTTATATTTCTGTGCGATTCCCTGTACCTGGAAAATATTATTATCCAGCTTCTGACGTTTCTTTGCGGTATTCATAACCAGAACTGTCACAAGGAACATTCGCTCATTTCTGGACTGCAGATCTTCCAGCAGATTCTTCGCCTCTTCTCCATAGGTTACAAGGTCCGATGGAAGCACGTCCATATCATAACCGGAACGTACCGCCCGTTTCTGCTCTTCAATTTTCATCTTATCCAGATCTGAAATCTTGCTCTTGATCATCTTGATCGCAGAACTCTGGTCAATGGACTGGATATGAATGTTGACATTGATGCTGTCATCTACATCCAGGAAATCTGCAAGCATCCGGTCTGTAAGCTCCGGTGCAAGAATCTGCAGGTAACTCACACTTCCCAGCGTTCTTCCCATCAAAAATGTCTGATTCTTGGAAAAGTTAAAGGAAGTCGGTGCAATAAAATCTTTAGTCTTTAATCCGGTTTCCGGCAGCATCTTATACTGGAACTTAAATGGTTCGATCCGATCCTGGTTAAACACATGATACATAATCTCCAGCCTTTCCAGACCATTTAGTGAATGTGCCTGTGCTCCCAGAACCTTAAAGTTGTTTAAGATATCTGTTTCGATTCTTTCAAGCCTTGGTCTTGCCACCTTCAGGCTTTCTGCTTCGATTCCAAAAGTGATATACTTTGTCTTTACCAGACCATTATTTCCTTTGGAAAGCTGATTTTTCAGCATAGTACGGTACTCTTCACGAATGGCATTGAAGTCATCGTTCTGATCTGGAATATCAATGCTTTTCTCAAATTCTGCCACATCCACCTGCTGATTGATAAAGGACAGCTGCACACTGATGGAAGAATCAAAGTAATTTAAGAAATCACAGTAATTTTCAAATATCGTGGTCTTATCCTCATTTAAAGCAAGCTGATAGTTGATGTCATAAAACTGAATCGTCTTGGAGAAAAAGGTCTTTGTCACCTGGCAGATACCATCCTGCAGCATTCGAATATACGGAATACTCTGCTGTGCAGTTGTAGGAATATTTTTCTGTTTCCTACGATCCCGTTCCTGCTTCTTTCTACGCTTTTCCTGTTCTCTTTCTTTTCTGCTTTTTTTGTTTCTTCTTTCCTGACGGTTTCTTTTTTCCGCCAGGGACAGACGCTCCTGCTGAGCCTCCTGCTTTGTCTTTTTTGCCATCCGGCACACCCTCCTTTTTCACAAGGGTGGAAATCTCCTGATAAAAATTTTCTGTCTTATATGGTCTTACTGCCGGACAGATAAACTTCTGTCGAATGATATTTGCCACCACTTTTTCAAAGGGAAGACCGTCTTTTTCATACATTGCCATGAAGAAAAACGGAAGCATGATCGTTACCATCAGGATGGCTGCGATACTGGAACCGATTGGTTTTCTCATGACCAGATAAAACGGAATTCCCACAACTGCGGCAAGTGAAAAGAAAATCAACTGCCGCTTTGTCAGATTTAACGCTACTTTTGTTTTGACCTTGGTAAGGTCTTTTGGTACTGGTACATACGCCATGGTATGCGCTCCTTTCCTGCCCGCTAATGGGCATTGAATATTGATTTGCTAAGGCTTCCGGTCTTGAATAATGAAAATGCAAGAATCACGGTATAAGCCGCTACTGAAAACATTGCTGCATGAAGGTCACTGGATATGGTCATTGCATTTACTAAAACTGCATAAATTCCCACACAGACCATCATGAAGAATCCCTGAAATGCCAGTGCGAACAAGCCTTTTAAATAGTTGTTTCCGATATTACCCCATTCCTTATTGGTCATGGTGGCAAACGGAATTGGTGCTATGGAAGTATAAAGGTAAATTTCTATCATTCTTCCGTACAAGATTACCGTAATGATAATTGACAGAATGTGCATGGTAACACTGATCAACATCGTTTCCATGGATAGCAGGAACAAATCCCCTAACTCCATATCCTCCAGGGCATCCACAATCCGTGAAATTGCTTCTGTTGCATCCACCGCAGTGTTTCCTGATATCACCCCGGCGGCATTGTTGACCACATGCTGGCCAACATCAAAGACCGCCATCGTGATATTGAACGTATTTGTCACCAGATAAATGGCTACATACGCTTTGAAGATCCAGAGGAAAATGTTATAAGTCTCAAATTCATGGAAATTGTTTTTCTGTGTTACCATCGTGATCAATTCATAGCACAGGACAAAGGTGATGATCAGTCCCGCAATGGGGACAATCACCGTTTGGGATATATTCTGAATCAGATTAAAAATCCCTGCATTCCATCCCTGCGGTGTCTGTCCCACCTGCCCGGCTATGGTTCCCACCTGCTCATTGACAGACGTGAACATGTTATCCAAACTTGACTTGATAAGCCCGATCAGGATATCCTTTATCGCTTCCGTAATTCTCTCAATGATGGTGTTCATCTACCACTCCTCTTAAGAGAACAATGTTGCCAGCTGTGGAATCAGGGTAGTTCCCAGCAGCATGATTCCGGCACCAGCCATCAGCTGTTTTATGTCTTTTATGAGAAAATATTTGCTCGAAATGAGCCTTGAAAAGATTAAAATAGATTAAATTTTGATAGATTTTTCTTATTTATGGGAGCCGGAACCTCTTTCGATGGTTCCAAGCTCCGGTATTGGTTTTAAGTTGAAATGAATTTCCATTGTGACCGTTTCAGGAGTACGGCAGTAATTTTCTGTTCCGTCTTTCTCCTGCGGTTCTGAGATAACGATTTTACTGATCAGCCGGTTCAGAAGATTGGCATCCAGTTCTTTGATGTCCGCATACTCGCTAATATCGTCAATCCACTGCTGGGACTGTGCATCCAGTTTTTCTTCCGTATTCAGCACACTCTCATTCTGGAAAAGTTCCTTTTTGATATCTGTCTGCTCCTTCTGTGTCTTCTCCAGCATCTTATCAAAAACAGATTCTGTAATCTTGTCATTGATAAGGTCATCATACAGTTTTGCAATCAGCCGGTCTAACGTTTCCAGGCGGTCTTTCTGCTTTGATACCAGCTTCTCCAGACTTTCCCTGTGTCCCTGTGTATCTTCCTCGCATAACTCCTTTACCCGGTTTTCCAGTTCTGTTCCGTCTCCGGTAACTGCTTTTGCACATTCCTGGATTCTGGTAAGGACTGCATCATACAGGTCATCAGCGTCCACCCGGTGCTGGGTACAATGTGCTTTCCCCTTATGGATATAAGTGGAACAGGTATAAACTTCATGCTGGTCTTTGGTGTGCGTCTTCTTCAACGTCAACGCACCGCCACACTCTGCACAGCGGAGTAATCCGGCAAACATGCTGTATTCTCCCTGTTCTGTCTGGCGTTTCCTGCCTTTCATCTTTGCCTGTACCAGATCAAATACATCCTGCGGAATGATTGCTTCGTGGGTATCCCTGACTGTGATCCAGTCCTCCGGAGCTTTATCTCCCTGATTGCCAATCTTGAAACGGTAGTACCTTTTCTGGGAAGCCATGTCACCACAGTAAACGGGATTCATCAGCAGGGATTTCAGATAGGATTCATCCCATACATATTTCCCATTTTCCGGGTCTTTCTTTTCCCATTTTGTGTAATAGGTGCGGAGTCCCCGTTTCCGGTGCCACCATGACGGGCAGGGAATCTGCTGGCGTTCCAGTTCTCTGGATATAAAGTTAATCCCATGACCGTCCACCGCCCACTGGAAAATTTTCCGGACAATCGGTGCTGTCTCGTCGTCAATCAGGAGATGTCCCTTTTCCTCCGGGTCTTTCTGATATCCCAGTGGTGGAACAACACCTGTAAACTTTCCCTTGGTTGCCTGCAGGTGATAGGACGCATGGACTTTCTTGGAAATATCTCTGGAATACATCTCGTTCAGCACGTTCTTAAATGGGGCAATCTCATTGTCTCCGGCAAAGGTATCCACATTATCATATAATGCGATATACCTTACTCCATGCTTTGGGAAAAACTCCTCCATCAGAAATCCTGTCTGTACATGGTTTCGTCCCAGTCGGCTCTGGTCTTTGGTAATTACAAGATTCACCAGTCCTTTTTCACAGGCTTTGAGAAGTCTCTGCAAATCAGGTCGGTCTGTGTTCAATCCTGTATAACCATCGTCCTGAAACACATCCACCACCTGCCAGCCCTGTGACTGACAGTAATTCACCAGTATGTCTCTCTGGTTGGAGATGCTGGCACTCTCTCCGGTCAATTCGTCATCTTTGGAAAGTCGGCAGTATACACCAACTCTCCAGGTTGCATTTCTTTCTATATTGTTACTCATATATCTGTTGTTCATCTGATACCTCCGTTACTTTGCACATCCTACGCAGATTTCAGATTACTGAACTCATAATCATTATACTGCTTATCTTTCATTATTGCAAGTTTATCTTTTGTTTTCGTGTCACGTATTTTCTGTGCGATCACCTCTGCAAACACTTCTTTTGCGTCCTGATCACCGTCAAAATATACTCTGATGTTGATAATTTTCTTCTTCACTGCCATTGTAAAACCTCCATTTTTTGCAAAAAAAGAGCAGCTAATCCATTTTTACAGATTAACTGCCCAGACTGTTGGTTACATATATTAAAATTTTTGTATTAACATTTCAGAAATTGGGGATATAATAAAGACAGGGATAAATCCCTGTCAGATGAACTGCATATTTTAATTTTCCCATTGAAAACAAGAGGAATGTGTGGTACATTTGTTATAGGAAAAGCACCCACTCCAAAGTGGATGCCGCCTGAGTTGACTAAATGGTCTTACGACCACCGCCTATCCTGTTGGCAGACAGGATAGGCATTTTTATTTCCTCTTGTTCTTCCGATCAAGAAAGGCAATAATCGCAATTAACAGGCTACCAAAAGCGATCAGTAAACTGAGTACGCCTAAGAATATTGAGATAATCTCATAAGCTGTCATATCACGCACCTCCTTTCTTTCATCTCAGAACCCCGAAAGGCTCCGGTCTGTAAATATCAGGAGGCAGCCACACCCTGTCACAGGTGCTTCCCCGTAACATTGCTGTTACCGGATAATCATACCATTATATCCGCCATATTACAATTCATTTTTGTTCCAGATTCACAGCAATCCTTATTCTGTATGGATACCTGCTATTTCCGTTTGATTGCCTTGCACCGGCAGACGGCAGACGGCAGATAGGGTATCTATAAAGCCTGCCGTTCACTCCAAAATTCTGCCGTCACCCATTCTCCCTTGTTTTTTTAATCGAATGGTATTTTCCTGCTTTTCATTCATCCGATAATCCAGTTCTTCTTTCATCCGGCTTCTGGCTTCTCGCATGGTTCTCTGGGAGATTCCCTGTGCTTTTGCCTTTTCATCCAGTTCCCGGATTGTGACTGCATTTCCGTCTGCAAGCAGTTCATAGATCAGTTTCGTTCCCCGTTGCAGTTTTGTTTCTGTCGGCTTTCCTTCCTTTCCGTCCAGAAGATCATCTGCGGAAATCTCATAAGCTCCCACCCAGCGGAATCCTTCTTCATCTCCAAGTTTAAATGCCATCGTCTCACCTGGAGGTGCAAGAGAACTTTTCTCATGGATCAGTACTCTTGTTGTCGGGTCTTTCTTTACTTTCCCGATAAAAAGCAGGCTTCTCACCGCCGCCATGATATCAATAGAACCAAGTCCCCGGTAAGTACTCTGTGTCCCTGAAGATTTATTCAGATGTCCGATCAGCACAATCGCACAACCGGTCTTTTCAGCGATCATTCCCAGTTTCCGGAATACCGGACGGACTTCATTTGCCCGGTTCATATCCACATCGGCACCGATAAAAGCCTGTACCGGATCAATGATTAAAAGTCTGACCTGATTCTGACGGATTGCTTTTTCAATACGGTCATCGGATAACGTCAATGCTTCCTCTGTATCATCAATGACCATCACCCGACTCAGGTCTGCTCCTGCTTCCACCAGCCTCGGCTTAATCGTATCTCCCATACCGTCTTCTGCAGTCTGATAGATCACATTAAAAGGTTCAATCTCTTCCATGTTCGGGAAAGTCTTACGGTTCGTGCAGGCTGCGGTCAGCATCATGGCAAAATAAGTTTTTCCCTCTCCTGGATTGCCCTGAATAATCGTCAGTTTTCCAAATGGCAGATAGGGAAACCACAGCCATTCTACACTGGTCTGTTCAATGTCTTCATAACACAACATCGGCACCAGTTCTTCCTTCTCCGGTACTTTCATTGTAACTGTTTCAATGATTGATTTCTTCCTGTCTGCATTTTTATCACAGAGGATTTCATTCCAGTCCTTTCGGGACGGTTTCAGACGGATGACACTGTATCCGTCCGGGATTTCTATTGCCAATTTCTCACTGGCTTCATTCCCTGCATGGTCATTATCCAGGCACAGGAAAACCGAAGTAATCTGAGGGCGTTCAGAAAGAAAAGCCATCAGTGCCGCACTGGAAATGCCACCCAGACTCAGGTAGCTCCGCTTTTTCCAGTCTTTGGGAAATAATTGGATAAAAGAAAGCAGATCAATGGCTGCTTCAAACACAAACAACTGATTATCCGTCCCTCTGTGACAGAATCCGTAAGATTTATCAGATTCAGCCACATCTCCCCGGTATTTTGTTTCACCAGTTCCCCTGCAATGGGCATATCTTGGAATACCGTCTGCATCTCTGCCAACAAACACCACATTATGGTGCTTCTTTTCTTCATAAATATCCCCACTGCCGATCCATTCCTCCACCATATTCTTTTCAATCCCTCTGTTTTCTGTCAGATATCTGATGATTCTATCATTATTTTCCTCTTTCTCTGGTAATCGGAAGTCAGGGGACGGGGCGGGGCAGGTACTGTTCCTGCCTTCGCCTTCCTCCCCGGTTAGCATCTTGACAGCTTCCGGAAATGTGGCATTGTAAAATTCCATCACAAAATCCACCGGATAGCCACCCCTCCCCTGACTGTGCCTGTACCACCGGTTTCCGGATACCGTTACACTGTCATGCTTTTTCCAACGGTATTCCTTTCCGCTTTTCCCTAGTTGTTCTCCCTGTGCGCTCAGAAAAGAAACAAGATCTGTCTGATTTGCTCTTATAATTTGTTCTTCTGTATACTGCATTTTGCTCATCCTTTCCCGTCTGTCCTGCTGACAGACTGTTATAAACTCATGTCATAGTTTCGCTTTTTCTTCACTGCCTGTTGTTTTGCATCACGCTCTGCACACTCTTTCTTTTTTTCATCCAGTTTTCTCAGAAGAGAGGTCTTCTTTTCTGGATTCTGCTCCGACTGGTTCAACGGCTGTTGCTCTGCTTTCCCGTTTTCTTCAAGAATCTCTTTCGCCTGAACTGTGTAAAATGTCGGGAACTTCACCTGCTTCTCCCTTTTTTCTTCTGAACGCCCGGAAGTATCTGCTTCTGCCATTTCCCGGTCACGTCTGGCAATATCCGCACAGCTCTGTACCTTTTTCACAAAAGTTAGTTCCTCCTGGTACGGCTGATTATCTGCTTTCAGCTCTTCGATCCCCGCCTGAAGTTCTTCTTTCTCCCGTTTCCATCTGGCAGTTGGCACTTTTCCATTTTTATCCAGATGTTGTTTCAGTTCCCGTTCACATTTGCGGTAATAATTGATTTCTTTTTTATGCTGCTGATAATATCTCTCCCGTCTTTTCTGAAAATAGAAATGGTTATACTCATCAATCAATGGCTGATTTGTTTTTATTACCTCTGCCATCTTTTCCAGATTCTCAAGTTCCTTTAACTGTTTCCGCTTTTCAGAAATTTCTTTTTTACTGACAGAAACAACACCGTTCAGTTCCTCAATCCGTTCCTGCAAGTCATCCATCGTTTCTATCTGATGTGTCTGAAGATAACTGATGGATTTTGCAAACTCCTGTAAATTGGAGAGATTCTTACCTCTCTGTTTCATCTCCGCATAAAAATTGGGAAGTGGTGGTCTGCCCTGTGTCTTTTTATCATAATAATCCTGCAGGCTTTCCAGCAGTGTCGGGTTCTGCCTGCGATCCAGCTCTGCTTTCATTTCCTCATAAGCTGTCTTCATCCACTGAATGGATTCTTTCAGAGAAATAAACATCTGGTTAAACTGCCGGATTGCCCGGTTCAATTCTCCGATCACCGTTTTGATTCCCTTTTTCTCCATTGCCCGGACTTCATATCCCTCATGGATGGTCGGGATCAGGTCAATCCCCTGTTCTTTGTAGGAACGGTGGTCGATTCTGGATGCCATGTGGCACTCCCTGAATTTCCCATTTACTTTCTCTGTCCATGCCCGCCGCCATTCTTTTAAAAGCTCCGGATCATTCCATCCGGTAGTAGAAACAGCATTGAACATATCTTTTCCTTTGGCATCCTTCACCCGGTTTCCATCCTCATCAAGAATATATTCCCTTCTCTGCTTATTGCCCCAGATTCCTTCCTCTGTAAAAGGACGGATTGGGACAAGCACATGGAAATGGGGATTATCCGGTTCTTCTTCATTTTCCGCTTTTCCCTCATGGACTGCCAGATCCACGATCATGCCACGTGCCACAAACTGCTCCTGGCAGAACTCTTTTGCCAGTCTGATATTTTCCTCAAGTGTCAATTCATTCTGCAGTGCAATGTCAAACGAATAGGCAAGCTGTGCCTTGTTGTTCCGTTCCACATGCTCCACCTCGTTCCAGAGTGTTTCCCTGTCAGTCAGACGCTCTGGCACATACTCCGGTGTCAGGATTTCTGTAAATATCACACCTGACTTGCTCGTATAATCGTGTATCTTGTTGTAATAACTGTCAAAAATCCTCTGCCCGGAAATATAGGCTGCGGAAGCGACCACCATCTGCCCTTTCCCTCTGGATACATTCCTTACTGAAAAATGATACAGTGCCATTAACTGTCATCTCCCTTCTCTGTCTTTTTTACTGCTTCTGCAATCTGCTGTTGATCTTTGTGTAAGGCGGCTATATGAGCCTGCCGCACAATACTCTTGTTGTAACTGCTGTTCTGCAGTTGATTCATCATGTCCTGGACGTCTTCCTGTTCCAGATCTCTGGACAGCGGAAATACTTTCTCAAACTCTGCCCCTTTGACAATCAGCCGGTGGGAACGTTCCCTGCGTTCTACCAGCTTCTTCCGCTGCTCCAGAATGTTTTTGTGGTGAATTGCTGCCTCCAGTTCCTGTCTGCTCTTTTCCATGTTGGCCTTCAGTTCCTCCAATGACATGGATTCATACTTTGGATTTTTTGCTCTGCTCATTTTCTTGTACTCCTTCTTTTTTCTGTAAACAAAAAGAACCGGCTTATTCATGAATGCCGATTCCTGGGTATAAAAAACTGAGGTCGTTGTCCTGTGATTAGGAAATGCTGACCTCAGCGTTTTTGAAATATTTAATTGTTGCTCCTTGGAATGAAAGTCTTTGTCACCATTGTCGTATAAATTTAAACTCACATCCCATATCAGGATTTCTTTAATTCTTCCATATACAGTTCAGCTATATATGCCGGACCAGTGCACCACAGCTTTGTCTTCTCATCATACAGTGCTTTTCCTGTCTTTGAACACAAAAAATCTGTCAATACCTCGTTTCTGTCCTTGCCTGTCTCTTCTGCGATTTCATCTGTCACCATAGTGATCAGAAGGTCGATTGTATAATTCATTTTTTCCTTTGGAATTGTTACTTCAGCCATATCTTCTCACCTTTCACAAATTTCAGACACTCAATAGCTGCTTCTGTTTTGAAGCAATATTGATCTTTTAGTTTATTGGGCAACAACTGTCTGATGCAGAAATCGTCTGCCTCCTTATCGCCTGCTGTCCCGAAAGCCCCGGCGAGATAAGCAGTAAGGGTAGCGTTTGTTGCATCATCCGCAATCTTTCCTGCAATGATATCATACCTTGCCATTTCACGTTCCACTTCGATAAACATTTTTTTCTTTCGATGAGCGGCAATGCAATGTAACCAGTCTACATCTGCATTTTCAAAAATATGCGTTTCAAGATTTTCTGAAAGTTTGAATTCAAAAGTTGAAATATATCCAAACTTCTGCCCCTCTTCAATTGTTCCGGTTGCGATGGCTTTGGCTATTGAGGTTCTCAGAAAACTTTCTGCCTGTTCCTTTGATGTGGTTAAATAAAATCCCTGTCCAAAATCTTTTCTCTTTGCACATTTGGCAAGATCTGGCTCTTTTACTTCACAATAACTTCCATGATAGAGAACAAATCCATCTTTTAACTCAAGCACTAATCTCTATCCCCTTTCTTTGCAAAAATTCAGTAATATCTTCAAGCACAGCTTCATCGCCTTCACAATGAAAAATCCCATAGCATTTTTCTATATATCCAAGAACATCGGCTTCTTTAAACAAGTGGATAATCTGTTCAACAGGTAAATGCCACTCTTCTGAAGCAAGCCGGATTAGTCTTGTTTGCATGAAAGTAATCTCTGTTTTCTCACTCATAATGAATCCTCCAAATTTATAACTTTATATGTCTGTATCTGAAATATTCAGTCATAAACTTTATTGGGATAGGCACCTGTGCCGCAAGGGGAAACTCCCCTTGTACGAAATCTTTGATTTCGCTGTATTTCCCGGATTGAGATTTCTCAAAACCGGGAGCAGCACCGCAGGTTGCACGATACAGGCAGATGAAATTGTCTGTATCGAAGTGCGCTCTTAGCGTTACTAAGAGATTTATGCCGTATCCGACGTGTTATCTTTTTTCAAATTCTTTTTGACTTCTGAAGCATTCTGCCAGGTTTAATAATTTGACATGTCTGCTCCTGTTACTCATCATCTGTAAATTCCATCATCTCATCAACGGTGCAGTCCAGTTTCTTGCAAATCTTCTCAATCGTCTCCATTGATACATACTGGTTTTTTCCCATCCTGGCAAGAATGTTTCCACTGATCCCGGTGAGGTACTGCATCTCTATCCGCTTCATATTTTTATTTATGAGCATTTTCCATAACCTGTTATAACTTACGCCCATAAGCTACCTCCATCTTTTCGTATAAACATATTTTGATTATATCACGATTTCGTTAGGTTGAATACCTGTGATTTTTGATATCTTCTGTAAAATGGAAAAAAGGATGCCCCGGCAAAGGGCAGCCTCTCCAACCATTTACTCTGAATTAATCAAATGAAATCTCACCATCTGGTGCTTCCATGAATCCATCCTTTCCAGGCATTTCGCCCTGTAAACATTGTTATCAGTTTCATTCGTCCGGCGGTCTAGCGTGCGTTTCCCTGTCATCTGCAGTCGTCTCAGACTGCCTCTGCCTGCATCAGCAGGTCACTGACCATATCAATGCAATCCCACATAATACTTTTTCCACTGTATATTTAATTTCATCGGGGCACTCCTCTCCTATCTACCTCGCTGATAAATTTTTCTATCAGTCTGTTTACTTCATCCGGCTGGTCCGTATTGGAATTATGACCAGCATTCTTTATCCATTTAAGCGGTAAACCTTCTCTCTGATGCCATTTTTTATTGTAGCTTTGGGCTGAGCCCGCTTTATCTTTTTCGCCACAGATAAGAAGTGCCGGACAACTGATATGATATGCCAAATCTGCTTTGATTGCCTCAGCAAGCATTCTGTAACCAAAACCAGCAAGCCTTGCATATTCTTTAGGATCTGAATCATAGGACATCATCATTACTGTAAATGAAGAATCAGAATATCAGATCAAAGTTTGCTGATGCTCCTCAGATGCGTCCTATGTAATAATGGTAGTTATCCGCACGCTGTTTGTCTTTTTTCTGAATCTTATGTGTTGCATCTTTTTCAGACAGATGCAAGTTTCTTACCAAGAACTCTGGCAACAAATCCAACCAGAAGTGCCGCAATGATCGTACCCTCACGCACACCATTGAGATGTCCGGTAAATACAAAAGACAGGACTGCTGCGATCACTGCCATGGAAACGTCAAAGCAGATTTTTGTCGTACCAAAGTTGGTTCTCCATGTCAGAACGATTGCTCGGACAAAAGATTTTCCCAGCAACATTACAACGTCTGCCAGCACTTCCATGTACACACCAAAGCCAAGGATCAGACACCCAATCAGAAGATATACGATTTTCATAATGTATGTCTGTGGATTTAACCATGTAAACAGAAGCATGGTCAGATCGATGAAATATCCAAAGATAATGGATATCGGTATCTGCAAAACATGTTCCAGTTTAAAATTTTTACGCAGGATCAGCAACTGCAGTAAGATCAAAAATACGCTGAAAAAAATCGTAAAGTTTCCCAACGTAAACGGAAAACTTAAGCTTAATACATACGGAATCGATGTGATTGGTGAGGTTCCGAGACTTGCCTTGGTGATCAAACTAACACCAAGTGAGTTCACGAACAGGCCGATCAGAAAGATTACGTATCTTTTTAATTTGTTAATTTGTTCATTTGTTCCTTCCTTCTTTCCCTGTTTCTTCGCAGCCTGTCTCAGACAGATTACTGTAAATTTTATGATAAATCTTCATAAAAGCCTCTGCTTCTTCTGGAGAAATATCTTTCCATGCAGCCTCCTCAATCTCCACAAAAGCTTCTTCCACAAGCTTCTGGCTTTTTTTCCCGGATTCTGTCATGAAAATATGAAAAGTCCTTCTGTTTCCATTGAGCATACGCCGCTCGATCAAACCTTTCTCTTCCATGCGGTTCAAAATTGAAGTCAGAGACCCTGCCTCAATAAAACAACCCGCTGCGATTTCCTTCTGACTGGCTCCATCATGATTTTTAAGATAATCCAGAACCTTCGGCTGTCCAAGCGTAAGCCCCGAAGCCTTCACCCGCTCCAGAAGCCTCTTCTGAATCAGCATCTGGTTAGCCATTGTCAGATAATGCAATGATATGTCCATGTTTCACGTTCCTTCCCTTTTTGTGTTAAGCACAAACAAAATAGTTATATTTCTAATATTTAGAATTATAACTATTTTATAAAAGATGTCAACCCCGCTTTTGTTACTTCCGCAGCTCCTTTCACATATTGTCCATACATTTCATCAACATAAATATCCGAGCCATCAACAGCAATTGGATCATAGCCTTTCAAAGTCTTATCGAGGGAAAATGCATTGGAAAATGAGTAAAAAAGAGAATCAAAGGCCTCTAAAGATATTTTTTTACGCTGTTGAATCAAAGCAGACGCTGTTGGTGCAAGAAGCGTTAAAATCGAAATACTTTAACCATTGTCGGCTCCGACATCCCTTGCACGGAAAGCTTCATTGAGAACTTCCTTAAAGAAAATCAGCGGCTCTCCGTCCCGGGAAGCCGCTTTTGTCATAAATCGTTAAAATGTGTAGCAATCGTTTTCTTATGTGTTGTACTGTTTCAGGAGTGCATCTAACAGGCGGTATGCTTCTTCACGCTAATATTTGGAATGCTTTGCATGAAGCTCGTCCAGGTTGATGTTTGCAAAGATTTATGAATCGTATTGCTTTTCACACAGGAATAAGTATAATATAAGTATAATACATGAAGAAAAGGATGTGGAGGAGTAAGGAGTATGGAGCGTTTTCGACAGCGATATGGGATTGCTCTGACGAAAAAGAAATTGCAGGAGATCATCCTGATGCTGATGGCCTGGGAAGCGGTGTTTGCCTTTTCTTATCTGGGATACATTGAGCTTCCGGCCATTTCCACCACCACGTTGCACATTCTTGTGATTGTGGCGGCTATGATGCTGGGGGCACAGGGGAGTGTGCCGGTGGTATGCGTTTTTGTTGTCACGTCCATGTGGATCGGCACCTACAGCCTGTCCCAGCTCGACCGGGTATTTTCTCCCTTTGCCAGCGGAATGCCCCTTGGATCCATAATGCTGGTATTTGCCCGCGTGCTGTTTGCGGCGGGAGCCGGTTGGCTCTTTGACCTTTATTTTCGGAAGCCTCGCAGGTATGTCTATCTGGGCATTGCGGGGATTGCGGCTGCCAGCACCCTTCTTCATGGGCTGTGCGTTTTTGCCGCGTTATATTGCAGTTTCCCTATGCTGCGGCAAATGATTTTAGAAAATCTGTTTTCCTATCCCATATTCCGGGACTGGCTGTCCTATGTCCTGGCGATCATCGCCTGCTGCGGCATCCATTGGGTTCTGACTCGGAAGTCGGTGAAAAACAGATTGTCGCAGCTATGCGACTGTCCTCCGGCAATGCAAGAGTCCGGAAACCGGAAGCAGCTGATCTATTCGGAAACCGTTGCGGTAGTGGTGGGCATTCTGTGCATCCTGTTTCTGCGAAAGGCCATCTTCAAGGAGCTGTACCTGCAAGGCATAGATGTCAGCGAAAACCTACACCAAAATATCACCGCCTTTTTGCTGCAAACGCTGGTGGCTCTGTTGGCGCTCTTTAGTGTTGTCAGCGTTCTGATCCAATGGATTTACGAGTATTATACGGCGCAGCGGATTCGGATGAACAAAAAGCTGATGGAGCAGCGTATGAAAAGCTCCGTAGATGTTCTGACCGGCGTATTCAGTCGGCTGGCGTATCATGAGTGTCTGGAGCAGTACGCGGATTCCGTTCCGACAGATCTGACCGTCTTTCTCATGGATATCAACGGCTTAAAGGGGGTCAACGATGCCCTGGGGCATGAGGCGGGGGACGAGCTGATATGCGGCGCTGCCCAATGTATCACCCAGGCGGTGGGGGATCGGGGGAAAATCTTCCGCATCGGTGGGG
>OHGZ01000163.1_pt1 | contig 62323 bp, 78 predicted proteins | sample 1567851 | NCBI WGS metagenome assembly OHGZ01 (sample SAMEA3879563, study PRJEB24766) | human gut metagenome | biome: human-associated habitat; feature: feces | place: USA | collected 1985/1987 | reverse complement strand
AAGTAACCACTGCTTTTCCAGTAGTCGTTCTCTATATGTATTATACAAAGAAACCAAATGTATTTCCACAAGAAAAATTCTAAATCTAAAACAATGATTTATATAATTTTCTCCTGATTTTCTAATGAATGACGTATCGACAGAACATTTATGGTTTTATTATTTTCATCTACATAATAATATAGTAAATAATTTTTGATTACCATCTTTCGGACCTCATGGAATCCTAAAAATCTATTTTTAATCATTGGATTTGATTCAGGAAAATCACACACCAAAGCAAGCCTCTCAATCAATAAAATATAGAAGCTTTTTGCAGCGTGTAAATTGCATAAATGATTAGTCAAATAATCTAATATATTATCTAAATCTATTTGCGCTTCATCCGTAAAGAAGTACTTATAAGCCATACTTATCTTTCATTTCTTCCATTACTTTTATACCATCTTTTAATTTACCAGAATACATCTGTTGCAATCCTTCATACACAGCTTTTGCTTCCTCTAATTCCTCAAAAATACTTCTATAATAGTCAATATCCATTACCACAAGACGTCCATATCCATTTTTTGTAACAAACACCTTTCCACTATCTTTACACAATTCCTCAATACGTACTGTATTTTTTAAATCTCTCATTGGTACGATTTCCATAAAAGTACCTCCTTGTGGCTATATTATATACCTTTTATGGTCACGCATCAATAATTTGAAACTTTTTCAACAATATTACGACTCTGAAATGCAAAAAGCACTAATCACCACCGACAATGGAAAAAGATTAGTGCTTCAGCATTAACTTTATTTCAAAGTAACCACTGCTTTTCCAGTAGTCGTTCTCTATATGTATTATACAAAGAAACCGAATGTATTTCCACAAGAAAAGCTAAAAATCCCATACAACATTTTATTTATGTTAAAAGCATCTATTTACACTTTACTTAAAGTAAATATTGAGTTTTTCATATCATTCAACTGTCGAAAAAAAAGAATAATTCAAACGAACTATCCTTTCTTTTGTTGAATCCAATATACACTTTCTGCAACACGAACTTTCAAACCATCCATTATCATTTCTTTTTGTTGAAAGTTTGCCAAAACATTCAAGCGATTCCAGAAAGTTCTTTCGCAAGTGGATTTCCCATCAATAAAACATTCCATTTTGCGTCTCCCTCGACGTTTATCATAGAATATTCTGAATACGCTTACAAGTCTTGACTTTTTTTTATTTTTATGATTCTTTATTTTACAGAAATGACTGTATATCCTGCATTTGTCACGGCATCACTCAACATCTGATCTGTGATATTCTCTGTGCAATTTAATGTAGCTGTTTTTTCATCTAAACTAACCACTACATCACTTACACCTTCCACTTTACTTAATGCATCCTTTACGTGTGCCACACAATGCATGCACATCATACCATCTACTGTTACTACTTTTTTCATTTTCTTTTCCTCCTTATATTCAACGGGAATATAACCCGCATCTTCAACCGCTTGTTTTAAAGCCACCTTATTTACTTGTTGCACATAGTCAATATCGGCCTTACCTAAATTATAATCCACACGAACTTCTTTTACATTTGGAACCTTCTTTAAAGCATCCTCTACTAACCATGCACAATGTCCACAGGACATACCATCAATATGCATTGTGTATGTTTTGACTTCTTCCATTTCAACTCTAGGTTTAAAATAACGAAGTCGTAAAGCGTTTGTGACAACACAAACACTACTCAAAGACATACATGCCGAACCAATCATTGGTGATAATCGAAGTCCAAATGCTGGATACAATAAACCTGTCGCAACTGGGATTCCTAAAATGTTATAGAAGAAAGCCCAAAATAGATTCATCTTAATATTTTTAATAACGTCACTTGATAAATCAATTGCCGTCACTACATCCAATAAAGAGCTTTTCATCAAAATCACATCCGCACTATCTAAGGCAATATCGGTTCCAGCACCAATCGCAACCCCAATATCTGCACGCATTAATGCAGGCGCATCATTGATACCATCACCCACCATCATAACCTTCTTACCTTGTTCTTGAAGCTTACGAATTACACTCTCCTTATCTTGTGGCAACACATCACTAATCACTTCATCCACACTTAAAGATTTACCAATCGCATTCGCTGTTTTTTGATTGTCTCCAGTCAACATAACCACACGCATATTCTTCTTTTTAAATTGTTCTAATGCAACCTGACTCGTACTACGAATGGTATCCGCCACACTTATTAAACCAATCACATTTTGATCTTCCACAAAAATCAATGGAGTTTGACCTAAACTTGCATAAGCATCTAAGTCTGATAAAACATTTTGATTTATTTGAATATTTTTCTCTTCTAATAACCTTTTATTTCCTGCCAAATACACATGTCCATTTAGCTTAGCCTGAATACCACGACCCGAAATGTTTGTGAATTGTTCAGGTTGTTGAAGCTTTATATTTTTATCTTCCGCATGCTCCACAATAGCCTGTCCCAAAGGATGCAAAGAACCACTCTCTAAGCTTGCCGCCATTGAAATAAAGTCATTCATACTAATATTTGTATATACCTTAACACCTTGAACACTTGGCTTTCCTGAAGTAATCGTACCCGTCTTATCTAATACAATCGTATCAATCGAATGTAGCTGTTCTAATATGGCAGCCGACTTAATTAAAATTCCATTTTCCGCTGCCTTACCCGTACCTACCATAATCGCAACTGGCGTAGCTAAACCTAAGGCACAAGGACAAGAAATCACGAGTACACTAATCGCATTGGATAACGCAAATTGAATCGTTTGACCACTGATCAACCATGCGACAAATGTAATCAATGCGATTAAAATCACAACAGGAACAAATACACCACTAACTTTATCTGCCAAACGAGCAATAGGGGCCTTTGAGTTACCAGCATCATCGACTAGCTGAATGATCTTAGCCAAAGTTGTATCTTCACCTACTTTTTCAGCCTCAAACTGAAAAGTACCATTCTCATTCATAGTAGCTGAAATGACTGAATCCCCTACATTCTTTTCTACCGGAAGACTCTCACCCGTAATCGCCGACTGATCCACATAACCTGTACCCGAAATAACTTTACCATCTACTGGAATTCTTTGTCCCGGACGAATCACAACTATATCATGAATTTGAATACTTTCACTCGACACAACAATTTCTTTCCCATCCCTTAAGATCGTCGCATTTTTTGGTGCTAAGTCCACCAACTTATCTAAGGCATCGCTCGTTTTTGCCTTAGATCTAGACTCCAAATACTTTCCAACACTAACCAAAGTCACAATGGTTGCGGCCGACTCAAAGTATAAAGAATGCATTGCCATATGGGCCATTTCCATATTCTGCACACCAAAATAATAGGCCATCTGATAAATACCGACCAAGCCATACACAAAGCTTGCACCTGAACCCATCGCAACTAAAGAATCCATATTGGCCGACTTTTTAATTAAAGCCTTAAAACCTGTAATAAAGAAATGTCTTTGAATAAACAATATAAATAGACATAGAATCAGCTGTGTTAAGGCTGAAACCATCATCCATTCCATACCCTCTAAAATAGGAAGGCCTACCATAGGACCCATCGCAATTAGAAGTAAAGGAACCAATAAAACTAAACTTAAAATCAATCTTTGTTTAGCACTTCTTTGATCCGATTCCACTCGATTCTGACGATTCTGCCATACTTTACGAACCTCTGTCTTTTGACCATGCACACTAGCTCCATAGCCAATCTGTTTTACAGCTTCACAAATCGTTTGTTCATTCACCTTATCTTGATCAAATTCAACCTTCATTGAATTCGATAATAAAGAGACATCACAATGACTCACACCATCTAACTTACTCACAACACGAGTTACATTAGCCTGACAAGCCGCACATGTCATGCCTGTCACATCAAACTTTTCTTCCATTAAAACCACCTACTTTAACTTCTTTACTAAATCCATAACCTCACTCATGATTTCTGTATTTCCATTTTGCACATCCTCAACAACACACGTATTTAAGTGTTCCTGCAAAACAATGTATCCAAACGCCTGCAAAGCACTCTCTACTGCCGCTACCTGCACTAAGATGTCGCCACAATACCGATTCTCCTTCAACATATTCTCAATTCCATTCAATTGTCCTACCATACGATGAAGACGATTCGTCAATTGTTTGATTTCTTTCTCATCTCTAGGCTTATGCTTTTTATGACAACACTCACTCATTGATCTCACCTCGATATAATGATATACCCCCTATAGGTATATTTCAAGTGATATGATTTGTGGCATAATAAAAGAAAGGAAAAACTCTATGAAATATAATTATTACGTGTACCTGCCAAGAATTGGAACCATTCTTGTCATGTTTTTAACGTGCAGTGCACTCTTCTCAAAAGAAATCTTTTTTAATATCATATACCTTGTTTTTGTCGTGCTCTTTAGCCAAATTCTATTTATATATGAAAAAAGACTATTAAAAAACAATGAACCACAATACGAAAAAATCAGTTTTCGCGATTCATTGTTGATGTATCCCATTCTATTAAATATTGAACTATTCCTATTTTCGATTGTCAGCCTATTTAGTATATTGATCCTTCTATGCATCAATAAAACCATTATGGCACTCATCACAATTGGAGTTATCACAATTATTATTTCACTCTATTTAAATATGCGAAGACACTAGTCTTCCTTTTTTTCTGTCTGATTCAACATACGATATCCAACACCCACATGCGTCTGAATATACTTCGGATTTGAAGTATCCGGCTCAATCTTTTTACGCAAAGTAGCCATAAACACTCTTAGACTTGGCGTTTCTGTACCTTGAACACTTCCCCATACTTCTTGCATGATATAATTATGTGTTAAAACCTTATCGGTATTTTTAGCTAAAACACACAATAATTTATATTCAATCGGAGTTAAATGGATTTCATGCCCATTCTCATATACACAACCCTGCGCATAATTGATTGTCAAATCTCCATTTTCATATACACTCTCATTTACACTTATGGTCTGACTATTATTTAATCTTCGAATCGTTACACGAAGTCTAGCCAACAATTCATCCACTGAAAATGGTTTTGTCAAATAGTCATCGGCCCCTAAATCTAAAGCTTTTACCTTATCTTGATCTTCACTTCTTGATGAAACCACAATAATTGGAATATTTGACCAAGAACGAACCTTCTTTATAACATCCAAACCATCCATATCTGGCAATCCTAAATCTAGAAGCATAATGTCCGGATTATAAGAAAGCACATTCATGATTCCTTGCTTCGCTGTTTTTGCCAGACGAAACTGATAATTTTCCATCTCTAGAGTTGTCGTAATCAAATTCCCAACCGCAATATCATCTTCAATTACTAAGATTTGAACTTTATTCATACAACTTTACCTCCACTGCATCCAATACAAACTTAAAACAAGCTCCATGAGGCGTTACATTCTCAACCCAAATCGTACCACCATGCGATTGAATAATAGATTTACACAAAGATAGACCTAGACCCATGCCACGTCTTGTATCTCCACCTCGATTATTTTCCGTATAGAACATCTCAAACAATTGTTCAGGATGTAATACACCATTTCCATCATCTTGAACTTCTATTAAAATTTTATCCTCAACCCGCCTAGCATTCAAAGAAATATTTGAATTTTCAGGCGTATATTTGATCGCATTATTTATTAAATTCACTAAAACCTGAATAATCAAGCGTGCATCCATATTAGCCATCAATAAATCATCCTCTAAATGCATAGAAATATTATGTTTGCGTTTATTACGACCCAAATGATGAATAGCCTCTCTAAAAATATCCTCAATCATTTCTGGTTGTAAATTCAACTGCATCGTACCATTTTCAATTCTCGTTATAAACAATAAGTTTTCCACCAAATCATACAACCACATCGCATCATTATAAATATCTTGATACAATTCCTTCTTCTTTTCTTGTGAAAACGCATTCTCGTTTTCCAATAATAAGCCGGCATTGCCTGAAATACTAGTCAGTGGCGTTCTTAAATCATGCGAAATCATACGTAATAAATCGGCTCGCAACGCCTCTTGTTTGGCTTGTTGCTCAATCTTTAGATTTTTTAAACGAATCATTTCCTTCTCTAAAGCCATACCACACTCGTCCAATATCGCAAGCCACAAATTTTTTTCAAAAGAATCTATCTTATCTTTTAATACAATTCCAACCACACCTAATACTTCGTGCGTTCCATTAATAGGCAAATATAAACACATCGAATCCGAATGATAACTCGTTGTCTTTCCAGCCTCATGCCTATTTTTATAAACCCAAGCCACAATATCCGTTTCTACAGGACACTGTCCTAATAGAATAGGCTCATCATTATGTGGATACAACACTAAATCCGTATCCAATAATTTATGCAGCTGTTTTAACATCGAAGCATAGATCGCATTCATATCATTCGCCTTTTGAAGCATCTGGCTCATCTCCAATAAGACTTGCGTACGATACACTTGTTTGGCATTTTCGAAAGATTGTTTCTTTAATCTTGTCATTAACGAACTAGATGACATGGCCACCACAAACATAACAATATATGTCGTAATATAGCTTGGATCACTCAACAAAGAAAAGTAGGGGTATGTAAAGAAAAAGTTAAAGCATAACACTGAAAATAAAGACGCCAATAAACTATAGATATATCCACTTGTCCAAATGGATACAAATACAATGCCCAAGATATAGATCATAATAGGCGTTGTAATCAAGAATTGAAAATGCATAAATCCCTTTCCAATAAGCGTACAAAGAAGAAGAATCCCTATCATTTTTAATGTATCTTTCAATGAAAAGCTCAAAAGATTAAAACTAAAATGAAACATGCGACGATAATCTTGCGGATAATTCACAGAATATACATCAATATTTTTCAACTTAAACAATGCTTGTTTCGCCAAATTTTTTTCTAAAACAACACAATCTACCTGAGAAACACCCACATATTCCACAAGCTGAGGCAATACATCCTGTCCATAAAGAATCGTTACTTTTGCTCCTTTACTCTCCGCATACTTAATATTTTCACGTAAACAACTCTTTGATGCCGCACTTATCCCCTCATATTTTGGAGTTTGCACAAAAATAGCACTCAATACTGCATGATTGCTTTTCGCAATTTGAGCTCCCTTATCAATAACTCTAGAATTATATTTAGAAGCCGATAAACATATTAATACATTCGCCATAAAGCTAGTATAACACAAGCCCACAAAGAATCATTCATCTTAACATTGTCTTAACATAATGTTAGAATACTTTATAGAATCTTAATACAGACTAGTGTAGAATGTTTTAAGATATTAGAATAGGTGGTTTTATGTTTAAAAAACGTATGAAACGCATTACCCCAGGACAAATGATTATCCTCAGTTTTGCGACTATGATATTTATCGGTGCCTGCCTGCTTATGCTTCCATTTTCCACAAACGATGGTAAGGGCGCACCCTTTTTAGATGCATTATTCACTTCAACCAGTGCCTCCTGCGTAACCGGACTGATTATGCATGACACAGCACAATATTGGTCCCCCTTTGGACAACTCATTATCTTGATTCTGATTCAAATTGGAGGTATGGGCGTCATTACGATGGCCATTCTACTCTTTGTTCTTGGAGGCAAGAAAATTGGTTTTAAACAAAGATATTTTATGCAACAATCTATTTCTGCCCCAAAACTAGGAGGTATTATCCGAAACACAAAATGGATTATAAAAGCTACAATATGTGTCGAAGCACTAGGTGCCATCTTATTAGGCATACGCTTCTTACCGCGTTTTGGACTTGTCAAAGGCCTATGGTATTCCATATTCCATTCCATCTCAGCCTTTTGTAACGCAGGTTTTGATCTAATGGGCACAAACCAAGCTTACTCATCTTTAACAGGATATGCCGGCGATATTTTAGTATCCAACGTCATTGCAGCACTAATCGTACTTGGTGGTTTAGGCTTCTTTGTCTGGAAAGATGTTGTTGAATACAAACATCATTTACATAAATATTCACTACAATCCAAAGTTGTATTATTTACTACTGCAACATTGTTGATCATCAGTACACTCTATTTCTTTATCAATGACTTTAGCCATTGGAATATGCGTCTAGCCGATCAAATCAACGTTTCCATTTTCCAAGCCGTATCCCCAAGAACAGCCGGATTTAATACGATTGATTTAAACAAAATGAATCAAAGCAGCATTTTCTTTATGACACTATTAATGTTGATAGGAGGAAGTCCACAAGGTACGGCCGGAGGATTTAAAACTACAACACTAGCCGTATTAATTCTAAGTATTCGTGCTGTATTCAATCATAAACAAAACCCACAATGTTTTGGAAGACGCATTTCCATGGACACATTAAACAATGCGACCGCCCTATTTATGTTGTTTATGGTATTATTCTTTACAGGAACATTCCTTATTTCAGCCTTCGATCAATTACCCATTCTTGACGCCCTATTTGAAGCGGCCTCTGCCATTGGTACCGTCGGATTGACATTAGGAATCACACCTACATTATCAAGTGCATCACATTGTATTTTAATTTTCTTGATGTTCTTTGGAAGAATTGGAGGCTTAACTTTACTTTTAGCCATTTCGAAACATCAAGTTGTCGCAAACACAAATTTACCACAAGAAAATATCACAATTGGATAACAGGAGGAACATATGAAATCAGTATTAATTATTGGTATGGGACGTTTTGGACGTCACATGGCACAAAAACTATATGATTTAGGACATGACGTTCTGGCCATTGATAAAAATGAAGAAAAAATCAACAAAGTCCTTTCTTATGTCACAAACGCTCAAATCGGAGATTCTACCGACGAAAGCTTTATTGACTCACTAGGCGTATCGAACTTTGATCTTTGCGTTGTAGCCATTGGAGATGACTTTCAAAGCTCACTCGAAACAACAGCCCTATTAAAAGATTATGGATCAAAACTTGTTGTCGCAAGAGCCGTGCGCGATGTACACGCTAAATTCTTATTGCGCAATGGAGCCGATGAAGTTGTATATCCTGAAAAACAAATTGGTAACTGGGCCGCCGTACGTTTTTCAAGCGAAAACATCTTTGACTACGTACAACTTACTCCAGAATATTCCATTTATGAAATTGCCGTACCAACCGCTTGGATTGGAAAAACCATGTTAGAACTCGATATTCGTAGAAAATACCATATCAACATTCTAGCTACAAAATTCAATGGAATTCTAGACCCACTTCCTAGTGCTGAACATACTTTCCAAGAATCCGAAAACATTCTTATTCTTGCGCAAAATTCAGACGTACAAAAATTCCTTCGTTTTTAATGAAATCTTAACATGATTCCTCATTCTTTTACACCATTTAAACATTTAAAATTCTACAATAAAGGTGTAAGAAAGAGGCGATTATTTATGTTAGGAATTTTATCAATAGGATCCGTAATCTACATTTCTTTCTTAGTCCCACGACTTTTAAATCACATCTTAAATATCACTCACCATTAATGTATACCGCGAGCATATCAATTATCCCCATTTTTAAGTTATAAATATACTTAAGAAAGGGGATTTTATTATTATGAAAACATGGAAACTAGTCAGTGGAATCATTTCCATTGTATTAAGTGTATTTGGCGTATTCCAAAGTATGATGGCAGGCCTTGCCAACGCACTAGAAGAAAGTGGACAAGTAAGTGGAAGTGCAGGACTTGTTGTTAGTATATGCATGCTTTGTGGAGGAATTGTATCGATTGTATCTAGAAAGAACAATTCAAAAGGAACCAACATTGCACTTATTATTCTGTTTGGTTTAGCTACATTCACAGGCTTTGTACTTGCAGGAAACTACTTCGACCTATATATTTGGTCAGCATGGTGTTTAATCAACGCAGTACTTGCCTTCATCTCATTAAGAAAAGGTATCAGAAATTAAAACTGATACCTTTTTAAATTAATAACTAACAACGATTTTTTGACATAGATAGTCTTCTACAACTTCGAATAAATCAGGCGGGTACAAATAATCATCATCAGAATCGTCAACTATGCGATACTAATTTTTCTCAATTGATAAAACTTTATAAATTGCTCCTTCTGTTAAATCTATATCATCTAGATGTGCAATATATCTAACCTTCATCTAACCACCCCTTGATTTCAAATCAACCTTTCAAACATTTTGGCAATTAAACAATTAACTACAATAAATTCTTTGTTTTTCGAACCAAGTATAATGGAAGATTCGTGAAATCACCATCTTTACGATATCCACGCTTAGAAAAACGATATGCATGTTCTGGTGCATAATTTGCGACATATGTCTTAAAAGAAGTGGCAGATCTATCCTCACCACCCTTTACTTCAATTGGAATAATTTCCATTTTATTTTGAACCACAAAATCAATTTCACCATTTCTATCCGAATAATATCGAGGTTCAACTTCAAATTGACCTTTTAATTGTTGTAACACATAGTTTTCTGTCAACGGCCCTTTAAATTGGTAATCCGTTTTCAATAATATGGCGCCATTATCCACACCCGCCATTTGTTTAAGAAGCCCAGTATCAAACACAAACAATTTAAACTGATCCAATTTATCAAAAGCAGACAACGGATGTTCCATCTTAGACACATTATATACACGATTAAGCATACCTGCTGATACAAGCCATTCAATAGCGTCTTCAAAATCTCTAGCTCTAGCACCTTCACGAACGGCACCATACATAAACTTCTCATTTGGTTTCGCAAGTTGAGCAACAATACTTCTAAACACCATCAAAATACGTCCACTATTCACTTTTCCATTGTGTTTAGAAAAATCATTTTCATAAACCTCAATCAATTCTCTCTGAATTTTAGATATCATAGTAGGATCCTTGTACTTGATCCATGAAGATACACATTCAGGCATACCCCCTATAATAAGATAATAATTAAATACATCCAATAGGCGTTGATGAAAAATCTCTTCAATCACTTGTCCTTTTTGAACACTTTCATAATATGCATATAGCCCAGAATCAATCGCATCTAAAAATTCATCAAACGTTAATGGATAAATATCTAAAAGATTAACCATACCTACAGGATATGACTTTGGCTTTGCCAATAATGTACCTAAAAGACTTCCTGCCGCTATCACATGATATTCATTCGCCTTTTCTTTGAAATACTTCAGTGTATTTAATGCTTCAGGACACTCCTGAATTTCATCAAAGATAATCAAAGTTTTTTCAGGCTCAATTTTTTCATCACTGATCATAGAAAGAAGTTCAATAATACGATGTGGATTTTTATTGGTTTCAAAAATAGATTTTAATTCATCTTCTTCATCAAAGTTAAAATAAACATAATTATCATAATAATTCTGACCGAATTCCTTCATCAACCAAGTCTTACCAACCTGTCTTGCCCCTCTTAATACCATTGGTTTTCTCTCAAGACTATTTTTCCATTGAACTAGTTCTAAAATCGCATTTCGCTTCATGATACCACCTCTTAATTATAAATTAACACATTTTTCCTGACTTTTCTACATCTATTCAACACATTTTTCCTGACTTTTTAGTATTGTTTTTACACATTTTTCCGAGATTTTCAGTATCTATTTTGCACATTTTTTCTCTACATTAAAAAAGACAGCATTTAAGCTGCCTATCTTACCATATCACGAGTGATGTCTTTTAAGCTTTTAGCCCCACACATCTCCATAGTATCTTGAAGTTCACTGCCAAGTTTATCCACTAAGACTTGAATACCTTCTTCTTTTGCTCCATAGATCGCATTCACAAATGGACGAGCTACAATGACAGCATCCGCACCTAATGCCAAAGCCTTAAAGATATCGACACCATTACGAAGTCCACCATCCACAAAGATTTTCATACTGCCATCTACAGCTTTTACAATCTCTTCGAGTACTTCAGCAGTTGCAGGCGTCTGATCTTGAACTCGACCACCATGATTCGAAACCACAATTGCACTAGCTCCCGCTTCTTTTGCCTTTAAAGCCCCCTTCACACTCATAACACCCTTCACAATAAATGGTACAGGTGTATTTGAAATGATTGCCTTTAATTGTTCTGTATTCATTCTTCCTGCAGGAGGCTGACACCCCTTCAAGAAAGGAAGTCCAGCTGCATCTACATCCATAGCTACCGCAAAGGCATTACTGTTTAAAGCTAAATTTAGCTTTTCCAAATAAGTCTCTAAGCTCCAAGGTTTAACCGTTGGAATACCATACCCATTATTCTCTTTAATAATTCGTGTCGCATTTTCCATTATACTAGGATCTTTTCCATCTCCTGTAAACGCACAAATGCCTGCTTCTATACAACCTTTTACTAAGATATCATTGTATCCATTATCATCATATGCATCTGAATAGTGCATGGCTACAGCTCCTACAGGACCTGCAAAAATCGGATATTTAAATGTATGACCAAATAGTTCTAATTCTGTACTTACTGGCTCATTATCAGTAATTGTATCCATATTCACACGAATGTTTTTCCAAGCATCATAGTTACGCATCGCAACATCCCCAATCCCTTTAGCACCAGGACCTGGAATCGTATTTCGACATGCCCTTCCATCACATACAGGACAAGACTTACATAATTTTGTCCCCATCACTTCACGACTTTTTTCCATCAATTCCATATAATTCATAATCATTCCTCCATTACATTCGCTATAACTAAACCTAATATTCCGGCTACCAGTTTCACAACCACAAACCAAGTCACACTTGCAGGATTGACTGAGGCAATAAAACCGAGTTGTCCGCCAAACACAAAAGCTCCACTCAAAGAAAAGGCAGCATTTATAATCTTGCCCTTCTTATTCATCTTACTAAATAAAGGAAGCATCGCAATACTTGTTCCAAAAGATAAGATAATTCCCATCACTGAGTATTTATCAATATTTAGTATTTGACCTACTCTTTCAATCTGATTTGAAAACTTTCTTAATACAATTTCACAAAACACTAAAGAACCACATACAATAATACTCATTTGAAATACAATGCGTAGTGCTTCATTAATTAATGTCGCATTTGTGAAGTTCAAATTGAAAAAGAAGGTTAGACAAACTAGAAAAAAGAAAATATACCCAAGCATTTGTACTAATTTAGAAAAAACGGTTAATACTACAATTAATGTTTGAAATGAAATAAAAAATAAACCAATCAAAATAGCACAAATAAGAATTACGGGTAAAAACACAATCAAAAAATGATCAATATGCAATAAAAAGCCACAACCAATAAGAATAGGTAATAAACCTAAAATACCATACACAACTCCTTTTAAATAGTGATTCAAATCATCTGTATCCAGTTCATTTAAAAAGATTGGCAATTGAAAACTAATTAAGCATCCTAAAGTGGACGTTAATAATACACCACAGAAAATCAAGATATTATCTGCATGTGTCATAGACTCTATAATGGAATATCCACCAAGATCTGGCGCCAACAAACTTGAAATAATCATTTCTTTATTTTCAAATAAAGTGGCATGACCATTTAAGAACGCAATCGCAATACAATAAAAGCCTCCTACGCTCATCATAAAATCGCCCATTGTTATAATGCCTCGATCAAAAGAAGTGGCTAGTCCAAGTCGATTCTTAAACATCTTGTCAAATAAGCCTAAAGCAGCAAAGCATAATAAAATAAAAATAATCGGATTCATGCATTCATTCTATAATAATAATGAAAAAAAGTCGAAGAAATTTTCTTCGACTAATGTGCGTTACTTGCCGAAACTTTTACTCTAGACCACAAATCCGCAATGATCTTACGTGTAGTTTCATCATATTGGAATACTTCATCCTTATCGTAACCAGCACGAGGTGTATATGCGTTGATACCATCATAATCTCCGCCTTTACCACCAAGTTCTTCCATAACTTCTTTATTTGGTGAAGTATATCCAACATAACTCGAATTATCCATAGCTGCATCATAGCTAGTAATATAACGAATAAACTCATTCGCAAGCTTAGGATTCTTCGCATTCTTAGGAATAACCATCGCATCTGACCATAAGTTTGTTCCACTCTTTGGCATATAGAATCCCATATTTTCATTTTCAGACATGACATAAGCCGCATCTCCAGAATAAATAACTCCTAAAGCCTTTCTTGCCTGTGCCATATTATCAATAATTTCATCTGTTACAATTTCTGGATCCATTGTCTGAACACATTGAATCAACCAGTTATATGCTGCATTCAATTCATCTTGACTTGTCGTATTCATTGAATATCCAAGAGCTTTTAATGCCATCATGAATGAATCTCTTTCAGAATCATATAGATAGATATCTCCCTTAAATTTCTGATCTAAGAAAATATCCCATCCATCTTTTTCCAAATCTTCTTCAGATACTTTTCTCTTATCGTATACGATACCAACAGTACCCCAGAAATAAGGAATTGAATATTCATTCTTTGGATCATACGGAAGACCTTTGATCGCATCCACCAATTCACCTAAACATTCTTTGCGAGTTTCTGGCTCTAATTTTTGAAGCATTTTTTCCTGCATCATTCTTTGAATCATATAATCACTTGGAACTAATACATCATACGCATCGCCATTGGCAACCTTAATATACATCTGCTCGTTTGAATCAAAGTTATCCATGATAACCTTAGCTCCCGTTAACTCTTCAAAACCTGAAATGATATTTTCACCTGTATATTCACCCCAGTTATATACATGTAAAGTTTGTCCTGCATAAGGCTGACTACCAGCTGATTTATTTAAGCCAAATAAAGAAGCCACTAAACCAACGACTACAACACCTGCAACAGCCCATTTCCAAGGTTTATTTTGTTTTGAAGGACTTGTCTTTTTACGAATGATAGGTAAGATATTCACAATTGTTAATGTGATTGTGATCAACAAGACAACCAATGTACTAATCGCATTTACACTTGGATTAATACGCTTAGACATTGTATACACCATAATACTCAAGTTCTTTACACCTTGACCCGTTACGAAATAGGAAATAACGAAATCATCAAAAGACATTGTGAACGCAATTAAAGCACCCGAAACAATACCCGGCATAATTTGTGGCACAATAACTTTCACCAAAGCTTGCCAAGGCGTAGCCCCTAAATCCATTGCAGCATCGGCCAAGTTTGGATCTAATGATTTGATCTTAGGCATAATACTCAAAATAACATATGGAATACAGAAAGCAATATGTGCTAATAATAATGTCACAAATCCCTTTTCAATTTGGAAAGTAATAAATAGAAGCATCAATCCAATGGCAGTAACAATTTCAGGGTTCATGATTGGAAAATCATTGACCTGACTGACAAAAGCACGCAATACTTTCTTTGACTTTGATAAACCAATCGCCGTAATCGTACCGATGATCGTAGAAATAATTGTTGCCAATAAGGCAATAATAATTGTGATATACAAAGATTCCATCATACTGTGATTTTTAAGCATAGCCTCATACCAACGTAACGAGAACCCTGTAAAGTGTGTTAATGATTTTGAACTATTAAAGGAAAAAATAATCATGAATAATATTGGTGCATAAAAGAACACCAATAATAAAGCCATGCCTACTTTACCTAATACTCTCTTATCTTTCGACATGCCTATTTTTCCTCCTTATTACGCTCTTCCAATTTCCTTACAAGCATCATTAGAAGCATCATGATCATAGCCATGATCATTGAGATAGCTGAACCAAAGTTCCATTCTCCCACAGTAATGAATTGGTTTTCAATGACGTTACCAATCAAGAAGAATTGTCCTCCACCCAATAATTTAGGAATGAAGAATGAACTTACAGCTGGCAAGAACACTAATGTGATACCTGAAACTACGCCCGGTAATGAAAGTGGGAAAATAACCTTCCAAAACGTTTGGAATTTATTGGCCCCCAAATCCTGAGCCGCCTCTAATAAAGATTTATCCATCTTCGTTAAAGCCGTGTTGATCTGCAGAATCATAAATGGCAAGAAGTTATACACCATACCAATCAATACAGCAGCCTCTGTATATAAAAGTTCTGTATGAATTCCAAACAAGCCTAAAAAGCTACTAATAATTCCATCACTTGATAAAATACCAATCCATGCGTATGTTCTTACAAGCATATTGATCCATGTAGGAAGAGTAATCGCAAGAACTAAGATTTGTTGAACTTTAGGACTATTCTTAGAAATAAAGTATGCGATTGGATATCCAATCAACAAACAAATAATGGTTGTCTTAATGGCAATCCATAAAGAACGCCATAAAATCAACAAGAAATCTTTGTCTGTAAAGAAACGAACATAGTTATCTAATGTAAGCTTAAAGTGCACAATACTGTTGCCTTGCTGAATGATTGAATAAAACGCAATCAGCAACATCGGAAGCAACAACATGATGCAAGCCCACACAATATAAGGGATTGCTAATTGTTGAAATTTTTTCATTTTCTAGAATCCCATTTTCTCCATAACATGAATATCTTCCGCAAAGAAAGTAAGTCCGACTTCTTTTCCTTCCTCTACATAATCCGTTGTATGAATCTTAAATTCACGACCCGTCGTCCAGAAAGTAACCTTATAAATTCCTTCCTTGATTGTTTCAGGATCAAAATCATAATCTACATCTAGATCTACTGTTTCGTTTTCGTCATCCAACTTCCAACCCTGTGCATTTGCCCAAGTCTTCAAGTCTGTATCAATAGCCATGGACTCCTTGATTTCATCCACTGTTTTAAAGAAGTTAAACGCAGAAACGGCTTCATTAGCCTTCTTGTTTTCAACAACCCTTTGGTCCACAACCCAAATCTTACGCGTAATTGAAGTTTTATTGTTTGTTGAGAAAGTAACAGTATATTCTCCTACTTCCTGTTTTAAATCTGTATCAATATCATGAATTGAAATAAACTCATCTGTTTCAGGATTCCAAGCCTGTGCATCGGCACGCGCAATGATTTCTTTATCATCAATATCCTTCATATCTTCTAAGTCTAGATAGAAGTCGTTGGCAGAAATCTTTTCTTTTCCATCTTCACTTGTGATCGCATAGTTCTTGTTTACGTGCATATTTACCGTAACATGCGTACCAGGAACTGTTTCCACCATAATTTCATAGTGAACACCCTTAAATAATACACTCTCAACTTCACCAGTCATCTTGCCATCTTTCACATCCACAATATCAATATCTTCTGGGCGAATTACGACATCCACCGGTTCATTTTCTTTATATCCAACATCGACACAATCAAATGTAATATCATCAAAACGCACTTTCTTATCGCAAACCATACGTGCTGGAATAATATTACTTTCCCCAATGAACTTCGCAACATATTGATTGACTGGTTCATTATAAATGTCTTCTGGACTACCAACCTGCTGAATCTCGCCATCCTTCATGATAACAATCTTGTCTGACATTGTTAGTGCTTCTTCCTGATCATGCGTAACGAAGATAAATGTGATTCCTACTTCTTGTTGAATCTTCTTTAATTCATACTGCATTTCTTTACGAAGCTTTAAATCCAACGCACTCAAAGGTTCATCCAACAATAATACGCTTGGCTCATTAACTAAGGCACGCGCAATCGCAACACGCTGCTGCTGACCACCAGATAGTAAAGTAACATCTTTATTTTCAAATCCTTCAAGACCAATCAACTTCAACATTTTCATGACCTTTTGATCAATAACGTCCTTACTCATCTTTTTAATTTTCAATCCAAACGCAATATTGTCATACACATTCATATGAGGGAATAGTGCATATTTTTGGAAAACCGTATTCAACTCACGCTTATAGGCTGGCACTTCACAAATATCTTCTCCATTCAAGATGACTTGTCCTTCGCTAGGTTCTAAAAAGCCACCTAAAATACGTAATAAAGTTGTTTTTCCACAACCACTAGGACCTAATAGTGTGACAAACTCATTTTCATATATATCTAAATCAATACCCTTTAACACAACTTGACCATCAAATTCTTTTACGATGTGGCGAAATTGAATTAGTTTATTCTTTTCCTGTTCCATGTATGTTCTCTCCTTGTCAATTAAAATACAGGCGGTGTAGATACCCATAATACTTTGGCATCCGCACTCGATACGTTTTCTAAATAATGCCCTTCCTTACCTGTAATATAGAAGGTTTCTTTTGATTTAACTTTTAACCTTTTATTACCAACAACTAAAACAACACTGCCCTTTAAAATATAGCCAAATTCTTCTCCCTCATGAGCCTTGACTTCCTGTGACTTTGCGCCCGGTTTTAAAGTCAATAAAAGAGGTTCCATCTGATTCTTCTGGGCATTAGGAATAATATATTCCGTAACCAAATCATCTTGCTCATTCACAAAAAAATCTTGCGTATGGAAAACAATCTGCTCTTCCTTGCTTGATTGAAAGAAATCTGCCAAATTGGTACCTAAAGCTTCCAATATATTCTCCAATGCAGAAATGTTTGGACTTGTTAAGTCGCGCTCTAACTGCGATAAAAAGCCTTTCGTTAATTCACTACGATTCGCAAGTTCTTCCAAAGTCAACCCATTCTGGGTTCGAAGCTCTTTTAGTTTTTTGCCTATTTTCATTCAATCACCCCTGCTTGTTTTTTATACTAAACTTTTTGTTTCATTAAAAGAACAAGTCTATTATATAGGAAACCATCAATTATGCAAGAAAAAAAGAGCATTTTTTTGCTCTAAAGTTAAAGTTATTTTACTGCTTCATATTTCTCAAACGATACAATACACAATTTGTCATAACTGCCAAATATAAAGCCTCACTCATACCTTGTGTCTGTAAAGTCAACGGATAATTATCACGAATCATAAAGTCCATACTGATGTTTGTTCTTTGCGATATTTTTAAGATCTTATCCACATTGATCTGTCCCTCATCCCAATACTTAGCAGTATTTCTCGTTACTTCCATATATTTGCCAAATTGAGTTTGTGAAAGCGAAAAAACAACTTCTCGTATAAAACGCATACGATCACCCATATCATTTTTTAAATTGTATTCAAAATCCTTAAATTTCGAACTTCTTTTAATATCTGTAAATAGTTCAGGATGAATCAATTTCATAATATCTTGAACCTGATTCCATGTTAAGCCTTCTAAATTAACGGGCTGATTATACATTTGATCAAAGAAAATCGAATCAATAGATTGATGATTATAATCTGCAAGAATAAGTACAATACGCGTTTGCGTGCGATCCTCAGAATGAATTTGCCTTCTAAAATTACGCAAAGACATATGGGCTGCTTTGGCAACTACTTCCTCTGAAATATTATTATCTTCAATAAATTGCACAATTTGTTTCATAAAAAAACACCTCCACGTTAAACCTTTAATGCTTGTGTTTCCTTATGTCTCGTTTTGTTTTATCTATATTCGTTTTGACTGCTTTTGTTGCTTACTGTTCTTTCTTGATTCTAGAACTTTTAGTCTCTATACATCAAAATTACATCACAAAAAAGGGGCCTACTCGGCCTCTTTCTTTTGTCGTTCTATGTCTTCTCTGATCAGATCTTTCAGGTATCTGTTGACGCTCTCTTTTGTGTCTAGATATTCCAGAATGTCTGCGTCATGTTTTAGGTGAAGCCTGAAGGTCTTGATCTTGTATGTTTTATCGCTCCACTTTTGATTTGCTCTTTTTCTTGCCTCTGATACTGCCATCCTACTTCCCCTCCTTTATTTCGTTGTCTAATTGCTCGGCTTCTATCACCAGGTCTTCTATGTGCGCCCAGTCTATGTCCTCTGGTGTACTTAGCGTCTTTATTATATCCAGAATTAATTTTGTTAGATTGCTTTCTTTTTCTTTGACTCTTTCTGATCTGTTGTCCTTTTCTGGCGCATAAAATATCCCGGTTTGCAGTGTCCTCACATCAACTTCCAAAGCTTCCGCTAGTCTATCAAGAGTGCGCATTGTAGCGTTTCTCGGGTCTTCACGCGTTAACGTGTAAATAGTATTTATTGGTACTCCGCTTTTTTCAGATAATTCGACAAGGCTAAGCCTTCTGCTTCTTGCTAGTGCTTTTACGTTCTTTCCGATTCCCATAGGTCTGTGTCCTCCTTAGTCTTCTATTATTTCCATGATTACGTCCAAAGCGTCTTCATCGCAATTGTGCTTGTATAGCCAGCTTTCTATTTCTTTTAGAGTCATCATGTGTCTATCGTAATACAATTGATCCAGCACTTCTTCCTTTAGTCTCATTGCTGCTTCTTCTCTAGTCATATTAAGCTTCCTCCTGTAGTGTTCTAATTTGGCGTTGTGATTTTTGAATCAATGTTTCATATACGTCTGCTTCGTAAGCTAGTTTTCTGATTTTTCCGAAGTCAATGTCTCTTTCTTCTCTTTCGATTGCGTTTAATTCGTATTGAATTTCCTTTGCGATTTTGTTTTGTTTTTCAATCCAGTTTTGAATTCTAGTTTCTAGTGCTTCAAGGTTTTCTGTGTTTGTCATTGTGTTCTATCTCTCTTTCTTTTTACACTCACATTATAATGTATTACATTACATAAAGCAAGCAAAAAAGCTAAAAATAAAGCAGAAAATAAAAAAGAAGGGAACGCTATTTTTCAAGCATTCCCTTGATCCGTTCCGATAGGTCTTTGACCTGTTCCTTTAGTGTAGCCACTTCCTTCTCCAGCTCGTTATGGCTTTCGAGTTTTTTCGCTAGGCTGTCGACCTTTTTGTCCATCTGTTCTACCTTGTAATCCAGCAATGCTGAATGTTTGGAGTTGCTGGCCCAGGTTGCTAGGACTGAAGGTACTCCGACGCAAAGTCCGGATATGATCGCAACCAGAATTGTATCGGTCATTATTCTTCCTCATTTACTTCTGGCAAACCTGCTAGGCTTGTTAGAATCGAGCATACGCCTGCCACGACCGTTGTGCTTGCTGCGTACATCCAATTAATGTCCGGAACGGCTGCGCCTACGGTGATAGAGGCTAGCGCTGTTTGAGCCATTGTCTTGATTGCTCGAACTCCTGCTGCTTCCCACCATGCTTTGTTTGTAAGTCTACTCATCCTCGTTACCTCCTACTAAAAAGGGCACGCCATCTGGCATGCCTTCAATCACCTATACTATTCTAGAAACCGTTTCTGATGCGTTGATCAGAGTTCCGGCTGCTGATGTAACCCACGTTAGAGCGACCTTGTTTCCTGGTGCAGCTGGTGCTGCCTGGATGACAGCGGATACTGGAAGAGTGATCACGTTGTCTGCTGCGGTTGTTGTTACTTGTGCTACGGCTCCCGGGACTGCTGTTCCATTGGCATAAAGTTGCACTTGATTTGTTCCCGCTGCAGTTGCTGAAATCACGAAGCTTCCATCCACTTTATACGTTCCAGGTTTTACGATCTCCAGAGCGTTTCCGTTTAGATTGACTCTGTTGTTTGTCCGAACCTGAACGGTTCCAGGTGGGATCGTTGCGCCCGCTGCTAGTGTTGCGCTTGTCGTGTTGACGACTTGGATCATGTTTCTACCTCTAGGCTACTGTAGCGCCTGTAGGGTAGTAAGTTCCGTATTGTGGGTAGTAAGGCGGATTTGTGTAATATCGTCCTAATTGGCTCAAAATGTTTTGAGTTTGTACGCTGTTTGAAATTGCCTGCAAGCTTTGATCATATTGAGTTTTCAAGGCATCATATTTGTCTTGCATCATTTGAGTCTTTAAGTTGCAGCAGCATTGTTCCATCTGGTGAGATAGGTTGTTAATGCTTTCTTGTACTCCTCCAAAACCTTGACATAAAGAACTGTTTACACCGTTGAAGCCATTCATCATGGCCATCTGTGTTTGGTTTGCGTTTTGCATTTGGTTCACGTTCATCTGGTTGATTAGCTGCGCGTTTTCGTATGCATTTGAGCAGATTCCGTTTGTGATTCCGTCTAGCTTGCTAATAATAGCTTGTGTATCAAATCCGCGCTGAACCTCTGCTTGTGTGCCTTGCTGGTTGTTTCCCCAGGCTCCGCCACCAAATCCAAAAATCAAAAAGAATAAAATTAGAATGATAATCCCGTTTCCTTCTAGAAAGCCATCTTTGTTTCCAGTTACAGAAGCGATATCAGATAATGATAAGTTGTCCATGTGTGTTCTCCTTTCTTATCTATCTTGATTTTGCAAAATCCTATTTTAGAAAGCCCTTGAACTGTTCCGCCATTTGTTTGGCTTGATCCAGTTGAGCCTGCGTAAATTTTCCGGAGGCCATCAGCTCGTTTAGAAGTTGCTGCGGGTCCTGCGTCCCTAGCATCTTTTTAAATTGCTGAAATTGTTGCAGCATGTTTCCGTTTCCTCCAGGTCTATTTTGAAGTAGTGGATTCATGACGGTTGCCTCCTCTCGCATTCTGTTCTACCTTTGAAAGCCATTCCTTGAATTCTGCCTTCGTGAGGTACTTGTCTTCCGGTTGATCTTCTTTCACTTCCTGGAAGCTATAAGCCTTGATCGTACAGAAGCCACTTGCGTCTGCTTGTTTCTGATAAAAAATAGGCTTGTTACTATCCATTAAAATCACGGACTGGTTCGGTCCTAGAGTGAAAGCTTTAGCACTTTCGATTCCGTTTACAAATTGAATCTGGTTCATTTGTTGGGTTGGTGCCTGCATCTGCGGCATCCCGAACTGCCCAGGCTGCGGCATGAAATTATTGAAGTATGGTGTGTTCATTGTGTTCTACCTCTTTTCACCTATATTCTCTTATATTTTCATGTCTGGAACCGTCCCTCTTTTGTCCTTCTTTAGCTTGTAAAATCCGAAGGTCATATCAACCAAAAGGGCCCAGTAGTAGTCATTTAAATCTTTGACGGTTTCTTCGAATTCGTCTTTTGACATGCCTGCGTCCTGGTAGTGCCATTGCGAGTCTTGCGTTTTGCTTCTTAGCTGGTATACAACTTTTTTCTGTTTGTCGCTCAGTCCTTGCTCCTCGATTAGAAAATGTGCAAAGTCTGGGCGTAGAGGTGTCTGGTATCTTCTATTTATTCTTCGATTCATTGTGTTCTATTGCTGATCCTTTCTATTTAAATGTTCCGTACGGCTTTACGTTTACTCCTGCCGAATTTAATTCTCCGGCGGCCATCCAGCGTCGTGTTCCGTCGCCACCAATCCAGCTGATCCACACGTATCCTTCTCGACGAGCGTATCCGTCATAGTTTACGTGCTGCCCTTTGATATATGTAAGGCCTGTATCTTGTCCCTTTAGGCTTGGCGCACGTCTGATCTTGATTGTACAAGCAGGATAGAATGTAGCCTTTTCGTATACAAAGTCTGAAGGGATACCGTTTAGCACGGATGCTGATCCCGTAGAAGTCTGGCCTCCCTGATTGAATGGCACGTGGCTTGAATCTGTCCAGTTTGCGAATGATCCTTTATTTAAAATCACAGTTCCATCCGTTACAAACGCTAAATCTGCGGACACGTTGTTTGGAAGGTGATAAGTGCCTTGTGCATTGCGGTCATAGCAATGTGTAAATTTTCCTTTTGCGACCTCCATGTGGCTGTGGTTTCCTGTAGCATATCCCGTTGTACCTTCATCCCCGAAAGTGTCACCCTGCTTGAAGTATTTTACTTTCTTGATATCCTCGATATAGTTGTCGTGAATAAACATAAATGTGGCAAATTCGATCGTTCCGTCTCTGAATAGAACTTTCTTGTCTGATTCTAAAAATACTGCGTTTCCGTTTCTTGCCGAATCATAGGCTACTAGGTGGCAGTCGCACGGTGCGATAGTTTCGTCAATACCTGTATCCTTTCCCGCATTGTCTAAGGCATTAGTTCCTAGGTGTGTTCCTACGTTGTTTCCTTGGGTTACATTCATGTACTCCATTGGAAAACCTAAAAGCTGATATCCGCCTTTTGTAATTTTTTGTCCTTTTCTCATTTTTGGACCTCCTTCTTTTTATTAAGAAAGAGCCTGTTTCTAGACTCTTGTAAAAAAAACATTTAGTTAACTTAATTCTTATTTAATTTACCAATCGCATTAATTCTTCGTATTAATTGCTCGGTGTAATCATCATCTTAAAGTTCGGAGTTAGTGCTATAGGAGCACTTCCTGGATCTCTAGCTATAATCTGTGCTTTAACTTCACCACTATGTGTTGTCAACGGTCTTGATACTACATACAAATCACCAACTAGTGGCACTTCTTTTTCATAGTTATCTTTTTTCACATAGATGTATTTGTTAGGTAAATCCGGTAGTCCCTTGAAATGGATTACAAGCACTTCATTGCTATACTGTTGCCCAATATTGAAGCATACGGGTCTTGATACATTTATTTCTTTAATCTGCATAACGCTCCTCCTTTAAGCAATTCTAACCCACATCACTATCCAGCCTCTTCCATTAGGTGCTACATCTGGATACTGTGTTGTTGTTGGCGGTGTATCTGGTGCAGTTTTATAATCCCAAGCGCTCCACAGCCATCTTTGTCCCGTACTTTGATTGTTCTTGTAAATTTGTACATTTCTGGTATTTTCAAATATAGAGTCTGATACATCTAAGGCAAAGTTTGATTCGTAAACCGGATGTATACAAATATCTACGTGTTGCCATTTCCCACCTAATAGTTTTTCTATAGGGCAAACCAATTCCCCCTTATCAATCAGAGCATTCAAAGATCTATTCAAGGTGCTATACAGATATATCGAACCTACAGGATAACAGGCATTTAGTTTTCTATCCATATACAATTTTAAAAGCTTTCCACATCTAGCTGAGAGAGGTCTGCTAGAATCGTTACTGTCTAGATTATCAACTATAAGTCTTTTCATGTTCTGTAGTAATAAATTCATCTTATGCGCCTCCTAAATTCTTGATACGTTTCACTTTTCCGTCTTTTTTATAAAAGCCTTTTTTAACTTTGATACATTTTCCATCTTTCTTCAGATAAACTCGAGCACGCTTAATTTGCCCCTCTATTTTGATTCCAATTCGTAATTGGTCGACTGCCGTTGTAAATTCTGCATATTTACCTCCAGTAAGAGCTAATGCGCCATTTCGGTCTACTACTTTAAGTGTAATCTTGTAATGCGTTTCCGGAGTCAAATCCGTAAGTGTTACTGTTCCGTCAGTGTTGTCTGGATTTACGTTCCAGGTATTACCACTGATTGAATCCCACAGGTATGCTCTCCAAAAGTTGTGATTGTTACTTAATTTGTAATCGAAAGTAACTGATTTGGCTTTAATATCTCTCGGATTTTCGCAGTGGTATATGCTCGGCTTGGGCATGGAGATTGAAGCTCCAATACTACCGCTAGCGTAGAAGATATTACCACAATTTAAAGCTACTCCTGGCGTGTGGTATACCGACTGACCTTTTCCGTAAGGCAGGTCCAAAGTTCCGCTAGCGAATACAGGCGAATTACCTGAACTGCCTGTATAGTAATGAATATTAAATGTGTGTACTTTCGTATGAAATGTAAATATGGCTCCATCATAGTCGATACTGCCATAGGCGCTAAATGAAAGATACGCAGAATAATGCCATCGCATTACACAGTTTGGGTAGTCTCCTACTATTTCTGTTGAGTAATCTACTACTAGATTTACATATTGATTGTTCGTTTTAAAAGATTTACTCGCCATCTAACCACCTAGCTTTCAATCTGTAATACAAGCCACCCGTCCTTCGCTTCTGTAGGTGGATTCACTTCAGGGTCATCCGTTACGACTACATAGCCTACTGAATTCTTGTGCTCTTCTAGGCTCTGCGAAACTTCAGTAATATTCGTTGTGTTCTGTTCAATCGCATTTGTGTTGGCATTGATTTTATTTAGAAGATTTCCTGCTGTATCTCCTGTAAGAGTACCTTGTATTGATTTCATTAGTTCACTAAACTGCCTTTGAAATTGGTCTGTTGGAAGCTTGATTAATCCATCCACGGCTAATCCACAGTAGTCCTCGTTTAAACGTTGGTCTGAGATGTCTGCATCCGTAATAGATGCGGTATTACTCTTTACTAGGATAGTAGCTAGAATGATTTCATATTGATTCACATTTCGTACCGGTGTTGGCATTGTGGCTGATCCCTTCACGTATTTCAAAATGCAAGTATTTAGCGAATTATCATATCTAACTGAGATATAGTCGTATCTATCAAATGCGCTTGCCGTGTCAATCGTAAATTTCACCTCTTCGTCATTGGCATATGTAATTCCTCCAATTCCGTTAGTTGAGGCTAATAGAAAAGCAACCCCTTCACTTACATTCACAACCATTCCGCCTGCTGATGTAACTTCTAAATCGTTGCCCGTAGCATTGATAATTCCTGCTGTTCTTGCCGAGTGAAACAATCTTACTTGCTCAGCTAAATATTCCGTATCATTCAACGGATATGCATATTGCGTCATTCCTCTACCTCCCCGCTATATATTTCTGTTTCAAGTGTAATTTGTACGTCTTTGTTTGCCTCTTCTACAAAGTTTATTCCTGTAATCCTATCATTTTCATGTACTCCGTATTCAACAGACTGAATGGGAACTATGTCTCCTAAATCATAATCGGAGCCGAGTACGGCTATCTGATTATCTGGTATTAATTCAAAACCAAATTTATAGGCACTCTTGTTAGCTTCGTCTAGTTTTGAATTCCCACGTTCTTGAAGCATTGAATTGTATTCTTCGCCCGTATAGGTGTGTTTGTTTCCATTGGAATCTTCGTACTCGGATTGAATATCTCTCGCATCTACATAAAGCTCTCGAATTTCTTCTCCTTCTTTATGCCTATCAACGATAACGCTTCTTCTTTGCTCTCCTGAGTCCTCGCCTAGAACATAGGCATAATTCTTGTACTGCGAGTAGTCTCTTTCATAGCTGATGTTCGTAAGGTTTCCTAAGGCATCACTGAACTTTGCTCTCGGTCGATATCTACCTTCATAAATTTCAAGTGTGTTTAGCTCCTCAAGTGGATTCATAAGAACTCTGAACCCTAATCCTCCTTGTTTACAGTACTCTAGAAAAGAGGCTTCTAAAGTTTCATACGTGGTATCTGAACCGCCCTTGATATTTACGTCTATTCCTTTTAGCTCCGGCACGTTAATATCAAGTCCCCTTTGGTTATCATGCACCAATTGAAATAGATCACCTTCAATATTCTTGATCGTGTGGGTTGTCGTATTGATTCGCTTACCAAGGTTATTCATAAATCCGTGTATTTCGATTTCGTCTGTGTTGTATAAAACATCCTCGATAAATAGAATTTCTCTACGTTCCTTGCAGACTATCCTACATTCTCCATTCAAATATTTAAGATTATCTTCCGTTTTTCGAGCGTGTATCTCTGCAGTACCTGTATCGTTATACCTCGGCTTCCATTGTATAGATGTACAATTCTGCAGTTCTCCTTGTCGCTTTCCTTCTTTGTCATAAATCAAGTAATTCATACTAAATACCTGCCATAACTTCATCAAAAGTCAGTACAACTTCTAGACTTTTTTCGTTTGTTTCTGAGCTATAGCGAATAACATTATCGCCTTGATTCAACTTGAAAAAAGTACTTTTATAGCTCATATCAGGGAATGCATTCACTACTGAGTCTTCCTTGATTAAATGACAGTACTTTTCGTTATCATGGGTATTGACTTCTAGTGTTTCGCCACTTTGCAGAGTCAAATTAGGAAACTCGATAACTTCCTGAGTATCAACTTTTACGATTTTAGGAGCTTTCACTTCTGCAGTTGCAGTCATACGTACTAGAAATCCTGTTTCCAACGACCCCTTGTTTTTGATTGCCTGCAAAGGCTGATAAATTCTTTCTGAAATCTTCCATTTCTCTGTAGATGAGTAAGCTTGTTTGAATTTGAATCTCGACTGCAGATAATTAAAATACGTTACATTCGATACGTGGCTTCTTGGATATGGAAACGGTGCCCTTACAACAAACTGAAAGTTCTGCCATACGGGATTGATACTGATAACCGGAGTTTGCTTTGGGATTACTACCCAGTACACATCTATTTTGGCTAAATCATTTATATAGCGCAAAGTAGCAGTTACTCCCGGAAGAATAACTGCTAGTAATGTTTTACGAATACTCGGCTTATAACGGTAACGCCCTTCTATCGTAAGGTCCTTAGCTTGCACAGATATACCTGTGATAGAAGAGCCCACTTGATTATTTACCGTAGACTCTGACAAATTTATTTCGTTTGAGGTAAGTCCGTCTATACTTGTAATACGAATACCGGAGCTCGCAGAGAACTCTACAGAATCTTCATAAGCGTTGGTATATATAATTTTTATTGCCATGCTAACCTCCTTACGCTGTTTCTAGTCTGTTGACCGATTTCGCTAGGGCTTAAAGCCTTAGCTGAATTAATTGTCTGATTTACATTATAGACTGTTGTGTTTCCCGGACTTCCTTTAAAGCCTCCAGAATCGCTTTCTAGGGCCAATCTTGAAGTTAGGCTGTCCATGTTAGCGGCATCTATTAGTTCAGTCGACATACGTCCCATAAAGGCCTTAGCCTTTGGCATAGCTTTTTCTACACCTAAAGTAATTCCGGCTGGAATCCATTTACCGATACGATCTGCAAATAGTCTTGAAGGTGATCCAATTCCTAGTGCTGACTTTACGCCATCTATAAGACCTCTAGCCATATTTCCAAGCCAACCAGTCAAGGCTCCCCAGGCTCCGCTGATTCCACTTCTTATTCCGTTTACGATATCGGCACCAATCGAAATCATTTGTCCTGGTATTTGTCTTACTGTGTTTACAATCCCATTAAAGAATTGCCTTCCCGCTTGAATCGCTTGATTTGCAAAGCTTCCGACAAAGCTTGCCGCACTTGAAATCGTATTTGATAGAAAGGACCACACGGTTCCTGGTAGCTGCTGGATAAAGGTCACCACATTAGTGATGAATTCTTGTCCTGCCTGAACGGCTTTCTGGATCATTTGACTTACCCACTCGGCTGTCTTGTTGATTGTCTCAAGAAGCCATGTCCAAACCATGCCAGGTAGCTGGGTGAACCACTCGACGACTCCAGATATAAACTGCGGGATGTCCTGCGTTACGAATTGCACTAGGCTTGCGCCCCATTCGATTAACTTTCCTAATATAAATCCTACAGCGTATCCGATCCAGTATGGTATCGTTGATCCGAAGAACGTTTGAATGTTCGTCACTAGTGTGTTTATGCCTTCAGGAATCGTTACCGTAAAAAACTGAACTACTTGATCGGCTAAGTTCTGTGCTGCGTCTACAAAACTTTGAAAAGCTTCTGGAATTGTTACTGTAAAGAAATTAACGATCCCATCTATTACTTGTCCAGTAGTTTCCTTTATACCATCCCATAGATTGATCCAGAACTCTCTGAATCCGTCGCTTGTATTCCAAAGATATACGAAGGCTGCTACTAGTGCTCCGATAGCTACGACTACCAATGTGATAGGTCCACCGATTACTCCTAGAGCTGCGCTTAGTCCAGAAAGTCCTCCACCGGCTAGTGTAAAGGCTTCGGCCATACTAGCAATCACGCCTGTTCCTGATGAGGCGGCGTAGGCTAGGCCATCAATCAATCCGGAGCCCTTCGATACTAGACTACCGAATGTCTTGATCTTCTTTCCAGCATCCCCGATTGTTTTTGCAATGTCGCTAACAGCCTTGATTCCTTTCCAAGCTGCAAAAGCTCCGGCTACAGCGGCAATCAAAGGCATAAGTCCTTGAATCGTATCTGCTACAGTTTGTACCTTGTCTATAATATCCGGGAGCTTTTCGATAAAGGCTGCGACGAACTCCCCTACTTTTTCTACAAGGATTGGCAGAATATCTCTGATTCTTTCCAGAGCACTTTTTACAAAATCTAGAGAATCGTTGGAATCCAGCTTTTGTGCGATTGTATCTCGTACGCTGTTCCAGGCCTCTTGAATTTTTTCTGTTGCTGCTTTGATTGCTTCCGCTGTTGGCGCGAAAAAATCTTTCAGTGCGTTCAATGCTTTCGGTATTTCTTCTGCAATCCAGTTTAATCCGTCTCTGATTACTGACCCGAAGTTTGCAATCATTTCTTGAATTGTGGGTAAGCTGTTATCAGCTAAAAAATCATTGAAGGCCGTGATAATATTTGCAATGCCGATTGCGATACGTGCCGACATATTCGTGAAACTTGTCGCAAAGCTTCCGGCCATCTCTTTGGCTTTTCCTGCTACTGCCGGGAAGGATTCTGTTCCGTTTTCTAGCGCATCCATCAGTACGTCGTTGAATTCCTGCGCACTAATCTGGCCTTTGGAGAATGCGTCTGATACTTCCGCCATACTCTTTCCCGTTTTTTCTGCAAAAATCTTTAAAACAGGAATTCCGGCGTCAGTCAAACGTTGCCACTGATCTGCAGAAATCTTTCCAGAGGCATTCATCTTTGCGATTGCGTCTACTGTATTGGCCAAGGTTTCATTGGTCCCGTCTCCATAGAAAGAAACGGCGTCCATCATATCCTTTACCATTCGAGTAGACTTATCTAAGCCCAGTCCTGATGTAGCCAGTTTTTGTGTTGAAGTGGCGGCTGTGTCTAGTCCATACGCGGTATCCGTTACAGCGTCACTTAAATTGTTTACAACCTTCGCAGCTTTTTCACTGCTTCCTGCTAAAACTCCTATAACTTGTTTAGCTTTTTGCATGGCATCTAATCGGGCAGTTGCTTTCCCGATTGATCCAGATATTAAATCCCAGCCTTTGCTGGCTGCTTTGAATACAGTTGCGCCCACGAAGGTTGACTTCACTTTGTCCGCGAAGCTTTCCGCACTTTTATGCGCTCCGCTAAGGCCGCTTTTGTACTCGCTGTCATCAAGTCCTAGTTTGACTTTAATTGTTCCATCAGCTCCTGATGCCATTTTCTCAACCTCCTAGGTTTCTAATTAGGTTTCTAATCTGGCCAGAAGTTCTGCTTCTATTTCTTGCGGTGTTCTTTCCTTTTCGGACCCTTTTTCATCTGGTAGACGGTAATACTTTTCTAGACGCTGCGCGCGACTCTTCTCTTCCCCTTTTAGGTTTGAAGTGTCTCTGGTTCTGTAACCAATAACTCGTATGATCATGGTATCGTCGTTTAGTGCATTAAAAAGTGCTTTAAATTCGAACCAGTGAAGTTTGGCGTCTAAAAGGTTTATATTGTATTGCTGTCTAAAGGCTGCATATATAAGGTCCATATCGTATTCGAATCGATAGCCTTGTCGACCATTTGTCTTGGCATAAGATTCTTTAGGCTTTTTGTCGCAAAAATAAAAGCCCATTATTGCTTTCCATAGGTCTTTCTGATCACCTTGAAAAGTGAACGGATTGATTCCTATTCGATCGCAAATAATGGGCAGCTTCAGTTCTTCTGGTATTGCGTTATCTTGTATAACGCTGTCAACTCGGACCCAGGTTCTAAAGTCTGCATAGATAGCTAGACTCGTTCCGTTAACGTCTATGCTTTCCGGAAGGTCTTCTCTCTCTAGCCACAGCATTTCTTCCTCCATATCGTTTGTCTGCGTATTCTAATGTCCTGTTAAATTTGTCCATAGACTCGCAAAGCTTGTCGATTCTGTCCAGATTCTTCTTCTCTTCTTCCGCGACTTTTGCCTGCTGATCCTTTAAAAATTCATCCTGGAAGATGTTGTGCAAAGTGAAGCAAAGCTCAAATTGTGCAGAGCTTTCTTCGTACCCTCTGAATAGCGTTTCAAAGGCTCCGTCTCCTAGAATTTTATTAATCAAAGTAGGACAGCCCTCTAAAGATTCTTTTCCGAATTTGCTTAGAGAATTCTGTTCTGTCGCCCAATTTTCTAGGGCTTCAATCTTAGAAGTGTCCTTTACATCGACTAAGAATCTGTGTCCGTCAATGTCGATTTCTTTTAATAGCTGCTTTTGTAACTTTAGCTCCATGATGTCCTCCTTATATTTTTATGTGCTTTACTCTGTGGCGCTGTCTGCGGTAAATGTTTTCGTTTTAATATTGAATGTTCCCGGTACCTGATCGCCTTGTTGTGCGAATGTTCCAGAGCACATTAGTTTGCCTCCGGCCTCTCCGCTTCCTGGGTTATCTGGTTGCACTTCGTAGATTCTTTGATATGCTACAAAGTCCCCAGATTTAGGTGCTTTCTCGTTCCATGTTTCCACTTCGATTTCTTCAAAAGTAGAACCGACTCTTTGTTCTTTACCTTGCAAGTATACCCAGTAGTTAAAAGCATCCCCTGGGTATGCTCGGCCCTCGTAGGATACAGTAGGCGCGTAGCCTGTAACCTGGCTTTGGCTTCCTGCTTCTCCGATATATTGCACGCCATCATCTGTTGTAGCATTCATGGCTTGCTCCCAGTTCGTCAATCCTTTACTGGCTAGAACGTAGCTCTCCGAGCCTGTGAATTTGACGTAATGTAGGTTGTCTTCGACCTTGAGTTCTCTGTTAGGTAGTTCTGCTGCTGCCATTATTCAAACCTTCCTTTCTTTTCGTAGGTTAATGTCATAGAGCAATAGAAAGTTGAAAGCGCGGCCTCTTCTCCCGTGTAGTCTGAAGGTAGCGTTGTGAGCGTGACCTCTTGTGGTGTTGCTTCGTCTAGCACGAGATTTGGGAAACCTTGCGCCTCTTCTTCCGCGAGTGCCTGTACTAGTGCATACAGGATTCTGGATAAGTCCAGACGTGCTTTCGTATCCTTTCTACTTGCTTGAATATAAATTTCAAATGGGTAAGTAGCCCTGTAGCCACCACCCAGATAGTGTTCTATTTCTTCCGTGTAGCCACTACTTTTGAAAAGCAATGCGGTATGCTTGGAATCGTTAAAGTACTCTAGGCACCACGGTATGTTGTTGATATTGATTGAAGAAAAGAAAGTATATAATCCATCTTCAATCTGTTTAACGTCTTCCAGCTTTATAATCTTCTTTTCACTCATCTGAATTCCTCCTTAAAAAACTTTTTCACGCCTTCCATCCAGGCAGTCTTTCGTGCTTTCAAAGTTTTAGGCCACCACTCAGAACCTCCTTGTCTATAGCTCAAACTTCGAGTTGTATAGACTTTTGTTTCTCCGTGTTTAGCCCATGGACTGTGACTATGAGTTCCAATCATCACCCTTCCTGTATGTTGGAAATGTGCGTATGGTGTATCCCATATGATCCAGTCGTTATCCTGTGCCGCCCATCTTAAAGCTGATGTTCTCAGCGTTCCTTTTCCGATAGGCACGTTTTTGTTCGTGTCTTGAACGATAAGCTGCTTCAGCTTCAATCTAGATCGACGGAGTGCTTTGGTTCCTCTGGCCTGTAGCTGTGCCACCGGGATATCGACTATAACTTTTAGATGATACTCACTCACATGTTACCTCTATGAATTCCGGTGTGTTTCTCAAGGGATTTAGAATATTCACATTTGTGATCTCGTAAATGTCACCGTGTACTTCGATACGGTCCCCGGTTCTGAACGTGAACTGCTTGTCTGGCGTCTTAAATTCTGAAGGGGGAACTAGAATCTTGTCCGCCTTATAATCGTTCACGTCTATCGTTATGAGGATCGTATCGGAATTACTGGCGCCCGTCTGTCCATAAGTCCGGGCCTTTGTCTTGGAAACCTTTACGTGTTGGACCGTTACTGTTGACGTAATTTCTTCCAGGTTTTCTTCTCCTAGAATGTTCATGACTTTTATTGTGTGCGGCCTAAGCCATCTCGGGCTTTTTACCATACCGCCTGGCAGGCTAGTCCTGCTTTGAGTAATTGGTAGTCAAGCTCTGATACTGCTAGGCTTGATAAGGGTATGTCATGGAACCTTATCATTTTTGCATTATCTACGGAATACGAGAAGCCGCTAGTGGTTGCGCCTGTGAAGTTCATATCGCTAGAACCTACGAAGCAATCCATGCCGCCATGTGCTTCTATGAAGTCAATCTGGTACAGGACTGCTTTTTTTAGGTCCATGTCGTAGTCTTCCAAAGCCTGTACCTTCCAGTATGGAATTTTCTCTCGAATGTATGCTTCTAGAAGACTTTCGGTTCTTGGTTCTATTTGTGAGTACTCCACTTCATCCAGTAGCGTTCCACCTAAGGCTGTGTATTCCTCAAAGCTTAGGATCATGCTTTATCTCCTATTTACTTTTTCGCGCTGCTGCGACAGGAGCTACTTGTACATTACGGAATACACCGGCTTTTGTTGTGTCCTTAGATACGATAGAAGCAATCATTTCTACCTCACCTTTTTTTACTGCTCCAGGTTCGCTTAAGTTTGGCATGTATTGGTGGATGATTTTTTGTCCTTGTGGACTTACCGCATGCACGGCATCCAATCCGAATTTTACAGCGTAAATGCTTGTCGTTCCTGTTGAGTCGTCGATAGGTACGCACATCAAGGATTTAGTTCCATCGTAGTATTCACCCATGTCTACGATTGCGATTCCGTCGTAGTTGTCTACACCTTGGCCGAAGCTGTTCTCTGATCTTGTGTAGTATCCTTGCATTTTAGCGATTGTTTTTAGAACTGTAGCTGTCTTGCGGTTTACTAATAAGGCGTCTGGCTTTACAGAGAAAGTTGATAACCAAGAATCCAATGCAAAAGTGAAGGCATCTGCGTTTTCTTTGATCTTTGCTGCTGTTGACAAATCAAAGGCTGCATCTGCGTTTTTCTCTTCCGTATTTGTTTCCTTTACTAATGTATCCAAACCATCAAAGCTTGTGTTATCTGTTGACTTTCCGTTAATGAAGTCATAGTGGAATTTGTTCTTTACTGCAACGATTTTCTGAGCTAACTGGAATGCGATTTCTGAGCTTGCTGCTGTGTCTTCTAACACACGGTCTACTTCGTAGGCTCCACCGAAGATTTTTAAGTTTGTAGTTTTCTGAGTCTTTACTGCTTCTCCTGCTGTGTATTCGCTATTCAATTTACGACCTTCAGCCACTGATGGTGTTTTTAATTGCAAATAGCCATAAGTTAATGTCGAGCCACCTGTTCCTGGTGATACTGCGTTATCGAATGGTAAATGATCCAAAATAAAAGAGTCCCTGCGGAACTCATCAATGACCTGCTGGTCTACGTGATCGGCTAAACCGACTTTTGATTGCTCTAATGTAATTGGCATCTTTTAGTTCCTCCTATTTTTTGTAATATTCTGAAATTGCGCCGGCTAGAGTTGTTGGTGCCTCTGGTTTCGGACTTCCTCCGTGATCTCCATCAAGTTTGACATCAGCACCTTTGTTTGGCTTTTCTGGCTCTGCCGCCTTAAATAAGAAGCTGTCCTCTTTTTTGATAGCTTCGATTTGTTCGCCAAGTCCTGTTAATTTTCCGTCTTTATCAAACTTGATTTTGTCTTTATCTAGTAACCCCATTAAGGCCTTTTCGGATAAGGTTCCTGATTTCGCGATAGCTAAACGAATTGCGCTGTCACGTTTTGTTTCTTCCAAGTCATGATCGTATTTTGTTTTCCAGTCGTTGACGTCTTTTTGTAGTTGTTTTACGTCTACTCCGTCAAAATCCTTGACGCTTTGTGTAAGCTCTTGAATGCGCGTTTCTTTGGCTTGCATGTCGCTCTCGTATTTTGCTTTCGAGACGTATTCTCCTGAGGCTAGATTTGCTAATTTTACGGTTTTATTTCCTTCTAACTTAGCTGCAACCTGTGCATACAATTCCTCACCTAAGATTTCTTTTAAAAACTCCATTTTGTCCTCCTGTGTTTTTTATATCTGGTTCACTCCAGTATCGAGTCCGGCCTTTTATATCCCGTGCCGAGGGGTATTCAAGCCTTTTATATGCCGTGCTTAGGGCATAATAAAAACCGCGCCATTCCTAGCACGGTTCTTGTCCTTATTTAGTTGTGTTCTATAGTACTTCCGCAATTCCTTTTGCAAGTCTTGCGGCTTTCTGCATCAAGCTGTTTTCTTCTAGATATTCTAGTCCCTTCAGGGTTATTCGGATACCTTCTAGCCCTTCAATGATTGGTGTTGGGTCTCCTATGTATTGGATCACCTGGAACCCCTCAACGTATCCATTTTTCAGTAGCATGCCTAGAAGTGCTTTTCTCTTTGGCTCTGTGATGTCTAGGTTATCCGCTGAAAGTCTCCGGATGTCTACGACCTCATAGTCCATTGATTTTTGCAGAATTGATAGAATTTTGTATATCGTTCTGAAGTCTTCCGACATGTTCTGCCTCCTACTTTCTATTTTAAATATCTAGCTTCTAAGTTTATGTCTAGTCCATAATCCTTTAGATCTTGATCATTAAGATCTAGCTCCGTTTTTAGGATGTCTAGCATTTCGTAGTATGCCAGAGCGCGTCCGCTTTCAAACTCATTGCTTTTATCCATTTCGTGTTCCTGTGCGGCTTCGTCGGCTCTTTCTACAAGCCTTGCGATTATGTATCTTACTGTTTCATCATTCATCTTCGTCTTCTTCATAGTCACCACGCTCCTTCAAAATTCTTTTACGTTCTTCAATTTGTTGTGTAAAGTTTCGTATTTCCTTATTCCGGTGCTTTCTCAGTCCTTGTTTTTCTTTCTCAGATAAATTATCCCAATCAGGCGCATGTTCATATGGGTCTACCAGGTAAGTTTTATGCTCTTCTCTTCTTTTTGATAGCTTACGAATAGAACGCTTTATAGAATTGGAATTTTGCCTCTGCAGGTCCCTTTCTGCGAAATATTGAAGATCCAGTTTCAATAACATTTTATCATTCTTAGATTTGGTGTCCAGCTGTTTCTTAGGTATTCTCACGGGCTTGTAAGGTCTGCCTTTTGTTCCGCCTATCTTCTCGGCTGAGTAATCTCGTTTCAGATATCCGTTAGAAGCGTCCACAAGCTCTTTTAGTCTTTGCTTGTTGTATTTATACCAGTAATCCTCTTTCGTCGTGTCTAGCCCTGCTGCGGCTTTCACACGTCGCTCTCTGTCCCATCTTCTCATGCTTCTTTCGTATGAACGTTGTTTCTGTTCCATTTTGTACAGTCTGTCGTTCTCGTAAGGTTTTGTGGGCTGATTGTAATCCTCGCTTATTCCTGGAAAATATGCCGTGAATGAATGCCTACAGTTCCATCCGCCAAGTCCTGCGCCTGTTCCGTATCCTGTGGCTTCATAAAAGTTCTCGTAATTTCCTTCCGGATAGTTTACCCAGAACACTTTCCCTTGCCAGGCTGCGTGGCTTGGTCTGGCTCCCATGTGGGCACTTGTCTGTACTAGATTTATACCTAGCTCATCAATGACTGATTTCTCGCAAGCCAGGGCGTTCTGGTTTACTGCGGTTCGTACTGCCAATCGAACGGCCGCCTCGATTGATCGTTGAGCACCGCTTGGGTAGGATACCTTTGTTAGTCCTTCTCTGCATAGCTTATCTATTGTGTTTGCGGTTGCTTGATCTAGTGAGTAAGCTCCGCTTGATACCTGAAGATAAGCCATGTCGTAGTATCTCATAAAAGTGTCGCTAGCCAGTTGAGCTGTGGTCCTTGTAAGGTTCTGGATATCTCCCCACAGTGCTGATGTTCCTTTTTTGATTTGATCCGAAAATTCTAATCCACTTGTGTCGTATCCTCCAGCCTCTAGTCTGTCGAAGGTATCGCGGATACTTTTATAAGCGCTCTGTTGCATGATCCGGTTGACTTCTTCTTCGGAAGTTTGAAGTATTTCAGCTAGTCTTTTGTTAATCCAGTCCTGCTGGAGTCCTAGCTGCTTTAGTTTGTTGTTTAAATACTCCGTTGTGCTTGTCATTGCGTCCTGATTCAGTTTGATTCGCTCCGCTATGTCCACTAGTATTTCTGTAGCCAGTTCCTGATATAGCTTTTCTAGGTCGTCACCTACGTTCTGCAGATATTTCGGTTCTAGCATTAGGCTTCACCCTCTGGCTCCTCGTCGTCTTGTTTTTCATCTTGCTGGAAGAACGTACTTTGAATTCTGTCTGCTGGGTTTTCTGTTTCTCCGGTCATCTCTCTGGCTGTTTCTTCATCCTCTCCGTAATATCGGACTCTGTATTCCCATTTCTGTAGGATGCCGGCCGAGATTTCCTGAAGCATTCTTAGGCGTTCCGCTTCCTCGTCTGAGAACATGGTGTCGTCAAATTGAATTGTGATGCGAACGTCTGGATCTAAGCCTTGAATGTGACACTTTTCTTTTCCCAAAATGATAATTGATCTCGTCAACTCTGTAAGGGCGTCCTGGATTGCGATACGCTGCTTCCAGACGCTTTCTGTTAGCTCTTTATTGCTTGCACGAACCTGAGTTGCTGTGGTCATGTTCTGGATACTGAACTGGTATCTATTTTGCCCGAGACCACATTTACTTGATAAAAGATTTAGATTGAATTGAACGTTCTCTTTGTTCTCATCAACTCGAAGGCTTGGATTGTATTCCTCAAAAAGTCGTGGCTTGTCTGGGCTTACTTGTGTTCCCGTACTTACATATAGAGATTTTTCCAAAGTCGCACCGACGTCTGGCTCTTGCCTTACTGGTACTCGTTCGCCTTTATCGTTTAGCGCGTAGGCTGTTGGCTGCATGCTGAATAATGCCTGATCCATGAAAACCTTTTTCTTTCCTAGCAAAGTATCCATGAATAGGTTGTCGTATGCCAAGTCGCAACTTTCCAGCATGTCGATTGCGTTTGCGTAGATCGACATCCCTAATGGTACGTCTGCTATGTTGTTTTCTATATTGGGCTTTAGGATCACAAAAGGCTTGCAAGGTAGCTTGTAACTGATTGCTTCGCCGTGTGGTGCTGATACTCTTTCATAGCCTACAGAGTCTCCTGCCACATTGCTGATTTTGAAGTAATGGTTGTAGATTTGGTAGCCTTCTTGCTCTTGCTTGAAGATCTGGATGTACATGAAACGCTCCCCGTTTTGTGTGTACTCGCTAGCCAGTGCAATTTCTGAGATATCTTCCTCGTCATAGGTCAACGGCACGATTTTCTGCGCGTCCTTGATAGCTTTGATTTGTACGCTCTGGGCACTCAGCTGTCCTTTGTTTACTGTTGGATTTACAAGCTGCAGATAGAAGCACACGGTTCCTTGTGCGAATTCTCTCTCGACCGCTTTGTTTCCTAGCTTCCAGAACTTGCTGTTTCCTAAAACCCCGCCGTTCTGGTCTTCTTTGTCTCCGGTCAGAAATTCTTGCGTGATGCTCGTTCCGTGGTCATCACACTCTACAAGAATTCGAGTCTTATCGTTTAGAAGTAAATTGGCCCAGTCTTCGCAGACCTTCTTAGCCATTCGCATTTGCTTGCGTTTTACTTGTCTTGAGTCTCCGCTTTCGTTCTTGATCTCGTATTTATGAAAATCTTGAACGTAGCCTTTCCACCAATCGTTCCAGAATTGAATTTTGTTGTAGTAGTCTTGGACTTCCTGGCTCACAGGATATCCTAAGCCCTTTAGTATTGTGAATAAAACTTTCATTTAAGTACTCCTTCCCGTGATCAGGTCCATATATGTCGACCAACTGTAAAAATGGGCGTCGAATGTATCGACGTCAGTTGTGAAATCATCCAGAATCTTATCTTCCTTCGATTTCGTATCGTATAGGGCTGTGCTCAAACTTTCTACCACCATAGGTACTGCCTGGAACTTCATCTTGTGTCGGTTCAGCATCATGTTGTAGGTCAGAATACGTGTCTTTCCGTCTATCTTGCGGCAATCCATCACATTGGTTGGAAAGCCTGCCCTTTTTACGGCTACTCGTATACTGTTCAGAATTACCTGTTCGGCGTTATCTACAAAAACGCTTGATACCACAAATCCTTGAATCCATAAAGCTCTGATCAGGTCGACTGTCTCTGTGCAAAGTCTTTCGGCATCTATAGTTCCTTTAGCGTGTACGACTTTACGTTCTGCAAAGGTTACGATCTCAGAAAGGTCTGCCGTGATTCCTGTTACGATCAGGCTACTGTGTGAACGTGTTCCACCTATGTCCAGGCCTATGTTGATCATGTTAAAAAGTGGGAGTTCTCCTTTGACTTCCCACTCGTCCGGATTGTCTGCAAACTGTGGAAAGAGTAGCCCTTCCGCATTGCACCATTCTCCTAGTATGTATCTGTTGTATAGGACTGTCCCTCGATATTCGAGTTTCAAGTTTTCCACGAATTCCTCTGGAAGAAACGGGTTATCTTCAATCGTGTATTTCTGTCGGAAGATGTCAGCTCCTGACTCTAGAAACTTTAAAAACCAATGGTTCTTGTTGTCCGGGTTGCAGGTTCCGTCAAAGCAGCTATATGGTTTATCTAGGCGGGACTTTAGCATGTCGAATACTTTCTTATTCCAGGTTACTACTTCATCCCCGTAGCAGTACGCTACTGAGGCCCCTTGTATCTTTGTAACCTGGCTTTCTTTGTCTGCGCCTATCGCGTAGCAGTTACGCCCGAAAAGCTTTACCGTGTTATCTGGTCTTACTCTCCCAACTAATTCTGGCCCGTATAGTTCCCGCATGGGTTCTAGAACGTTTCTTTCAAGTGTTGACTTTGTGTTTCCTATGAGGAACACGTGGCCTGGAAGGCCCTCTATAGCTCGAATCCGTTTCGGGATGATGTAATAGTCCAGCCATGTCTTTCCGCTACGTGTAGCCCCTTCTTTTATGTTCCAGCGGCTTGGTTTATGATTCCAGAACTCTTTCTGTTTCTCAGTTAGTTCCACTATCGTCTCCGGCTACTGTGTCCATAGCTTTCAATAAAAGATCCAGTTTCGTAATCTCTTTAGAAGGGTCGCCTTGTCTCTTGATCTGTTCGGCTTGTGCGTTCATCAGCTTCGTTCTGGCTCTGTCTAGACTTGTGACTGGTTGCTGTCCTGTAAGGTCTCGAATGAATTCGGCTGCCCTTACGTCTCCGCGTGTGGCTTTATTGAACATGGTTGCGGCTAAAAGCATTTGATTACTAAGTTCATCATCTTCTAATCCCATGTCGATTAGCTTTTCTTTGTTTCTTTCGCTTGGCTCCAACTCTAGGATTGCGGCCAGGCATTGTTTTAGCTTCTTTTTCTTTTTCTGGACTTTCTGGCTTGCGGCTCCGCCCTTGCGTCCCATCTCTGCTGCATTCTCTTTCGTGAAGGGCTTCAGGTTTTGCATAGGGTCTTTGCGCTGTCTGGCCGCTTCGCTTTTTGTACGTCCAGCGATTCCCTTAGCAGGCATCCTCGATTAGCTCCGCTTGTTCTCCGGTGTAATCTTCCCAGCGCTTGATAATTACATCGGCATAGTGTGGATCATACTCCATCATGAAGCACCTCCGTCCTAGCTGTTCGCAAGCCATAAGCGTGGAGCCTGAACCTCCGAATAGGTCCAGCACGTTTTCTCCAGTTCGGCTGCTGTTCTTGATCTGCCTTGCAATCAGTGGAATTGGTTTCATGGTTGGATGCAGATCGGATTTCGTAGACTTCTTCTCGTCCAGAATCGTTGTGTCCTTGCACCCCCCCAGGATTGATTTTAGAAGGTCTTTAAGCTCGTCCTTCTTCATGCTGTCAATGTCCAGGTCCTCTGTGTCTTCGAGTACGGTTACAAGGTTTCTAGTATTGACGAAGTAATGGGCTGCGCCATCTTTCCATCCGTAAAGGCATGGCTCGTGTTTCCATTGGTAGTCTTGGCGACCCAGTGCGAATGTGTTCTTGTTCCAGATCAACGTTTGTCGGATGTTTAGACCTGCGCGTTCTGCTGCTTCCAGAAAGTTCTTGCTCTGTGTAGATGCATACCAAATATAGAAGGCACCTCCGGCCTTGAGCTGTTCTGTCATGTTCTCGAAGGCTACTTTTAAAAACTCGATAAAGCCGTCGTCGTCTTCCCATGAGTCGTTATCAATGACCAGTCCGTCGGTTCTTCGGTGTAGCTGCTTAGCCTCTGAAGGCATCATGTGTTGCCCTAAGGCTACGTTATACGGTGGATCGGTTACGACCATATCCATAGTAGCGTCGCTGCAAAGCTTTTCTACATCCTGGCGTTTGATACTGTCTCCGACCATTAATCTGTGCCTTCCTAGCATCCAGCATTGTCCTCTTTTGGTTGTTGGTTCTTCCGGAGTCTCTGGCTCGAAGTTGTCGTCCTCCGCGATTTGTTCGTCGAATGTTTCCGTTTCAAATCCGAAAGGCTCCATATCAAAGTCCATGTTGTCTAACTCTTCAAGTTCAAACTGTAAAGCGTCAAGGTCCCATTGTGCGGCCTCTGCGACTTTGTTGTCTGCCAATCGGTAGGCTTTCACCTGTGCGGCCTCTGCGACTTTGTTGTCTGCCAATCGGTAGGCTTTCACCTGTGCTGGTGTTAGATCGTCGGCCTGGATGCACGGCACTGTCTCAAGGCCTAGCTTTTGTGCTGCCTTCCATCTCGTGTGTCCTGCAATGATGATCAGGTCTTTATCCACCACAATTGGTTGCTTGAATCCGAACTCGTCTATAGATGCTGCGACTAAATCGACGGCATCTTCGTTGAGTCGTGGGTTGTTCTCGTAAGGCTTCAGGTCGCATGTTCTTATGTCTGTAATATTCATGTGTGTTCACCTCTGTTGTATTAAAAAAGAAGCGTTAGCAGCTCAGGGTTCTCTCCAATGAGAGGTCTATCCTGTTTAGCTTCTAAGGCTTCTTTGTTGTCTATGATTACCCGGAGCGCTGAAAAGAAAAATAAGATTAATGTCCTTGATTTGTCGTAGCTGATGTTTGACGTTGTCTGGAAAGCACTCGTTTTTGGAAAGGAGGACGCTCCGGGTAAAAGAAAAGAGGGCCCTTTTCTATCGGTCCTCTTTTACAAGTACTAATATACCACTTTAAAGTGGTACACAGTGGGAACTCTTTAGCTTTTTGTGAGCTTTTTTACTTCCGCCATCAGATGTTTATATAGTCCTCGTCTTGTGTATCCATATTTCTCAGCAACTTCTTCAGCCTTGATTCTATGAATGTACAGATCCCATAGAATGTTCTGATCTTGCAAGTCTAGAAGTTCAGTCCATCTTAGGTCCGTCAGTCTTTTCTGGAAGTGATGCTGTTCTTGTTCTTTGGCTGATATCTCTTCGAAGAGTCCGAGCGGGCTGTGGTACTGATGCTGGTATGTCGGCATAGGCCACTTGCTTCTTTTCTGTTCTGCGGTCAGTTCGATTCCTCCAGACTTTGCAAGACCTGTTGTCTGGTGGTTTAGTACTTCCAATTCCTGATTCAATTCAATCAAACGGTGGCAGCAGTAGCGCACCGTTTTTAGTTCTGGAATTAATTCGTCGTAAGTCATGTTTTACCTCCTTAAAGCTTCGATTAAGGCTTTTTGTGTTATGTTCTTGTGTTCTAGTGCATCCAGCATGTCCCCGTCTACTGTGCCTCTAGCTACGATCTGATAAATAGTCACGTTTTGTTTCTGTCCTTGTCTGTAGATTCTGGCATTTGCCTGCTGATACAGTTCAAGGTTCCAGTTTGGAAGTGTGTACCAGATTGCGATATGTCCACCACGCTGAAGGTTAAGTCCGTGTCCTGCGCTTGCTGGATGCAAAAGCAGCACGTCTATTTTTCCGTCGTTCCAGTCCTTGACATCTTTTTCACTGTTTAGACTTCTTACTTCGATCTTTTGCTTTTTCAGATGTTCTGTGATGCGTTTTAGTTCATGCTTGAAGTAGTAAAACACCATCACCGGGTTCTGGTTCGCTGATTCGATCAAGTCATCTAGTGCCTCAAGTTTAGCCGCATGAAGGGTTGCTACTTCTTCGAGCTTATTTCCTAGCTGATCACGTTTATAGATTTCCCCTGATGTCATTTGTAGCAGCTGACCGCATAGCACTCCAGCGTTGGCTGCTAGCAGTGATTCGTTGTTGTCTAGTTCCAGAACTCTCTCACGTTTGAAAGCGTGGTATTCTGTCATCGCTTTTTGAGGTAGTTCGATTGATTTTTTCAAGTACTGAACCGGTGGAAGTTTGGCGCAGTCTGCCTGATCCAGACTCATGCATACGTCACCTATTTTCTTGTATATTTTTTCCTCTGCATCTGGTCTTGGCTTCCAATCGTATACGATCATCCCGTTTCTTCTTCCTGGGATTAGATATCTTTCTCGAAACTGAGTTAGTGTTCGACCTAGTCTTTCTCCCTGGTCAATCAAGTATATCTGGCTCCAAAGGTCCGGGATTCCTTTCGGTGCTGGTGTTCCTGTTAGACCTATAAATCTGTCAGCTAGCGGCATAACTTTTCTTAGGGCTCTAAACCTCTGGCTTTTTGGATTCTTGAAAGTTGATAATTCATCAATCACTACCATGTCAAAGTCAAAGTATTTGTTGTCTACTAGCCAGGTAACGTTCTCTTTGCCTATGAGATAAATGTCTGCTTTTTGCTGCAGTGCCTTCTCACGTTGCTTTGGAGTGCCTGCTATGATTGAATAGCTCAAGTCCTTAGTGTGACTCCACTTTTCTATTTCTTCCGGCCACGTGCTCTTTATTACGCGCACAGGGCCTATGATTAGAACTTTTTCTATGTCGATTAGTTTTAGAAGGCTGATGATCGTTAGTGTGGTTACTGTCTTTCCGGCTCCCATAGGGAGAAGAAGGCCACACTTCTTATGATCCAGTCCGAAGTTGATAGCCTTCTTTTGATAGTCATGAGGTTTAAATTCTGTCAAAGTGTCGCTCCTCCGGTATGATTCCAGACCGCATCAGATTTGTTAATTCGTCCACCTGGGCCTTTGTGCTGATGCAGTATACTTTCATACCTGTTGCACGTATTTGGGCTACTGTGGCTTTTTGTAGGGCTCTAGGCTTACCGCCTGGCCTTTTTACTTCTACAAAGAAAGCCCTTGAATTATATGTGATCAGTCTATCTGGCACACCTGCGTTTCCTGGGCTTACAAACTTCCAGGCTTTACCGCCTAGTGCTGATACCTTTTTGATCAGATATTGTTCGACTTGATTTTCTATCATTTCTGGAAGAACTTCTTTTGAAGTTCGCGGTACCGCTCGGCACAGTCTGGACACAAATCTTTGTTGTCAATTGTTGTGGTCCACCCATCTGGAAGTCCTTTCCAGGTTTCGATTGTCTTTCCGTTTTCAATCTTGCTCTTTTCGATTCCGACTGATGTTTCTTTTCCGCATCGGTCGCACTTGATATACATTCTATTTTCTTTCATGTTCTATTCCTCCTCTAGTCTTCTTCTTTGTCTTGCTTGTTTCGAATCTATATTGATTTGAATTTCAGCGTGAGTGATATTGTAATACTCTTTTAGCTGATCCATGCAAATTATCACATCCGCCATTTCTTCGATCAGGTTATGTCTTAGCCCTTTGAACTCTAAGGGCTTTGTTCTTTCTTCTGGATAGCGTACCAGTTTAGATACAGCCTTTTGCAGTTCTGATAGTTCTTCCATAGCGACCAGGCTCTGATTTTGGATACCATATCGGTCCATTGTTCCCTGGTTGATTCTTGCGTCTATTTCTACCATAAAACCTCGATGTGTTCTGATGTGATTTCTTTCCATTTCTGTGTCTCCTTTTCTAGTTGATTTTTAAGGGCGGCAACGGGCTACGCCTGGCAACACTTCTAAAACTTTATATATATATACTATATTTTCTCGCGCGCATATACATACGCATATACTGTATTACACTATATTATATATATATATATTAAGTTATATAATTTATAGTTGTCTTGTTGTCAGAAGTATTCCAGGCCTTTATTTTATGCGGTTTTAGCCCGGCAATGCTCTATCATTTTAACCGTTGCCAGTCCTTTGCCGCGTTGTCACTCGATTTTTTTGAGTGCGTTGTCAGCCGATACTGCGTTGTCAGCCGATACGCGTAAGCATCCTGCGGCGGAACATAGGCCTTCTGGCGTCCGTAAATCCCTCCAAATCTTAACGGATTTTTAGTACGAACCCACCCTAAACTTTCCATGATTGCCTTGAGTTCTCTTTGGTCCGTAGGTGTAAATTTGTTCTTTGATCCATTCAAAACTTCGCACCACACCTCTAGCAGGCATACCCTTGTACGTTCTTTCGTGCCTTCGTTTCTTGGGTCTTCCAGCCACTGGGTTCTTGCATAAAGATCCATGTCATACCAATCTTGCGGTAACTTTCTGCCTAGATAGTCTCGGACCATGTCCTCTCGGACACTGGTAAACGTGTGTTCTTTTTGCATTTGTTCGGCTCCGGTCAAAGCTTCGCCCTGAAGATATAGTTTTTCTCCGTCCTTGAATCTTTGCTTGGCTTCAGCCCAGATCTGGTCCCGTTCTTTTGGTAGATCATCAAACACGACTTTCTTCGCTTTCGATATATCTGTATTTATCGGCCAGAATCTTCGGTTTCCCGTGTAGTCTCTTAAAAACTCATCATCATTTGTAGTTCCGAAAAACACGCACTGTCTTGGATTGTCCGTAACTCTTCTTGCGTAGGCTTTTCTGTATCGGTCGTCACGTTTACTTATAAACTGCTTCATGGACTCGATATCGGCTTTTCTGGCTGCAGATAATTCGGACCATTCAATAACCCATGACCCGTGGAGTGCCTCGTATCCTTCTTTTCCTGAAATTGTAGTGATTGAATCTGAGAACCAGTCTCCGCCCATGATGCTTAGCATGTGGCTCTTTCCGATTCCTTGGTGTCCTACGAGTACCGGCATATAATCCATTTTGCATCCTGGTGTGTAGATTCTGGCCACGGCTGCAGTAAAAGCTTTCCTTGCGACCGCTCTGCTGTACTCTGAGTCCTCACTTCCTAGATAGTCTATAAATAAAGTATCTAGTCTTGGTATGCCGTCCCATTCTAGTGTGTCTAAATAATCGCGTACTGGGTGAAAGCTGTTTCTCTCCTGGACGTAAGCTATAGCGTCATCCACTTTTCCTTTGGCGACAATGTTGTATTTCTTTTCTAGATAGTATCTGAAGCTTGCGTCGTCCGTATCTGTCCATGTTGGGTCGCTTGGGTTGTAGTTCCACCAGGGCAGGTTTCCCTTCTTGACGGGTTTCTGCGCGAATAGGTCGTTTCCTCCAACTCCGTTTTTAAGTTTTGGATCATTTAAAAGTATGCGGACTATGTTGTCTGTCGTGGATTTGAAGTTTCCCCTCTTGTCTATGCCCATGGCATTCAGCCAGTCCTCGTTTACTTCTTCTTTACTGTCTTCTACTCCTTGCGAACCCCTCGCGGTGTCGTCCTTGAAGTCGTCCCAGTCTTCATGAATCTGTTCTTTCTTGTCATCTATAAGCTGCTTCCTGGTGCCCTCGTCGTGTTCCATTAGTTCGAGCATGTGTTCTGTACTTGCTGGATCATCTGGCCACTTGTGTATTCTTACAAGGTCATAGGCGTTACATAGCTGCTGCCCTGTCGGGTCTGTATTGTGATTGCTGTATGCATACTTGTCGTCGTATATAACTAGGCCTCCGGCTGTGGAGCCTTTCGTGTAGGTCCAGCGGTTCGGGTCCTCTGTCGGCGTGTATTCCTCTGGTATGAACTTCTCGATTGCTTCCTGGATCGTGTAGGCCCTGCAGAAGGCACCAATCCATCCGGACTTAGATAAAGGATCTTTCTGATGTCTAATGTCTCTGTGATGCAGTTCTGTCTCTCTGTTAGAGCGAGGCCAGTAGCTGATGTCATGCCAGTCTCTGTACTGCGCCAAGATGTCATCCGGGTTCAGGTACGCGTTTCTGTCTCCTAGTTGTTCACAGATGTATTCCCCGTCCTTACTGGTGCTAGGCCAGAACATCATTCGTGCTGGCTGATACGTTGTGTCGTCGAAGTATTTCATTCCGATAGTACTTGCAATCCTTCGAGCGATTGCCTCGTACTCTTCCGGTGATACTCCTCTTTGTAGGGGCAGGATCCATCTGTATTTTGGCTTTTCCGGTGTGTGCTTATGCGTTGAGTAGATCACGCTGCAAAAGTCGCACGTTATTCGGATCAAGTCTAAAAAGTCTTTGTCTGCGAAGTCAGCATCCAATGTGATCATGCTACGTGATAGAACGCTTTGGTTGTTTCGTCTGCCGTCTTTTAGTTCTCCGGCTACGAATCCACCGACGTCCTTGATATTGGACTGCTGGTCCTTCGTCATGTTCTTGTACTCTTCCACCGTCTCTTTTGTTCGGGTCGTTTCTTTTAGTTTTTTTGTGAATTCCTCCCAGGACATTTCCTGGTTGAAATATTGCTTTTGTTTTCTGTTTTTGCAGGTTGCTATTTGCACATCCTTCAGCCTCCTGTCTATTCTTCCGCTAGAATATAAAAGATTCTCTGCTTTTTTTTCATTTCATATTCCATTTCTTATTTCCCCGATAGGTCACTTTCCGAAGCTCGTGTTTGATACTTTGCAGTGTTCCTTGCTGGAGTGTCCCATTGGCCTTGATCTCTTCTAGAAGCTTTGTAGGGCGTTCAGCGTGCTTGCTGGCGTTCTCTGTATCGCTTTCCATATATCTGCAGACTACGGTTAGAGCGTTTGCAATATTGTCTAGCCTGTTGCAGATACGGTCTGCAGCCTGGTTGATTGCTTTTTCTAGCATGTCTGCGTTGTCGAAGCTGGCCATGTCTTCCTTCCGTCTTTCTTCGGGTGGTTTGTGTAGATAGCTTAGACGAAGAGCTATAGCGTTTTGACTTCGGTTCTTTAATATAGAGCCATACTCTTTATAAATCTTTGAGCTGCTATAGCCCAGGGCGTCTAGCTGCTTTAGAAGGTTGTCCTCCTGTTGTGTCCATTTCATACTCATGTTCTATCCTCCTAGCCTTGGTGCTTGTGCTATATCTAAACCGAACACTTCCTTCAAAATGCTTAGAATGATCAGTGCTGCGGTGATATAGATCAAGGCTATAATTAAATCTTGCTTATCTATTTTCATTTTTAGTCCTTCTTGTAATAATCGGATATAAATCCGTCTCCTACTAGAACCAAGTCTGGCGCCCAGTCTATTGGTTTAGCCATTACGTCTAGCAGTTGTTTGAATTTTGTTTCTTTTTCTTCCGTCGGTACTTCGCAGATCACTTCATCATGAACGTGCATGATTGTTTTAGCTCCGATCTCGTCGCAGCCTTTTAGTGTTTCGCATAGGCAGTCCCTTGCGATAGCCTGAACCACGTTCTCCGTAAGCTTTCCGCCCCAGGTGTTTGTCCACTCCCACTTTCGTGTTGTCTGGTTCAATCCTAAAAAGGATACCTGGCCATCTTTGATTCGTGGTGTAACGTAACCTAAAATGCGCCCGTTGGGTAAAGATATATAGACGTTACTGCCGCCCTTGAAAACCTTCATATTTCGGTCTAGGGTCGTGACTTTGCCGTCTGTGATTGCATCCTCGAAGGCTCTGCCTAGTAAGTACCAGAAGTCCTTGATACGTGGTGAGGCTTGTCTCCATTTCGTCACAATCTCATGCTGCTGTTCTGGGCTTAGTCCCATCTTGCTAGCTCCGAAGGCTTCCAGTGCTGCCGTTCCACCTCCGTATCCGAGGGCAAGTTCGGCAATCTTTCCCTTTTGTCTTAGATGTCCATTGATTCCGTGCTTTTCTACGGGCACTCCGAACATCTGACTAGCTGATGCACAGTAGATGTCTCCGCCGTTTTTGAATACTTCCTGGCGCCATGTTGTTCTCGTAAGCCAGGCAATCACTCGAGCCTCTATGGCACTGTAGTCGGCTACTATGAAGGACTTTCCCTCTGGTGGTGTGATTACGGTTCTTAGAATCGTAGCGAATACATCATTCATGCTTGGATAGATGAGCTCTAAAAGTTCGAAGTTACCTTCCTTCACGAGTGTTCTTGGTTCGTCTACCTCGTCAAAGCTTGGGCGTGGGAAGTTCTGCGGTTGGATCAAGCGTCCGGCCCATCTTCCGGTTCTTCCTCCAAAGAATTGAAAGGTTCCCCTGATTCGGTCATCTTCTCCGCACGCTCTCTGGAATGCGTCGTATTTCTTGACGCTTGTTTTCCCGAGCTCCTGGTGTATCTCTAGGGCTCTTCTTGTTTCTGGCTTCAGTGTGCCTTTTAGAAGGTCTTTCACGGCTTCCTTGTTCAGGCTTTCAATTTCATGTCCTTCCTGGTCAAGGATCCACTTCTTTAGCTGTGCTACGCTTTGCGGATTTTCTAGTCCTGTGATGTATCTTGCTTCATCCATGAGCGCCATTCCATGATCTAGACTGTAAGACTGAACGTTTTTTATGATCTGCGTATCTACGTGAATTCCTCTGTCGTTTATCCTCTGGTCTCTGTGCCAGTTTTCCCATTCCTGATCAGATACAGGTATCAAGTTATTTAGCTTGTTATAAATGGCTTGTTCTGATTCCACATCGCGCTTGTTGTATTCTATGAAAAGATTCCATTTCTCCGGATCATGCTCCGGTAGGTTCTTCCATCTTCCGCCGTTGGCTTTTGTTGGCTTGCAAGGCTTGCAGAAATACTGGATCAGCCTTTTTCCTGTAGCCAGTTTCACCTTGTCTTCTTCAATCCCCAGTGCAGGTCCTAGTTGTCCTAAACTGGAAGGGTAGCCGTTCTCTGCAGCCATGATCATAGTATCTTGCCACTGTTCTGGTGGAAGGAATCCATCCTCTGTTAGCTTCTTTTTTACTGCTTCTCCTAGAATATCTCGTTTCGCGTAATCCTTGACGTATCTGGTTAGGCATACTCGTTCGAAGTTTGCGTTGTGTGCCACCTTCGTTATGTTTTCGTTTGCTAGTGCTGATACTAAAGAAAAAGGCAGATCTTCTTCCATTAAATTTAAAACTTCTACTGGATCATTGCCCCAGGCGTATCCGAATAGAAGTATTTTGAAATCTAAACTCTCTGCGTATTTATAAACCCCGCAGGCTGCAAGGTCGACGCTGGAGTAGGTCTCCAGGTCGATATGCAGTATGGGCTTTTTACAATAAGTCACTTAGGTCGTCGCTTCCGGTTTCCTCATCAAACTCAGAAGCGTCGCCGAAGTCTGCGGTTACACTTGAGTGTCCTCCTAACGGCTCTCCGTCTTTTACTTTTAAAACGCTGTTAAGGCCAGCCGCGATTCCTGTTCCGACTTTGTTGAATGGATAGAAGTTAAAGCTTACAGCTCCATAGCATCCACTATATACATCTTCCAGAATTGCGTTCTTGTCGCTATAGGCGTATGTTACTCCGTTCTTGCGGTATCCAACTGATACAGGATTGTTACTCTTTACCGCTAGCATGTATTTGTTCTTGAACTCTGGCGCACTGTATCTTCCATCCGCATCGCAGTCAACCAATAAACCGCGTGTGCTTCCAGGATCTCTTTTTAGCGGTGTTGCTTTGGCTTTGAAAGAAGCGCCGTAGTCTTCTACTCCGTCTTGAACGGCTTCCTGGTATCCCTTAAGGATTCGGTTAAGTGTTTCTTTGTCGTCCTTGTCAATTAATACATTCACGCTATATTTGGCGTCCTGGCCCTCTGCAAAGGCATGAGGTTCTGCCAAGTGGCAGTATACGAATCTAACTAATTTTGTTTTTACTTGTGACATCTTTCTGTTCCTCCTAGTTGTATTCTTTGTCGCATTACGTTTTTAAGCTGTCGCTTTAGATCGTTTCTGTGTGGTCCTGGTTTACTGTTTCGAATCTCGGCTCGGATGCGGACCATCTTTTCTTCGAGCTGATTGATATCCTCTTTTGAAATCATCTTTTAATCCCTTGGGCTTAAATCCCCACATGTGTTCTGAAGGCGACTGGATTCCTATCAGTCTTTTTATCTTTCTAATCAATGCCATCTTTAAAGTCATTTGCTACACTTCCAAACTCTGGGCGTTTGTCGCTTACTGGCACTAATGTAGGTTTTCCCTGCGGCTTCTCGATATATTCACCAACAAGTTCTGCAAAGTCTTTCTTTCCGACTAATTTTTCTAGAGCCGTGATAGTCTGAAGCTTTGGCTTTGTCATGATCTGGTTGTAGTCGAAGCCTGCGTTTTGAAGTGCTTCAGATGCCTTAGACTCGTCTGTAATCTTTCTTCGGCTTGTTCCTTCTACAACTTTATATCCTTCATATTTTGTTCCCTTTAGCGCTTGATCCAGTGCGAACTCTTGCACTTCCTTAGCCCAGTCGATAAGTCCAGGTAGCTCTGGCAAAAGCTCCGCGATTTGCTGATCTGTTAAAATCATCCCGCACATTCTCTGATATCTTTCATTGATTGCTTTCATTTTGGCGGCGTGTGCTGCGCATTGTGCTTTTGCCTTGCAGAACTTGCACCAATCTCCAGCTTGTTGTTCTCCGTCTCCGTTCCAAGCTTCTATAGCTGCAGGCTTGACCGTGTTCTCCATCCAGTCTGCCAGTTCTTCGGTAGTAAGTTCCCAAGTGCTGATATGATCGCGTCTAGGCTGTACGATATGAAGCTGAACTTTTTCAAAATCATATAAGCAATCGTAAAGTGCCATAACTCCTGCAGCGTAAATGGTAAGCTGCGGATTGTGTGGAGCGTTTACCTTGACACCCTCTCCGTATTTAAAATCGATAACGTGGAGCGTGTGATTACTTACGATCACGGCGTCTGATGTCCCGAATCCTTCCGGAATCCATGGAGTCAAATCAACTTGTACCTCGATAAAAAGATCCGCAATATCGCTTTTCTTTTTCTCTTTGTTGTATACCTCTAGAACATAGTCTTTATAGAAGTTTGTAGCTTCGTCCATTTCTCCTGTAGCTGCCTTTACTTTTCTTCGTGGATGTCCTTCAATCCAGTTACGAAGTTTCTGTTCTGCTACACTGTGGGCTTCTGTTCCCTCTGCTGCGTAGACGCTTGGCTTTTCTTCGAATAGTTCCTCCAGTCTTGCGGAAGGGTGGCAGTGAATCCATTTGTTGGATCCACTGGCTGATAAAATCGCGTGTTGACTAGGCATGTAATGCCTCCCACGCCTCTTGATATTTCTCTTTAGGAATATCGCAGATCTTGCTTGCACCCATTTGATTTAGAAACACCTTAAGTACGGACACGCCTTTTTCTTTGGCAAATGCAACGCCGGCTTTCTGTAGCTCTTCCAGCGTGATTTCTTTCGCAGGTGCTGCTGGCGCCTGATCAGGTTCTGGTGTAGACTTTACAGTCTCATGAATAGGCTCGTCTTGAGTCGTCCAATCTTTGGCCATTGGAATCTTAGTCTCATTTTCTTTTTCTTTACGAGTTGGCGCTTCCTTTGTTGGTGTTTCTTCTTCCCATGGGAATGTTTCAGGCTCAGGTAATTTTTCCTCTAGCCCTGCGCGCTTTAGGTCTAGCTCCTTGGCTAGCTCCAACATTTTTTTAGCGTCGTCGATTTCGCTTGTTGCGAATTGCAATGTTAATTGGTAATACATCTATTTTTCCTCCTTTTTCTTGATCTTTTAGACATTTCCTCTAAGAAAGCTATTTGAAAGGTTTTCATGGCTGCCTTTAAAACTTCATCTCTTTCTTCTTCCGGTACTTTGAACATATCAAATAGAAGCTTGTCATTTTGCGAGATTCGTTCATATTTAGTATGGATTACTTGTATTCCCTTTAATCCTTGAATAGGTTCTATTAGGCTCACTTTTATTCTGTATAAATTCAAAGGATCCATTGTCATTTTCTAGTCCTTCTTCTTTTTAATTCATCGTAGGTAACGCAGAAAGGACATTCTTCATCTCCTTTTTTTGCATGACACGACCATTGCTGAAGTTCGTTACAAACCGGGCTGGCATCTAATCTGCAACTTCCTTCTTCATAGGCAATATGTAAGGTATTGGGCCAAGATTCGCTGACATAAAACGGGCAATATTGCGGATCAATTTCATCAACAATAATTTGCATTTTCTAGTCCTCCGTTTCTTCCATTTCTGCGCCTTCTAGGCTTTCGCTTAGGTTCACAACCTGCTGTACAAGGTCTTGAAGCATGGCATTTGCAGCGTGTCTTATAATTGATCTATATTCCTCTGGGTTGACATCCATCGCTTCAAGAAAGGCTTTCACTTCTGATTTGTGTCCCTGAATATTTGCTTCCATTTGCATGTGGTCTTCAGCGTTTGGTAATAGTACAATTTCTACTGAGAAAAGCGTCAACGCTTCCTTTGCTGGTTTTTCCTTTTCAATTTTGATCATGTTTAGTCCTCCTCTGTTATTTCACAATTTGCTAGGATATCTTCGATTGTTGCATCCTTATCAATGCCTTTGAAATACCCTTTTTCTTTCATCCTGTCTAAAACAGGCATAGCTCTGAGCTTGAATTTATATATACTTGAATAGCTTTGTAACAAGTCTTTTTCAAATTTAGTTAATTTGTATGCTGGCTTTTTGTAAGGACTTGCCAATTTATACTATTCTCTATATTGCTTCAATTCCTCTAGCCATTCAGCAAGTTGCTTAAAGTTTTCTCTACAAAGATCACTCATGCATTGATTTTTAGATGCTTCTTTTGCGCGGGCAATTAATTCCTCTAATGTCATTCTTTCTTTTTCCTCCTTGTATTTTTGAACACGTGCTGTATAATATAAGCGTGTTCTATTGCTAGAGCCTTATTCGTTTTCGAACGAGGTCTTCTAGCCTTTTTTTATAGAACGCTCGTAGGATTCTACGATATTCTTTTGTGTGAGGCCTAGATACTGAACAGCACGCTTGGTTAGAATAATGTTGCTGTCGATATTTTCTAGACCTTCTTTTTTTATGTCTTCCATGATCTTTTGGAAGATCTTGCTTCCTTTTTTCCTTCCGCAACCTAGAAACTTTGATAGTTCGGATTTGTTCATGTACCCTTTTTCCATCATCTTGTATCTGTAGGCTGCTAGGTTTTCTACTTGCAAAACTCACCACCTCCTTTAAAGCATTTGGTAGATCATGATCCAAACCGCTACGATTAGCGATATGATCAGGATTATGAGCGCCATGCTTAGGGCTGTTACCAGTCCAGATCTGAATTTCTGTTTTCTGATTCTTTTTTGTTCTGCATAGAATGCTTCCAGTCTTAGTCTTTCTCCGTGAAGGTTGATACCTTCCGCAAAGTCTGGAAGTTCTGCGCCTGTTGTTTTGTGTTCCATTTCTTCTTCCTCCTAGATGGCTTAGAGCAGTTTCAGCACCGACTCGTTTTTGCGTCGCACCCATTCTTCTCTGAGTTTCAAGTCTTTCAGAAGGGTCTCAACCATAATGACTTCCTCGGCAGCGACCTTTTTAGCGTAACCATCGTTTACTTTTCGGCTTTGGCATAAATCTATGTAGCTTTCCAGGAAGCTTCGCACGTTACATATGGCTTCCTGTTGGGCTTGCATCTGTTCTAAGTGTTCCCTGTACATTGGTTTCCTCCTGTTTTTCTGGTTCCTTGGCTGCTGGTGCCGTGTTCATTTGTAGGCCTGTCAGCATTCCTTCTAGGAAAGCTCGGGGCTCACCCTTTAGAGCTTTTACGTCGTCCAGTAATAAGTTCGCATTTGCTTTTGCTTTGTTACGATCTTCTATTTTCATGTTTTCTACCACCTCAACTTTCTATTTTCAAGTTCTGATGTTATATTACTTTACTTTTTAATGTTTGTCAATAAAAGACTTTAAATTTTAAAGTTTTTATATTATACTTTTGTCAGGAGGTAAAAGGATGTTAGGAAATAGAATAAAAGAAATCCGAAAAGGCTTAGGCCTTACAATGAAGGCATTCGGTAATTCTCTGGGCTTATCCGAATCGGCTATTAGTCGAATAGAATCTGGATCAGCGAACCCGTCTGACGGAATTGTTAAATTGATATGCTCTAAATATCATGTGGATTACTTCTGGCTAACGGAAGGAATAGGCGAACCGTTCCTAGATGATATGGACGCCATAGTAGATGAGCTAGCGGCCGAGAAAGGCTACGATGCTAAAACAGTAGAATTGGTAAAAAGACTCTTTTCTCTTCCAGAGGAACAGTTCAATTTAGTTATGCAAATTATCGAAAACTTAAAAGACGAGTAATCCTGTTTAGGTTGTTACTCGTCTTTTATAAAAGAAAAACGCAGAACCTGTTTCCAAGTCCTGCATTCTTCCGTGTGTGTTCTATTGCTGTGTTCCGTGTCTGATCCAGATTCCATGTAGGATTTTATAGGCCCGTTCAAGGCCCTCCTGGTCCATAGTCTGGAGCATGAATTCGATTTTGTTTTTGAGTTCCTCTATCCCATCTGCTTTCCCTTCTTTCTTAAAAGCTCTTTTCCTAATTGCCTACAGTTTACAGCTATGAACGTATTTTGTCAAACTTTTACGGTTATTATTTCACATTTTTTATTATTTACTTTTTGAACCTAAAAGATTAATATAAACCTAGGAGGTGTAATTATGAGTAAATTGAATGAAGTTTTATCTTCCAAGCTCCCCGAGCTGATGAAAGAGTCTGGTGTCAGTCGTAGAGATTTGGCCGAGTATTGTGGTGTCTCTTATAACACAGTACGGTGTTGGGAGGTTGGCACTAAAGCGCCAAGGCCAGATATGGTTGTGAAAATTGCAGAGCGCTTCAACCTGAAACCTTTTGATCTGATGAGCGCAGCCTTTGAAGATTCTGCAGTAAAGCCCGTCCGTTTTCTGTCCCAGGTCGACGAGGACGGGTCTGTATCTAAGTCGAATAGCTCGTCAGTCTTCACTTCTACGGCTACAGATGTTACAGCGGATTATATTTATGTTATGCCCGATGAAACTATGTATAAGGCGGATATTATCAAGGGCGACGTCTGCCTGATCCGCGCCACAGGTGCTATTCGTGCTGGTGTGCCTATGCTAGTGAAATATCAAGGTAAAGCCATGCTGCGCTTTATTATTACGCATAACGAAACGAATCAGATTGCTTTACGTACTGCCAGTCCGTATGCGATTGGGACTCTCTTCTCGACGGCCGACTTTCATGATCAGGTTCAAGTGTTGGGTGTTTTAGTCGCTTTTCGTAGAAATTATAAAAGGAGATAGTCTCTTATGGCTCAGCAAAAGGACACAAAAAGGGGAACCTGGATGTTCTATGGTTCCTGTAAAGATATCACCGGAAAGACTCAGCGATATTGTCGTCGAGGTTTCAAAACAAAAAAGGAAGCAAAAGAGGCCGAGTTTGCCTTCCGTCTGGAAATGTCTACATCTCGGCCTTCTATCACTTTGAATGAAATGTTTCAGTTATACTGCAAAAACGCAGAGAATATGTCCGTAAAAGGATCCACTCTCTATACGCACGAACATACTTATAGAAATCACATCCAGGATGATTTGGGAAGCCTGAAGCTTACGGCGCTTACGACTCCCGTTCTTGATCAGTGGAGAAACCGTCTGCTTCAAAAGAAAAAACCAAACGGTCAGCTTTATGCTGCCCCCACTCTAAACGGCATTCTAGATACTCTATCTGTTATTCTTTCCTATTCCGTTAGACTTGGATATCTTGAAGTCAACCCGTGCAGATCTTTGCCTATCGTGAAAGATAAACGGAACCTGAAAGATCAGAGTCTGTTATTCTGGGAGCAGGAAACCTTTACTTATTTTATATCCTGCGTAGACGACCCGTATTGGCGTGATGTCTTTATGTTTATGTATGGCACTGGTGTCCGTAAATCTGAAATGTTTGCCCTCCAATGGTCGGATGTTGATCTAGGCAGAGGCCGGGTGCATATTTCAAAAACGCTAACGATAAAAACGGAATCGGCTCCGTGGGAGATTACTCCACCTAAATCTAAAAACTCAAACAGATATATTGATCTACAGGATACCCTTCTAGATTGTCTAAGGCGTCGCTATAGCGAGCAACAAAAGAAGGACGGGTTCTCGTCCTCCTGGTTTGTATTTGGCCATATAAAGCCACTTCTGGCGCCCAGACTGGCTGTTGCTTTGAAGAGATATATCCAGGTTGCTGGTGTTCCACCTATCTCTCCTCACGGCTTTAGGCACTCCCATGCGACTCTGCTGATTCGTGCCGGTGTAGATGATCAGCTGATTGCAGAAAGGTTAGGGCACTCTGTTAGTGAATTAAGAAAAACTTACGCCCATATATACTCTGAATCTAGGCGTGAAATGCTTGATAAACTGAACAAAATTTTATAAAAAATACATCAAAAATACATCACGAAGTAGCTAGGTGCTTTATATATAGGCATTTTAGCTACTTTTTCTCTATGTTAAACATAGAGATGTTTTTTACATTTGTACTCGACCGAAAATCGAAAATCGGTCGATGAAAACGATTTTTTTAAGCTTTTGTCGTATTTTCGTTTTGAATATTCTTAATAATATCCGTTAAATCCGCTTCATTGATAGCACCATCATAGAAATCATTCAACGTTTCAATCAGACCCTTATCATCTGGTAAAACCGTTTCAAACACTTCTTTCATGTGTGCAGCCTCCTGACTTGAACCTGCATACTTAACAGTCGCATGAATCATAGATGTATAGATAACATTCACCAACATTAAGTGATACTTATTGTTGTAGCCATCATTACGATTATCAATGATTGTATTGGCACTGATTAGAGCTGCACCTTGATACTTGGCTAAAGTAGGAAACTCTAAATAAAGTCCCTTTACCGTCTTATATGTCATTAGTTTCAGTACATATACACACGCAAATTGTTCTAAATCACCTAACATACGTAAATGATCGTCACTGTCTAGAACCTTTTTAAAATTGATATCTAATAATCTTGCTAAAACATCACTCACACATTCAAGATTGGTCTTACAAACCACTTCCTGACGACCATCTAAATCCGTTGTGATTATGAATAAATCGCCTTCGCGATCATAAAATATATTATCTGGATGTCTTAAATTCACCATGTGATCACCTTTTAACGAATAAAATTCGTACCCTTTCTAATTTCCTTTTCAGGCAAACCATACGCTTCTTTACCTAAGGCAATACTTTTCATCAAGAACGTCATATTACGAGCTAAAGCACGCATTGTTTGTTTACCCTCTTCATCCTGATTGGCTTCTTGCGCAGTATTTCCATGAATTGAATTCCAATATTGACTCGAAACAACAGGCATACCACTGATTGTAAAATACTTATTTAATTCATCAAAAGTAGCACTCGCTCCGCCACGACGACAAGAAACAACACTAGCCCCCACCTTCATTGTCTTATCAAAACGCGAAATATAGAACAAACGATCTAATACTGCAATCAATGTTGCATTCGCGCTGGCATAATATACAGGACTTGAAACGACCAATCCATCCGCTTCTTCAAATTTAGGTAACAATTCATTGACAATATCATCATATACACACTTGCCAAGTTTCGTACAAGCACCACAAGCTAAGCAACCACGAACAGCTAAGTTTCCAACTTGTATAATTTCGGTTTCAACCCCATTTTCTTTAAATACAACTTCCATTTCACGCAAAGCCAAATCATTCACTCCACTCGCATGTGGACTACCATTCAACATTAAGACTTTCATATTTTTCCTCCGAAAAAACCTATCTCTATTTTATCATTTGCGTCAACATGATAAAATGATATTTATGAAACGAATAGTAACTGGAATATTAGCGCATGTCGATGCAGGTAAAACTACTTGTATCGAAAGTATGCTTTATACATCAAAAACAATCCGAAAATTAGGACGTGTCGACCATCAAGATGCCTATTTGGATTATGATAATCAAGAAAGAGAAAGAGGCATTACCATTTATTCAAAAGAAGCTAACTTTCATTGGAAAGATAGTGAAATCTATTTGATTGACACACCCGGCCACGTCGATTTTTCAAGTGAAATGGAAAGAAGTCTTCAAGTATTAGATTTAGCCATTCTTTTAATCAACGGACAAGACGGTATTCAATCTCACACTTCTACCATTTGGAAATGCTTAAAACACTATAAGATTCCTACGCTGATCTTTATTAATAAAATGGATATTAGCTATAAGACACAAGAAGAGCTTATGAATGATCTTAAAGTGCATTTTTCATCCAACTGTATCAATTTTAAATCAAAAGATGCTGAAGATGAACTGTCCATGTTGAATGAAGATATCATGAATCACTATCTAGAAACCGAAGAAATCGATTCATCACTTCTTCAACAAGCCATTTTTAAAAGAGAATGCTTCCCCGTATTCTTTGGTTCTGCCTTAAAAATCCAAGGCATCGAAGATTTAATGGATGCGATCATCGATTTATCTTTTATCCAAGATTACCCTGAAGATTTTGGTGCTCGTGTATACAAGATTTCAAATGATGACCAAGGCAATCGTTTAACCCACGTAAAGATTACGGGTGGTGTTTTAAATGCCAAAGATAAAGTTGGTACAGATGAAAAGGTAGATCAAATTCGTTTGTATAACGGAAAACAATTTGAAATGGTACAAACCGCTTATCCAGGAATGATTTGTGCACTAAAAGGATTGAACAAGTATGAAGTAGGTCAAGGGCTAGGCTTTGAATCTGACACGACAAAACCACTCTTAAATGCCTATATGAATTACCAACTCCTACTTCCCGAAGGTGTAGATGCACTCACTATGATGCGCTACTGCAGTGTACTTGCTCAAGAAGATCCGCAGCTACAAATTGAATATGATGAGCAGACGAAACAAATTTTCTTAAGGCTAATGGGATCAATTCAAATGGAAATTCTTCAAAAAGAAATTGAGAAAAGATCTAAAGTTAACGTTGGTTTTACAACGGGTAAAGTTTTATTTAAAGAAACCATTCAAAATAGTGTGATTGGTGTAGGGCACTTTGAACCTTTAAGACACTATGCCGAAGTACACTTAAAACTTGAACCATTACCTAGAGGTAAAGGACTTGTGTTTGAATCAAACTGTTCCAATGACGATTTAGCTTTAAACTGGCAAAATCTGATTTTAACGCATTTAAAAGAGAAACAACACAAAGGCGTATTAACTGGATCGCCAATTACCGACATAAAAATCACTTTAGTGGCCGGTAAAGCCCATTTAAAACATACAGAAGGTGGGGATTTTCGGCAAGCAACCTATCGTGCTATAAGACAAGGTTTAAAAGAAGCAGAATCTGTATTATTAGAACCTTATTATAGTTTTGAATTAGTCGTTGAAAATCAATATGTTTCAAAAGCCTTGTTTGATTTAGAAAACAGGCATTGCTCATTTAAAATTGAAGAAGACATGAACAATCTTGTTCACATAAAAGGAACGGGACCCGTTCGTGAGTTGATGGACTATCAAAAAGATGTCATCGCATACACAAAAGGAAAAGGCCAATTTATTTGTGAATTAGAAGACTATCATGAGTGTTTTAATCAAGAAAAGATCATTGAAGAAACAAATTATGATAGTGAAGCCGATTTAAACAATCCAACCGGATCTGTATTCTGCGAACATGGAGCAGGTTATTTTGTGCCTTGGGATGAAGTCAAGCACATCCAAATTAAAGAAGCCAACACAACTTCCTATGCTTCTTATGTAAAACATACTGTTCGTGAAGAAGAATTAAAGAAAGTATTTAATTCACTTGGTGGAAACAACAAGAAAGCTGAAAAGCCAATCAAGAAAAAAGCGAAGGTTGATATGAATTTAAATCAGATTCATGTCGAAGATAAAAAGCCAGAATGTTTAATGATTGACGGTTACAATATGATTTATGACTGGCAAGATTTAAAAGATATTGCCAAAGTAAACATTGAATCTGCTCGTGATGAATTGATCAATCGAATCTCGAATTATCAAGGATATAAGCGGATCAAAGTCATCTTAGTATTTGATGGATATCGCGTTAAAAACAATACAGGTTCACATTTTAATCAAGGAAATCTAGACATTATTTATACTAGATACAATCAAACAGCAGACAGCTATATTGAAAAGGCTGTACACGACTTAAAAAAGAAATATGAATTATCAGTTGCGACAAGTGATGGCTTGATTCAAAATGCGATTTTGGCCAATGGCGCAAAAAGAATTTCAGCTCGTGAACTTGAGATCGCCGTAAAAAACGTAAACAAACGAGCTCTTTCATACCTAAGGAAATAGTTTATGATATAATTAAGTGGCGAAAAAGATGGAGGAATTTAATTATGACAAGAAAGATTGCCATTATTGGAGCCGGTCCTGCTGGCTATACATTAGCTCAAGAATTAGTTAAAACAGAAAATGAATACCAGATTGATATTTTTGATAAGGAAGCTGAAATTGGTGGAGCCATTTATACAGGTATTCCTGAATATCGTATGCCCAAAACATTCTTAGAAAAAGCCTATAACGGATTGATTGAAGCCGGTGTTAAATTCCATTTTAATACTTTTGTGGATCAAACTATGTTTAAGGAATTACAAACAAACTATGATTATGTAGTTGTAGCAATTGGTGCCCAAATTGAAAATACTTTTGGTTTTGAAACAGGTAATGGCGTCGTTGCCGGCTTAACATTACTTTACGATTTAAATATCAATCACAAACAAGAAGACTTCAAAAAATATAAAAAGGCCATTGTTTGGGGTGGTGGAAATGTTGCGATGGATTGCGCAAGATCATTAGTTCGTATCATTGATGATGTCACAATCGTATATCGTAGAT
>OHGZ01000162.1_pt1 | contig 62342 bp, 54 predicted proteins | sample 1567851 | NCBI WGS metagenome assembly OHGZ01 (sample SAMEA3879563, study PRJEB24766) | human gut metagenome | biome: human-associated habitat; feature: feces | place: USA | collected 1985/1987 | reverse complement strand
GCAATGGGCATAATCTTTAGTTCCTCTGCAGTGCCAAAGCTGTTAAAAATCTAACAGTCCTGGGCGGAAATAAAAGCACCATGCGCGCCGCGCGTTTAATGGGCGGGCCTTAACCCCCGCCGCAGACCGTACCGCCTGCCTGGTGCCGCAAGTGAACTCCGGCTCCTATTTCAGGGGTCCGCTTAGCTCACACTTATAGTTTTACACTTTTGTTAAGCTTTTGTCAATGGCTTATCTGTTAAAAATCCGACAAAAGTTTCTGGACTGTTTCAGTGGAATGTACAAAATCCACCCGATTTGCACGTTTTGGGGGCAAAAAATGAACTTTATTGGTTGACAAGCGTCAATATAATGTTAAAATAATATCAATGGTTGTGGTGCTGTGCCGCCATTCTTCCGGCGGGGCTCCCCCGCTGCGGGCAGCGCGCCACGCCACCGGGCGGCTGATTTTCAGGCATCCGCACTGTGCGTACCACCAGAGCAGCGTACCGCCCCATAAACATTATATAAATAGGTAAGCAAATCCGCAAAGATTGCATAAGCAGTTTTTGCGGAATGAACAAAGGAGCTGTTTGTAGAAATGGATTTTAACACTGTTTATGCACAGAAACTGACAACGGCCGACCGCGTTGCCGCTTTGGTCAAGGATGACGATTGGGTCGATTACGGCTGGGCCATCGGCACCCCTGTCAGCTTTGACGCTGCTTTGGCCAAGCGCCTGCCGGAGCTGCACGGGATTAAATTCCGCGGCGGCATCCTGTGTCATGTGCCGGAAATCTTCAAGATTGAAAATCAGGCAGAGCACTTCTGCTGGAACAGCTGGCATATGGGCGGCATTGAGCGCAAGGCCGTTGCCGCCGGTTACGCTTACTATTCTCCCCTGCGCTACTCCGAGCTGCCGCGCTACTACCGCGAGCTTGACTGCCCGGATGACGTTGCCATGTTCCAGGTTGCTCCGATGGATGCGCACGGCTACTTTAACTTCGGTCCGAGTGCCTCACATCTGGGTGCAATGTGCGAGCGCGCAAAGCACATCATCGTAGAAGTCAATGAAAATATGCCACGCTGCCTCGGCGGTACCGAGTGTGGCATCCACATTTCCGATGTCACCTACATCGTGGAAGGCTCCAACCCGCCAATCGGTGAACTGGGTGCAGGCGGTCCTGCTACAGATGTGGATAAGGCTGTCGCAAAGCTGATCGTCGATGAGATTCCGAACGGTGCCTGCTTACAGCTCGGTATCGGCGGCATGCCAAACGCTGTCGGTTCCCTGATTGCAGAGTCCGACTTGAAGGATCTCGGCGTTCACACTGAGATGTACGTGGATGCATTTGTCGATATTGCAAAGGCAGGTAAGATCAACGGTTCCAAAAAGAATATCGACCGTTACCGCCAGACCTACGCTTTCGGCGCCGGCACCAAGAAAATGTACGATTATCTGGACGACAACCCGGAACTGATGAGCGCTCCGGTCGACTACACGAACGACATCCGCTCGATCTCCGCACTGGATAACTTTATTTCCATCAACAATGCCGTGGATATCGACCTGTTTGGTCAGGTGAATGCCGAAAGCGCCGGTGTGAAGCACATTTCCGGCGCAGGCGGTCAGCTGGACTTCGTGCTGGGCGCATACCTTTCCAAGGGTGGCAAGAGCTTTATCTGCCTGTCCTCCACCTTCTTTAATAAAAAGACCGGCCAGCTGGAAAGCCGCATCCGTCCCACGCTGGAGAATGGCAGCATCGTTACCGACACCCGCGCCAACGTGCACTATCTGTGCACCGAGTATGGCTGCGTGAACCTGAAGGGCTTGACCTCTTGGGAAAAGGCCGAGGCTCTAATCAGTGTGGCACACCCGGACTTCCGTGAGGAGCTGATCCGCGAGGCTGAAAAGCTGCACATCTGGCGCAGAAGCAACAAAATTTAATAAACGCTGTGGGTATTCCCGCTGCCCGCAGCAGGAATGGAGTTTGTCATGATGGACAAAAAGCCGCACATCAAACCGTATCTCTATGGGATGCTCGCAGGGTTTGGTGCCATTGCACTGAGCATCATCTTCTTTTTCCTTATTTACCGCTTTGACGGCTTCGGCTCGGCCATCTCTACCCTGACCGGCATCCTGATGCCCTTTATCTACGGTGCCGTCATTGCCTATCTGCTCAAGCCGGTGTGCAATAGCATCGAAAACTTTTTGCACCGCTTCATCCCGGAAAAGATGAACGGTCTGATCAACGCGCTGTCCGTGGCGCTTACCATCCTGTTCGGGCTTTTGCTGGTGTATGCACTGGTCATGATGATCGTGCCGCAGCTCATTACCAGCGTAACTACCCTGTACTACACCGCGCAGGCCAACATTACAAAGTTCATGAACTGGGCAAACCATCTGGAGTTTATTGAAAAGAACGAACAGATCACGGAACTGCTTAATTCGGCTTACGCTGCCCTGAATACCAATCTGGACACATGGAACACATGGCTCAAGAACACCCTGCTGCCCTCCATGCAGAACATTGTAAGCGGCGCAGCCATTGGTGTGCTGAACGTGGTGACGGTGGCCAAGAACCTGATCATCGGCATCATCGTGGCGGTGTATATGCTGGCCAGCCGCAAGCGGTTCGTGCAGCAGGGCAAGCTGGTGCTGCACAGCATCGTCCGTCCCCGCTGGGCACAGCTGATCACTGAGGAAGTGAAGTACGCCGACCGGATGTTCGGCGGCTTTATCAACGGCAAGATCATGGACTCTGCCATCATCGGCGTGCTGTGCTATATCGGCTGCCTGATCTTCAAGTTCCCCAGTGCGCTGCTGGTGTCGGTGATCATCGGTGTGACCAACGTGATCCCCTTCTTCGGTCCCTTCATCGGTGCCATTCCCGCCACCCTGCTCATTCTCATCCAGAACCCCATCAAGGCGCTGTGGTTCGTGCTGTTCGTACTGGTTTTGCAGCAGCTGGACGGCAACATCATCGGACCCAAGATTCTTGGCAACACCACCGGCCTTTCCAGCTTCTGGGTACTGTTCGCCATCCTGCTGTTTGGCGGCCTGTGGGGCTTTGTGGGCATGATCGTTGGCGTGCCGCTGTTCGCCGTTATCTACGACGTCATCAAAAAGCTGGTCATTCACGGCTTGCAGCGCCATCAGGAGCTGACCCTGCTGAACAGTTATCACGACCAGTTCGGCGACCCCGCAGACGATGCAGCCGCACAGCCTGCTGCACCGCAATCTGCTGAAAACCAGTAAACCTTCCCTGCCCCGCATCAGAGCACTTCCGATGCGGGGCATTTTTAACGTATTATAGGTCAAATTTGACGAGGTGATTTACATGAAAAAGAGCACGTCAAGGATTATCGGTTTGCTAATGTTGATTATAGCTGTTATATTTATAATGTTTGCATTGAACCATCCAGAAATGAGTTTTCCTTGGAACAATACCATTACTTGGTTACTGTATGGTTTATATTTCCTTGTAACAGTCGTGCTGCTTATTGCGCCTAAGATGAAGAAGTAAAAAATTCCAGTTTACACAGCAAAACCCCCGCCTTATGTTCCAGGCAGGAACACAGGGCGGGGGTCGTTTATTGTTTTGATTCAGATTTCAGCTCAGTCCAGCGGCTGAGAGGGCTTCCAGTCCTTATAGTTTTCGTACCGGCTCTCGCGGACCTTGTGGTGGGACCACACTTCGTCAGCGGTGGGCTGCCAGTTGGCGGCGTAGCTCTTGCACTTCTCACACAGGTGCTCGACGCTTTCCGGGGACTGCAGGTCGGTGTTGTGGGCACCGGTCTCGTGCACCATCTTTTCCAGCAGCTCCGGATTTTCCAGCATCGGGCAGGGACGCAGATGGTTCTTGTTGAAGGGCTGGCCGTTGTGGTAAGCCATGAACAGCGGGCTGTGCAGAATTTCCAGAATAGACTGGTCGTGGATATTGGCGTTGGAGTAGTGGATGAACACGCAGGGCTCGGCGTCACCGGCAGAGTTGATATGGAAGTAGTTGCGGCCACCGGCGATGCAGCCGCCCACGAACTCGCCATCGTTCTGGAAGTCCATGGGGTAGAACGGGATATCGCACGCAGAAGAGCGCAGATAGCGGATACGGTCGATCATATACTTGCGCTGTTCCGGGGTGGGCATCAGCTCCGGGGCGGCCTCGTTGCCCACGGGCATATAGTGGAAGTAGAAGCCGAAGTGTGCCCCCTTCTCGCACAGGAGCCGCATGAACGCATCGTTGGTGACGGCCTCGATGTTCTGGCGGGTGTAGCAGATGGAGGTGCCGAAGAGGATGCCGTACTTCTTGAGCAGATCCATGGCGTGCATCACAGCGGCATAGTGGCCTTCGCCGCGGCGGGCATCGTTGGTCTCCGGGGTACCCTCGATGGACAGCATAAAGGCGATATTGCCCAGACGCTGCACTTCTTCACAGAAGGGCTCGTCGATGAGGGTGGAGTTGGTGTAGATGGCAAACTGCACATCGTTGTGCTTTTCTGCCAGCTTGAGCACGTCCTTCTTGCGCACCAGCGGCTCGCCGCCGGTCAGCATATACAGGTACACGCCCAGCTCCTTGCCCTGCGTGACGATCTTGTCCATATCCTCAAAGCTGAGGTTGTTCTTGTTGCCGTACTCGCCTGCCCAGCAGCCCACGCAGTGCATATTGCAGGCAGAGGTGGGGTCGAACAAAATCAGCCAAGGGATGTTGCACTGGTATTTGACGCGGTTCTCACGGATCATCTTAGTGCCGCGGAAGAAGGCTTCGTAGCCCAGATTCAGCGCAGTGGTGCGCGCCACGTGGGGGTCGGTCTGATCCAGCACGCAGTTGATGAGTTTCGTCCACTTGCTGTCGGGGTCGGTCAGCACCTTTTTGGCGTTCTCGTAGGTCTCGTCGCTGAAGCCGCTGCCGTAGAACTGCTTTGCAGCATCTACCAGCTGGCACATTGTTTTTTCACGGTCTTGCTCGGCGCGGGAAAGCGCCACGTCCACTATTTTACCAAGCGCAGCACGCTGCATCTTGTGAGTCAGATTATCAAGAGATGTATTCATAACTTTTTCCTCCCGAAATGATTCCTTTGGAAATCCTTATTTTGCTTGACCACATCCTACCACTTTGCGCGTTTTTGTGCCATAAACAGAAAATACGCCGTGATGGAAAACCCATCACGGCGTATCCTTTGATAAAATTTTATTGAAGCCGCACAGCCACAAAGCACATCATTCCTCTATTTTCAAGCTGCCGCTGCTCAGGCGGCACAGCGCCCGGCGGAAATCCCCGTGGATCATGGTGCTCACGCGCTCCACCATCTTCTTGGGGTCGCCTTTCATATCCCGGCGGGTCCATTCCAGCGTCATACCCACCAGTGCATACTTGTAAAAATCGACAACAAACTGCTTATCTGCGTCCTGCACGGTGATATCGTGGCATTCACGGTCCGCAAAATCCTTCAGGATGGGGTCCAGCAATCTATAAAGGTACTGTTCCACCTGTTCCCTACCCACCGAGCGGTAAACGTTGAGCACAAGGGTCTTGTTATCCTGCAGTTGGCGCAGAACGTCCAGATAGGCTTCGCTCCATGTACCAAAACCCCGGCGGCCTTCCATTGCCTTGGCGGCATCCTCTGCCAAGATCCAGTCCACCAGATCGTAAATATCCTTGAAATGGTAATAAAAGGTCATGCGGTTGACCCCGCAGTCCTCGGTGATATCGTTGATCGTAATCTTGTTCAGGGGCTTTTCCAGCAGCAGCTTCTTGAAAGATGCCTCCAGTGCCCGTTTTGTCGTTTGTGACACAAAAACCCATCCTTTCCCGGCAGACTCCTCTGCCGTTTCCGTGAATGATACCCCATAATTTATTTTACCGCAAAATACGACCTTATTTCAAGTAGAGATTCTTACCTTTTTATGAAGTTTGTGTGTGCGCTGCCCGCCCCGAAGGTGCTGTTTTTACAATATAACCGCCAAAAATAAGACAAAAGTCTTGATTTTCTCCCAGCGGTTGCTTAGAATGAATAAGAAGCAGAATTTAATGCAGTGCATACCTGCCGAGGGAGGGTTATTATTATGATGAAAACCATTGGGTTTTTAGGCTGTGGAAACATGGGCGGCGCTATTGCACGCGCCGTATGCAAGGCTACCGAGCCTGAGAATGTATTTCTGGCCAACCGCACGGCGGCCAAGGCGGAAGCGCTGGCTGCAGAGCTGAGCTGTCAGACCGCCACCAACGCCGAGGTGGCCGGGAACTGCGACCTGATCTTTCTGGCGGTAAAGCCCCAGATGATGGAAGCCATGCTGGAGCCCCTGCGGTTCATCCTTGCCGAGCGCACCAAGCGGTTCGTGCTGTGCACCATGGCCGCCGGCCTGCCGGTGGCACGCATTCAAGAGATGGCGGGCGGCGACTACCCTGTCATCCGCATCATGCCCAACACCCCGGCGTCGGTAGGCGAAGGCATGATCCAGTATTGCTCTGCCAACGTAACCGCCGAGGAAGAGGCTGCATTCTGCCAGCTGATGGCTCCCGCCGGGCGGCTGGACGCCGTAGCCGAGGGCATGATTGATGCCGCAAGCTGCGTCTCCGGCTGCGGCCCGGCATGGGTGTACCAGTTTATTGAAGCGCTGGCCGATGGCGGCGTGGCCTGCGGTCTGCCCCGGGCAAAGGCACAGGAATACGCCGCACAGATGGTACTGGGCAGCGCAAAGCTGGTGCTGGAAAGCGGCAAGCACCCCGGTGCGCTGAAGGATGCTGTGTGCAGCCCCGGCGGCAGCACCATTCAGGGCGTGCGGGTACTGGAAGAACACGGGCTGCGCGGTGCGGTGATGGATGCCGTGCTGGCTGCTTACGACAAAACAAAGGAAATGGGAAAGGGTTAATGGAATCATGCGCATCGTTGTGAAAGTAGGCACCTCCACATTGGCATACCCCACCGGGCGGCTGAACATCCGCCATGCAGAGGAACTGGTCAAGGTATTGAGCGATTTAAAGAACGAGGGACACGAGGTCATTCTGGTGTCCTCCGGCGCTATCGGCATGGGCGTGGGCAAGCTTTCGCTGCCTGCACGCCCAAAGGATACCACTACCAAGCAGGCCTGCGCTGCCGTGGGACAGTGCGAGCTGATGTACACCTACGACCGGCTGTTCAGTGCCTACGATCACACGGTAGCGCAAATTCTGCTTACCGGCGTGGACGTGGAGCACACCGAGCGCCGGGTGAACATCCAGAATACCCTGACCCGTCTGCTGGAACTGGGTGCACTGCCCATCATCAATGAAAACGACAGTGTTGCCACCGATGAGATCACTTCCATTGGCGACAATGACACGCTGGCTGCTATTGTGGCCTGCTGCTGCAAGGCCGACTTGCTGGTGCTGCTGAGCGACATCGACGGCCTGTACACTGCCAACCCCCACACCCACCCGGATGCGGCGCTCATCCCACTGGTGGAGGAGATCACCCCGGAGGTGATGGCGCTGGCAGACGGTGCAGGCTCCGCACTGGGCACCGGCGGCATGGCCACTAAGCTGCGGGCTGCCCGCATGGTGACCGGCAGCGGCGCAGATATGGTCATTGCCAACGGCGCACACCCGGAACTGCTGTATGATATCGCTGCGGGCAAGCCCATCGGCACCCGTTTTGCCGGGCACAAGCAGCCCGTGCTGTCCACACAGGAGGTTTGACCTATGACCACACAGGAAATTCTGGAAGCCGCCCGCGGGGCAAAGGCTGCGCTGGCACTGGCTGATGGCGCCAGCCGCGCACAGGCACTGCACAGTATGGCTGCGCAGCTGTGCAGCCCGGCAAACATGACGGCTATCCTTGCCGCCAACGCCGACGATATGGCCGCTGCAAAGGGACATATCAGCGAGGTGATGCTGGATCGTCTTGCCCTGACCGAAGAGCGCATCCGTGCCATGGCAAAGGGCATTGAAGAGGTCGCTGCCCTGCCCGACCCGGTGGGCCGGGTGCTGAAGCGGGTGGAGCGCCCCAACGGGCTGGTGATTGAAAAGACCGCCGTGCCCATGGGTGTGATTGCTATCATCTACGAGAGCCGTCCCAACGTGACCAGCGATGCCGCCGCCCTTGCCATCAAGAGCGGCAACGCCTGCATCCTGCGCTGCGGCAAGGAGGCTTGGCGCAGCGCCAACGCCATTGTGCAGGCACTGCGGCAGGGACTGCGGGAGAACAGCCTGCCGGAAAACGCGGTCTGCCTGATCGAGGACACCACCCACGCCTCTGCCAACGCCCTGATGACCGCCGTGGGCTATGTGGATCTGCTGATCCCCCGGGGCGGCGCAGGGCTGATCCGCGCCTGCGTGGAGAACGCCAAGGTACCCTGCATCCAAACCGGTACCGGCATCTGCCACATTTTTGTGGACAACACCGCCGATCAGGCCAAGGCGCTGGATATTATTGAAAACGCCAAGGCCAGCCGCCCCAGCGTGTGCAACGCCGAGGAGGTGTGTCTAGTGCACTCTGCCATTGCGCAGGAGTTTCTGCCCAAGCTTGCACAGCGTCTTGGCCCCGACCGCGTGGCTGCGGGCAAGCTGCCGGTAGAACTGCGGCTGGACGCACGCGCCGCCGCCATCATTCCCGGCATGCCTGCCGGCCCTGCGGACTTTGACACCGAGTTTTTGGACTACATCCTTGCCGTCAAGGTGGTGGACAGTGTAGATGAGGCCATTGCCCACATTGCGCAGCACTCCACCGGCCATAGCGAGGCCATCCTGACCCAGACGCAGGCAGACGCCGACCGGTTCACCGCTGCGGTAGACAGCGCCGCTGTGTATGTGAACTGCTCCACCCGCTTTACCGACGGCGGCGAGTTTGGTCTGGGCTGTGAGATGGGCATCTCTACCCAGAAGCTGCACGCCCGGGGACCCATGGGGCTGGAGGAGCTTTGCAGCTACAAGTACGTTATCCACGGTGACGGGCAGATTCGCTGATCTCCCCTGCCCCAGCTTCTTCATAATTTTTTTACAATTCTGTCCGGCCTGCGGGCGCGGCAGAGCAAGTTTTTCACAGTTGAAAAAAATTTCCTGTACAGGCCGATGCAAGCTGCTTCGGCCTGTATTTTTGTTTTACCGGGATGGACTGTATTTTAAAATGAATATGAAAACTGAAAAATTTTTCACCTTTCCCATAAAACGAGCGTTCTTGGATAGCGGTATGTATCCAAGAATTCGCCGTTTCTCACAATGTAAAAGTAGTACTTTTATGTTTTTATAGGTTAAAAAAGCAAAATTTTCTCTTGACAGAGCTTTTTTTGTGCGGTAAAACTATAGTGTAAGATTTGATATCGATTTCACTCCCGTTTCACAGGATTTCAAAATTCGTACATCATAACTGGTGCATTGTAAAAATAAGTAAAGGAGAGAGCATCCTATGACGATCGCAATTCTTGCCCACGATTCCCGCAAAGAACTGGCTCTGCAGTTCTGTACCGCTTACAGTGCCATCCTTTCCCGCAATAATGTTATCGCCACCGGTACCACCGGCCGGATGCTTGCGCAGACCACTGGTCTGCCGGTGCATTGCTACCTCTCCGGCAAGCTGGGCGGTGTACAGCAGATCACCTCCCGCGTTGCCTGTGATGAAGTGGATTTGGTGCTGTTCTTCCGCGACCCGCTGAAGGCCGATGCCGCCAGCCTGACCGAACAGAATCTGCTGCGCCTGTGCGATATGCACAGCGTACCCATTGCCACCAACATTGCTACTGCAGAGGTGCTGCTGCGTGGTCTGGATCAGGGAGATCTGGACTACCGTGAAGGGATGCACCCGGCCATGATCGAGCCGATCCCCGCCATGCAGGCCCGTGCCGTGTAAGCCTTTATTTGTGTGTTACTTTGTGTATAGAGGGAAAAAAGGAGCTATCGCAGCGTGTTGTGCGATAGCTCCTTTTTGTTATACGGATATCCTGCCCGCAGGGCAAACATTACTCCTTAAAATAAGCTTTCTGGACAGCCAGCAGCACACCGGCGCGGCTGGCGGCAAAGTTCAAGCCGCCCTGCAAATAACAGGTATAAGGGGCGCGCAGAGGGCCGTCGCAGGAAAGTTCGATGGTGCTGCCCTGCGTAAAGCTGCCGCTGGCCATGACTACCTCGTCGGTGTAGCCCGGCTCCGGGCTGGGTTCCGGGGCGGCGTAGCTGTCCACGGGGCTAGCAGCCTGAATACCCTGACAGAAGCCGATGAGCGCCTCTGCCGTACCGGCATCAAAGCAGGTGACGATATCGTTGTGATTCTCGCAGTAGCGTGGGATGGGCTTTTTGCCCAGCAGTTCCAGCATACACTGGGCGTAGATGGCGGTCTTGATGGCCTCGCACACCACGCCGGGGGCGTAGTAGAAGCCCAGATACATATCCCGGGGGGTCTCCAATGTGCAGCCTAGCTCCTTACCAAGGCCGGGGGCGTTCAGGCGGTAAGCGCACAGTTCCACCAGATCCTTGCGGCCCACGATGTAGCCGCCGGTGGGTGCAATGCCGCCGCCGGGGTTCTTGATCAGGCTGCCCACTGCGATATCCGCGCCCACCTGACAGGGCTCCTGCGTCTGGGTGAACTCGCCGTAGCAGTTGTCCACAAAAATAATAATCTCCGGGTTTGCGGCGCGGGCGGTATCGGCGATTTTGCGGATGGTAGCCAGATCAAAGGCGTTGCGCTGTAAATAGCCGCGGCTGCGCTGGATGTGGCATACCTTTGCACCAGGGGCTTTTTGGGCGATCAGGTTGTAGTCCGGGGTGAAGTCGGCCTTGAGGGGGGCTTCGTCATAGTTTACGCCGTAGTCCATCAGGGTACCGGTGCCCTTGCCCTTGCCGTCCAGACCGATGACGCCCTCCAGCGTATCGTAGGGGCGGCCGGTGGCGGCCAGCAGGGTGTCCCCTGTCCGTAGCAGACCGAACAGCGCCACCGCCAGCGTGTGGGTGCCGCTCTGGAACTGGCTGCGCACCAGTGCATCCTCTGCGCCCATGACCTGCGCAAAGATCTGCTCCAGCTTGGCACGGCCGGTATCCCACAGGCCGTAGCCGGTGGTGCCCAGCATATCGGTGGAGGACATCTGGGTATCGGCAAAGGCCTTGAGCATTTTCAGCTGGTTGAAATCCCGGATCTCCTCCATCTGGCGGAAGTAGGGCTGGCACAGCTTCATGGCCTTTTCGTCCAGCGCCAGCACCTCGGGCTTATAATCAAAAAAGTGGTTCAGAATCGACATTATAACGTGATAGTTCCTTCCTGTTATTATTGGGTTCTTTGTGCAAGAAGCTTTAGCATTTCTCGGGCACATAGCGGGCGTACTCTGCCTGTTTTGCAAAGCCAAGGCGGGTATAAAACCGCACCCGTTCCGGTGCGCAGAGGAATACCGGACGCAGCCCCTCAGCAGCAAGACTGTTTGCCATTTCCACAATGAGCCGCCCGCCGATGCCCTTGCCCCGCAGCGGCTCTGCGGTCTGCCCGCAGGCCATGTAGGCTTGCCCATTGCACAGGGCATAAGCGCCCACGGTGCAAACGACTGTACTCCCCTGCTCCAGCGTCCATGCCACTGCCCTGCCCCGGCTGCGCTTTGTGCACAGTTCTGAGTAAAAATCTGCCTGCCGGGTGGGGTCTGCTGGGTAAAGCGCTGCTGCCACCCGGGCGGCGGGTGCTTCCCGGCAGAGGGACAGCTGTGCCCACAAAGCTTCGTCCACGGCAGGCAGGGGCAGCGGCCCAGCCTGCGGCAGACCGAACACGGTCAGTGCTTCCGCCTTGTGCCAGCCGTCCGGCGGCGGGCAGACAGTCCCGTCCAGAATGGCGCTCTCGCACCCGCAGAAGGACAAAAAGCCTGCCAGTTCTGCGGGGTTTGCGTGCCCGGCCAGCCATGCCGTGCTGCCGGAAAGTTCCAGCGCCAGCGTAGGGCCCGCGTAGAACCGCCACGGCTGACTTTTGCGAAAGAGCGTACAATCCAGCGGCAGCAGAGCGTCCAGCACCGGCAGACCCCGGCAGGCATTCGCGAACCGGGTACGGCGCTTTGCATCCTTTACCTGCGCAATCACTTGAGCGCGTTGACAATCTTTTTGAACTCGCGGCCGCGCACCTCAAAGTTGGGGTACAGGTCAAAAGAAGCACTTGCCGGGGACAGGATGATGATATCGCCGGGCTTTGCTGCGGCGCGCGCCAGTTCTACGGCGTGCTGCATATTGTCTGCATGCTGAATGGGCAGAGCGGCCTCGTCAAAGCCGGAGCACTCCCGTACAGCCTGCTCGATACGGGGGCCAGTAGCGCCCATCAGCACCAGATTTTTGACGTGGGCGATGATCTCCGGTGCCAGCGGCTCATAGGGGATGTGCTTATCGTAGCCGCCCGCGATGAGGATGACCTTCCGGTCAAAGCTGCGCAGACCGGCAATGGTGCGGGTGGGGCTGGTGCCGATGGAATCGTTATAGTACAGCACGCCGTCCAGAGTACGCACCGGCTCGATGCGGTGCTCCACGCCGGTAAAGGTGCTGCCCACCTGACGGATGGCTTCTACGGGCACCTCGCCCCACACGGCAGCGGCAGCAGCCAGCAGGTTTTCAATGTTGTGCAGACCGCGCAGCTTGACATCCTTCTGGGCAAGGAAGGGGGTCACGACACCATCCTCGGCCATGCAGAGCATGCCGTCCTCCTTGCGCAGGAAGGCACCGTTGTCGGTATCGTGCAGACGGGTGAACCACACCTGCTTGCCCTTGCAGTCTGCCTGCATGGAGCGGCTAATCTCGTTCTCATAGCCCAGCACGGCGCGGCAGGGCTGCTTCTGGTACAGCAGGATATTGCGCTTGGCATCGATGTATTCCTGCATATCCTTGTGGTGATCCAGATGGTTCGGGGTCACGTTGGTGACCACCGCAATGTTGGGGCTGGCGTGCATGCTGATCAGCTGGAAGCTGGACAGCTCTACCACAGCCACATCCTCCGGGGACACCTCCGGCAGCATGGGCAGCAGTGCTGCGCCGATATTGCCGCCCAAGTGCACCTTGCGGCCTGCGGCCTCGTAGAACTTGGAGATAAGGGTTGTGGTGGTGGTCTTGCCGTCCGAGCCAGTCACGGCCACGATCTCGCAGGGGCAGAAATCGAAAAACAGTTCCACCTCACTGGTGACCATGGTGCCGGCGGCCATGGCATCCTGCAGGGGCTTTTCAAAGTAACCCACAAAGCCCGGGGTGCGCATGATGATGTCCTGTCCCTTGAAGCCGTCCAGATAGTTTTCGCCAAGGCTCAGGTCGATGCCCAGCTCCCGGATGGTGGCGGCGTAATCGCCAAAGTCCTCCACGCTCTTTTTCTGGTCGCACAAAGTCACATGAGCGCCCAACTCCACAAACTCCTTGATGAGGGTCTTGTGGCTGACGCCTGCGCCGATAAAGGCGACCTTTTTGCCCTGAATAAGCTGGGCAAGCTTCTGCTGATCTTTCTGCATAAAAACAGTTCCTCCTCTAATAGGATCATGGTATAACACCGCGCCGCACGGGCAGCGCGGTGATCACTTCGCTGTACCATTATAGTCCATTTGCGCGCAATTGGCAACGGAAAACCGCACAGTCTGCTTCAAAAAGCCCGATAAATTCACAAAAAGGCAATTGTTTTTTCTGTTGCTTTCTGCTACACTTGTCGTTGCAGAGCGCTTTTTGCCGTTTCTGCGCGAAGATGAACGGAATGAGGTTATTCTTTTTGAAACGATGGTTGCGTTTTACCGCAGCGGTGCTGGCTGCTGCGTTTCTTTTTGCCCTGACCGGCTGCGGCAGCTCCACAAACTCTGCCAGCTTTACATGGTTCGTGGACAGCATCCCTGCAAATCTGGACCCGCAGGTGGCTTCCGGTGCGTCGGATGTCATCGCCTGCGAGAATCTGTACGGCACGCTGGTGCGCAAGGACCCGGACGGCGAACTTGTGCCGGAGCTCTGTGAGAAGTGGACGGTCTCCTCAGACGGGCTGACCTACACCTTTACCCTGAAGGACGGTCTGACCTACGCTGCCGCCAAGGGCGCCGTCACAGAGTACGACATTACCGCCGAGGATTTTGTATTTGCCTTCCGGCGCATTTTCCGCGCCGATACCGCCTCGCCCTATGCGGTGGAGTTCTCCGCCATTCAGAACAGCGCCGCCGTGCTAGCGGGACTTGCAGACGAAAGCAGTCTGGGCGTTTCGGCCAATGGGCCGCTGACGTTGGTGTTCCGGCTGAGCGAGCGGGACGATAACTTTTTAGCAAAGCTGGCCATGCCCGGTGCAGCCCCCTGTGACGAGGCCTTTTTTGAGAGCACCCGGGGCACCTACGGGCTGACCGCCAAGACTACGCTTGCCAGCGGCAGCTTTTACCTGTACAACTGGACGGCAAACGGCCTGTTTTTGCGCCGTACCGTGGAAAGCCCGCTGGTCGGCAGTCTGCGTCTGGTGCAGGACACCAGCGGCAGCGGCAAGAGCGCAGCCCAGCTCATTGCTGATGACAAATGCTCGGCAGCGCTGGACGAGAGTGGTGAAGCCACCAACTTACAGACGGTAAGCTATTCCGACACCACATGGGCGCTGCTGTTCAACGCGGCGGAGGGGTCGGTGTTCCAGAACCAGCAGCTGCGGCAGGCGCTGGCCGGTATTGCCCGGGAAAACGCCGATGTGCCCTCCAGCGGCCTGTACACCGCTGCAAAGGGGCTTGTGCCGGAGGGTCTGACCGTGGATGGGCTGGACTACCGCGAAACTGCCGGGGATCCCCTGCCTACCATCCCGGAGCCGAAAGCCCTGTATCTGGCTGCGCGGCAGGGCATGGCTACCTCGGATTTTTCCGGTGTGACCCTGCTGCTGCCCAAGAACGCCGGGCTGGGCGAACTGGCCGACCAGATCAACAGCGCATGGCAGAAGGAGTGTTCCCTGTTCTTCTCGGTGGAAGAGGTAGAGCAGGACGAGTTTGATGCCCGCATTGCCGCCGGGAAATACACCATTGCCCTTGCGCCCATCCGTGCCGAGGGCGGCAGCGTATATCAGATGCTGCCGCAGTTCACCACCGCAGGCGGCAGTCTGACCGGCTATGCCGATACCGTTTATGCCGACCGGCTGGCACTGAGCGCACAGCAGACCGGCAAGGACCGTTGCGCTCTGTTGGCGCAGTGCGAGCGGCAGCTGCTGGAAAGTTGCACCGTGGTGCCCCTGTTGGCGCAGCAGAAGCGTCTGCTGCTGGCAAACGGCGTGCGGGACTTGGTATTCGACCCATTCTTCCCGGTGCTGGACCTGACTTGGGCCAAAATGAGCTGACCGCAAATTTCGCGCGGAAAAGCCTTGACATTCCTGCCCTGCTTTGTTACAATAATGGAGCACTTGCAGGGTTAGCTCATCCGGTAGAGCGACTGCTTCCCAAGCAGTAGGCGGCGGGTTCGAGTCCCGTATCCTGCTCCAGAATATGGCGGTGAGGCGTTCAAAATTTGTTCGTTTCACCGCTTTTTTGTTTGTGTCCATTTCAAAAAATGACGTAAAATTTCGTGTTTTCCGCTCATAATCTAGCAGATAATGGAACAAAAAACACTCCCGGGCTTTTTATGGAAAGTTCGGGAGTGTTTGCGTTTACTTGATTTTATGCCGGGTTACTTCGCAACGAGCTCTGCGGCAAGGGCGTCCATCTGTGCCTCGGCAGCAGCGTTGGCGGCAGAGCGGATGGTGACCACATTCTCGCAGAGGGTGATATTTTTCATACTCTCCAGCTCGGCGCGCATAAGCTTTGCAGCCATGGGTGCCCAAGTGCCGTTTTCCATCAGGCCGACGGTGCGGTTCTGGAAGCTCTTGGTCTTGAGGTGGGTCAGCAGATTCTCCATCGGCGGGAAGAGGAAGCCGTCGTAGGTAGCGCAGGCCAGCACGATCTTACCGCAGCGGAAAGCTTCGGTAACGGCATAGGAAACATCCGTGCGGGTCAGGTCCATCTCCACCACTTTTGCGCCCTGTGCGCGCAGCTTTTCAGCCATGGTGTGGGCAGCGGCACGGGTGTGGCCGTGGATGGAGGCGCTGGCTACCAGAACCTTTTCCGGCTCCTCGGCCTTGTAGCTGGACCAGAGATCGTAGTAGTTCAGGTACTTGCCCAGATCGCCGATAAGCACCGGGCCGTGCAGCGGGCAGATCGTCTTGATATCCAGTGCAGCAGCTTTTTTGAGCAGCGCCTGCACCTGCGGGCCGTACTTGCCCACAATGTTCAGGTAGTAGCGGCGGGCTTCGCTGGCCCAGTCGGCGTTTTCGTCAAACTTTGCCACTGCACCAAAGCGGCCAAAGCCATCGGCAGAGAACAGTACCTTCTCGCTGCTCTCATAGCTGACCATGACCTCCGGCCAGTGCACCATGGGGGCAAACACAAAGGTGAGGGTGTGGGCACCAAGGCTCAGGCTCTCACCGTCCTTCACTACCACGCGGCGCTCCGGGGCAATGGCATCTGCGCCAAAGAACTGCTCCATATATTGGAAGGTCTTGGCGTTGCCTACCACCTGCATCTCCGGGTAGAGGGCTGCCAGCTTTGCCACGTTGGCACCGTGGTCCGGCTCCATGTGGGAGACCACCAGATAGGCGGGCTTGCGGCCGCCCAGTGCCTCGGCAAGGTTTTCCAGCCAAGGCTCGGTGGCGCGGGCGTCCACCGTGTCCAGAATGGTGGTCTTTTCGTCCAGAATAACATAGGAATTATAGCTGACCCCGGTGGGCACCGGATACTGGCTCTCGAACAGGTCGATGGTGGTATCGTCCACGCCCACACCAAGGATGGCTTCGCTGATTTTTTTCATGCTCATACCGTTCAGACTCCTTTTGGGTTTATCTCGTGCCGTAAATTGGCAAATATTTCTGAGAACAATTCCTATTGTAGCACATCGTCAGAAATTTCGCAAGGGATAATGCGGGGAGCTTCTGCGCATCAAAGCTCTTCCCCGCTCTCCGGCAGACGTGCCGTTACCGGTCTGCCCGGCTCGGTGTCCAGTTCCAGCAGGGTGGCAGCGGTGTTCTCGTCCAGCGTCTGCACCGCACGCAGCTTGCGGCTGATGGCGCGGCTGCGCACCCCGATGAGGTTATCCAGCTCTTCGTCCGTCTGGCGCAGGCGCTGCTGCATTTTGGAAAGTCCCTGCCCAAACTTATCGAACTCGGTCTTGACTGCACCCAGCAGCTGCCACACCTCGCCGGAGCGCTTCTGGATGGCAAGGGTCTTGAAGCCCATTTGCAGGCTGTTGAGCAGCGCCGCCATGGTGCTGGGGCCGGCCACGTTCACCTGATAATCCCGCTGCAAAACTTCCAGCAGCCCGGCGTTCACCACCTCGGCATACAGACCCTCAAAGGGCAGAAACAGGATGCCGAAAGCCGTGGTATAGGGCGGCTCCACATATTTTTCCCGGATATCCTTTGCCTCGCTGCGCAGCACCAGTTCCAGCGCGTGGCGGGCGTTTTCCACTGCCTGTGCATCGCCGGAGGCCTGCGCGTCCTGCAGGTGGGCATAGGTATCGCCGGGGAATTTGGAGTCGATGGGCAGCCAAACACTGTTGCCGTCCACACCGGGCATACGGATGGCGTACTCCACCCGCTGGGTGCTGCCGGGGATGGTGGCTACGTTGGTGTCGTACTGCTCCGGCGCAAGAATCTCTTCCAGAATCGCGCCCAGCTGGATCTCGCCCAGAATGCCGCGGGTCTTGACTCCGGAGAGCACCTGCTTCAGCCCGCCCACATCGGCGGCAAGGCTCTGCATCTCACCCAAGCCCTTGTACACCTGCTCCAGCTGGTCGTTGACCGCCTTAAAGCTTTCGGTCACCCGCTTTTGCAGTGCGTCCTGCAATTGCTCGTCCACAGTGTGGCGGATCTCGTCCAGCTTCTGGGCGTTCTGTGCCTGCATGGCGGCAAGGCCGTCTGCCAGCGCTTTGCGCATCTCTTCCAGCTTGCGGGCGTTGGAGGCTTCCAGCCCCTGCAAGCGCTGCTCCATGGTCTGCTGCTGGGTGTTCTGCCCTGCCGTCAGGGTGCTGCTCATGCCCTGCACTGCGGTTTGCAGGGTATCGCTGATGTGCGCCATCGCGGCCAGATTCTGCTGTGCCTGCTGCGCCTGCTTTTCTTCCAACACCCGCGCCTGTGCTTCCAGCTGCTGGCGCAGCCACTCCTTCAGGGCTTCGTCATCCTGCCGGGCGGCGGGCTTGCCGGTGCGGTGCAGCAAAAGCGCCTGCAGCAGGCAGATGGCCACCAGCAGAAGCGTGTACAGTCCTGCCAAAAATTCCATAGACATTCTCCTTTTAACTCAAAAATCCGGGTCTTGCGGTAATGGCAGACCCGGATGTGCTTATACTTCCTGATGCTTTACGATCTCCTGCGTGGTCTCCACCTGCTGGCCGTACAGACCCACGTCGTCTACCTCCATCTCGCCTACCTGATTATCACAGGGGTCGGCGCGGAAGGAGCACATAGGCGGGTCGAAAGGCGCGCAGATGTCGCTGTTGGCCACCATGCGGTCGGTGTCCAGATTGCCGAAGTAGTGCAGGCGCATCTTCTCGTTGCCCGCACGCGCCATGGAGGCACCGGCAGAGCAATCGGCGTACATCCAGCCCTTGGGGGCAATATAGAACATTGCCCAGTCGTGGCAGCCGGCTGTCTCCGGCCGTGCCACCATGCCGCTCTGCCACTTTGCCGGGATGCCTGCAATGCGGCAAAGGGTGATGAAGGTGGCGGCCATCACGCCGCAATCGCCCCGGCGGCTGCGGGCACAGTTATCGGTGATGTTCTCGTGTACAAAATACATAGGCTGGAAGTGGTAGTGCACATTTAGGGTGACAAAATCATAAATGCGCTTTGCCTTCTGCACCGGGTCGGTGATACCCTCGGTCAGCTGCGCAGCCAGTGCCTTCATATAGGGGGTAAAGGCGATGTGGGGCAGCTGCTCGGCGGTGTCAAAATCCGGCTGCACCGGGTCGGCCTGCATTTCCAGCGGGGCAGCGTAGTGCGCAGTGCTGCGGTAGCTGTACTGTGCCCCAAAGCGGCAGTTCTCGGCAAGGTCCGCCTCCCAGTACGCGGTGCGCTGGGGTGCGGTTTCCGGCGCAATATAAGTGGGCTGGGCGGTAAAGCTGTCCAGCGTGATATTGCTCTGTGCCGGGCAGGCAGCAGGCAGCGGCAGCCACACCTTGACGTGCACGGTGTTTCTGCCCTCAGCCTTTGCGGCGGCAAGGGCGCGGGCAAAGGTCTCGTCAGTCATGCCGATGCTGGTGCGCAGGGTGATGTCTGCGCTGGCTGCGCCGGTGCGCACCATCTGGTCGTGCTGGGGCTCAAAACGATCCCAGCTGCGCTCCGGGACGGGCGGGTCCAGCTGACGGGCGGCAAGGTCGGGATGGGTAGCCACCAGCGTTTCGGCGGCGCGGTAGATATAGCGCTTCTGCCCTTCCACAAAGCGCCAGTCCATCTGCCCGGCAGCGTCCAGTGCGGCGAACTCCTCTGCGGTAAAGTCCCGCAGGGTGGCCTGCAGCTTGTTCAGCAGCTGGTCGGCGGTGAGAGTGTAGTCCCGCGGCAGACGGCGCAAAATCTCCCGGTGCGCCAACAGACCCTGCCGCCACGCATCCACGCCGTGGGGGGTGGGGTTTACCGGCAGCGCACCCTGCGGGTGCAGGGGCTGGTTCTGGCTGGCAGTCCAGTCCTCGGCCAGACAGGCATCGATGCGCGCAATGGCGGCGTCGTAGTAACCGGCCTCTTTCAGGCGGCGGATATCATCCGGCAGCTCCATATTCAGGTATGCAAAACAAGTATTCTGATCCATCATGTTCTACTCCTTTTTTATTTATGGTCAGGCAGCGGTCTGCTGCTCCCAAAAAGCCACGGCATCTGTCAGCCAGCCCTCGGCGTCGGTGGTATAGCCCACCCCGATGCTATGCGGCGCAGACTCAAACACCTTCATAACATAAGGCACCTTGTGGGCTTCCAGCGCCGCTTGCAGCGCCGGGCCCTGCACCTGATTGATCATCCAAGGCAGCACCTTGTCGTCCTTTCCGTACCAGAAAAATACCGGCGGATAATCGTCCGTGACAAGATCTGCCACACTGGAGCAGTAATAGTGCCACCCATAGTTACCGGTATCCATAAACGCCTGATACGCGATCTTTACCTCTGAAAAGTTCACTACCGGATAAGCCAACAGCAGTGCACCGGGTTTTGCAGCACCGTAATGGCCGTAGCCGCGCTCCTTATTTGCGAACACGCCCACAAGCTGGCCGCCAGAGGAGTAGCCCACCAGTGCATAGCCCTGTGTATGGATGGAAAGCTCCTCGTCAAGGCTTGTCACCAGCTGCACTGCCCTTGCCAGATCCTCCAACGGGGCGTTATTGCCCAGATTCAAAAAGGTGCGGTAGCGCAACACGAACACGGCATAGCCTCGGTTATGCAGCTCGTAGGCCGTGGAGCCGCCCTCACCCATCTCCGAGGTTACGGTCAAGGCGTTGCCGGGCACTACGATAGCGGTTTTGGCGTTGGGGGTCTCGGCCGGATAATAAAACAGCTGCACACAGCCCAGACTGGAATTGTGTTCGATTTCCTCAGGAGTGTAGACCTGATAGGTGACCTTGACGCCCTTATTATAGTTATCAATGATAAGGTTCAGCGCAGCAATGCCGGATTCCCGGTCGGTGTCGCCAAAATAATCGTGCAAGGTCTTGTTTTTCCAGCGTTCCACCATCAGCGGCGTCATCTCACGGCAATATGTATAATAGCCGGTTCCCTGGATCGCCGGGTTTGCGCGCAGCTGAGCCATTGTAGTTTCTGCCGTGACATGGGGTGCGCTCTCTGCGCCAAAGGCAGGCAGCGCCGCGCAAAGCATAAGCCAAACCATACACAGCAGTACCCAGGCAGTTTTTCTCATACATCCTCCATGAGAGACGGCGCATCCCCCGCCGCATTCCTGTTCCCTTATTGTATCACAAACAGGTGAGATGTCAAAACAATTTCTGTGCAGTCCGCTTCTTGTACCGCGCGGCAAATTCTGCTATACTGAAATTTATCCGGGAGTGGAAAGAGAATGCGGGCAATTTTCGGCCCGCCGAGGATGAAAGTATGGATAAGATCATCATCCGGCCTATGACGCCGGAGGACTGGGGCGCGGTCTCCAGAATTTATGTTGAGGGCATTGCCACGGAATACGCCACCTTCCAGACCGAATGCCCGCCCTATACCGCGTGGGACGCTTCCCACACAAAGGAGTGCCGTCTGGTCATCCTTTCCGGCGGGGTGCTGGCAGGGTGGTGTGCTTTGCACCGGGTAGACCCCCGGTGGTGTTACAGGGGCGTGGCCGAGGTAAGCATCTATGTAGGCGAGCAGTTTCGTGGGCACGGACTGGGCTTTCAGCTGTTGAGCGCACTGTGCGCCGCCGCTGAAAAGGCCGGGTACTGGACGCTGCAATCCACCGTTTTACAGGATAACGCTGCCAGCCGCGCCCTGCACGCCAAGTGCGGCTTCCGGCTGGTGGGGCGCCGGGAGCGCATTGCGCGGGACTGCCGTGGCCACTGGCTGGACACCTATCTGATGGAGCGCCGCGCCGCCGCAGACGAACCGGAGGGGTTCAAAAAGCTGTAACCAGCCCCACTGGGCACAGAATTATTTTTATTTGCAGAGTAGAAGCAGAAGGAGCCGCTGCACTTTTTGGGTGCAGCGGCTCCTGTTATTTGTGATGCTTCGGTTTTACCACTCGTCGTATTCGCCGTTGGCGTTTTTGGCGGCAGCCACACGGCTGTGCTTGAACATACTTTCCACCACAGCGCAGTACTTATCGGCAAGGCAGACGATGATAGCCTCGCGGCAGCTGGGCACATGACGGAAGGTCAGCGGCCACATATGGCTGGAAATGATGCTCTGTTCCTTTTTGGTGATATGGAACACCTGTTCTGCATTGACGCAGGCGCGGCCCGGGTGGGAGAAGCCGTGCATCTCGAACAGGCGGCGGATGCCATGGAAAGTACCTTTTTTATGCCAGTCATACAGATAAAAATCGTGCAGGAAAGCACCGACAGCCAGCGAGGTCTCGTCTGCGCCCAGATGCAGGCGATGGTTCAGCCAACAGCTGACCAGCACCACATTCTTGCAGTGCTGATAGGTGGTAACGTCCCCGTGCTGGATGAACTCCCGCATCTGCTGCACCTTGGGGTTTTGATCGTATTTTTCCAAAATGGCATAAAGCCGTTCGCGTTCCGTAACAGAAAGCTGCATGAGCAAAATTTCCTTTCAACTCAATACGTTAACGTTTGTTTCAGGAGCGGAGCTGCACCGGGTTGGAATTGCCGAAGTTTTCAGCCTCGGAAGGGTTTGCCCGCTTGAGGGTCAGGTCTACCAGATACTGCTTGCCGTCGCCCAGTTCTTCCAGCTGGGCAAGCTTTGCATTGGCAGAAGCCTCGTCCGGGTACCACTGGATCAGGAAGAAGTTTTCTGCTTCCACCCCGTAGTACAGCCAGAAGCCGTCCGCGCGCAGCAGATCATCCAGATGATCCACCTCTTCGCCGTCCGGCAGGCCAAGACCTTCCTCTGCGTAGAGGTTTTCCGGCTCTACCTGAAGCATCTCAATGACCTGAATAGAGCTTTGCAGGTACTCGTCCTGCGAGGTGCTCTTATCGGAGCGCTCCCAGCCGGTGAGAAATGCCTGCATGAGCAGATCGCGCACCTTGATGCGCGGCAGTGTGGGATCCATAACCATTTTTATTTCCTTCTTTCGTGGTTTTATCCCCGTTGGACAGTATACGGCATACGCCTGTGCAAGTCAACGGTTTATTTGTGAATTTTTTGTAGGTACGGCCAAAATTCACAAACGCTTTTTCTGTTTCAGTCGATTATCTCAGGCATGGAAAGAAAAGGTATCGTCCAGCCACTCCACCGCAAGTTTAACCCAGCGGTTGCGGTGGGTGCTGTCGGCGTCCACCTCCGGAGTGGAGATGCTGGTGCCGTGGCAGCCTTTTTCAAACAGGTGTGCTTCGCACGGAACGCCCGCCTTGTGCAGAGCGTTCAGTAACAGCAGGGTGTTTTCCACCGGGACGGTCTCGTCCTCCATGGTATGCCAGACAAACACCGGCGGTGTGGCCGGGTTGATCTTATCCTCCAGCGTAAAGCGCTGGTGGGCGGCAACATCCTGCGTGCCTGTCAGCTGCACAAAGCTGTCCCTGTGGGCGTATTCTCCGGCGGTGACCACCGGGTATGCCAGCAGCAAGGCATTGGGCCGCGGCTGGTCTGCCATGCCGGGGATCTCCCACACTGCACCGGACAGTGCCAGATGCCCGCCGGCAGAAAAGCCGCACAAAGCGATCTTATCCGGCAAAATATTCCACTGTTCTGCGTGCTGCCGCACAAGGCCGATGGCCTGTGCCAGCTGCCGCATGGGCAGCGCATCCCGGGCGCTCTCCCCTACTGCGTAGTGCAGTACCGCCGTGTGGTAGCCAGCTGCCGCAAATTGCAGCGCTACGGGGTCGCTCTCCCGGGGGCTGACGTGGGTATAGCCGCCGCCGGGCACCACCAGCACCAGCGGACGCTGCCGGAAATGCGGCATGGCCTCCACGCTCTCCCGCAGGTAGAGCGTCAGCGTACCGCCGCCGGTCAATTCCAGTTGTTCAAGCTGCATTTACGCATCCTCCTTATATAGTCCGTGCCGTCCCTCCGGGTGCGCCGCAATAAATTCTGCACACAGGTCGGCGCAGATGCGGCACAGCTCCGGGCAGGGGCGCTTTTTATAATAGTCTGCGGTGCGGTCCTCTGCCGCCGTGCCCCCAGTAGGAGCAGCACCCGCCTTTGCCAGCAGCTCCCGGCAGATAATGCTGCCGCCGTTGCGGCTGCGGTACTGCTCCGCAGCCTCCTGTACCAGTGCGTACATCCGGGATTTATCCTTTGGGTCAGCAGGGTCGGCGTAGACCATGCTCAGCACGGTCACCACACCGCAGAACGCCCCGCACACCTCCCGCATCCGGCCAATGCCTGCGCCAAACCCTGCGGAAAGGCGCAGGGCCATCTCCTCGGTCAGGCCAAGCTGGGGTGCAAACGCCGCCACCACGCTCTGGCTGCAATTATAGCCCTGCAAAAACCATGCGTAAGCGGCATCGCCCTGTTTTGACATTTTCTCACATCCTTCCGGCATACTCGCTCCATTATAGCACAGTCCGCGCAAAAGTGGGAAAGACTTTGCAAGAAATTTTATTTTCCATATAAGAAACGAATCCGGAGCGCCGCTTCGCGCACAGGAGAACAAATTTTAACTTTTTATGAAAAGCCTTGATTTTCCCTGCAAGTCGTTGTATATTAGCACTCGGAAGTTATGAGTGCTAAGCATTCTGGCAGTTTGCCGGGTACGGCGCACCAAATATGTGATAAAAGAGGTTTTGTATTATGGCCAAGAAAGAATTTCAGGCAGAGAGCAAAAAGCTGATGGACATGATGATCAACTCCATCTATACCAATAAAGAGATCTTCCTGCGGGAGCTGATCTCCAACGCTTCGGACGCCATCGACAAGCTGTATTATAAGAGCCTGACCGACACCTCCGTGGGCATGAACAAGAGCGATTTCCGTATTCTCATCACCCGCGATAAGGAAAACCGCATCCTGACCGTGGAGGATAACGGCATTGGTATGACCAAGGAAGAGCTGGAGCAGAATCTGGGCACCATCGCACACTCCGGTTCTCTGGATTTCAAGAAGGACAACAAGGACGAGAACATTGATATCATCGGTCAGTTCGGCGTGGGCTTCTACTCTGCCTTTATGGTGGCCGATAAGCTGACGGTTATCTCCAAGGCCTACGGCTCGGACGAGGCTTGGCAGTGGGAGTCCTCCGGTGTGGACGGCTACGAGATGACCCCCGCCCAGAAGGATACCGTGGGCACCCAGATCATTCTGCACATCAAGCCGGATACCGACACTGAGAAATACGACAACTTCCTGGACGAATACGGCATCGTGGCCATCGTGAAGAAGTACAGCGACTATGTGCGCTACCCCATCCAGATGGAGCGCGAAAAGAGCCGTCAGAAGCCGGAACCGGACCCCAAGCCCGAGGACTACAAGCCCGAGTGGGAGACCTACACCGAGCTGGAGACCCTGAACAGCATGATCCCCATCTGGAAGAAGCAGAAGAGCGAAGTGACCGATGAGGAGTACAACAGCTTCTACAAGGATAAGTTCGGTGATTACGCTGACCCCGCCCGGGTCATCGTGAGCCGCACCGAGGGTACCGCCAACTACAATGCCCTGCTGTTCGTGCCCAGCCACCGTCCCTACGACTTCTACACCAAGGACTACGAGAAGGGTCTGGCGCTGTACGCTTCCGGTGTGCTCATTATGGAAAAGTGTGCCGACCTGCTGCCGGATTACTTCAGCTTTGTAAAGGGCATCGTGGATAGTCAGGATCTGAGCCTGAATATCAGCCGTGAGATGCTGCAGAAGGACAGCCAGCTGAAGCTGATCCATAACGCACTGGAAAAGAAGATCAAGAACGAGCTGCACGCCATGCTGAACAACGACCGTGCAAAGTACGAGGAGTTCTGGAAGGAGTTCGGCCGTCAGATCAAGTTTGGTGCTTATTCTGACTACGGAATGCACGCCGAACTGCTGCGCGACCTGCTGCTGTTCTGGTCTGCCAAGGAGCAGAAGATGGTCACCCTGCAGGAGTACATCGACAAGATGCCCGCTGAGCAGAAGTACATCTACTTTGCCGCAGGCGACTCCACCGACCGTCTGGCAAAGCTGCCCTCCGCAGAGCTGGTGCTGGACAAGGGCTTTGACGTGCTGCTGCTGACCGAGGATGTGGACGAGTTCTGCCTGCAGATCCTGCACAGCTACCCCCGCAAGGATGCCGAGGGCAAGGACGGCACCGTGGAGTTCAAGAACGTGAACAGCGGTGATCTGGGTCTGGAGTCCGAGGAGGAGAAGAAAGCCGCCGAGGATGCCACTGCCGAGAACAAGGCTCTGTTCGATGCCATGAAGGACGCACTGAACGGCAAGGTGAAGGAGGTCAAGGTCTCCACCCGCCTGAAGGATCACCCCGTCTGCCTGAGCGCTGACGGCCCGCTGTCCATTGAGATGGAGAAGGTGCTGTCCAAGCAGCCCGGCAGCGAGGGCGTGAAGAGCGATAAGGTGCTGGAGCTGAACGTGAACCACCCCGTGTTTGCCGCCCTGAAGGCCGCACAGGAAGCCGGTGACACCGAGAAGCTGAACAAGTACAGCGCCCTGCTGTACGCACAGGCACAGCTGATTGAGGGTCTGCCCGTGGATGACCCCGCCGCTTATGCCGAGGCCGTTTGCAGCCTGATGAAGTAAACTTTTATGGAGAGGCCGCTGTGCATTTGCGCAGCGGCCTCTTTGTGGAAGAGATATTTTAATTTTGCGCTTGTCGCGGTCTGTGGACCGCTCCAGGCGCTTTTTCACGGGAACAGAAATACCCCCTTAACAAAAAGGCCGCGCTCCGCTATAATAGAGTGGAACGCGGTCTTATTTTTATCTTTCTGTGAAAGGAATCCTGTTTCATGGAGCCGAGAAAACATTATTTTGCAAAGATCCCCACCATTGCCATCTTTATCGTGATGGCGATGTCCGGGCCGTTGGGGGTGCTGTTGTTTATCCTGAAAGGCATCGACCAGAAGATGCAGAAGGAAGAACAGGAAGCAGCCCGTGCCCGGGGTGACTACCGCCCCTCCCCAAATCCCGCACCCATGCCTAAAACGCCGCCTTTCCCCGGGCAGGATGTTCCCACGGCAGAGCAGAAAAGTGCAAAGCAGTGGCATAAAAATATTGCCGCCATCTGCACCATTATGGGTGCCGTTTTCCTGTTTGCCGGGATGACGGATGCGGTGGATATCATCGGCGCATGGCAGGTGCTGCCTGACCCCGGGGAGCTGTTTTCCGATATCGTCATGGCCATTGGCGGCGGCGGTGCGCTGCTGACCGGTCTGCGGATGAACCGCACCCGCAAGCTGGAGCAGCTGCTGGATAAGGTTGTGGGCGAGCGCGATAATATCCCCCTGCCGGAACTGTTTGCCGCCGCCGGGGTGGACGCCGCCCGGGGACGCGCTGCCGTGAAAAGTGCCATCGAGCACGGATACTTCGGCGCGGATGCCTATATTGACAACCGCACCGACACGCTGGTGGTGCGGGGTGCGGCACCACAGCCGAAAAAGCCCGCGCAAGCCCCGACACCTAAAGCTCATCCCGCAGCAGAGGACGAGTACGCCGCCCTGCTGCGCCAGCTGCGGGAGGTGAACGATGCCATCCCAGACCCGGTGATGAGCGCGAAAATCTCCCGGCTGGAAGAGGTCAGCGGGCGTATCTTTGCGCTGGCGCAGAAAGACCCGGACAAAAAAGCGCAGCTGCAAAAGTTTATGAACTACTATCTGCCCACCGCGCTCAAGCTGCTGAACACCTACGCCAGCCTTTCCCGGCAGGCGGTGGAGGGCACGAACATTACCGAAGCCAAGCACAGCATCGAGCGCAGCATGGACCTGCTGGTGACCGCCTTTGAAAACCAGTTGGACAAGCTGTTCCAAGCCGACGCGCTGGACGTGAACGCCGACATTGCCGCACTGGAAGGAATGCTGAACCTTGATGGTCTGACTGGCAGCGAATTTACCCGCTGAACTACACCCCCCGCGCCCGATGGCTGCATCGGTGCGGGGGTATTTTTTTGTGCAAAGTGCAATTTTCCATCCCGTCTTTTTTGGGCGCTGCGCTCAAAATTCCGGGATTTGTGTGCATTTATGCCAAGCATTTCGATTCGCCCGAAAAACTTTTATTTTATTTGTTCGACAGCAGTCGATTGAGCTGCACAGGCGCTTTTTGCAACTTTTCATCGAGATGCAACAATAACACATGGTTTTTTGCGTTGCGTTTGACTATTATAGAAGCAGCTACGGCAGCTGCGAACGGCTGCATCGACTTTTCCGATCATAATAGTAGGAGGAAATTTCCATGATGAAGTCCATTTCCACCTGGAAGCAGGAGCTGACCAAGGGCGCACACGCTGCGCGTCTGGCTGCGCTGTACTGCTGCACCCCCGACGAGACCCCTGCACAGGCAGCCCGCTATGCGGCTGTTCTGGACGGGTTAGAGACCACCTTCGGCGCACATACCGAGGCCGGTTTGTATAGTGCCCCTGGCCGCACCGAGATCGGCGGCAACCACACCGACCACCAGCATGGCCGCGTGCTGGCAGGCAGCGTGAACATTGATATGATCGCTGCTGCCGCCCCCAACAGCCTGAACCAGCTGCGCGTGCAGAGCGAGGGCTACGACCTGTGCGTCATCGACCTTGATGACCTGACCGCCCGCAAGGAGGAGGAGAACACCACTGCTTCCCTACTGCGCGGCGAGTGCGAGGCTTTCCGTCAGCGCGGCGCAAAGCTGTCCGGTCTGGACGTGTACATTTCCTCCAATGTGCCCAAGGGCAGCGGCGTTTCTTCCTCTGCCGCATTTGAGGTGCTGGTCGGTGTGATTCTGAACGACTGCTTCATGGATGAAAAAGTCTCCCCCATTGCCATTGCACAGATCGGCCAGTGGGCTGAAAATGTGTACTTTGGCAAGCCCTGTGGTCTGATGGATCAGATGGCCTCCAGCGTGGGCAACATTATCACCATCGACTTTGCCGACAAGGCAAACCCCGACGTGGAGCCGGTGCAGGTGGACTTTTCCAAGGCCGGTCTGGCGCTGTGCATTTTGGACTCCGGTGCAGACCACGCCGACCTGACCGATGAGTACGCCGCCATTCCCAACGAGTGCCGCGCTGTGGCCGCTGTGTGCGGCGGCGAGGTGCTGCGGGACGTGCCCTTTGAGACCTTCCTTGCAAATATTCCGGCCTGCCGCAAGCAGTGCGGCGACCGCGCTGTGCTGCGCGCCTTCCACTTCTACGCCGATAACGACCGTGTGCCCCAGCAGGTGGCCGCTCTGCGCGAGGGCGATTTTGATGCCTTTTTGCAGATGGTGACTGCCTCCGGCGACAGCAGCTGGGAGTATTTGCAGAACGTGATCCCTGCCGGTTACAAGGAGCATCAGGAGGTGGCTGTGACCATCGCCGCTGCCAAGCATTATCTGGGCGGCAAGGGTGCTGTGCGCGTGCACGGCGGCGGTTTTGCCGGTACGGTGCAGGCCTTTGTGCCGGTGGAGATGCTGGCAGATTTTAAGGCAAACATGGAAAAGATCCTCGGCGCTGGCCGCTGCCATGTGCTGAGCATCCGTCCTGAGGGAGGTGCTGTGCTGTGATCTCCACCGCCATCCAGCAGCTCGTGAACTACGGGCTGGATACCGGGCTGATTTTGCCCGATGATGAGATCTATATCCGCAACCAGCTGCTGATGACCATGCAGCTGGACGACTTTACCGCCCCGGACAGCGAGGTGTGCTATACCGATCTGGAAAGCATCCTCAAGGCCCTTGTGGACGATGCCGTTGCCCGCGGCGTGTGCGAGGATAACTCCACCGCACGCGATCTGTTCGACACCAAGCTGATGGGCGTGCTGACCCCGCGCCCCAGCATCGTGCGCGCAAACTTTGAGGAACGGTACGAGGACGAGGGCCCGCAGGCCGCCACCGACTGGTTCTACAAGTTCAGTCAGGACACCGACTATATCCGCCGCTACCGTATCAAGCGCGATCTGAAGTGGGTCACCAAGACCGAGTACGGCGATCTGGATATCACCATCAACCTATCCAAGCCGGAAAAAGATCCCAAGGCCATTGCCGCCGCAAAGCTTGCACCCCAGAGCGCTTACCCCAAGTGCCAGCTGTGCGTGGAGAACGAGGGCTACGCCGGCCGCATGAACCACCCTGCGCGCGAAAATCACCGCATCATCCCGCTGACCATCAACGACAGCGCGTGGAATTTGCAGTACAGCCCCTACGTTTACTACAACGAGCATTGCATCGTATTCAACAACGAGCATACCCCCATGAAGATCGAGCGGGCGACCTTCCGCAAGCTGCTGGATTTTGTGGGTCTCTTCCCCCACTATTTTGTGGGCAGCAACGCTGACCTGCCCATCGTGGGCGGCAGCATCCTGAGCCACGACCACTTTCAGGGCGGTCATTACGAGTTTGCCATGGCCAAGGCTCCTATCGAAAAGACTTGGGTGTTCCCCGGCTTTGAGGACGTGGAGGCCGGCATCGTGCACTGGCCCATGAGCTGCATCCGTCTGACCTGTGCAGATGACACACGCCTTGTGGAGCTGGCCGATAAGCTGCTGGCTGCCTGGCGCGGCTACACCGATGAAAGCTGCTTTATCTTTGCCGAGACCGACGGCGAGCCCCACAACACCATTACCCCCATCGCCCGGATGCGGGACGGCAAGTATCAGCTGGATCTGGTGCTGCGCAACAACATCACCACTCCGGAGCATCCGCTGGGCGTGTACCATCCCCATGCTAAACTGCACCACATCAAAAAGGAGAACATCGGTCTCATCGAGGTGATGGGTCTGGCCGTGCTGCCCAGCCGCCTGAAGCAGGAGCTGTTCGACCTTGCTGATGTGCTGGTGGCGCACCTGCCCACCGCAGAGTACCCCGAGGCCCTGCAAAAGCATGCCGAGTGGGCCGAGGAGATCCTTGCAAAGCACCCGGAGCTGAACGCCGACAATGTGCACTTGATCTTGCAGGACGAGGTAGGCCATGTGTTCGCACAGGTGCTGGCCGATGCCGGTGTGTACAAGCTGGATGAAGCAGGCCGCGCCGGTTTTGTCCGCTTCCTTGAAAGCGTAAAATAAACCATAACTCCCCGAGGCTGTTGCACATATCATGGCGCAACAGCCTTTTTTAGAGCACAGCATCGAACAAAAGCACATTTCCTTTGCTCCCCCCTGTGAAAAAATCAATGGGAAAATCCGCAGATTTTCCCATTGATAAATTAAAGTATTCATTCCGCTGAAAATGGCCAAAGCAGCGCGGCGGCCATTCAAAATCGTTTTTTGTAGATGGAGGTATCGCTATGCACTGCACTTTGGAAGTATGCGTAGACAGCACCGCCAGCGCACTGGCAGCAAAACGCGGCGGCGCTGACCGGCTGGAACTGTGCGCCGACCTGATTATCGGCGGCACCACCCCTTCCCCTGCCCTGCTGCGTCAGGTCAAGGCCGAGACCGGTCTGCCGGTGCGGGCGCTTATCCGTCCCCGCTTCGGCGATTTCTGCTACGACCATTACGAGCTTGCACAGATGGCCGAGTGCGCCGCCGAGCTGGTGGCTGCTGGTGCAGACGGCATCGTGACCGGCGTGCTGACCCCGGCGGGCACGCTGGACACCGATGCCCTGCGCCCCATCTATGCCGCAGCCCGGCAGGCGGCTGAAAAAGCCCACCGCACCGTGGACTGCACCCTGCACCGTGCCTTTGATGTCTGTTGTGACCCCTTTGCCGCACTGGAAGCCGCAAAGCAGCTGGGGCTTGCTACCATTCTGACCAGTGGACAGGCAGCAAGTGCCCCACAGGGCGCTGCCCTGCTGCGGCAGCTGGTGGAATCTGCCGGGCAGGAGGTGGAGATTCTGGTTGGTGCAGGCGTATCTGCTGCCAACATCCCCGCCCTTGCTGCCCAGACCGGTGCCCGGGCGTTCCACCTTTCCGGCAAGCAGGTACTGGACAGCCGCATGACCTTCCGTCGAGAGGGCGTGCCCATGGGTCTGCCGGGCTTTTCGGAGTTTGAGATCTGGCAGACCAGTGAAGCAAATATCCGCGCCGCCCGCACCGCACTGGATGCGCTGTAACGGACAAACGAAACTTTTATATCCTATTCCGGCATAATAGAGAAGCATCCGTCTGCACATAGGTCAGCTGTTTCCGCAGGAAACAGCCACTGTATCCTGCCGTTTTCCATTACGCCCCTCTCCCGTGAAAATGCAAAATCGGGCAGCCCGCAGGCTGCCCGATTTTGTTCTAATAAAGTTTTTCCCACTTTAGTGCAGGGCGGCAAACCGGGCTGCGCCGCGGGTGCACAGCCAGCGGTGCAGCAGCAAGTCCAACCCCAGCAGCACAGCCAGACAAACAGTCTGTGCGGCCAGCGGCGGCACAGCGTAGTCCAGCAAGATCAGGGGCAAAAACAGCACCCCGCCCGCCAGCAGCCACCCGCCGAACATCGCCAGCATACTGGCGGCGCTCCGCTTGACCACGGCGGCCTCGCTTACCCAGTGGAGGTTGGGCAGGCACAACCCCAAAGCAAGCCCAAACTGCGCCGTCAGCCACACAAAGGCTGCCAGTACCACCATCACCAGCAGCCCCTGCCCTGCCGGAATGCGCAGCGCCGCCATGGCGCACCCGGCGCAAAACCACGCCCCCGGCAGCGTGAGCAGCAATTGCAGCTCTGCCTTTGCCCGCAGCACCTGCTGCGGGGGCACCGGCAGGCTTTGCAGCAGCCAGAGGGTGCCCCCTTCCAGCGACACCGATGGCGCTGTGATAAAGTTCATGGCGGCTATGGCGCACACCATCCCGCACACCAGCATAGGCAGGCTCTCCGGCAGGTAAGCAGCAGTAAAGGCGCGCAGGTCTGCGGCCTTCCACAGTGCTGCCACGCCCAGCACCGGCAGCAGCAGGCTGCTCAGTGCACAGTTGAGCAGCCACATGGGGCAAGCGCCCAGATGCAACAGTTCCCGCCGCAGTAATGCCCGGCGCGGGGGCTGCTTTTTTTGCGTCTTTGCGCGGCATTCCGCTTTGGCTCTGCCCGGTTCAAGGGTCAAAAGCCGCAGATAGGGCTTTGCCAGCGCCTTACCGCACAGCGCCATACAGGCCGCAGCCAGCGCCAGAAACAGCAGCAGCGCCGGGACGTTGCCCACTGCCGCCAGACCCAGCAGACGCAGCGGTGCAGCAACACGACCGGCGGTTGCGCCTGCCTGTACGGCATCCACCGCAAGGGCCTCCACTGCGTTGCTCACCCAGCAGAACGCTGCATAGTAGACCGCCAGAAAGAGCAGCGTACCCACCACAGTGACAAGGCTTTTATGCTGGGCGCGGCGGTTGAGCAGCGCCACCGCCCAGCCCAGCAGAACGGCCAGCACCATGGAAACTCCCGCCAGCGCCAGTGCTACCGGCAGCGCCGCCAGCAGGGCACCGCCGGGGCGGGGTGCCGCCAGCGCATAGCAGACCACCGAGGGCACCCACGCCAGCAGCAGATAAATCAGCCCGGTCAGGTACACCCCGCCGCAGCGCACCGCAAAAATAGCGCCCGGCGGGATGGGCAGCGCCAGCAGTTGCTGGTTATCCCGGCAGCGGAACAAATGCCCGTAGCTGGTAAAGGCACTTGCCAGCACGCTGACCGTCAGCGCCGAAAGCTCCATCAACACAAAATAGAGCCAGTCCAGCCCCTGCGGAACCAGCGTCACTGCCAGAGGCAATGCCATCGAGCCAAAGCTGAGCATGACCAGCAGCATCAGCACTGTAAACAGCAGCGCGTAGCCAAGCGTCCCTGCCCGGGAGCGTTGCTTACCCGTCTTACTGCTGCGCACAAAGGCCGCGCCCAGTTCCAGAAGCTGTTTTTTGAGCAATGCACGGATCATAGCGCTTCCCCCGTATCCTCCAGTTCCAGAAAGACCTCTTCCAGCGTGTCGTCACCACGTACCTGCTCCATGGCACCCTCGCGCACCAGCTGACCTTTACGCAGAATAGCTACCCTGTCGCAAAGCTTTTCGGCCACCTCCAGCACATGGGTGGAGAAAAAGATTGCCCCGCCCTGCGCACAAAAGGCCTTCATCTGGGTCTTGAGTTGATGGGAAGCCAGCGGGTCCAGCCCGACAAAGGGCTCGTCCATTAAAATCAGCTTCGGCTCGTGCAGCAGCGCCGCAATAATGGCAAGCTTCTGCTTCATGCCGTGGGAGTATGCCCCGATGGACTGCGCCAAATCCTGCGTCAGGCCAAAGGCATCGCCGTACTGCCGGATGCGCTGCGTCCGCTGTGCGGCGCTTACGCCAAAGATATCCGCAATAAAATCAAGGTACTGGATACCGGTCATATACTCGTACAGCTGCGGGTCATCCGGCAGATAGGCCAAGCGGCGCTTGCATTCCAGCGGGTTCTCCCGCACGGAAATGCCGTCCACATAAATTTCTCCGGCATCAAATTGCTGGATACCGCAGCAGCATTTTAAGGTAGTGGTCTTGCCCGCGCCGTTGTGCCCGATAAAGGCACACAACTCCCCCGGGCGGATGTGCAGGCAAAGGTCCTGCACGGCGGGCTTGCCGCCGTAGGTTTTGGTCAGATGCTCGATCTTTAACATGGGCTGCCTCCTTGCTTTCAGTTTCGAGCTAAGTATACACCTTCCGGCAGGGGGAAGGTCAAGCATTTCTCCGTTTTTTCTTGCGTTTTGTATAGGGCTGTGCTATACTTTTTGACGAACTGAACAGAAAACAGCAGGTGCGTTCCGTCACTTTGCCCCACCGGGCGGCGGCAGGGACGTTAAAAGGGAAGCGGGTGTCAATCCCGCACGATCTCGTCACTGTGATAAGGGAGTCCACTGTCAGGGTGCTTTTGCACCGGTCACTGAGCCATCCGGCTTGGGAAGGCGGCAGCGGGCGTTGAGCTTTCAGTCAGGAAACCTGCCCGCTGTTGGTACCGGGGCTTTGCCGCCCCAGATCACGAGGAATTGGTTGTACCAAAAAGCCTGTAAGAAACGGGGTCTTTTTGCTTTGCCATTTCGCAAGCGGAAGACCCCGTTTTTTTACAGGTTCTCTTTCCTGTACCCTTCTGTTCGGTGCCGTATTTCACCCACATCAGGAAAGGAAAACAAGATGAAAAAACGCAACATCCGCAAAACGGCGGCCGCTCTGACCGCTCTGGCTCTGTGCGCCGGTGTACTGACCGGCTGCGGCGGGGCTGCATCCAGCACTGCTTCCTCTGTTGCTGCCAGCTCTGCCGCCAGCAGCGAAGCTTCCAGCGCAGACGCTGACGCACTGGCCGCACAGAACGTGGCAGACTTGATCGACGCCATCTATGTGCAGCAGCGCACCGATGACACCGATGCCCAGTGCGAAGCCGCCAAGGCCGCTTGGGACGCTTTGACCGATGCCCAGAAGGAGCTGGTGGAGGGCGAAAATGCCGACCCTGACTACTTTGGCCGCGACACCGGCGATGCTTCCAAGGACGATGCCCGCAACGCCGATGAGATCGGCGAAAACGAGCTGCTGGTCGTGTCCTTCGGCACCTCCTTCAACGACAGCCGCGCTGCCGACATCAAGGGTATCGAGGACGCTTTGCAGGCCGCTTACCCCGACTGGAGCGTGCGCCGTGCCTTTACCGCACAGATCATCATCAACCATGTGCAGGCACGCGATGGCGAGAAGATCGACAATATGCAGCAGGCACTGGACCGCGCTGTGGCAAACGGCGTGAAGAACCTGATCGTGCAGCCTACCCATCTGATGCACGGTGCAGAGTATGACGAGATGAACGAGATGCTGGACCAGTACCGCGACAAGTTCGAGAGTGTTGCTGTGGCCGAGCCCCTGCTGGGCGAGGTGGGCGCGGATGCCTCCGTCATCAATACTGACAAGGAAGCTGTTGCCAAGGCTGTTACCGCTGCCGCTGTGAAGGAAGCCGGTTACGACAGCGCCGCCGCTGCCGCCGCCGATAAGACCGCTTTCGTCTTTATGGGTCACGGCACTTCCCACACTGCCAAGGTGAGCTACAGCCAGATGCAGACCACCATGCAGACCTTGGGCTACGACAACGTGTTCATCGGCACGGTGGAGGGCGAGCCTGAGGACACCTCCTGCGAGGCTGTCATCGAGGCTGTGAAGGCTGCCGGTTACACCAAGGTCATCCTGCGCCCGCTGATGGTGGTGGCAGGCGACCACGCCAACAACGACATGGCCGGTGAGGACGCCGACAGCTGGCTGAGCCAGTTTACCGCCGCAGGCTGCTTTGAGAATGTGGACTGCCAGATCTCGGGTCTGGGCCGCATTGCGGATGTCCAGCAGCTGTACATTGCACATACCAAGGCCGCTATGGATCTTCTGAACGGCTAATGGATTCAGAAGCCCTCTCCGGCGCTGCCAAGCATACGGAGAGGGCTTCTTTTATGGGCGCATTCCCCGCACGAGGAGAAAACGCCCCCTGCCCCGGCAGCTTAGACGCCGGGCAAAAATTTAGGATACTGAGGTATTTATTTTATGCGCTGCAAACAGTTTATCATCGTTTCTCTGGCCGGTGTGGTGCTGGCTGCTTCTCTGGCAGGCTGCGGCGGGGCTGTCCCTGCCTCCTCTGCTGCGGCAAGCTCTGTGGCTGCTTCCTCCGTGATGGTTTCCTCTGCCGCTGCTGAGACTGCCCTGCCGGACGGCGTATATACCGCTGATTTCGAGACCGACAGCAGTATGTTCCACACTAATGAAGCCTGCAACGGCAAGGGCACCCTGACCGTGGAAAACGGCGTGATGACCTTCCACGTCAGTCTGGCTTCCAAAAAGATCGTGAACCTCTACCCCGGCCTTGCCGCCGATGCCGAGGCCAACAAGACCGCTTGGCTCATCCCCACCGTGGACACGGTTACCTACGCAGACGGCACCACTGAGGAAGTGTACGGCTACGACATCCCGGTAGAAGCACTGGATACCGACTTCCAGCTGGCGTTGCTTGGCACTAAGGGCAAGTGGTACGACCACACCGTCAGCGTGCGCAACGCCGAGCCCAAGACCGAGCAGGCCGTCGAGACCCCCGCAGACGGCGCATACACCGCTGCCGTAGTGCTGGAGGGCGGCTCCGGCCGCGCCACCGTAGAAAGCCCCGCTGCCCTGACCGTGGCAGAGGGCAAGATGACCGCCACCATCGTGTGGAGCAGCCCCAACTACGACTACATGATCGTGGACGGCGAGAAGTATCTGCCCACCAATACCGAGGGCAACTCCACCTTTGAAATTCCTGTAGCTGCACTGGGCACTCCGCTGGCTGTTACCGCCGACACTGTTGCCATGAGCAAGCCCCACGAGATCGAATACACCCTGACTTTTACCTTGGAGTAATCTTCCATGAAGCTGACCCGCGCTCAATTTTTAAAGGCTCTGCCCGCCGCCGCGCTGGTGCTTGCAGGCTGTACGGCCGCGCCCACCGCACCCGCCAATACGGACGAGCTGGTTTTTGACCACGCCTACCCGCTGGACTACGCCACCCAGTTTACCGCCGACTGCTATGCAGACGGCTCTACCCTGCTGACCATCCCGGACGCACAGGCAAAGTTTCTTGTCCGGCCGGAGGGCGCTGCCACTCTGCGCACCGTGCCTGCCGGGGTGACCGTGCTGCAGCAGCCGGTGCAGAACATCTATCTGGTGTCCACCTCTGCTATGGACTTGTTCCTTCATCTGGACGCGCTGGACAGCATTGCCCTTTCCGGCACCCGCGCCGAGGGCTGGTATCTGGACGAGGCAAAGCAGGCCATGCAGGCCGGGCGCATTGCCTACGCGGGCAAGTACAGCGCCCCGGACTACGAGCGCATCCTGACCGCAGAATGCGGCCTTGCGGTGGAAAACACCATGATCTACCACACCCCGGAGGTAAAGGAGCAGCTGGAACGGTTCGGCATTCCGGTGCTGGTGGAGCGCTCCAGCTACGAGAGCAGCCCGCTGGCACGGATGGAATGGATCAAGCTGTACGGCATCTTGCTGGGCAAAGAAGCCCTTGCCGAGGAGGTTTTTGCGCAGCAGGCGCAGCGCATTGCACCGCTGCTGGAGCAGCCCTCCACCGGCAAACGCTGCGCGTTTTTCTCCATTACTTCCAGCGGCCTTGCCACTGTGCGCAAAAGCGGAGACTATGTGGCGCAGATGATCGGCATGGCCGGGGGCGAATACGTTTTTGCAGACCTTGCCGACAGCGGCAACAGTCTTTCCACCATGAATATCCCACTGGAGGATCTTTACGCTGGGGTCAAGGATGCCGATGTGCTTATTTATAACGGCACCATCGAGGGCAGCATCTCCACAAAAGAAGAACTGCTTGCCCGCTGCGCGTTGCTGGCAGAATGCAAGGCGGTGCAAAGCGGGAACATCTGGTGCACGACGCCCAGCTTTTTCCAGCAGAGCATGGCACTGGCAGATTTTATGCTGGACCTCCACGCTGTTTTTACCGGGGAGACTGCCGACCCCGACACCCTGCATTTTTTGACCAAAATTACCTGAGGAGCCGCTTATGACCAGCCGCAAACGCCTTGTTTTTTCCTATTGCTGCCTTGCCCTGCTGCTGGCGATGCTGTTTGCCGTGAGCCTGTTCTGGGGCAGCGTTGCACTTACCCCGCAGGCCGTGCTTGCAGCCCTGACCGGACGCGGACAGGACGCGCTGAGCGTAGGCATTATCACACAGCTGCGCCTGCCCCGCGCGGTGATGGCCGTGTTGCTGGGCGCTGCGCTCTCGGCAGCAGGCTATCTGTTGCAGACCTTTTTTGCAAACCCCATTGCCGGCCCCTTTGTGATGGGCATTTCCAGCGGGGCTAAGCTGGCGGTGGCGCTGGTGATGGTGCTGTTTTTGAACTACGGCCTGCTGACAAGCTCTGCCGTACTCATCCTTGCGGCCTTTGCGGGCGCTATGGCGGCCATGGCCTTTGTGCTGGCCGCTGCCCGCCGGGTGCAGCGCATGAGCATCCTTGTAATCTGCGGCGTGATGATCGGTTACATCTGCTCTGCCATCACCGAGTTTGTGGTGGCCTTTGCACAGGACAGCAGCATCGTCAACCTGCACAATTGGTCACAGGGCAGCTTTTCCGGCATGACGTGGGGCAACGTGCGCACGGCAGCGCTGGTGGTGCTGCCCGCGCTGGCGGCGGCCTTCTGCCTTGCAAAGCCCATGGCCGCTTACCAGATGGGCGAAGCCTACGCCCGCAGTGTGGGCGTGGATGTGCGGCGGTTCTCGCGGCTGCTGGTGCTGCTTTCCAGCCTGCTGGCCGCCTGTGTTACCGCCTTTGCGGGGCCGATCTCCTTTGTGGGCATCGCGGTGCCGCACCTTGTCAAACAGCTGCTGGGCAGCGCCCGCCCGCTGTATGTGCTGCCGGGGTGCTGCTTGGGCGGAGCGGCGTTCTGCCTGCTGTGTGATTTGATTGCCCGCAGCCTGTTTGCGCCCATGGAGCTTTCCATCAGCGCAGTCACCGCTGTATTCGGTGCACCGGTGGTCATTGGGCTGCTGCTGCGCCGCAACCGGGAGGACGTGCGATGAAGTACTCTGTTGAAACCAAAGCACTTGCCATGGGCTACGGCAAGGCTGCCCTTGCGCGGGATATCGCGCTGGGTGCTGCCAAGGGGCAGGTGCTGGCGCTTATCGGCCCGAACGGCGCGGGCAAATCCACCCTGCTCAAAACATTGGCGGGGCAGCTGGCCCCTTTGGGCGGCGCGGTACTGCTGGACGGGCAGGAGCTGGCACGCATCCCCGGCAACGCCCGGGCGCAAAAGCTGGCGCTGATGTTGCCCCACACCCGCCGCACCGAGTTGACCACCTGCTTTGAGTTTGCGGCGGCAGGACGCATCCCCTACACCGGGCGGTTGGGCATCCTTTCCGCCGAGGACAAAAAGCAGGTACAAAACGCGCTGGAGCTGGTGGGCGCGGCGCATCTGGCCAACCGGGACTTTAACTGCGTCAGCGATGGGCAGCGGCAGCGCATTTTGCTGGCGCGGGCAGTCTGTCAGCAGCCGCAGGTGCTTCTGCTGGACGAGCCCACCTCTTTTCTGGATATCAAGGGCAAGATCGAACTACTGACCATTTTGCAAAAGCTGGCGCATGAGCAGCAGCTTGCGGTCATCGTGACCCTGCACGAGCTGGACATGGCGCAGAAGATCGCGGACGCGGTGGTCTGCGTTTCGCCGCACGGCGTTTCTGCGCCCATGTCCCCGGCACAGGCCTTTGCCCGGGAAAATATCAAAGCGCTCTACGGCCTGACGGAAGTACAGTACAGCGCTGTTTTTGGTCCACCAAAGCCGGAAAAGCCCCAATTTGAGCACTATGTGCGCAGCGGGCAGAAGCTGCTGCGTTGCGGGTACACTACCGGCACCTGTGCGGCGCTGGCCGCTGCCGGGGCCGCCCGTCTGCTGCTGACCGGCACAGCACCGGAAACCGTCGCCCTGCGCACGCCGAAAGGCATTGTGGTAGAGGTTGCCCCCCTGTTCTGCCGCACCGTTGCCGAGGGTGCGGAATGCGCCATTGAAAAGGACGGCGGCGACGATGTGGACGTGACCACCGGTCTGCCGGTGACCGCCACGGTGACGCTGCTGCCCGGCACGCCCGAGATATGTATTACCGGCGGCGCGGGAGTGGGCCGGGTGACGAAGCCCGGGCTGGACCAGCCGGTTGGGCAGGCCGCCATCAACCATGTGCCCCGGCAGATGATCACCGAGGCGCTGCGCCGGGAGGCGGAAGCCGCCTGTTATCCCGGCGGCTTTGCCGTGACTATCTCTATCCCCGGCGGCGAGGAGGTAGCCCGGCGCACCTTCAACCCCCATATCGGGGTGGAGGGCGGGCTGTCGGTACTGGGCACCAGCGGCATTGTAGAACCCATGAGCCAGCAGGCCATTCTGGACACCATCCTGCTGGAGATGAATCAGGCGACGCTGCGGGCAAAGGACCACCGGCGGCTCATCCTTGCCCCGGGCAATTACGGGCTGGACTATCTGCACGAAACGTATCCGCAGTTTGCTGATATCCCGGTGGTCAAAACGTCCAACTTTATCGGAGATACGCTGGATATGGCAGCAGCGGCGCACTTTGAACAGGTGCTGCTGGTGGGACACATCGGCAAGCTGTGCAAGCTGGCGGGCGGCATTATGAACACCCACTCCCACACGGCAGACTGCCGCACGGAGCTGTTCTGCACCCACGCCGCCCTGTGCGGTGCTGACCGGGAGGTGTGCACTGCGCTGTACAATGCAGCCACCACGGATGCCTGTCTGGAGATTCTGGATACAGCCGGGCTGCGGAAACCGGTGCTGCAAAGCCTGCTTGCCGCCATCCAGCTGCATCTTGACCGCCGCGCGGGCGAGGCGTTCCGGGTGGGCGCGGTGCTGTTTTCAAACCAGCACGGCCCGCTGGGACAGACCGAGACTGCCGCCCGCCTGTTAGACGAATGGAAGGAGTAATGCACATGGTACATTTTGTGGGCGCAGGCCCCGGCGCGCCGGATCTGATCACCCAGCGCGGTGCAGCATTTTTACAGGCCGCAGACTGTATTATTTATGCGGGCAGTCTGGTCAATCCGGCGCTGCTGGGGCTGGCAAAGCCGGGCTGTGCCATCTATAACAGCGCCGAGATGACGCTGGAGCAGGTGCTGGACGTGATACGCCGGATGGAAGCTGCCGGTAAAAACACTGTGCGGTTACACACCGGCGACCCCTGCCTGTACGGTGCCATCCGGGAGCAGATGGACGCGCTGGACGCAGACGGAGTTTGTTACGATGATACCCCCGGTGTTTCCAGCTTTTGCGGCGCTGCCGCCGCGCTGAACGCCGAGTATACTTTACCCACGGTCAGCCAGACGGTCATCATCACCCGCATGGAGGGGCGCACCCCGGTACCGGAGCGGGAAAGGCTGGCAAGCCTTGCCGCCCACGGCGCGACCATGGTGATCTTCCTGTCCATCGGGCTGATTGATAAGGTGCAGACTGCGCTTTTGCAGGGCGCGTATACACCGGACACCCCCGCCGCCGTGGTGTACAAGGCCAGCTGGCCGGAAGAAAAAATCGTGCGGTGCACAGTTGGTTCTTTGGCTGAGAGCACCCGTGCAGCGGGCATTACCAAGACGGCACTTATCGTAGTGGGAGATTTTCTCGGCACGCAGTACGAACGCAGCAAGCTGTACGACCCCGCCTTTACCACCGAATTCCGCAAAGGAGAACCGGTATGACCCGCGCTTACCTTGCCTTTACGGATACCGGCCTTGTGCTAGCAAAGCGTCTGGCCGCCGCCTTGCCCGGCAGTGTTGCCCGGTGCGGGCGGGATGGCGATTCTCTTGCAGAATGGGCAAGCGCACAGTTTGTGCATTCTGATGCGCTGATATTTGTAGGAGCTGCGGGTATTGCAGTGCGGGCCATCGCGCCCCACTGCAAGAGCAAGACTACCGACCCGGCTGTGGTAGTGGTGGACGAATGCGGGCGGTTTGCCGTGCCCATTCTGTCCGGACATCTGGGCGGCGCAAACGATCTTGCGCGGGCCATTGCCACCGTATGCGGTGCTGTGCCGGTGATCACCACCGCCACCGATGCCCACGGCATTTTTGCGGTGGACGAGTGGACAAAGCACCAAAACTGCATGGTGCTGGAGCCGGAGCGCATCAAGCTGGTCAGCGGCAAATTACTGGCCGGGCAGCCGGTATATTACCGGGCTGATTTCCCGGTAACAGGCACCGTGCCCGCAGGGTTATTCCCCGCTGATACCCCGGAAAAAGCCGACTTTGCACTCACCCTTTGCCCCACCGGGCAGGCACTGCATCTTGTGCCGCGCATCGGGGTACTGGGCATCGGCTGCAAGCGGGGCACAACCGCTGAAACGCTGGAAGCTGCTTTTGCCGCTTTTTGCGCCCGGTACGACTTTGCTGCGCAGGCAGTTACCGCCGCCGCAAGCATCGACCTGAAGCAGAATGAACCGGGCTTGCTGGCCTTCTGTCAGGCGCGTGGCTGGCCGGTGCGGTTTTACTCTGCCGCACAGCTGCGCAGCTTGCCCGGGCAGTTCACTCCCTCCCCTTTTGTACAACGCGTGACCGGAGTGGATAATGTTTGTGAGCGGGCGGCTGTGCTGGACGCAGACGGCAGCCTGTTTTACCCGAAATTTGCCTGCAGCGGCGTGACCCTTGCGCTGGCGTGCAGGCCCTTTGCCCCGGACTGGAGGTGGCAGAATGCTTGACGTGATAGAAATCGATATTGACCGTCCCGAGAAGATAGTCTATGTCGTGGGGCTTGGCCCCGGCGAGCCTTTTTATATGACCCAGCAGGCCGCGAATACGCTGGAAAGCGTTGACGCGATTTGTGGATATAAGGTCTATCTTGACCTCATCCGCGATGAATTCCCCTGCGAGGAATACTATGCCACCGGCATGACGCAGGAAATCGACCGCTGCCGCTGGGCGCTGGAAAAAGCACGCACCGGCAAGCGGGTGGCGCTGGTCTGCTCCGGCGATGCCGGGGTGTACGGCATGGCAAGTCCCCTGCTGGAGCTTGCCCCGGATTATCCGGACGTTGCCGTGGAGATTGTGCCCGGACTGACCGCTGCTCTCAGCGGCGGAGCGGTGCTGGGTGCACCGCTGGCGCACGATTTTTGCGTCATTTCCCTTTCCGACCGGCTGACCCCGTGGGAGGTCATCGAGAAGCGGCTGGCTTGCGCCGCCATGGGAGATTTCTGCGTTGCGCTGTACAATCCCTCCTCCAAGGGCAGGCCGGACTATCTGGCAAAGGCGGTGTGCATCCTGCTGGAAAACGGCAAAAGTGCCGATACCGTCTGCGGCATCGTGCGCAACATCGGCCGGGAGGGTCAGACCGCCCGAATCCTGACCCTTGCCCAGTTGAAAGACACTGCGGTGGATATGTTTACCACCGTGTACATCGGCAACGCCGCCACAAAGCAGCTGGGCGGCAGAATGGTCACCCCACGGGGGTACCGCAGATGAAGGCAGTGGTTTTTAGCGGCACTACCGAGGGGCGGGTGTTCTCCCGGCAGCTGGCGGCGCTGGGAGCGGAGGTTCTGGTCAGTGTTGCCACCCCGCTGGGTGCAGAGGAACAGGGCAAAGCAGACGGCATCACCGTGCACTGCGGGCGGCTGACCCCCGAGGAAATGACCGCTCTTTTACAGGGCGCTGCCCTGTGCATAGACGCCACCCACCCCTACGCGGTGGACGCCACAAAAAACATCCGGGCTGCATGTGCCGTGGCCGGGGTGGAGTATCACCGGCTGCTGCGGGAAGAAAGCCCCTTGCCTGCCGGGAGCATGGTATTTGCCACCGCCACCCACGCGGCTGCATTTCTGGCCGGGTGCAGCGGCAATGTGCTGCTAGCCACCGGCGCGAAAGAGCTTGCCGCTTTTGCGGCGCTCGGCCCGGAGCGGCTGCTCCCCCGGGTGCTGCCCACGCGGGAGGGCATTGCCGCCTGCGAGGCCGCCGGTATCCCGCATAAGAACATCATTGCCATGCAGGGGCCATTCAGCTATGCGCTGAACTGCGCCCTGATAAAACAATTCTCCATCCGGTATCTGGTCACCAAGGACGGCGGTGCCGTGGGCGGCTTTGCCGAAAAAGCACAGGCCGCACAGGATACCGGTGCACAGCTGATCGTGGTGCGCCGCCCGGCTGAAAACGGACAAACTACCGCACAAATTCTGGCACGCTGCAAGGAGGTTCTGGTATGATTTCTCTGATCGGAATGGGCTCCGGCTGCCCGGAAAGCCTGACCGCGCAAGGACTGGCTGCACTGCAAGGCGCAGGGCTCATCCTTGGGGCAAAGCGCCTGTTGGAGCATTTACCGGCGGGGTGCACTGACAACTGCAAAGCCGTGTATAAGCCGGAGGAAATCCTTGCGTGTCTTGCCGCACAGCCGGATACAGACACCGCTGTTTTGTACAGCGGCGACACCGGGTTTTACTCCGGTGCGGCAAAGCTGCTGCCCCTGCTGCGGGCTATGGGCTACTCTGTCCGGGTGCTGCCCGGGCTTTCCAGCGTTCAGCTTTTAGCTGCTGCTGTAGGACGCCCTTGGCAGGACTGGAAACTGGTGTCGGCCCATGGCCGCGCCTGCGACCCGGTAGCCGAGGTTTTGGCGCATCCACAGGTGTTTTTCCTCACCGGCGGCGGGGACACCCCTGCCTCTCTGTGTGCCAAGCTGACCGCTGCCGGGCTGGGTGCTGCCCACGCCCTTGTAGGTGAAAACCTTGGCACCCCGACAGAAGCTATCCGCTTTGGCCTTGCCCGGGAACTGGCAGAGCAAACCTTTGCACCGCTGAGCGTATTGCTCATCGAACGGGAGGCTTTGCCGTCCCGCCGCACCCCCGGCCTGCCGGACGATGCTTTTATCCGGGGCGCTGTGCCCATGACAAAGCAGGAGGTGCGCGCCGCCGCGCTGGCAAAGCTGGCGGTCACCCCCACGGACACCCTATGGGACGTGGGCGCGGGCACCGGCAGCGTGAGCGTGGAGCTGGCGCTTGCCGCCCCTGCCGGGCAGGTATATGCCGTAGAGTGTGACCCGGAAGCCTGTGCACTGATCCAGCAAAACCGGGAGAAATTTGCTGCTTACAATCTGACCCTGATCGAGGGCAAAGCACCCGATGCTTTGGACGCGTTACCCGCCCCGGATGCTGTATTTATCGGCGGCACAAAGGGCAATATGGACGCTGTTATAGACGCCGTACTGCACAAAAATCCAGTCGCTCGGCTGTGCATTACCGCCATTGCGCTGGAAACGCTCAGTGCCGCCGTAGCTGCCCTGACCGCCCACGGCCTTGCCGCCGAGGTGACACAGATCGCCGTCAACCGCACAAAAACGGCGGGCAGTCTGCATTTGCTGATGGCTAACAACCCGGTGTTTCTCATTATGGGGGCACGGACATGATGCAGTTTCTCATCGCCGCGCCGCGCTCCGGCAGCGGCAAGACCACCGTTACCTGTGCCGTGTTGACCGCCTTGCAGCGGCGCGGGACTGACCCTTGCGCCTTCAAATGCGGGCCGGACTACATCGACCCTATGTTTCACCGCAGCGCGCTTGGGGTTGAAAGCCACAATTTAGACCTCTACCTCTCTGCCCCGGATACGGTGCGCACGCTTTACGCCCGGTATGCCGCCGGGCACGGCGCTGCCGTATGCGAGGGTGCCATGGGCTTTTACGACGGGCAGGGACTGACAACCCGTGCAAGCGCTTGGGAGCTGGCCGATACGCTGGCGCTGCCGGTGCTGCTGGTAGTGCAGCCAAAAGGGGCAAGCATCACCCTTGCCGCCGAGCTGCGGGGGCTTTTGCAGTTCCGCACGCCCAGCCATATCGTGGGCATTCTGCTTAACGATTGCTCTGAAGCCTTGTACAAAACGCTGCGTCCAATGCTGGAAGCCGAGACCGGTCTGCCGGTGGTGGGGTATCTGCCCCATCTGCCGGGGTGCGTCATCGAAAGCCGCCACCTCGGGCTGAAAACCGCTGGAGAGATATCGGACTTACAGCAAAAGCTGGGCAAGCTTGCCGATGCCCTTGTGCTGAACTGGACACAGCTGGCAGTGTTGACCGACCGTCCTGCCCCGGCTGCGCCGCCGCTTGCCGCGCCGTGCACGCCCTCCGTTCGCATTGCCGTAGCGCGGGATGAAGCCTTCTGCTTTGCCTACGCTGAAACGTTGGACGCCTTGCGGGATGCGGGTGCAGAGCTTGCATTTTTCAGCCCGCTGCGGGATGCCGCCCTGCCGGAAAATATCGGCGGGTTGTACCTGCCCGGGGGTTACCCGGAGCTGTACGCCCGGCAGCTGAGTGAGAACATCGCCCTGCGTGCTGCTATCCGGGACGCAGGGCAAGAGGGGCTGCCCACCGCTGCCGAGTGCGGCGGCTTTCTGTACTTAGGGCAGACGCTGGAGGGCACAGACAGCAAGGTTTACCCCATGACGGGTGTGCTGCCGGGCAGCGGGCACAACACCGGGCGGCTGGTGCGCTTTGGCTATGCCGTCATGACGGCAAAGGCTGGCAGTATGCTTTTCCACGCCGGAGAAACGCTGCCCGTCCATGAATTCCACCACTGGGATTCCTCCGAGAATGGCGCAGACTTTTCTGTGTGCAAAGCTAAAAAAAGGCAGTGGGAATGCGGCTTTGCAAGCGCAAATTTGTACGCCGGTTTCCCGCATCTTTACTGGGCTGGCACTGCCCTGCCCCGCTGCTTTGTGCAGGCGGCGCAGCACTTTTTGAAACACAAAGGATGACAAAAATGACCGAAGCTGAACTGATGCAGCTGCTTGCTGCTATCACCCCGCCGGACGAAACCGCCCGCGCCGCCGCCCATGCCCACTGGGCCAGCCTTGCCAAGCCCTTGGGTGGGCTGGGCGCACTGGAGACCCTGCTGGAAGATGCCGCTGCGCTGACCGGCACGGCGCAGTTTGATTTTTCCCGCCGGGCGGTGGCGGTGCTCTGTGCAGACAACGGCGTGGTGGCGCAGGGCGTAAGCCAGACCGACCAGAGCGTGACCCGCGCCGTAGCCGAGAACCTTGCTGCGCGGCGCACCAGCGTATGCAGGATGGCACAGGCGGTGCACTGCGATGTGCTGCCGGTGGATTTGGGCATTGCCGGTGCGCCCGTACCCGGCGTGCGGGACTGCCGCATTGCCGCCGGGACTGCGGACTTTACCAAAGGCCCTGCCATGACCCACGCCGAGGCAGTGGAGGCCATTGGCCGGGGCATCGCCCTGACCCGGCAGCTTGCCGCCGAGGGCTACGGGCTGGTGGCTACCGGTGAGATGGGTATTGGCAACACCACCACCTCCAGCGCCGTAGCCGCCGTGCTGCTGGCACAGCCGGTGCAGACCATGACCGGGCGCGGTGCAGGGCTTTCCGACGCAGGGCTTGCTCGCAAGGTGGACACCATCCGGCGGGGCATTGCCTGCAATGTCCCCAACCCCGATGATGTATTGGACGTACTGAGCAAGCTGGGCGGCTTTGATATCGCCGGTCTGTGCGGGATGTTTCTGGGCGGGGCGCTGGCGGGTGTGCCCGTGCTGATGGATGGCTTTATCAGCGGAGTGGCGGCTTTGTGCGCCGTGCGGCTGTGCCCGGCAGCATCCAAGGCTGTGTTTGCCAGCCACTGCTCCACCGAGCCTGCCGCCCGGCTGGTGCTGGACGCGCTGGGCAAAACGCCCCTGCTTACCGCCGGGCTGCATCTGGGCGAGGGTACCGGCGCAGTGGCCAGTATCCCACTGTGGGACATGGCGCTGGCGGTATACGATGGGTGCTATTCCTTTGCGGAGGGCGGCATTGCGCCGTATATGCCCCAATGCTGACGCTGGTGCTGGGCGGCGCTGCCAGCGGCAAAAGTGAATACGCCGAAGCCCTTGTGCTGCGCTGCGGTTTGCCGCGGTACTATCTGGCTACCATGCAGGTGTGGGATGCCGAGTGCGCCGCCCGGGTAGAAAAGCACCGCAAAATGCGCGCTGCGAAGCAGTTTACCACCATCGAGTGCCCGCTGCATTTAGAGACGGTGCATTTGCCCCGCAGGGGCACGGCGCTGCTGGAAGACTTAGGCAATTTGACCGCTAACGAGCTGTACGACCCCGCCGGGGCGGGCGATGCCGCCGCCGAGCACATTTTGCAGGGGCTGGAGAGCCTTGCCGCGCAGTGCGAAAACTTGATCGTTGTTTCCAACGAGGTATTCAGCGGCGGCGCGGACTATGCCGGGGATACCGACCGCTATCTGCTGGCGCTGGCACAGGTGAACAACGCCCTTGCCGCCCGGGCAGATGCCGTGGTGCGGGTGGTGTGCGGCGTCCCCGTCTATTATAAAGGAGTGGAAAAATGATCGTTTTGCAGACCATTGCGGTGGCCTTTGCCATGTTTTCGGCGGTGCCGGTGCCGCAGTTTGTGTGGGACGAAAAGAATATGCGGTACGCGCTGTGCGCCTTCCCGCTGGTAGGGCTTTTATGCGGGGTGCTGTGGTGCGTGTGCGGGGTGCTGCCTCTGCCCGCCCCGGCGCGGGCGGCAGGGTTCTGCCTTGCGCCGGTGTGGGTGACCGGCGGCATCCATCTGGACGGCTATGCCGACACCTGTGACGCCCTTGCCAGCTACGGCGACCGGGAAAAGAAGCTGGAAATTTTAAAAGACCCGCACTGCGGTGCCTTTGCGGTCATCCGGCTGTGCAGCTATTTTGCGGCTTATCTCTGTCTTGCCGCCTGCGTGCAGTTCACGCCCCGGGTGGGTGCGCTGTGGACGCTGGCGCTGGTGCTGGAGCGGGCACTTTCCGGCCTTGCGGTGGCGGCCTTTCCCATGGCTAAAAACACCGGCCTTGCCCATACCTTTGCCTCCACTGCCGACCGTACCGCTGTGCGCAACGTACTGACCGTGCTGGCGGTACTGCTTTGCGGGGCGCTGCTGGCTTTAGGCGGCGGAGCACTGGCAGCAGTTGCAATCTTGCTGTTTTTGTGGTATCACCATGTAGCCGTGCAGCAGCTGGGCGGCATTACCGGCGATCTTGCCGGGTGGTTTTTGCAAAAGACTGAGCTGTGGATGCTGGCGGCGCTGTGCGCCTGCCAATGGGGAGGGCTGTTATGATCTTCATCACCGGGCCGCTTTACAGCGGCAAGCGTACCTTTGCCCGCACCCTGCCCGGCCGCTGCATCACAGATGCGCAGCAGCTTGCCGCCGGGTGCAAGGACAATGCTGAGCTTGAGAAACTCGCGGACAAATTATCCGCTTATGATATCGTGCTGTCCACCGAGGTGGGCGGCGGTGTGGTGCCCATAGACCCGGCCGAGCGTGCCGCACGGGAAAACGCCGGACGTCTGGCCTGTATGCTAGCGGCGCGTGCTGCGTGCGTGGTGCAGATGTTCTGCGGCATCCCCACCGTTTTGAAAGGAGAATTGCCGGAATGCTGATCTATTTATTACGTCACGGCCTGACCGAATACAACGCCGAAAAGCGCTATCAGGGGCAGCGGGATATCCCGCTTTCTGCCGCCGGGCGCGCTGTGCTGTGCCGGGCAGATATTTCCCCTAAGACTGTGTATATTACCCCGCTTTGCCGCACCCGGCAGACCGCCGAGGTGCTGTTCCCGGGCGCAAGGCTCGTAGAAACAGATGGGCTGAAGGAGATGTGCTTTGGCAGCTTTGAGGGGAGAAATTATATTGAAATGGAGCACGACCCGGACTACCTTGCATGGGTAGCCGCCAACTGTGAAAGCCCCTGCCCGGACGGCGAGACCAAGGCCGCGTTTTGTGAGCGCATCTGCGCAGCATTTTCCGCACTGGTGGACAAAGCCCTTGCGGATGGCGAGGAGATGCTGGTCATCTTAGCCCACGGCGGCACCCAGATGGCTGCCATGGAACGCTATGCCCTGCCCCACAAGGATTATTACGAATGGTGCGCCCCCAACGCCGGCGGCTTTGTGCTGGATGCCAAGGACTGGGCGGCAAAGCGGGTGCTACATCTGGTAAAGACCGTGCAGTACACAAAGGAGGCGCAGGCATGATCGGCTACGCGGTACTGGGCGGCTTTGTGCTGGATGCCGTTTTCGGCGACCCGGCGTGGCTTCCGCATCCGGTGGTGTACATGGGCAAGGCCATCTCTGCGCTGGAAAAAGGGCTGCGTGCCCGCCTGCCCAAAACGCCGGAGGGCGAGCTTTGGGGCGGGCGCATTTTAGCCTTTTGTCTGCCGGTGGGAACCTTTGCACTCACAAGTCTTATCTGCATAGGAGCCGCCGCCCTGCACCCGCTGCTGGGGCTGGCAGTACAGATGTTCTGGTGCGGACAGGCACTGGCGGCAAAGGGGCTTGTGCAAGAGAGTACGAACGTCTACCGGGAGCTGACAAAGCCCGACCTGCCCGCCGCCCGCATTGCGGTAAGCCGCATCGTGGGGCGGGACACGCAGGCGCTTACCGCCGAAGGCGTGACCAAGGCCGCTGTGGAGACCGTGGCGGAAAACGCCAGCGATGGCGTGATCGCACCGCTGTTGTATATGCTGCTGGGCGGCGCTCCGCTGGCACTGACCTACAAGGCCATCAACACCATGGACAGCATGGTGGGCTACAAAAACGAGCGATATCTGCGCTTTGGGCGTGCGGCGGCAAAGCTGGATGATATTGCGAACTACCTGCCCAGCCGCATTGCCGCCCTGCTGTGGGTAGCCGCTGCTGCCCTGACCGGCAACGATGCCCGCAGTGCGTGGCGCATCTGGCGGCGGGACAGGCGCAACCACGCCAGCCCAAACAGTGCCCAGACCGAGAGCGCCTGCGCCGGTGCACTAAACGTGCAGCTGGCGGGGCCTGCCTACTATTTTGGTCAATACTACCCTAAGCCCACCATCGGCGATGCCGTGCGTCCCATTGAGCCGGAGGATATCCGCCGCGCTGACCGCATGATGTACGCCGAAAGCCTGCTGGCGCTGGCGCTTGGGCTGGTGATACGAGGTATTTTATGATGCAGCTTGTACATGGCGGCGACTGGGCCGGTTACCGGGCGCAGTACGGACAGGACGCGCTGGACTTTTCGGCCAATGTCAGCCCGCTGGGACTGCCGGAGGGGGTGGCAAAGGCCATCACCGCCGCGCTTGCCACCGCAGACCGCTATCCTGACCCCTTCTGCCGCGCTTTGCGGGCAAAGCTGGCAGTGCACGAAACCGTGCCCGCAGCGCATATCCTGTGCGGCAACGGCGCAGCAGACCTGATCTTCCGGCTGGTGTGGGCGGCAAAGCCCCGCACCGCTCTGCTGCCCGCCCCTACCTTTGCGGAGTATGCCGCCGCGCTGGAAACGGCGGGCTGCACCGTCCGGCGGCATTTCCTGCGGGAAAGCGAAGATTTTGCAGTAACGGAGGCGTTTATCTCCGCTGTGGACGAGGACACCGACATGGTATTCCTCTGCCAGCCCAATAACCCCACCGGGCAGCTGACGCCGCTAGCACTGGTAGAGGCGCTGCTGCGCCGGTGCGAAGCTTGCGGTGCGCTGCTGGTGGTGGACGAGTGCTTTCTGGACTTTCTGCCGCAAAGTGAGGTGCTGTCTGCCAAAAAGCTTCTGGCAAGCCCGAACCTCATCATCCTGAAAGCTTTTACAAAGCTGTACGGCATGGCCGGAGTGCGGCTGGGCTACTGCCTGTGCAGCAACACCGCTCTGCTGGATAAGATGCAGGCCGCCGGGCAGCCGTGGGCAGTTTCCAGCCTTGCACAGGCGGCGGGGCTGGCAGCGCTGGACGAGACCGCCTATGTAGCCCGGGTGCAGGTACTTATCGCGCAGCAGCGTCCCATTTTGCGGGACGGGCTGCGCGCACTGGGGCTGCGGGTGCTGGATGGCAGCGCGAATTATCTGCTGTTCCAAGCGCCGGAAACACTGGGCGATGCCCTGCGGCAGCGCGGCATCGTGCTGCGCAGCTGCGGCAACTACCCCGGACTGGACGGCAGCTGGTACCGCACCGCCGTGCGCACCGCGCCGGAAAACCAGCAGCTTTTAAAAACCTTACAGGAGGTGCTTGCATGAGCCGGGCAAAATGTATCATGGTGCAGGGCACGATGAGCGGGGCGGGCAAAAGCCTGCTGTGCACCGCGCTGTGCCGTATTTTTGCACAGGACGGCTACCGGGTAGCCCCCTTTAAAAGCCAGAACATGGCGCTGAACAGCTTTGTCACCCGGGATGGGCTGGAAATGGGGCGTGCGCAGGTGGTACAGGCACAGGCCGCCGGCATGGAACCGGATGTGCGCATGAACCCTATTCTGCTCAAACCCAGCAGCGATGTAGGCAGTCAGGTCATCGTGAACGGCGAGGTGCGTGGGCAGATGCCCGCAGCCGCCTACTTCAAACTGAAAAAGAGCCTGATCCCGGACATTTTAGCCGCCTACGACAGTCTGGCCGAAGAGGTAGACATCATCGTCATCGAGGGTGCAGGCAGCCCGGCAGAGATCAACTTAAAGGCGGACGATATCGTCAACATGGGGCTGGCAAAGCTGGTGGATGCACCGGTGCTGCTGGCGGGAGATATCGACCGGGGCGGCGTGTTTGCGCAGCTGTACGGCACGGTGGAACTGCTGGAACCCGCCGAGCGGGCACGCATCAAGGGGCTGGTCATCAACAAGTTCCGAGGCGATGCTGCCATCCTGAAGCCCGGCCTTACCATGCTGGAGGAAAAGACCCATCTGCCGGTGCTGGGCGTTGTGCCCTACCTGCGGGTGGACATCGAGGACGAGGACTCCCTCTCCTCCCGACTGGAAAGCAACACCGCCGTCAAGCCGCTGGATGCTGCCATTCTGCGGCTACCGCATATCTCCAATTTTACAGATTTTATGCCGCTGGAGCAGCACCCGCTGCTAAGCGTGCGGTATGTGCAAAGCCCCCGGCAGCTGGGCGCACCGGACGTGGTCATTCTGCCGGGCACAAAAAACACCATCGATGACCTGCTCTGGCTGCGGCAATGCGGGCTGGAAGCTGCGGTACAGAAGCTGGCAACCTCCGGCACACCGGTGCTGGGCGTGTGCGGCGGTTACCAGATGCTGGGCGAGACCCTTGCCGACCCCGAGGGCACCGAGAGCGGACGCAGCCAGACCGTGCGCGGGCTGGGGCTGCTGCCCATCCAGACTGTGTTTACGGACGCCAAGCACCGCACACAGGATACTGCCACCGTCACCGCGCCGCAGCTGGCGGGGGCAGTGCTGACCGGCTACCAGATCCATACCGGGCGCACCGCTGTGCAGGGCGTGCCCTTCTGCCGCCTTGCAGACGGCAGCGCCGAGGGCTGCGTAAAGGACAACGTGGCGGGCACTTATCTGCACGGCCTGTTTGATACCGGGGAGCTGACCGAAAAGCTGGTGCAGTTGCTGTGCAGCCGCAAGGACATCTCCCCTGCCAGTGCGCCGCTGCTCTCCATGCAGGAGTACCGGCAGCAGCAGTTTGACCTGCTGGCCGACGGCGTGCGCCGGGCGCTGGACATGAACGCCCTGTACGCCGCCATGGGACTGGAAGGGAGGAACACCCTATGACACCGCAACACCATCTGCCCGCCGACATTGAACGGACGAGCCTTTCCATCATCACCGCAGAGCTGGACGCAATGGGTCTGACCCCGCCGCCGGAGACTGCCGCCGTGGTCAAGCGGGTCATCCACACCACCGCCGATTTTGACTACGCCCGCAATCTGCGCTTTACCCCCGGCGCGGTGGCGGCGGGGGTGGCGGCGCTGCAAGCCGCTGCACCCATCGTTACCGACACCAACATGGCGCTTTCCGGCATTACAAAGCCCGGGCTTGCGCGGCTGGGCGGCACAGCGCTGTGCTACATGGCCGACCCGGAGGTAGCCGCGCTGGCAAAAGCCAACGGTACCACCCGGGCGGTGGCGTCCATGCAAAGAGCCGCCGCCGAACACCCCGGTGCCATTCTTGCGGTGGGCAACGCACCCACGGCGCTGCTGACCATTGCCGACCTGATTGAAACCGCCGGGCTGCGCCCTGCGCTGGTCATCGGCGTGCCGGTGGGCTTTGTGAACGTGGTGGAAAGCAAGGAGCGGCTGTTTGAGGTGTGCACCGCCCACGGTGTGCCCGCTATCGTTGCCATGGGGCGCAAGGGCGGCAGCAATGTTGCCGCTGCCATCTGCAACGCGCTGGTGTATTCCGCCGCCGGGATGCTGGACCCCACCGACCGGGGATGGAAATAATATTTTTATTGTTCGCGTTCAAAGTGCTCTGCGGCGCACTTTGAACGCTTTTTTTAACCAATTCTCCCCTAGAGGGGTATTCTTTCATTGGCTGGTATGGTATACTCGGCTTAGTTCAACAAATCGGAATTGACGGAGGAACAGTTATGGATATATTAGTAAGAGATGCAAAGCTTGAAGATGCTGAACGTATTTTAGATATTTATGCTTATTATGTTGAGAATACTGCCATTACATTTGAATATGTCGTTCCAACACTCATGGATTTTCAAAAGCGTATGGAAATGACTATGAAAAGATACCCCTATCTTGTTATTGAAAAAGACGGAGCAATTCAAGGCTATGCGTATGCAGGTGCTTTTGTAGGCAGGGCGGCTTATGATTGGTCATGTGAACTGACGGTATATCTTGACCATACTGCTCAAAAATGCGGTTTGGGAAGAAAGATATATGAGGCACTTGAAAATAGATTGAGTGAAATGGGAATTTTGAACTTGTATGCTTGTATTGGTTATCCGAGAGTTGAAGATGAATACCTTAACAGCAACAGCGCAGAATTTCATGCACATTTGGGTTTTTCAAAAGTTGGGGAATTTTATAAATGCGGTTATAAATTTGGACGTTGGTACAACATGATTTGGATGGAAAAGATTATCGGAAAACATCATGAGGACCAACCGTCTGTAAAATTTCCTGAATAAATCAGAATGACTCGTTAGTTTCGCAGCTTCCAGTTTGTCGCACTCATTATTTTTCTTTCTTGTATAAACGGGATACCGGAGCGTCCGCAGACGCTCCGGTATCCCGTTTTCATCTATAATTTTTCTCTTTTATCTGCGGCTGCGCGCCGGGCGGCGGTGGAGGGCACAGTAATAGCCGAAGGCGGTGCCGCACAAGCCGCCCACGATGTGCATAAAGTTTGCCACGTTATCGTGCACAAAGATGATATCGTACACCTGCTGGCCAAAGTACAGTGCCGCCACCAGCAGCATGGTGACCGGGATGCCGCCGGAAAAGCCCGCCAGCGAGGACAGCATGATGAGCATGAACACGATGCCGGACGCACCCAACAGCCCCGTGTGGGGGAACAGGATGCATTGCAGCACGCCGGTGACCAGCGCGGTAAACAAAATACCCTTGAGCAGCGGGATGCTGCCGTATTTCTCCTCCATGGGCGGGCCCACCACCAACAGCAGCAGCATATTGTTGAGAAAATGCTCCCAGTTTGCATGGCCCAGCACATGGCCGAACAGCCGGATGTAGCCCAGTGGGTCCCGCCACGAAGAGCGGTACACGCAGAACAGGTTCATGGTGCTCCAGCCGTTCGTCCAGCCGTCTGCCAGCAGCACCAGCATGGACAGCAGAAAAAAGGTAAGGATCACCGGCGAGTTATACTGGAGCTCCAGCTTCAGCTTGATCTTTTTCGTAAACAGTCATTCCCTTCACAGTATTATCGGCTTTACCCTCTGGTTTGCACCCAGTATGCGCCCATGCTCTGGCCGGGCTGGTTCGTTACTTCATCGTTGAGGTATGCCGCAAGGCCGCAGGCTTCCGGCTGCCAGCTGAGCGCGGCTTCCACTGTGGGGTACTCCACCTCGGCGTACCAGAACGCTGTGGGCAAGCCCTCGTCCACATGGTTCACCTCCAGCACCGCGCCGTCCGGCAGGCGATAGCTCCGGCGCACCTTTTTGATCAGGGGCTTGCCAATGATCTTTTCCTCCAGCTGCACAAACAGGTCTTTGTCGATGCTGCGCTCGATCTCCTCCCGCGCCAACCCCCCTGCGGACTTGAAGCAGAGGATATAGTCGGTGCTGCCGCCGGTCAGCGCTTCCTCCCGGATGCGCACCGTGGGCTGCACGCTGATATAGCCCTGCCGCATGGTGAACTCTTCCTCAAGGGGCAGCCCCTCCGGCCAGCCGGTCACCATCCATTTGCGTTCGATCTCCATAGCGTTTTCTTCCTTCCGCAAAATTTTGTATTTATTCTACCATATTTTTATGTTATGATAAAGAGCAGAACAAGCATCATTTTGCGCATTCTTTGTTGAAGGAGCATTTTATGAAAAGCGAACGCACTTATCCTGTATATAAAGTCAACAAGCACGCCGAAGGGCTTTTGGTGGGCGGGCACCCCTGGGTGTACGAGAACGACATTCTGGAAGCCCCCGGCACCGAGCCGGAAAACGGCACGCTGGTGGATGTGGTCAGCCCCAAGGGCGCCTATCTCGGCACCGGTTTTCTCTCGCTGCAAAGCAAGATCCGGGTACGCCTTATTTCCCGCAACGCCAACGACACCTTTGACGCCGCCTTCTGGCGCCGCCGGGTGGAGTACGCATGGGCTTACCGCAAAACGGTGCTGGAGCCCGCCGACCTCTCTGCCTGCCGCTTCATTTTTGGCGAAGCAGACCAGTTCCCCGGTCTGACGGTAGACCGGTTCAACAATGTTCTGGTCACCCAGACCCTGAGCGTAGGCATGGAAAAGCTGAAGCCAGTGCTCTTCCCCCTGCTGGCTGAGGTACTGCGGGCGGACGGACAGACCATTGACGGCATCTATGAGCGCAACGACGAAGCCCTGCGCGCCAAGGAGGGGCTGGAACAAAACAAGGGCTGGTTCGCCCTGCCCGGCGAGAGCCACCCGGAAACCACCCAGACCGAGATCTGTGAAAACGGCGTGTACTACCATGTGGACTTTGAAAACGGGCAAAAGACCGGATTTTTCCTTGACCAGAAATATAATCGTCGGGCGGTAGCACGCCTTGCCGCCGGGCACACCGTGCTGGACTGCTTTACCCACACCGGCAGCTTTGCCTTGAACGCGGCCAAGGGCGGGGCAGCCCGGGTGACTGCTGCCGACATCAGCGCCGAGGCCATTGCCATGGCAAAGCGCAACGCCGAACGCAACGGCCTCGACAACATGGATTTCCTCTGCGAGGACACCTTTGCCCTGCTGCCCCGGCTGGAAAAGGAGGGCAGCCCCTACGACTTCATCATTCTGGATCCCCCTGCCTTTACCAAGGCGCGCCGCACGGTGGAGAATGCCATGCGCGGCTACAAGGAGATCAACTACCGCGCCATGAAGCTGCTGCCCCGGGGCGGGTATCTGGCTACTGCCAGCTGCTCCCACTTTGCCACCGAGGAGTTGTTCATCAAGATGCTGCGCGCCGCCGCCAAGGACGCTCACCGGCAGCTGCGGCAGATCGAGGTAAAGCAGCAGGCACCGGATCACCCCATTCTGTGGGGCGTGCCGGAGACGAACTACCTCAAGTTTTTCCTGTTTCAGGTCATCTGATGCTTTTACGATAAGAACAATTGCCGCGCGCTGCGCACCTTTCAGCCGGAGAAAGCCGTTCTGGACGGGGCTTTTCTCCCGTAAAAGTCATACCAATCGCGGTTGTTCCAAAAATCCGAGATCGTGTTTGTGCAGAATCGTCAGTTTTGTCAATTGCCTTTTTTGCCCGTAAAGACTATAATCTTAGCCATAGACAGCAACGGCGCTGTGGGTCACCTCCTGACTCGCAGCGCCGTTTTTGTTAAGATGTAAGCACGCTTTGGGTTTCTGCATTGCGGCAGACCCAAGGCGAAAGAAAAAAGTAAGATCAAGTAAGGAGTAGGATTTATGGCAGCAAATGTTATGGAGATCTACGGCAGCAAGGTCTTTAATGAGCACGTTATGAAGGAGCGCCTGCCCAGCGCTACTTACAAGAGCTTGAAGAACACCCTGCACAAGGGTGCTCCGCTGGATATTGAGGTGGCAAACGTCGTTGCCAGCGTGATGAAGCGCTGGGCTATGGAGCTGGGTGCTACCCACTACACCCACTGGTTCCAGCCCCTGACCGGCATCACCAGTGAGAAGCACGATGGCTTCGTCAGCCCTGTGGGCGACGGTACCGCCATCATGGAGTTCTCCGGTAAGGAGCTGGTACGCGGCGAGCCCGATGCTTCCTCCTTCCCCTCCGGCGGTCTGCGCGCTACCTGCGAGGCACGCGGCTACACCGCATGGGACCCCACCAGCTACGCCTTTGTGAAGGATGATGTGCTGTGCATCCCCACCGCATTCGTCAGCTACACCGGCGAGGCTTTGGATAAAAAGACTCCCCTGCTGCGTTCCATGAACGCGCTGTCCGGTCAGGCCGTCCGTATCCTGAAGCTGTTCGGCAAGGATGTGGACTACGTTTCCACCACCGTTGGCCCCGAGCAGGAGTACTTCCTTGTCAAGAAGGAGGACTACGAGGCACGTCAGGATTTGATCCTCACCGGCCGCACCCTGTTTGGTGCTCCCTCTGCCAAGGGTCAGGAGCTGGAGGAGCACTACTTCGGTGTCATCCGTCCCGAGGTTTCTGCGTTCATGAAGGAACTGGACGAGGAGCTGTGGAAGCTGGGCGTGCCCGCCAAGACCAAGCACAACGAGGTCGCTCCCTGCCAGCACGAGCTTGCTCCCATCTTCGATACCACCAACGTGGCCATCGACCACAACCTGCTGACCATGGAAATGATGCGCAAGATCGCACCCAAGTATGGTCTGGTCTGCCTGCAGCACGAGAAGCCCTTTGAAGGCGTGAACGGCAGCGGCAAGCACAACAACTGGTCCATGAGCACCACCCACGAGAACCTGCTGGATCCCGGCGACACCCCCATGGAGAACCTGCAGTTCCTGATCTTCCTGGCCGCTGTTATCAAGGCTGTGGATGAGTACGCCGATCTGCTGCGCACCTCTGTGGCCACCCCGGGCAACGATCACCGTCTGGGCGCTAACGAAGCACCTCCGGCCATCATCTCTATCTTCGTAGGCGAGGAGCTGGAAGCTGTCATCGATGCGATCGCATCCGATTCTCCCTATGCCGGCCCCGTCAAGATGAAGATGGATCTGGGCGTGGACGTTCTGCCCAAGTTCAGCAAGGACACCACCGACCGCAACCGTACCTCTCCCTTCGCTTTCACCGGCAACAAGTTCGAGTTCCGTATGCCCGGCTCTGCCGAGAACCTGAGCGACTGCAACACCATCCTGAACACCGCTGTCGCCAAGGAGCTGAAGGGCTACGCCGACGAACTGGAAGGTGCTGAGGACTTTACCAGTGCAGCCATCGCTCTGATCAAGCGCACCATCCGCGACCATCGCCGCGTTATTTTCAACGGCAACGGCTATACCGCCGAGTGGGAGGCCGAGGCAGCCAAGCGCGGTCTGCCCAACAAGAAGAATACCCCCGCTGCTCTGCCCGCACTGGTCGAGCCCAAGAACATCCAGCTGATGGAGGAGTTCGGCGTGCTGACCAAGGTGGAGATGGAAAGCCGCTACGAGGTCGAGATGGAGCACTACTCCAAGATTATCAACATTGAGGCTCTGACCATGCTGGAGATGGCCCGCAAGCAGCTGCTGCCCGCCATCAACGCCTACATGAGCGAGGTTGCCAATACCGCCGCCTCCAAGCTGGCTGTCAGCGAGCACATCAGCGTGCGCAGCGAGACCAAGACTTTGGAAAAGCTTTCTTCTGACGCCGATACCATGAGCGATGCCATCGACACCCTGCAGGATGCCGTGAATGCCGCCAAGGCACTGCCCACCGAGAGCGAGAAGGCCGTTGCCTTCCACGATAACGTTCTCCCGGTGATGGATGCCCTGCGCGCCGCTGCCGACGATGCCGAGACTATCTGCGGCGAGGATTACTGGCCTCTGCCCAGCTACAGCAAGATGCTTTACTACGTCTGATAATCTCCTGACAGCGTAAAAAAATAAGCATCCGCCGGCTGCCGGATCAATTAGCCATTCTCCTTTTCCTATTTCTTACACCAGCCCAAAGACCTGCTCCCTTTTTGAGGGCAGGCCTTTGGGCGTTTTATTTGAAATGCAGTTTTTGTAAGGGGGTTATTTATGAGCTATTCCACCCAACAGGATATTCTGGATTTCGTGGAGGACAACAACGTCAAATTTGTGCGCTTTGCCTTCTGTGATATTTTTGGCACCCAGAAGAACATTGCCGTGCTGGCCAGCAATCTGTCCAAGGCGCTGGAAGAGGGCGTGTGCTTTGACGGCAGCTCCATTGCAGGCTTTATGCACGTTGAGGAAAGCGACCTTGTACTGCGGCCGGATCTTTCCACCGTGACCATCCTGCCGTGGCGTCCCACCGAAGGCCGAGTGATGCAGTTCTTCTGCGATGTGGAAAAGCCGGACGGCGCAGCCTTCAGCGGCAACTGCCGGGGCTTTTTGCGGGATGTGAACCGTAAATTCAAAAAGCTGGGGCTTACCTGCAACGTGGGTACCGAGTGCGAGTTCTATCTGTTTGAAAAGGACGACCGGGGCCGCCCTACCTGCATTCCCATCGACTTTGGCGGATATTTTGACGTTGCGCCGCTGGATGCAGGCGAGAATCTGCGCCGGGATATCTGCCTGACCATGGAGCAGATGGGCATGGCGCCCCAGCACAGCCACCACGAAAGCGGCAACGGCCAGAACGAGATCGACTGCCGCTACGCAGGGCCGCTGAAAACCGCCGACAACGTGATGACCTTTAAGCAGATCGTCCGTGCCATTGCCATGCGCAACGGCCTGCACGCCAGCTTTCTGCCCAAACCCCTGCCCCAGCAGGCCGGCAGCGGGCTGCACATCAACCTCTCGCTTTACATGGACGGCAAAAACCTGTTTGAGGGCGATATTGCCCCGGACAGCGTAGCCGGCAGCTTTATGGCCGGTGTGCTGGCACACAGCCGGGAACTGACCGTGTTTACCAATCCCCTGCCCAACAGCTACCAGCGTTTTGGCTGTGACGAAGCGCCCCGCTATGTGAGCTGGAGCCGCCAGAACCGCAGCCAGCTGGTGCGCATTCCCATGGTCAAGGGCGACAACTGCCGCATGGAGCTGCGCAGCCCGGACCCCGCCTGCAACCCGTATCTGGCCATTGGCCTGATCCTTGCCGCCGGATTGGACGGCATTGAGCAGCACATGGTCTTGCAGCCGCCGGTGAACCGCAACCTGTTCGATGCCGCCGAAGCCAAGGGACTGGGGCTTGAGACCCTGCCCGCCACCCTTGAGGAGGCGGTGCAGGTGGCCGAGGAGAGCGAGTTCTTGCGCCGGGTGCTGCCAGAGGGGCTTTCTAAACGCTATTTCTCGGAGGAGCTCAAGCGCTGCGCCGCACTGCGGAGTGCGCCTGACCGGGCCGAGCACGAGCGCGTCTACTATTTTAACGCCATCTGATCCCTGCCAGCGCAGGAGAAAGGAGTGCGGAATGGGACGCGCACTGATCGTAAGCGCCGGTGCCAACTCCAACGAATATATTGCCGCGCGGCTGTCCGAGATGGGTTACAGCCGCCCGGTGATCATTCCCAGCGGAGCCGAGGCACGGCGCAGAATGTCGGAATCTGATTTTGAGTTGATCGTGGTCAACGCTCCCCTGCCCGATGAGTTCGGGCACGAATTGTGCATCACCGCTGTGGAGCAGACTGATGCCGGTGTGGTCTTTCTGGTAAAGGCCGCACAGGCTGAGCAATTGCTTGCCCCCCTGAACGAGCAGGGGGTGCTGCTGCTGAGCAAACCCTTCACCACCCCGTTGTTTTTGCAGGCCATGCACATGGCGGCTGCCAGCAACCACCGCTTGCAGCGTCTGCGGCAGGAGAACGCCCGCCTGCAGGACAAGATCGGGCAGCTGCGGCTGGTCAGCCGGGCAAAGTGCTGTCTGGTAGAGCACGCCCACATGACCGAGGCCGAAGCGCACCGCTACCTTGAAAAACAGGCTATGGACACCCGCCGCGACCGCGCCGAGGTGGCGCAGGAGGTGCTGGAGGAATACGCTGACAGAAGCGAATAAAAAGCAGGGCTTCGCCCCGCACCCGCAGGGAAAGGGGTGCGCCGGGAGCGTGCCTTTTATGGGAAAGTTTTATTCTACAACAAAGGAAGGTATATTTTTATGGCAAAATTTATTTTTGTGACCGGCGGCGTGGTCTCCGGTCTGGGCAAGGGCATTACCGCTGCATCTCTGGGTCGGCTTTTGAAGTGCCGCGGCCTAAAGGTGGCCAGCCAGAAGCTGGACCCCTATGTGAACGTGGACCCGGGCACCATGAGCCCGCTGCAGCACGGCGAGGTGTTCGTGACCGATGACGGCACCGAGACCGATCTGGATCTGGGACACTACGAGCGCTTCATTGACGAAAATCTGAACAAGTACTCCAACCTGACCACCGGCAAGGTGTACTGGAACG
>OHGZ01000143.1_pt1 | contig 65996 bp, 61 predicted proteins | sample 1567851 | NCBI WGS metagenome assembly OHGZ01 (sample SAMEA3879563, study PRJEB24766) | human gut metagenome | biome: human-associated habitat; feature: feces | place: USA | collected 1985/1987 | reverse complement strand
CTACGCGCCCAGTGCCAACGTTCCGGCGGAAGTTACCAAGCTCACGGCGCAGTTTGCTTTATCAGAGCAGTTTTCCCTCAAACCCGGCGGCACCTATTACTTTGACCTCTCCGGCGCGAGCATTCCCGGCACGGTGAACACCGGAAACATCTTTGGCGCGACTTCCTTGCCGGATACGACGCTGCACTATGTTCCCTTTACCTATGCGGGAACAATAGAAGCCTACAAGCTCACGTCTGCGATGGCGACCACCGAGGGATATGCACAGCAGAACAAATACGCTCACAGCCTGTTTATTGCGGACTACAATGTAACGCATACGGTAAGCTGGGATGACTTAAATACGAAAAGTCTGATTTTCGGCAAAAATTATGCCAGCGGCGGCGTGGACTATACCCTGCGCACACCGTCTTGTGGAAGTAGGTTTACCGGTTCAGGCGATTCAGAGCGCGGTACGCCCCAAAGCAATGAGTGGGACGCGGTGCTGAACAAGAACAGCGGATATATCCAAAACTGGAATCAAATGTATTCGTGGGGGCAGGATGCTTATTTTGGCAACGCGTCGTTCCGTGCGCTTCGCGGGTGCTATTCGGCCCGCATCTGGTACAGCTACGATGCTACGTACTCCAACCCGCTCGTCGGTTTCCGCCCCGTCCTTGAAGTCCTGAGCCCTGACACACTGGGTTCTGACGGACTGAAGGTCGTTACCCTTGACCTTGGCGGCGGCAAGCTGGGCGGCAGCTCCGATGCTATTCACATCATCGTGAAAACCAGCAGCACGTTTACCGCTCCCGCATCCGGCGGTCTGACCCGCCCCAATGGAGATACAGGCAGTTACTTTATGTGGCTTGGCAGCGACGGCAAGCTCTACGCGCCCAGTGCCAACGTTCCGGCGGAAGTTACCAAGCTCACGGCGCAGTTTACTAACACCTACACCGTAACACTGAACACAAACGACGGCACGATCGCCGACGGAAAGGATGTCACAAGCTACAACTACGGCGAGGGCGCAACACTCCCGACAGCCGACGAGATGACCCGCGAGGGCTATACCTTTGCCGGCTGGTACGATAACGAGGTGCTGACCGGCAACCCCATTACGGAAATCAGTACTGACGAAACAGGGAACAGGACATATTGGGCGAAGTGGACGATCAATCAGTACACCATCACCTACGATCTGGACGGCGGCACGGCAGAGGGCAACCCCGACACCTACACCGTCGAGACGGACGCCTTTACCCTCAAGAACCCCACACGCCCCGGCTACACCTTCACCGGCTGGAGCGGTACAGGCCTGACGGGCGAGGATAACCTGACCGTCACCATCCAGAAGGGCAGCACCGGCAACCGCAGCTATACCGCGCACTGGTCGCTGAATACCTACTCTATCACGTATGACCTGAACGGCGGTACTGCCTCCGGCAACCCGACGTCCTATACCGTGGAATCGGCAACAATCACGCTGAATCAGCCGACAAAGACCGGATACACGTTCACGGGCTGGAGCGGCACGGACCTGACGGGCGAAGACAACCTGACCGTCACGATTCCCGCAGGCAGCACCGGCGACCGCAGCTACACTGCACACTGGTCGCTGAATACCTACTCTATCACGTATGACCTGAACGGCGGCACAGTATCCGGCAATCCGGATTTCTACACTGTGGAATCGGCAGCAATCACGCTGAATCAGCCGACAAGGATCGGTTACACGTTCACGGGCTGGAGCGGCACGAACCTGACGGGGGAGGATAACCTGACCGTCACCATCCCGACCGGCAGCATCGGCAACCGCAGCTACACGGCACACTGGTCGCTCAATACCTACTCCATCACCTACGATCTGGACGGCGGCACAGCGCTCGGGAATCCGGATTCCTATACCGTAGAATCCGCGGCAATCACGCTGAACGAGCCGACAAAGGCCGGATATGTCTTCACCGGCTGGAGCGGCACAGACCTGGTGGGCGAAGATAATCTGACTGTCACGATTCCGGCAGGCAGTATTGGCGACCGCCGCTATACGGCGCACTGGGAATTCGACCCGACGATTATCGCCGCGCTCAATCCCACGCCGAACGTGGACTTCCTCGACGTTTCCCGCGTCGACTGGTTCTATTACGATGTGCGCTACGTCTGCGAAAACGGCCTGATGAACGGCACGTCCCGCAACCGGTTCAGCCCCTACGGCACGGCGACGCGCGGTATGCTCGTGACGATCCTGTACCGCATGGAGAACGAGCCGAGGTGCTTCGGCAGCGCGGCGTTCTCGGATGTAAAGCCCGGCGCGTATTATGAAAAGGCGGTTATCTGGGCGTCGCAGAACGGCATCGTCAGCGGCTACACCGACGGAACCTTCCGCCCCGACGCGCCCGTCACGCGTGAACAGCTGGCCTCCATCCTCTACCGCTATACCCTCTATCGCGGACAGGATGTGAGCGCCGGTGAAACCACCAGCCTCACCGGCTATGGCGACGCACAGGCCGTGTCCAATTACGCGCTGCCCGCTATGCGCTGGGCCTGCGGCACAGGCTTCCTGCAAGGCGCAAACGGCAAGCTCAACCCCTTCGGCCTCGCTACCCGCGCCCAGCTCGCAGCCATGCTGCACCGGTATCTGACAAAATAATAGCACTGAACCACGCGGGCAGGCACAATTTGTGCCTGCCCGCATATTATTCACGAAACGTTCACAACTATCGCGTATACTGACAGAACCTGCGGCACAAAAACGCGTCTGTAGGATGACGCGGGATTTTCCCGCGTCAGAAAAAAGATTCCAAAGGAGTTCCAACATGAAAAAACTGATTGCGATGTTTCTGGCCGCTCTGACGGCACTTTCCCTGACAGCCTGCGCGGCAAAGTCTGGCGCGCAGCCGGACGCGTCGGAAATTCCCGACGCGCTGACCATCCTGAACACCGTCTGGGCAAGCTATTCCGAAGACGAAAAATTCCCTGCGGCGGGCGGCGATTATTCCGAAGCCAACATGACCGATGGCCAGCCCGGAACGGTCGGCCTTGAAAACGCGTCCGATGTCGAATATCTGCTGAGCATTCCTGCATCCGTCGTCGCGATGGCGGATGACGGCGCGTCGCTGTTCCACATGATGAACGGCAACACCTTCACCTGCGGTGCGCTGCGCCTGACCGATGCGGGGAAGCTGGATGAGGCGGCAAAGGAAATCCGGGACTATATCATGGCCAAGCAGTGGATGTGCGGCTTCCCGGACAAGCTGATCGTCGTTTCGGTTGACAACTATCTGATCTCGTGCTTCGGCGCGGAGGATCTCGTCAACACCTTCCGCGACAAGCTGCAGGCCGCGTATTCTGGCGCTGTTGTCATCACTGACGAGCCGATCGTGGCGTGAAATAATTAATTTATGTAAACCGAAAGGGCCGCCATGCTGTTTTCTAGTGTTCCGTTTCTGTTTTATTTTCTCCCCGCTGTCCTGCTTGTCTACTTTCTCGTACCCAAACGGGCGAAAAACGGCGTGCTGCTCCTGTCGAGCCTTGTGTTTTACGGCTGGGGTGAGCCGCGCTATCTGCCGGTCATGCTCGTCTCCATCCTGCAAGGCTATATTTTCGGACGGCTGATCGAGCGCTTCCGCGATACCAGGCGGGCGAAGCTGTTTCTGGTCCTGTCTGTTCTCCTGAGCCTCGGGACGCTTGCGTATTTCAAGTATGCCGATTTCATGATCGCAAACCTGAACGCGCTGACCGGGCTGTCCGCGCCGCTGCTGCGCCTTGCGCTCCCGGTCGGCATCAGCTTCTATACGTTTCAGATCCTGAGCTACACCGTGGACGTGTACCGCGGGACGGTCCCGGCGCAGCGGAATTTTATCGATCTTGCAGCCTATATCGCCATGTTCCCGCAGCTGATCGCCGGGCCGATCGTCCGCTATTCCGATATCGCCGTGCAGCTGAAAACACGCGAACACAGCTTATCGGAGGCGGCCTCCGGCGCACGGCGCTTCATTCTGGGCCTTGCGAAAAAGATCCTGCTTGCCAATCTGCTCGGAGAGCTGGTGTCAAGCTTCCGCGCGTCCGCCGATTTGTCGGTCCTGTATTACTGGCTGGGCGCGATTGCGTTCACCCTGCAGATCTACTATGATTTCTCTGGCTACAGCGACATGGCCATCGGCCTTGGCCGGATTTTCGGCTTCCGGTTTCCGGAGAACTTCCAGTACCCCTATCTGTCCGGCAGCATCACGGAATTCTGGCGGCGCTGGCATATTTCGCTCGGCTCGTGGTTCCGCGATTATCTCTATATCCCGCTTGGCGGAAACCGGAAGGGGAGCGCCCGGCAGCTGCTGAATATCCTGCTCGTCTGGCTTGCAACCGGCCTGTGGCACGGCGCGGCGTGGAATTTTGTCCTGTGGGGTCTTCTGTACGCGGTTCTGCTCACGGCGGAAAAGCTGTTTTTGCTGCGTGGACTTCAAAAGCTGCACGTGCTGAACCACGTCTATGTACTCCTGTTTGTGACGCTCGGCTTCGTACTGTTCGACGCATCCGGCGTGCAGGACGCTGCGCAGTCCATCCGCGCCATGTTCGGCGGCGGGGGCCTGCCGCTGGTCAGTGCGGAAAGTCTGTACGAGCTGCGCAGCTGCACCGTGCTGCTCCTGCTTGCCGTTGCCGGCGCAACGCCGCTGGCGAAAAGCCTGTGTGCAGCAGTCCAGCGCAGCCGAGCAGGAAAAACGGCGCTTGCGGTTCTGGAGCCGGTCGGTCTGACCGCGCTTCTGGCTGTCTGTGCGGCCTTCTTGGTTGACGGCTCGTTCAATCCGTTCCTATATTTCCGGTTTTAGAGGGGAGGCCCCATGGAAAAACGAAAGAATCTTGCAATCGTCTGCCTGACGGCGGCGTTCCTGCTCGGATTTCTGGTCTGGAGCCTTCTGAAGCCGGATGATACGGTTTCGCAGAGTGAGCGCCGGAAGCTGGCGCAAAAGCCGGAGCTGACGGCCGCTTCTGTGCTGAACGGCACGTTTATGACGGATTTCGAATCCTATACGCTCGACCAGTTCCCGCTGCGCGACGGCTTCCGGCGGCTCAAGGCCGCTGTTCTGCTGGATATGCTGCGCGAAAAGGATAACAACGGCATCTATCTTGCGGACGGCTATGCCGCCAAGCTGGAATATCCGTTGGACGAGTCCTCCGTCCTCCATGCCGCAGAGCGCTTCCGGACTATCTATGAAACGTACCTGTCCGGGACAGATGCCAGAATCTATGAAGCCGTGATCCCGGACAAGGGCGCGTTCCTTGCTGCGCAGAACGGCTATCCGTCGCTTGACTACAGTGCGTTTTCCGCGCTGCTTCAGAAGAATATGCCTTATGCGGAAGCAATCGACCTGATGCCAGTGCTGTCTCTGAACAGCTATTATCGTACTGATCTGCACTGGAGACAAGAGGCGATTGTGCCGGTTGCAAGTCAATTAGCAGAAGCAATGGGTGTGAAACTGTCGGAGAAATATGATACGGTGACGGCTGACACGCCATTCTACGGTGTCTACTGCGGACAGTCGGCTCTGCCGCTTGCCCCGGATACGCTCCGCTATCTGACGAGCGAGACGCTTCTCGGCTGCACCGTCTACGATTATGAAACGGACAGCACCGGGCCGGTCTATGATCTGCCCGCGCTGGAAGGGGAGGACCCGTACTCCGTGTTCCTCTCCGGCTCAAAATCCCTGCTCACGATCACGAACCCCAGTGCGGATACGGACCGCGAGCTTGTGATCTTCCGCGATTCGTTTGCAAGCAGCCTTGCGCCGCTTCTGACCAGCGCCTATGCGAAGATCACACTAGTCGATATCCGCTATGTGCAGCCGGAGCGGCTTGGCCGCTGGCTGACGTTCGATTCACAGGATGTCCTGTTCCTCTACAGCGTCTCCGTTCTCAATCACAGCGAAACCCTCAAATAAAAAACGCCCGGCGGCCAGTCATGGACGCCGGGCGTTTTGCGTGCGGTTCTGCAAAAACTCCTGCATAAAATGCGTTATGTCAACAATATCCGTGCGTTATGTCGTGAAAGTTCTTCGTTTTTCGCCCCTGAAAGATACTGGCAAAAAGACGTGTATTTGTCGAAATATGTGGGAAATTTGCGTGTTGACAAATCTGTTGACAGTGTGAATAACTTTTTGCGGATTCTATTTCAAAAAAATTATGGTGAACCTTGTGCTTTATGGCTCCGGCATGGCGGACAGCATCTGTTCCAAAACGGGCAGATGCGAACCGCTCAAGGGCGTCAGCGGCAAACGCGGCAGACCGGCCGGAATGCCCTCCAGCGCCAGCGCCTGCTTCACGGGAATTGGGTTGACCTCGCAGAAAAGCGCGTCTACAAGCCCCATCAGCGCCGTCTGGATCCGTCCCGCCTGCGCGTATTCGCCAGTCTGACAGGCGCGGACCATCTGCAGCGTCAGCTTAGGCCGCACATTGGACAAAACGGAGATCGCACCCCTCGCGCCGACCGCCATCAGCGGTACGGTCAGATCGTCGTTTCCGCTCCAGAGCGGAAGCTCCTCCGCGCAGGCGTCCAGAATGCGCATGGCCTTCGGGACGCTGCCGCTGGCCTCCTTGATCCCGCCGATGTTCGGATGCGCGCAGAGCGCACGGCACGTCTCAACCGAGACGTCCACGCCCGTGCGGCTCGGCACGTTGTAGACAATCACGGGGCAGGGGACGGTGTCGGCTGCCGCGGTATAATGCGCGATCAGCCCTGCCTGCGTACACTTGTTGTAATAGGGTGTCACCAGCAGCACGGCGTCCACGCCCATAGACGCAGCGACACGGCTCAACTGCAAGGTGTGAGCCGTGTCGTTTGTACCGGTTCCGGCGATGATTTTGCATCGTCCGGCGCAGTATTTGACTGTGTGCGCGATCAGCGCAAGCTTTTCGTTGTCCGTCATGGTGGAGGCCTCTCCGGTCGTTCCGCAGACGACGACCGCGTCGACGCCTGCGGCAAGCTGCAGATCCAGCAGCTGATTCATGACGGCAAAATCGACCGTACCCTGCTTGAACGGCGTAACGAGCGCAGTCGCGACGCCTTCAAAAACGGGCTTTTTCAAAGAATCGCTCCCTTCGGGATCATTTCCTTGTGATATATCCTTCCGCGCAAAGCAGTTCCGCCAGCAAAACAGCGCCGCCGGCTGCTCCGCGCAGGGTATTATGAGACAGGCAGACGAATTTGTAATCGTACTGCGTATCGGGGCGCAGACGGCCGATGGAGACGGCCATACCGCCCTCAAGCATACGGTCGAGCTTCGTCTGCGGACGGTCGGCTTCCTCAAAGTAATGCAGGAACTGCCTGGGAGCCGACGGCAGCTTCAATTCCTGTGCGTGTCCCGAAAACGCTGCCCAGTCTGCCTTGATCTGCTCCAGCGACGGCTTCTCGCCCTTGAACGAAACGAAGCACGCCGCCATATGACCGTCCGAAACAGGCACGCGCAGACACTGCGCGGTGATGTTGGGTTCCGTCGCATTGACGATCTTATCGCCCTCGATATGGCCCCAGAGCTTCATCGGCTCCTGCTCGGACTTTTCCTCCTCGCCGCCGATATAGGGGATCACGTTGTCGATCATTTCCGGCCATGTCTCAAATGTTCTGCCTGCGCCGGAAATTGCCTGATATGTGCAGACCAGCGCCTTTTCCACGCCGTATTTCATCAGCGGGTGCAGTGCCGGGACATAGCTTTGCAGGCTGCAATTGGATTTGACGGCGATAAAGCCGCGCTTTGTGCCGAGCCGCTTGCGCTGTGCGTCGATGATGCGGATGTGGTCGGCGTTGATCTCCGGCACGACCATCGGCACGTCGGGCGTGTGGCGGTGGGCGGAATTGTTTGATACGACCGGGCATTCGAGCTTCGCGTATTTCTCTTCCAGCGCCTTGATCTCGTCCTTTTTCATATTGACGGCGCAGAAGACAAAGTCGACCTGCCTCGCGATCTCCTCCGCGTCCGCCTCGGCGTCCATCACGATCATGGATTTGACGCTTTCCGGAATTGGTTCAGCCATATGCCATTTTCCTTCGATCGCCTGCGCGTAGGTCTTGCCTGCGCTGTGCGCGCTGGCGGCCAGCACGACCGGGGTGAACCACGGGTGGTTTGCCGTCAGCAGCACGAACCGCTGCCCGACCATGCCCGTTGCGCCAATGATACCAACTCTGAATTTCTCCATGATGAAAGCTCCAATCCTCAAACTCGCCGGAAAGTTCCGGTTGCATATCATTTTGGAATGTAATATAATACATTTGGTTTGTGCAGAAATAAGATGTTCTTGCACGATGGACAAATGTCCGCGAATTCCAGCGGCCTCATCATATCATATTCATTCCTGCCTGTCAATGTGAATCGCGGAAAAAATCGGCGTATTGGAAAGGGCTGTATTTGTTGAAAACACATGATTTTTATTACGATCTGCCGGAGGAGCTGATCGCGCAGACGCCGCTGGAGCGCCGCGACGCGTCCCGGCTCATGACGCTCGACCGAAAAACGGGCGAGGTCACGCACCGGCATTTTTACGACCTGCTTGAGCTTCTGCAGCCAGGAGATTGCCTGGTCATGAACAACTCCCGTGTGCTGCCCGCACGCCTGCTCGGCCATCGGGTGCCGTCCGGCGGCGCGGTCGAGGTGCTGCTGCTCAAGGATCAGGGAAACGGCATCTGGGAGTGCCTTACGAAGCCGGGCCGCAAGACGCACACCGGGACAGAGCTGTCCTTCGGAGACGGCGATCTGACGGCGACCGTAGTAGGGGAGAGGGACGACGGCAACAAGCTCGTGCAGTTCCACTATGAGGGGATCTTCCTTGAGGTGCTGGAACGGCTCGGAAAAATGCCTCTGCCGCCGTACATCAAGGAAGAATTGCAGGACGGCGAACGCTACCAGACCGTCTATTCCAAAATCAACGGCTCTGCCGCCGCACCGACAGCCGGTCTGCACTTTACGCAGGAGCTGCTGGACAAGCTCGCCGCCAAGGGCGTTAAGGAAGCGTATATCACGCTGCACGTCGGCCTCGGCACGTTCCGTCCCGTCAAGGCTGCGGAAATCACGGAGCATCATATGCACTCCGAATTCTGCATGATCTCCCGGGAAACCGCGGATATCATCAACGAAACCAAACGCGCAGGCGGGCGGATCGTCTGCGTCGGCACAACTTCCTGCCGGACGCTGGAATCTCTGGCTGACGAAAACGGGTATTTCCATGAAGCCTCCGCATGGACGGATATTTTCATCTATCCTGGCTACAAATTCAAGGCCATGGATGCGCTCATCACAAACTTCCACCTGCCGGAAAGCACGCTCGTCATGCTCGTCTCCGCATTCGCAGACCGTGAAAAGATCCTGAACGCCTACAACATCGCCGTGCAGGAACGCTACCGCTTCTTCTCCTTCGGCGATGCGATGTTAATCTCGTGATTTTGCATAAAATAACATTACTTAGATAGATTAAAATTATGCAATATTACCAATTAGTAAGCACGAAATACCATATGGTAACATCGGTTGACCGATATTGATAAAACATTTCGGGAAGAATTGATATCGGCGTAACTTTTTCGTTCAAGAAAAACGTTCATTGTTGACTTAGAAAAATAATATGGCATAATAGAATTACCGGAGCAAATGATGATGCGATTTTGAACACGGAAAAAGCGAGGAGAAGATCATGCCGGAACTTTGCAGATTTTATAACATCGTTATCAAGATGATTTTCAGCGACACTGACAAGCACCACAAGCCGCACTTTCATGTTTATTACAACGAGTACGAAGCCTCTGTTGGCGTGGATGGCGAATTGATCGCGGGAAGTCTTCCAGTCAAACAGTTGAAGCTGGTGCAGGCTTGGGCTGCCATCCACGAGGACGAACTCTATGCCGCGTGGAATAAGGCGGTGCAGAACATTCCGTTCGGCAAAATCGAACCGCTGAGATAAGGAGGAACGCTTATGTATATTTCTAACGGAATTGCGTATGCAGGGGAGCAGGAGCCAGTCATCAAGGTCTGCGGCGTTCGTCCGCTGCCCGGTCATAGGCTTTGGCTCCGATTTACAACTGGCGAAGCAAAAGTTTTTGATTTTACACCCTTGCTGAAAGATGCAGGTTTTGCGCCGCTGGCCGATGAACATACCTTTGCGGGCGTCTATATTGACTACGGTGTGACTGTCTGGAATGACGGTGACATTGACATTGCGCCAGAATATTTATATCGGCATTCGAAAGAAGCGGAAGGCATCGCCTGATGGCAAGTGATTTCAACCGGAAGTACGGTGGCCATGGCTGCCGTACTTCGCTATGAAAGGGAGTAGGATCATGTGCAGTTTATTCACTTTCCCGACTCCCGTACACATCGGCGATGCGATGTTTATCTATTAAAAAGTTGAGGTAACAATGTTTAAAGTATTAAAGACAGAGGGTGCTGCCCGCAGAGGGGAGTTTTCCTGCCCGCATGGGACAGTTCAAACTCCGGTTTTTATGAACGTCGGCACGCAGGCTGCGATCAAGGGCGCGCTGTCGGCTGCTGATCTGGAAACGATCGGCACGCAGGTCGAGCTGTCCAACACCTATCATCTGCATCTGCGGCCCGGAGACGAGGTCGTGCGCGATATGGGCGGCCTGCACAAATTCATGACGTGGGACGGCCCGATCCTGACGGATTCCGGCGGATTTCAGGTCTTTTCCCTGGCCGGACTCCGAAAGATCAAGGAGGAGGGCGTGATGTTCGCGTCCCATCTTGACGGCCACAGGATCTTCATGGGACCGGAGGAGAGTATGCGCATCCAGTCGAACCTCGGCTCCGATATTGCCATGGCGTTTGACGAGTGCGTGGAAAACCCCGCAAAATACCAGTATGCCAAGGCGTCCTGCGAGCGCACGGCGCGCTGGCTTGCCCGGTGCAAGGAGGCGCTTGCCCGATATAACGCTGAGCCGGGCGCTGTCAATCCCGGTCAGCAGCTCTGGGGGATCAATCAGGGCGCGACGTTCAAGGATCTGCGCATCTGGCACATGAAGGAGATCGCCAAGCTCGACCTGCCGGGCTACGCCATCGGCGGTCTGGCCGTCGGCGAACCGACTGAGGTCATGTATGAGATCATTGAGGCGGTCGAGCCGTATATGCCAAAAGACAGGCCGCGTTATCTGATGGGCGTCGGCACGCCGTCGAACATCATTGAATCCGTCGCACGCGGCGTGGACTTCTTCGACTGCGTCATGCCGGCCAGAAATGCGCGGCACGCCAAGCTTTTTACATGGCAGGGGAGCATCAACCTCAAAAACGCGAAGTACACGCGTGACGACGGCCCCATTGATCCGCAGTGCGTCTGCCCGGTCTGCAGGCGCTATTCCCGCGCGTATCTCCATCACCTGTTCAAAGCGGAGGAGATGCTCGCCATGCGCCTGTCCGTCATGCACAATCTGTATTTCTATAATACGCTGACCCGGCGTATCCGCGACAGCCTTGACACCGGGACCTTCGGCGATTTCCGCGCGGAGTACTCGCAAAAGTTGGCGGAAAAAATATAAAACGGAAATTTATTCAGAAATCCTGTCGCGCCGACTTGAAATGTTGCCGCAGACACGATATAATAAACGAAATTCAAATATGGAGGAAAGACCATGTACCTTTTCTTAACCGCAGCGGATTCCACCGGTGCAGCAGGCGGCGGCGCGTCCATGATCCTCATGTTCGTCGTGCTGATCGCAGTGTTCTACTTCTTTATGATCCGCCCGGAAAACAAACGCAAAAAAGAAGCGCAGCAGATGCGTGACTCGCTGAAGGTCGGCGACAATATCACGACCATCGGCGGCATCATCGGCGATATCGTCTCGATCAAGGACAACTCCATCGTCATCGAAACGACCACCGACCGCGTCCGCGTTGAGTTTGCAAAGTTTGCCGTTTCCACCAACAACACGGCGGAAAAGGAAGCTGCCAAGCAGAAGGCCGCAGCTCTGGCTGCCCGCAAGGAGCAGAAGGAAAAAGAGAAGAAGGCCAAGAAGGATAAATAATTGTCTGACCCCGTACAAGGCGGCAAAAATGATGTGTCCCCAAAAAGTTAGACAAAATTATGAACACAACCTGTTCAAGCAGCCGAAAGGGCCTGCTGCCTGCGGATCGCAGACGGCAGGCCCTTCAGCATTGCCTTGATCCTGCGGTTGCTGCCGTGCTCCAAAGAAGCGCCCGATCACAGTCCTCTTGCGCTCTGGCGTATGGCGCCGATTGACAGCTCCTTTTGGCATTGAAAAACACCCCATTTCTTAGTGCCAAGTATGTTATCATACTTGCCTAACAAATGGGGTGCTGTTCATATGCCGTGCGCACAGGGCGCCGTTCTGCATGATTGTCAGTGCAGCGCTTCATGCTCCTTTTGCAGCTCCTCGCGCAGCTCAAGCACGTTCCAGCCCTTATTTTCGTCCGTCAGGACGGCTTTCAGTGCAACGGGCGGGAGCTTTGCTGCGCGTATGGCCTGCAAAAACAGGTTCAACTGCGCATCTGAAAAATGCGCGAAGACGAGCAGCTCACCGGGGAAATCCTCACCGTCATAAAAGCTCTCAAAGCTGTCGAGATCGCCCGTCAGGGCGCCGACGGCGTTCAGGTACTCCCATTTTTCCACGACGCGCACCTTCGCGCCCAGCCGCATCGCGGCCATGCGCAGCTTTGCAAGCTTTTTGGCAGGGAAGTGGACAGCCAGGATCACGGGCATCATGCGCGCACCTCCTGCTTGTCCTCCCGCAGGAAGCCCGCCCACATCAGAAGCCCGGCCAGCGACCAGAAATAGGCCATCATGTACGGCTCTTCAAAGATGTTTTCAAATCCGCAATGAACGAAAACGCCGCACAGTCCGGCAAAAATCCCCGCGCACAGCGGGAACAGCCGGGACAGGCCCTGTTTTTTCTGCTGCGCCGTGCGGTAGAGCGCGCGGCAGCCGTTTGCAAGGAAGCTGATGACAGTGATCAGGAACGCGGCGAGGCCCGTATAGCCCATCTCGATCATGAGCTTGAGATAGTAATTATCGACGTAGAAATACTCCTGATGGTCGATGACCTGATTCTGCATGGCGACGGCTCCGCCGAACATGCCGAGGCCCACGCCGGCCGCTTTTCCGCGCTGCTCCAGAAGCGTCATCGCGACGAGCTTGCGGCCCGCACGGCCGCCGGAGGTGTTGGCCTCCGCGAAATCAGACGTGAACAGGAATCCGATGCGGCTGCGCACAAATGGCAGCGTACACGCAACGCATCCCGCCGCAAGCAGCAGCACCAGCAGCCGCCGGTCGATCAGCAGTACGAAGATCACAATGGCAAGTGCCAGCGCCATCCATGCCCCGCGCGACATCGTAAACAGGCAGCCGAAGCACATACAGAACGCGCAGACCCACGCAAGCACCTGCAATTTGCGGTTCTTCGTGTAATAGGCGAGTCCTGCCGCCATCGGTGCAAACATCGTCATGAAATCGCCCATGATATTGGGGCTTCCGAAGATCGAGTAAACACGCGTGCGCACGGAGGATTCCGAGTGCGTCATCCAGCTCGACGGGATGGGAACAGCGGCGATATACTGATAAATTCCGTGCAGCGCAATGACCGCCGCCAGAATGACCAGCGCCAGATAGACCCGCATGAAATCCCGGTCGTTGTGCACCAGCCGCGTAATGAGGAAGAACCAGAGCATATACTGCACAGTCGCGCGGAAGCCGGAGATCTGGATGGAGTAATATGGCGTAACGACGTTCATGAGAACGAAGCAGACCGTAATAAACAGGCAGACCGGCAGATCGAGCGGATTGCAGCCCGTTTTGAGCGGCGTTTCGCGCCCAAGACGCTCATAGACCACATAGCCAAGCGCCAGCAGCATCAGACACTCATCCCAGCACGACGACAGGACCGGCACGGCCAGAAGATCGCGCAGCACGTAGTCGATCACGACATACATGGAAAGCGCAAATAAGATCACGCCATGCAGTCCGTCAGAGAACAGCCACAAAAACAGACGGCTGTTCTGGCCGCAGCGAACGAAAAAGCGCCAGATGCGGCAAAGAACCGAATCGTCCAGACAGTCCTTCAGGCCGTGCCGCGCGGCAAGCCGCGCGTTCAGCCGCGCAAAGCGCTTCGCGCTCCAGCTCTCGCGCGTCGGCGCGTCGGACGCGGACAGCCGCCGGAGCAGCCATGCGCGCGTTTTGCTTGCGCGCCAGGTGCGGCCGAGCCACGCGAAAATCCTGCTTGAATGCGCCAGCGCTGAAAACCAGCCGCCGATGGCAAGCAGCACCCGCCACAGAAGGCTCGAAGCCAGCATTTCAGCCATCGGTGACCTCCAGCGCGGAGATCAGACCCGTCAGCTCAAATTCGCTCGTCTTGAGGATGTATTCATAGCCGACGCGGACCTCCTGCGGCCCGACCTTGTAGACATTGCCGGTAAACGATGCGCTTGCCTCGACGGTGATATACAGGCGCACGTGGCCAAGCTCGTTGTCGTACGGCTCTGTGCGCACGTCCGTAATGACGGCGGCAATCTGTTTGGAATCATTGACAAGGGTCTTATCGACCTGCGTTTTCGCATATTCTGCAATATCGGCGGAAACATCCTCAAATTCTACGGTATAAACAGCCTTTTTCTCTGTACCGGCCACAGCGGCTGCGGCTCTGCTGCCGCCGAGCTTCCAGACGACCGCCGCCAGAACTGCAACGATCAGCAGCACGACCAGCAGGTCGATCAGATTGATCTTGCCGAACAGACGGCCTTTTTCATCGATCAGTTTCATGTAGTACCTCCCAAAGAGTTTGCAGTTGATTTGCCTCATGGAATCAGATATAATATCAGGAGACATTCCTGCCTATTTTACTGTATCTTGCCGCAAGAAACAAGTGGCAATTCAAAAATGAGGGTTCCGATATGAAGGTATTGCATTTGATCTCCGGCGGCGACGTCGGCGGCGCAAAAACGCACGTGCTGTCGCTGCTGCACGGTCTTGGGAAAACGGAACAGGTGCGGCTCGTCTGCTTCCGCGAGGGAGAGTTTGCCGAAGACGCGCGGAAGCTCGGCATCGATACGGTCGTCATGGAAGCGTCCGTACAGACGGCCATTGGCCGTCTTGCGCAGATGATCCGCGCCGAGGGCTTTCAGATCGTCCACTGCCACGGCGCGCGCGCGAACCTGACCGGCGCTGTCCTGCGCCGGAAAATTCAGGTGCCGATTGTCACGACCGTCCATTCCGACTACCGGCTCGACTATCTGGGCAGACCCCTGCACCGGCTGACCTACGGCACGATCAACACCGTTGCGCTGCGTATGTTTGACTATCACATCGGCGTATCCGACGCCATGGCGCAGCTGCTTATTTCACGCGGCTTTGACCCGCAGACGATGTTTGCGATCTATAATGGCATTGATTTTTCTCCCGTTGTGCCGAAGCTGGACAGGCAGGCCTATCTGCGCTCTGTCGGCATGGAGACGGCGGAGGATACCGTCGTGTTCGGCATCGCCGCCCGCCTTGATCCGGTCAAGGATGTGGGGACGCTCATCCGCGGCTTCTCCATCGCCGTAAAGACCCACCCCAATATCCGCCTGCTCATCGCGGGCGACGGCGAGCAGCGACAGACGCTGGAAAAGCTGGCCGCCGACACCTGCCCGCCCGGCAGCGTCGTGTTTGCGGGCTGGGTCACGGATATGGACAGCTTTTATCATGCGCTGGACGTTAATACACTGACGTCTCTTTCTGAGACGTTCCCGTATGCCATCACAGAGGGTGCGCGTATGCGCTGCGCGACGATCGCGTCGAATGTCGGCGGCATCCCGTATATCATCGAGCATGGCGTGACCGGCCTCCTGTTTGAGCCGCAGAACGCCGAAGCGCTCGGCGGCTGCATGGCCCGACTGGCTGAATCTGCGGCCATGCGCGCGCAGCTCGGCGAAAATCTGTATGAAAAGGCCTCGCGCGAGTTTTCCATCAGTGCGACCGTCGGCAAGCAGATCGAAATTTACCAGACCATCCTGCGCCGCACGGCCATGCCGAAGAAAAAGAAATATGGCGTATTGATCTGCGGCGCCTACGGCAAGGGAAACGCGGGCGACGACGCGATCTTAAAGGCGATCCTTGCCCAGATGAAGGCCATCGACCGCGATATGCCGGTCTACGTCATGTCGCACGATCCTGCCGAGACGCGCCTGCGGTACCACGTCGGCTCCGTACACGTATTCGACCCCTTCCGCTTCTGGCCGCTTATGCGCAGATGCAGGCTGTTTATCTCCGGCGGCGGGAGCCTCATTCAAAACGAAACGAGCACGCGATCCTTAAATTATTATCTCACGACCATCCGCATGGCGCATACCGCAGGCTGCCGCGTCATGATGTACGGCTGCGGCATCGGCCCTGTCAGCGGAGAGGGCAGCCGCCGCCATACCGCGCGCATTCTCAACCGCTGCGTGGATAAAATCACGCTACGCGAGGATCTTTCCCGGAAGGAGCTTTCCGACATGGGCGTGATGCAGCCGGATATCTCCGTCACGGCAGACCCGGCGCTGCTGCTGCAGCCCGCGACCACCGGTGCAGTAGACAGCTATTTCCTGAGCAATGACCTCGACCCGAACGGAAGCTATGCCATGTTCGTTCTGCGCCCGTGGAAAAATCTTTCCGGGCATTTGCAGGCAATTGTAGATGCTGCAATTTATGTCAACCAAAAGCACGGCCTGACGCCGGTTTTCGTCGCTCTTGAGCCGACGCGTGACCTTGAGATCAACCGGCAGGCCGCCGGAATGCTGTCCTGCCGGTCATTCGTGCTGCCCGCCCCGCGCGACGAGCAGCTGACCATCGGCATGATGCAGAAAATGCGCGTGATCGTCTCCATGCGGCTGCACGCGTTGATCTTTGCCTCGTCTGTCGGCGCGCCGCTGGCCGCGATCTCGTATGACCCGAAGGTCACCGGCTTCATGGCCTATCTCGGCCAGAAGCACTGCATGGAGCTGGACGACGTGACGAAGGACAGTCTGTGCGCCCTGATTGACGACGCCATGCAGACGGCACAGCCGTATTCGACCGACCGCCTGCGCCGCCTTGCGGCAGAAAATGAAGAAGCGGCGCGCAAGCTGCTGGAGGAGACCATATGAGAAAAATCGTTTGCCTTGCCACCTCCCCGTGGTACCCCATCCCGACGCGCAAGCAGCAGGTCATGAGCCGCATCCCAGACGCGGAAATTCTCTATTTTGATCCGTCTATCACCTATATCGCCCCCATGAAGGACAAAGCCGCTCAGCCGGGACTGACGAATTATAAAAAAGCGGGCGTTCACCCGCAGGAGAACATCACGGTTTACGCTCTGCCGCCGGCTCTGCCATTCTTTTATAAGTTCCGCTGGATAAACAGGCTGAACCAGCGGAAAATCGCCCGCTTCGTCCGCAAAAAAATGCGGGAGCACGGATTTGAGGACGCTGTTTTGTGGGTCTATTCGCCCGTCACAGCCGATCTTGTCGATCTGGTCCCGCATAAGGCGCTGGTCTACGACTGCGTCGACCGGCATTCGGCCTACGGCGGACTGATGGATCCGGCACTTGTCGACGCGATGGAGCTGGAGCTTGCGAAGAAAGCGGATCACGTCTTTGCCACCGCTGACGCGCTGGCTGACCGCCTGCACACCGTGCAGCCGAAGACGGATATGATCCCGAACGGTGCAAATTTTGAGCGCTTCGTGCAGGCCGCACAGCCGCAGCCGCTCCCGGACGATATGCAGGGCATTCCGCACCCGATTTTCGGCTTCGTCGGCGCGCTGCAAAGCTGCATTGAGTATGGCTATCTCGAAGCCGCAGCAAAGGCTCGTCCGGACTGGAGCTTTGTCCTGATCGGCAAGGAAAAGCCCGGTGTCGACCTGTCTGCACTCCACGCCATGCCGAACGTGCATTTCCTCGGCCTCAAGCCGAACGAGCAGCTGCCGCAGTATCTGGCGCACTTTGACGCCTGCCTGAACCTGTTTGCGAAAAGCGACCTCAGCAAGGACGTGAGCCCGCTGAAATTCTATGAATATCTGGCCACGGGCCGCCCCATCGTCTCGACGAAGCAGCCGGATCAGATTCTCCAATATGCGCCGCTCATCGAGATCGCCGACAGCCAGGAGGAATTCATCTCCGCCTGCGAAAAATCGTGCTCTGATACCGCGCCGGAGCAAATCGATGCCCGCATTGAGGCAGGCCGCGCCTGTTCTTGGGATAGCCGTGTCGCGCAGATGTGCGGCATTCTGGAAGGACAGGGGATTTTATGAAGAAAAAAATGCTTATCACCGGCTTTGACCCGTTCGGCGGAGAACAGGTCAACCCCGCATTCGAGGCCGTGCGGCTGCTGCCGGATGAAATCGCGGGACTTGAATTATGTAAACTAGAAATCCCAACTGAATTTATCAAAAGCGGCGTGATCCTGAAAGACGCGCTTCGCGCGGTGCATCCCAACGCAGTCCTTTGCGTGGGACAGGCCGGGGGCCGCACAGCCGTCACGCCGGAACGCGTAGCGATCAACCTGATGGACGCCCGCATTCCGGACAACGCCGGGTATCAGCCGATCGATACGCCCGTCGTGCCGGATGGCCCCGCCGCGTTTTTTTCCACGCTGCCCGTCAAGGCAATTGCAGCCCGGATACAAAGCGACGGTCTGCCCGCTGCGGTATCCAATACCGCTGGTACATACGTGTGCAACAGCCTTCTGTATACGCTGCTGCATACGGCGGCGCTCGAATATCCCGGCCTGCGCGGCGGCTTTCTCCATGTGCCCTATGCCGCGGAGCAGCTTTCCGGCAAACCGGTCGGCACCTTCGCCATGCCCCTGCCCGATATCGCTCGCGCCTTGACCCGCGCCGTCGAGGCGATTTCCGAAAACCTGTAAGAATAACAAAATGACCACCGGCTGTATGCGCTTATGCATATGGCCGGTGGTTTTCTTTATACAATAAAAAACAAAATCGCAACCCAGCGATAGCGGTTGCGATTTTGAACGAAGAAAGACCTTTGCTGTCGAGGTGGACGCGCTTGCGCGGTCACCTGACATCCAAAGGTCATTTCTGAGTGGCACCCCAGAGACGATTCGAACGTCCGACCCTTCGCTTAGGAGGCGAATGCTCTATCCCCTGAGCTACTGGGGCATTTTGAACAGTGCTATTCTACAATGCACCGGTTGGTTTGTCAAGAAGGTGGAATACCGGGGCTGGACGAACAATAGACTTGGACTGAGGGGTGAGGGAATGCGAAATGAGGTCCTGCGGATGCTTCCGCAGACGGTACAGATTGCGCTGACCGGCATACCGGACGCACAGATCGAGGAGCTGCGGCTGCGGGTGGGGCAGAAGCCGGCCGTTCTGTATGCGGGGGGTGAGCGTCCGCTCAGTGTCCGAACCGTCCTGCTCCAGAAGGAGCTGCAGCAGACTCTGCTGAACGCTTCCGCGCAGTCGCAGTACGCTGTGCAGGAGCAGCTGCGAAGCGGCTATCTCAGCCTGTCGGGCGGATACCGGCTCGGTGTCTGCGGCAGCGCAGTTGTGCAGAACGGCTGTATGACCGGGCTGCGGGAGATCTCGTCGCTTGCGCTCCGTGTTCCGCACGATATCCGGCACCCGCCGGAGCGGCTGCTTCCATATCTACAGGAATCCTGTCTGCTTGCCGGTGCGCCCGGCAGCGGAAAAACGACGCTGCTGCGCAGCTGCATCCGGGCACTTTCGGAAAACAGGCAGCGCGTGGCCGTCGTGGACGAGCGGCTGGAGCTGGCCGGAGCGGTGCACGGCGTACCGCAGTTTGATCTCGGGCCGTGTACGGACGTGCTGTCCGGCTGTCCGAAGGGCGAGGGGATGCTGATGCTGCTGCGCGGCATGAACCCGCAATGGCTTGCGGTCGACGAGATCACGCAGCCGGAGGACCTTGCGGCGATCCGGCAGGCGGGCGGCTGCGGCGTCAGGCTGCTTGCGACGATCCACGCCGGTTCTGTTGAGGAATTGGAAAATAGACCGCTCTGTCGGGAGCTGTTTTCTCTTGGGATCTTCCGGCAGGTGCTTTATCTGGATAAGAACAGGGCGTTTCACGCGGAAAGGATACAATATGCTGAAACTGATCGGATTGAGCCTGATCCTGGCAGCCTCCGGCGCAGTCGGCGCCGGACTGGCGGGGACAGTGCGGCGGCAGCAGGCGCAGACGCTTGCGCTGATCGATGCGCTGCTGCGTATCCGGCATGAGCTGCAGTACCGGCTGACGCCGCTGCCGGAGATCTTCGCCGCGCTCGGCGGCAGCCGGAACCGCGAGATCGCGGAGTTCTTTTCGCGCCTTGCGGCGCTGCTGTCCTCCGCGCAGACGTGCACGGTCGGCTATGCCTGCCGGCAGGCGCTGGCGCAGACGCGGGGGTTGAGCCTGTCCTCTGCGGCGCGGGGGACGATTTTGAGCCTGTTTGATTCGCTGGGGAGATATGACCTCGAGGGGAGCGTACAGGCGCTCGATCTGGCGTTGTCCCGCCTGCGGGAGGAGGTAAAAGCGCTGCAAAACAGCGCGGCAGCACGGTGCAGGACGTATCTGACGCTCGGCGTCTGTACGGGCCTTGCAGCGGCGGTGATCCTGATCTGATATGGATATTGACCTGATCTTTAAAATTGCCGCCGTCGGGATCATTGTCTCCATTCTCAATCAGGTCCTTGTGCGCTCCGGACGGGAGGAGCAGGCGACCATGACCTCGCTGGCTGCGCTGGTCGTGGTGCTGATGATCGTCGTGCAGCGCATTGCGGAGCTGTTTGACATGGTCAAGACGCTGTTTGAATTCTGATGGACACGGTAGGAAAGCTGATCGCGGCGGCGCTGCTTTGCAGCGTGATCTGCCTGCTTCTGAAAAAGCAGGCGCCGGAGCTGACGCTCTGCCTGTGCGTGCTGGTATGCGCGCTCTGCTTTCTGACGTCTTTTCCGTTTTTTTCGCCCATTCTGGCCTTTTTCCACCGGCTGCAGGAGCTGACCGGCCTGTCCGGCGCTGTATTCGCGCCGCTTTTCAAAACAGCCGCCATTGGACTGCTGGCGCAGATGGCCGCAACGATCTGCCGGGACAGCGGCCAGCAGGCGCTTGCGCAGGCCGTCGAGATCTGCTGCGGCTTTATCAGCTTTTATCTTGCGCTGCCGCTTTTGGAAATGGTGCTTTCTCTGCTGCAAACGATGATCGGAGGCTGATATGCGGCGCTGCGTAATTCTTCTTTGGATTCTGGCCGTGCTGACGGTTCCCGTTCTTGCGCTGGATGTTTTGGAGGAGGAACGGCAGATCCTGAATGTGGACACGCTGACGGACGGCCTGACGGACGACGCGCAGGATGCGCTGCGCACGTACAGCCCGGCAGCGCGCACGGACCCCGGCGAAGCGATCCTTGCGGTCATCAAATGGGCCTCCGGGCTGTCGGTCAGTACACTGCGGGAGGCCGTGCAGACGGCGTCTTTGCTGCTGACGGCTGCGCTCGTCTGCCAGCTTGTGCGCCAGAGCGTCCCGGACGACCGGCTGCATATTCAGGCCATGACAGGAGCGCTGGCTATCACGCTGCTGTTCGCAACCAATATGAAAAGTATGCTCGGTCTGGCAGCCTCTGTGCTGGATGAAATGGAGGCGTATTCCAAGCTGCTGCTTCCGGTAATGTGCGGCGCGGCTGCTGCATCCGGGTCGCTGACGGGCGCAGGATCTCTGTATATGGCCTCGTCGTTGTTTTTCAGCCTGCTTACCTCGCTTGTCCGCAGTCTGCTTGTGCCGCTCGTATATGCGTTCATTGGCCTTGCCGCAGCCGAATGCGCGCTGCCCGGCGGGAAGCTTGCAAGCGTCCGGCGGCTCGTGGGCTGGTGCATAACCGTGCTCCTGAAGGGTGTGATGTATGTGTTCACGGCGTATCTGTCCCTGACGGGTCTGCTGTCCGGCAGCAGCGACGATGCGGCAATAAACGCGGCAAAATCTACGCTGTCTGCCGCGATCCCGGTCGTAGGCGGTATTGCGTCCGATGCGTCCGAGGCCGTGCTGCAAAGCGCGAAGCTGCTGCGCGCGACAGCAGGGACCTTCGGCATTCTGGCGGTGCTCGCGCTGGTGCTGGTCCCGTTTTTCAGGATCACGATCTGCTATCTGACTATGAAGCTGACGGCGGCGATCGCCGGCTTCGCGGCAGGGAAGGAGCACGCCGCCCTGATCGACGCGCAGAGCAGCGCTATGGGCTACGTGCTCGGCATGACCGGGAGCGCTGCGCTGATGCTCCTGTTCAGCACGTGCTGCTTTATGAAGGTGGCATCAGGATGATGGAGGTTGTGCGGGGATATCTGCTGCGCCTGACGGCAGGCGCATTTTTAAGCGCGGGGCTGCTGGCGCTCATTCCGAAGGGAACGTCCAAAAAAGCGGCGGCTGTTCTGTGCGGGCTTGTGATGCTGCTGCTGGCGCTTACGCCGCTGGCGCAGCTCGATTATGACGCGCTCTCAGAGGCGATCAGCCGTCTGGAGCTTGAAAAGGAGGAAGCGAGAACGGGAATCGAGATCCGGAACCAGGAGCTTGTGGCCAGGATCATATCAGGCCGCGTACAGGCATATATATTGGACAAAGCCGCCTCGCTGGGGCTGACCGTCACAGTCGAGCTTGAAATGGAGACGCGGGCGGCCACGCCGTATCCAAAGGCCGTGACGATCCACGGCGAGGCGACTCCGGCGCAGAAGCAGCAGCTTCAGCAATATCTGGAGCAGACCTTCGCCATTCCGGTGCAAAGGCAGGTATGGACGCCATGAGCACGCTGCAGCTGTCACAGCTGCGCGAACAGGCGGCGCAGCTGCTTCGCAAATACCGTATCCCACTGCTTGTGTTCCTGCTCGGCGTCGCGCTGGCGCTGGTGCCGGGAAAGACGAAGAAGACCGATGCGCAGCAGACCACGGCAGCGTCAGCAGACACGGCCTTCGATCTGTCCGCGACACAGAAGCAGCTGGAGGCGCTTTTATCCGCGATCGACGGAGCCGGACGCGTCCGGCTGATGCTGACGCTCTCGTCCGGCGAGCAGATCATCTATCAGACGGACAGCCGCACCGTGACCGCCTCCGGCAGTACGACGCAGGAGACGCAGACGGTCTTCCGGCAGCTGGGCGGCTCGGAAAAGGAACCGGCGGTGCAGTCGACCGTCTATCCAACGTATCAGGGGGCGCTCGTCGTCTGTGACGGCGCGGAGCGCGCAAGCGTCCGTCTTGCGGTCACACAGGCTGTATCGAGCCTCACGGGGCTCGGAAGCAATAAAATCGCAGTGGTAAAAATGAAAGGGCAATAGGAGGAATCTATATGAAAATCTGGAAGCGGAACGCGATCATCGCATCGGTATTGCTGCTGGTCTGTGCCGGCGTGTACCTCAACTGGTCAAAAGCGCAGAAGACGGATGTGCAGGACCTGACCGAGACGCTCTCGGCAGAGCAGGTGATGGGTGAGGGCACGCTGGTCGTGGCGGACAGTGAATCGCTGCCACAGGAGGCGGTCGCGGCTTCGACAAGCGAGACGCAGGCGGCGGATTATTTCGCGCAGATGCGCCTGAGCCGTCAGGAATCGAGAGACTCCGCCGTTGAACTGCTGGAGGAGACGATCGCCTACGACGAGGGCACGGAGGTCGGCGAAGCCGCCTGCCAGACGCTCAACAACATTGTCGGTACGGCGCTGAGCGAAGCGCAGATCGAAAGTCTTGTGATCGCCAAGGGGTACGATGACTGTGTGACATATATCAACGACGGCGTTGTCTGCGTGGCGGTTTCCGCGCCCGCGGAGGGACTGAGCGACGCGGACGCGGCGCTGATCTCGGATATTGTGACCTCGCAGACGGACTATATGCTTTCCCAGGTGCGCATCATCGAGGTCAAGCCCTGATTTTCGGGGATTTTCAGAAAGGGATTGCATTTTGACGGTTTTGTGGTAAAATGAATCCAATATAAAAGCAGAACCTTTTCTGAACCCTGAACAGGAGGAACCCAGTATGGCTGAAAAGAACGAGTATTTTACGCAGAAGCTTGAGAACGGAACGCTTCAGATCTCCGAAGACGTTGTGGCGTCCGTCGCGGCAGCCGCCGTGCTCGAGGTGGAGGGCGTCTGCGGCCTGTCCAGCAATATCAGCACCGATATCGCCGAAATGCTCGGCATGAAGACGATGGCGCGCGGCATCCGCCTGACACCGATGAAGGACGGCGCGGTCAAGATCGAATGCGACGTGGTCGCAAAGTTCGGCCAGAGCGTGTTTTCTCTCGCCAAGACCGTGCAGGACGCCGTCAAGTCCAGCGTGGAATCCGTCGCCGGGCTGACCGTCGCGCAGGTCAACGTCAATATCTGCGGCATTGCCATGCCGAAGGAATTAAAGAAATAACAAAAAGCAAACCCTTTGCTTGCGTAAAGGGTTTCTTTTTTGGAAGCACGGAAGAAAAGAAGCAAGGAGAACACTATGACAAGATCGAACGCCAGAGAGATCGCCTGCCATCTCGTTTTTGAGATGAACTTCAACGATATCACCGCCGGAGAAGCGCTGCGGACGCTCATGGAGGAGGACTATTACCCCACGCTCAAGGGCGAAACGGACGTCTACGCGGAAAAGCCGGATGGAAAGCAGCTGGAATACCTGACAAACGTGGTGCAGGGCGTGCAGGCGAAGCGGGAAGAGCTTGAAGGCTATATCACGAAATATTCCGTTGGCTGGAGCCTCAGCCGCATTGCCAGAATGGCCGTCGCCATTATGGAGGTCTGTATGTATGAGGCGCTGTATATCGACGACGCGCCCATCAGCGCCGCCATCAACGAGGCGGTCGAGCTGACGCGCAAATATGAAAACGAGGATGTGGTGTCCTTCGTCAACGGCATTCTCGGCGGCTTTGCGCGCGAGGTCCAGCAGTCATGCTGACGCTTGGCTTCGACACCAGCAACTATACCACTTCGGTGGCGGCATTTGACGGCGTGGGCGGAAAGAACTGCTCACGCCTTTTGGACGTGAAGCCGGGAGAGCTTGGGCTGCGGCAGTCCGACGCGCTGTTTGCGCACATCAAGCGCCTGCCGGAGCTGGTGGACGCGCTGTGTGCGTCCGTGAACATTGGGAACGTGACCGCCATCGGCGTCAGCACCCGGCCGCGTGCGGTCGAAGGCTCCTATATGCCGTGCTTTCTGGCCGGCTGGTCGCAGGCCAGCTGCCTCGCAAAAATTTTAAATGTCCCCCTTTACGAATTTTCCCACCAGCAGGGACATATCGCGGCGAGCCTCTGGTCAGCCGGGCGGCTGGAGCTGATGCAGACGCCGCATCTTGCGTGGCACCTGTCCGGCGGAACGACGGAGCTGCTGCTTGTGACCCCGGACGGCAAAACTGTCAGGGCCGAAAAGCTCGGCGGCACGAGCGATATCTCCGCCGGTCAGCTGATCGACCGCACGGGAAAGCTTCTGGGCCTGCCGTTTCCGGCGGGCAAGGCCGTCGACGCGCTGAGCCGGGAATCGGATTGTAAGGAGCGTTACCGCGTGAAGCTGAACGGATTGGAGTTTTCCTTCTCCGGCATTCAGAATAAGACGGAGAAATTCTTTTCTGAAACGAAAAACGCAGCGGATACGGCAAAATTCGTTATGAACTGCATTGTGAACTGCATCGCAGATGCGACACGGGCGGCGCTTGCACAGTATCCGGGTCTGCCGGTCGTGTTTTCCGGCGGCGTCGCGTCCAACTCCATGCTGTGGGAGCGTATGCGGGAGTTTGCGCCTGTTTTTGCCGAGCCGCAATATTCCACGGACAACGCCATGGGGATCGCCGTTCTGACGGCCCTGCAGGAGGGCGTGTGATGGAACAGAATATCATCGCTGTTTCGCAGGTCAACGAGTATATCAAATTTCTGCTCGACCGCGACGAGCTGCTGACAAACCTCTGCGTGCGCGGCGAGGTCAGCAATTATAAAATCTATCCCTCCGGCCACCATTACTTTACGCTCAAGGATGCGGAGGGGGCGCTCAAATGCGTCATGTTCCGTTCCAGTGCCCAGCGCCTGCGCTTCCGGCCAGAAAACGGGATGCAGGTGATCGCATATGGACGTGTGACCGTCTTCCCGCGCGACGGCGCGTACCAGCTCTATTGCAGCGCGCTGACGGCAGACGGCGCGGGCGATTTGTATGTCGCGTTCGAGCAGCTGAAGGAAAAGCTCTCCAGGGAGGGGCTGTTTGACCCGGCGCACAAAAAGCCGCTGCCCAGATACCCACATACGATCGCCATCATCACATCTGCCGCAGGCGCGGCGATCATGGATATGCTCCGTATTCTGGCAAAGCGCTATCCGCTGGCAAAGATCAAGCTCCTGCCTGTGCGCGTGCAGGGGGCGGAGGCTCCCGCCGAGATCGCGGGTGCGATCCGCTACGCGAACCACTATCAGGTTGCCGACCTGATCATAACCGGACGCGGCGGCGGCTCCATGGAGGATCTCTGGGCCTTCAACGACGAGCGCGTGGCGCGGGCGATCTATGCTTCAGAGATCCCGGTCATTTCCGCTGTCGGCCATGAGCCGGATGTGACGATCTCCGATTATGTCGCGGATCTTCGTGCCGCAACGCCCAGCAACGCCGCCGAGCTTGCCGTGCCGGACCGGCAGGAGCTGCTGAAAAAGCTTTCCATGATGCAGACGGCCATGCAGCAGAGCGTACAGAAAACGCTCAAGCTCAGCCGCCAGCGGCTGAACAGCCTTGCAGAAAAGCGTGTGCTGCAAAGTCCGCTGAATTACGTCGAGGACCGACGCGTCCTGCTGGATTTCCTGTCTACCCGGCTGCACGCTGCCGGACAGAAGACACTCCACGAAAAAAAGCAGCGCTTTGTCCGCCTGACCGCAGCGCTTGATGCGATGAGTCCTTTAAAGGTACTCTCCCGCGGCTACAGCATGGTGACGGATGAGACGGGAACGCTCGTCACAAGCGCTGGAGCCGTAACAACCGGCCAGCGCATCCATGTCAGCCTGCGCAGTGGCAGTCTGACGGCGCAGGTCGAGCAGATACAGGAGGAAGACAAGAATGTCTGAAGAATCCATGAAGTTTGAAGCCTCAATGGAGCGGCTGGAAGCCATCGTCCGGCAGCTTGAACAGGGAAATGCACCTTTGGACGAGTCTTTGAAGCTCTTTCAGGAGGGAACAAAGCTCGTCCAGTCCTGCGCAAAGCAGCTTGACAGCGCGGAGCAGGAGATCGTAAAGCTGACAAAGACCGCCGACGGCACGCCGGCAGAAACGGAGTATGTACGAGATGAGTGAATTTCATGACCAGATCGCCCGGTATCGCGCTGCCATCGAAGCGTTTTTGCAGGCGCAGTTCTGCCAAGAGCTTCCCCAGAAGCGCCTGTTCGACGCCATGCGTTACAGTCTGCTTGCGGGCGGAAAACGCATCCGTCCGGTTCTGACGCTGGAATTCTGCCGCATCTGCGGCGGAGATTGGCAGAGCGCCGTTCCCTTTGCCTGCGCGCTCGAAATGATCCATACCTACAGCCTCATCCACGACGATCTGCCTTGCATGGACAATGACGATTACCGCCGGGGCCGTCTCACCAATCACAAGGTCTTCGGTGAGGCGCTGGCTGTGCTTGCGGGCGACGGTCTGCTGACCGCCGCGTTTGAAACGGCTGCGAACGCGCCTGCGGACCCTGGCGTGATCGTCAGGGCTATCCGCATTCTGTCAGAGCAGGCGGGCGAGCTCGGCATGGTCGGCGGACAGGTGCTCGATATGCAGGCCGAGGAGCAGGAGCTGACGGAACAGGGGATCTATGACATCCAGCGCCGCAAGACCGGCGCGCTCATTCAGGCGGCCTGCCAGATCGGCGTCGTGGCTGCGAACGGAACTGCGCAGCAGCTTGAGGCCGCGAAGACCTACGCGCAGAACCTTGGCCTTGCGTTCCAGATCCGTGACGATATGCTCGACGTTCTGGGCGACGCGGACAAGCTTGGCAAGGCCACGCACATGGACGAGCACAAAAACACGTTCGTCCGCCTGTACGGCATCGGCGCGTGCTCGAAGATGATCGAGGCGGAGACAAAGACGGCCATCGAGGCGCTGGGTTGCTTCGAAAGCTCCGAGTTCCTTGTGGAAATGGCCCGCCAGCTTGCGCTTCGTGAATACTGATGCATCCGACAGCGCCGAATTTTCACATTGTAACAGAAAGTTTATGAATATTTGCTTGTATATACATTCGTGATGTGATATACTTACTCTGCAATGGCGCAGTATTCTAGTCAGCTTTGCCGGCTGCGAGGAAGGGCCTAAAAATCCTTTGTTTGGCATACCTGTGAACCCCGTGGTGTCTGCTTCTTACGCCCAGTCTGGGGTGGATGCTGTGGGAAGGCGTTTTTGCGCCTGCGGCGGACGGGCTGTCTCCAATGGCATGGAGAAGATGACCCGGTCGCTGTGGAGACTGGATATTGTGCAGCGGCGAACTCCCTTCGTGGTATCCGACCGTTGTACGATACCGGATATGAACCTGCATTGCGGTGCTACCCGGCTTTAAGCCGTGAACGCTGTGTGCAGAGTAGCCTGCCTTGCGTGAACCGGCCGGGAAAGGGAAGCTGATGCGTCCGACGCTCATGGCCTTGAGCGCAGACGATATTCCCTTGAAAGACGGTTTGCAAAAGAGGATAAGAGTCGGTTCAAGCTGTTGTGGAAATCACCTAGACTGTCGAAAGGGCCTTTGTGGGATTGCGGTACGGACTAAGTGGCAATCGGGTAGTGACCATGGTGACAGGTCAACGCGAGCATGAAAGGGGAACCACCTCCATCGGCGACGAGAGGATGCTCCCGGGGAAAACAAACCCGACCTAAGCCGTAAGATTAACCATAATCGCTGCCATTGTACAGTTGTAGATCCTGATAAAATGCCGCGTATGCGGCGTTTTATCAGCATTTATTTGTATGGATATAAGTTTACATAATTATTGATGTGGAGGCTGTTTTGGCTGCTGCGAAAAAGAAAAAGGCCGGAAAAACGGCCAGACCCGATTTCAGATGGATCGCGCTGATCTTTCTGACGACCGTTCTGATCTCGGCCCTTATGAGCTTCGTGTCGTCCAATCTTCTGGAGGGCGCGGGGCTTGCGCTGTCCTTTTTGATCCTGATCTGCATCGTGCTGACCGGTATTCTATTTGATATCATTGGCGTCGCCGTCACGGCGGCGGACGAGGTTCCGTTCCACGCAATGGCCTCGCGCAAGGTGCCCGAGGCGGAGGATGCGCTGCGCCTGATCCGCAATGCCGGGAAAGTATCGTCGTTCTGCAACGATGTCATCGGCGATATCTGCGGTGTTATTTCCGGCTCTGCCGCAGCGGTCATTGCTGCACGCGTGCTGATCCTGAGCAAGAGCAAATCGGAGATTTTTATTACGCTGCTGCTGTCTGCGGTCGTTTCCGGCGTGACGGTCGGCGGCAAAGCCTGCGGCAAGTCGCTTGCCATGAACAGCAGTACCGCTGTTGTGCGCACGGCGGCGAAGGTTCTGTGCTTTTTCCGGACGCTCCCGCAGCGCATCCGAAAAAAGCGCGCAGAAAAATGAGGGATTTCCATGCTTTTAGATACCATCCATTCCAGACAGGATCTGCTGGATATCCCCGAGGACCAGCTGGGGACGCTCTGCGGCGAGATCCGACAATTTCTTGTACAAAACGTCAGCCGTACCGGCGGACATCTGGCCTCCAACCTCGGCATTGTCGAGACGACGGTTGCCATTCACCGCGTCTTTGACACCAGCCGCGACCGGCTCGTGTTCGATGTCGGGCACCAGTGCTATGTGCATAAAATGCTGACCGGCCGTATGGACCGGTTCGATACGCTCCGCCAGCGGGGGGGGCTTTCCGGCTTTCCGAAGCCCTGTGAGAGCGTGCACGACGCGTTTATTGCCGGTCATGCTTCCAACGCTGTTTCCGTTGCACTCGGTATGGCTCGAGCCCGGACGATGGAAGGGGCAGACTATCATGTGCTGGCTCTGATGGGCGACGGCGCGCTGACCGGCGGCCTTGCTTATGAGGGCTTCAACAACGCAGGCGAGAGCCGCGAACCCATGATCGTCCTGCTCAATGACAACGGGATGTCTATCACGCCGAACGTAGGCGCGATCTCCCGCTATCTCGCGCAGGTGCGCCTGCGTCCGAAATATCTCGATCTCAAGCTCTGGTACCGCCAGACAATGGAAAAGACTGCGTTCGGCCGCAGACTCTATGCGCTGACCCACAAGATCAAAGAGCATATGCGCCGCAGCATTCTCGGCACGACGCTGTTTGAAAATCTGGGGTTTACCTACCTCGGCCCGGTAGACGGGCATGACATTTCCAGAATTGAAATGCTGTTGAAGACGGCTGTCGCGCTGCATGAGCCTGTCCTCATCCATCTCATCACGAAGAAGGGGCGTGGCTATGCGCCGGCAGAAAAAACGCCGCAGGAGTTCCACGGCGTCGGAAAATTCGACCCTGAAACGGGTCTGTGCGCAGCTGTATCCTCACCGTCTTTCTCCGATGTATTCGGGCAGGAGCTCTGCCGGATGGCCGCAAGCGACAAGACCGTCTGCGCCATTACCGCCGCCATGCAGCACGGCACGGGACTTGACCAGTTTGCGTCCGAGTTTTCTTCCCGGTTCTTTGACGTCGGCATTGCCGAGGGCCATGCGGTCTGCATGGCCGCCGGGCTTGCCAAGCAGGGGATGAAGCCGGTCACGGCGATATACTCCACGTTTTTGCAGCGTGCCTATGATATGCTGCTGCATGACGTTGCTCTGCAGCAACTTCATGTCGTGCTGGCTGTCGACCGCTGCGGCGTCGTCGGCGAGGACGGCGACACGCATCAGGGGATGTTCGACGTCGGCTACCTCCGGCAGGTGCCCGGCATGAAGATCTTCTGCCCCGCGAGCTTTGACGAGCTGCGCGAGGATCTGCATACGGCGCTCTATGCCTGCACCGGCCCTGCGGCCATCCGCTATCCGCGCGGAAGCGAGGGCGCTTACCGGTCAGCTGCCTCCCAGACCCGCATCCGCGAGGGCTATACGTGCACGATCATCTGCTACGGCACGATGGTCAACGCCGTGCTGGACGCAGCGGATACCATGCAGGCCGCAGGCTACCGGCCCGAGATTCTAAAGCTGCGCACCATCTCCCCGGTCGACTGGGACGCGATCGACGCGTCCGTCCGGAAGACAAAACGCGTGTTCGTGTTCGAGGAAACATCCGACCGTGAATGTCTGGCCGACGAGATTTTTGCCCACCTGATCGAAACCGGGATTCCGGCAGTCTGCCGGAAGCGGAACCTTGGCCGCGGCTTTATTCCGCACGGCGCACCCGCCGCACTGCTTGCCGCGGCAGGACTGGACGCGGACTCGCTCACAAAACTGATGCAGGAGGAGCTTTCCTGATGAAGCATAAGGAACGGCTGGATGTGCTGCTTGTCGCGCGCAATCTGGCGGAATCGAGAAGCAAGGCGCAGGCCATGATCATGGCGGGCGAGGTCTATGTCAACGAACAGAAGGCCGACAAGGCCGGGCTTGAGATCAATATTGACGACGAGCCTGTGATCGAGGTGCGCGGCAGCGCCTGCCCCTATGTCAGCCGGGGCGGATTAAAGCTGGAAAAGGCGCTCCGGGATTTCCACGTTGTCCCCACCGGCTTCGTATGCAGCGACTCCGGTGCGTCGACCGGCGGCTTTACCGACTGCCTGCTGCAGCAGGGGGCCAGTAAGGTCTTCGCCATCGACGTCGGCTATGGCCAGCTTGCGTGGAAAATTCGTTCCGACCCACGCGTGGTCGTGATGGAGCGGACGAACATCCGCTATGTAACGCCGGAGGATCTCGGCGAGCCGCTCGACCTGTCCGTTGTGGACGTCTCGTTTATTTCCCTGAAAATCGTCCTTCCGGCCATTCAGAAGCTGCTCAAGCCCACCGGACAGGTGCTCTGCCTCATCAAGCCGCAGTTTGAGGCCGGAAAGGAAAACGTCGGCAAGAAGGGCGTCGTGCGCGACCCCGCCGTGCACGCGCAGGTGCTGCGCGACTTTACCGCGCTGGCCGCGTCGCTGAACCTTACCATCCGGAATCTAACGTTCTCTCCGGTCAAGGGGCCGGAGGGCAACATTGAATTTCTCGCGCATCTTTCCATGCAGCCTGGGCAGGAAACGCTTCCTGATATCGACGCGCTCGTCGCGCAGGCGCATACAGCGCTGAAAGGGTAACATACGCTATGAAGATCGTCGTTTCGCCGAATCCCTACCGTGACAAACAATTCAAAAACGCCCGGCAGGCCTGCTCGATTTTAAGGGAAGCGGGCGCAGAGGTCGCGCTCTGCCTGCCGTTTGACGTGGATAAGACGTTTGAAATTCCGCATGATCTCCGCTTTCAGGATATTCAGAAAGAGATCAAGACGGCGGATATGCTGATCTGCTTCGGCGGCGACGGGACAATTTTGCACTCGTCCAAGATCGCGACGGAGCATAATCTCCCCATTTTGGGCGTCAATATCGGCACAATGGGGTTCATCGCGGAGCTGGAAGCGGGGGAGATCGAGCTGCTGCGGAAAATTCCGAAGGGTGATTATACCGTGGAGGAGCGCACGATGCTGGATGTCAGCGTCGGAAACGGCAGACAGACGCTTTTCCACGAAACGGCGCTCAATGACGCAGTCATCACCAAGGGCGCGATTGCCCGTGTGGTGCAGCTCGGCATCTACTGCGACGGCATAGAGGCAACCAGTTACTCAGGCGACGGCGTGATCCTCTGCACGCCGACCGGCTCGACCGCCTATTCCATGTCCGCAGGCGGGCCGATCGTGGAGCCGTCCGCGAAAAATTTCCTGATCACACCCATCTGTGCGCACGCCATGCTGGCAAAAAGCATCGTCGTCGCGCCCAGCCGTGTCGTGACGGTCAAGGTCGGCAAGATCGGGCGGCACAACGCGTTTTTGTCCGTTGACGGCGGCCGGGCCTTCCGCCTGAACACCGGCGACGAGATCACGGTTAAAAGCTCGCAGAAGGTCACACGGCTCGTGCGGCTGAAAAACACCAGCTTTTTTGAGATCCTGAACCGAAAATTCATTGAAAAAATGAGGTAAACACGTCTATGAAATCAAAACGCCAGGAAAAAATTCTGGAGCTTATCGCAGACCACAGCGTCCAGACGCAGGAGCAGCTGCTCGCTGAGCTGAACGAGGCTGGTTTCTCTACCACGCAGGCTACCATTTCCCGCGACATCAAGCAGCTGCGCATCATCAAGGAGCTTGGCCCAAACGGTGTTTACCGCTATGCGACCGCGCCCAAGCCTGCGGAGCATACCTTCTCCGCCAAGCTGAACCTGATCTTCCGGCAGTGCATCACGAGCGTGGACTACGCACAGAACATGATCGTCGTCAAGACCATGCCCGGACTTGCAAACGGCGCCGCCTCCGCAATCGACAAGCTGAACATCCCGGAAATGCTTGGGACGCTTGCGGGCGACGATACGTGCTTCGTTGTGCTGAAGGACACGCAGGCCGCTGCCGAGCTCTGCGCCGAGATCCGGGAGCAGATCGAGCACTGAGGCCAGAACGGAACAGGAGGAAGACCGATGCTTTCTACCCTGCATATCGAAAATATTGCCGTGATCGAACAGGCAGAGATCGCCTTTGACAGTGGTTTCAACGTCCTCACCGGTGAGACAGGTGCGGGAAAATCCATCGTTATAGACGCGATCTCTGCCATTTTGGGTGAACGGGCCTCGCGCGAAATGATCCGTACCGGCGCGCAGAAGGCGTTTGTCAGCGCGATTTTCTCCGGCGTGCCGGAGCTGCCGTGGTTCGCCGAGAACCAGATCCCGTATGAGCCGGAGCTTGGCATTTCACGGGAGATCTTCGCCGACGGAAAAAACAGCTGCCGCGTCAGCGGCAAGCCCGTCACAGTCTCCACGCTTCGGAAGCTCGGCGTCCAGCTCATCCAGATCCATGGCCAGAACGATTCCCAGCAGCTGTTCGATGAGGCGACGCATATCGGCTATCTCGACCTGTATGCCCATGACGAAGCGCTGCTGGCGGATTACCGGCAGGCGTACGACAAGGTCAGCGTCGTGCAGCAGGAGATCCGCCGCCTGTCCATGGACGAATCGGAAAAGCTGCGTCTGGTCGAAACGCTGAAATTCCAGATCGATGAAATTGAACGCGCCGAGCTGCAGTCCGGAGAAGAAGACGAGCTGCTCGAACGCCGGAAGGTGCTCCAGAACGCTGAAAAGCTGACGGACGCGATGGAAGCGGCTGTTTCTGCGCTCTATGGGGATGAAACGTCGGACGGCGCGGCAGCCATGATCGCAAACGCCGCGCACGCGCTGGAACGGGTCAGCCGCGTGTCAGATGAAATGCGGCAGCTCAGCGGAAAGCTGAACGACCTCATGTATACCGCGCAGGATATTGCCGACGAGCTGCGGGACAAGAAGGACGATCTAACCTATTCTGCTGATGAGCTTGAGCAGATCGAAGAGCGCCTTGATACGCTCCACAAGCTCAAGCGCAAATACGGCGGCAGCGTCGAGGATGTGATCGCGTTCTGTGAAAAGGCGAAGCGGCAGCTCGACGAAGTCGAATTCGCGTCCGACCGCATCGAGCAGCTCCAGAAAAAGCTGTCCGCACTGCAAACAGCCATGCAGGAAAAGGGCATGGCACTCTCTGCCGCGCGGAAAATGGCAGCAGAAAAATTACAGGCGGCAATTTCTTCCGAGCTGATGCAGCTGGATATGCCGAAAATTCAGTTTGTCTGCGAGTTTTCCGCGCAGCAGCCGCAGGAAAACGGCCTCGACGCCGTCCGTTTCCTGATGTCTGCCAACGTCGGCGAATCGCTGCGTCCGCTGTCCAAGGTCGCCTCCGGCGGTGAGCTGGCGCGTATTATGCTTGCCATGAAAAACGTGCTGGCGGCGGAGGATTCCGTCGGGACCATGATCTTCGACGAGGTCGATGCGGGCGTCAGCGGCCGCGCCGCGCAGAAGGTCGCGTATAAGCTCTGGACAGTCGCAAAGGGCCGTCAGGTCCTGTGCGTGACACATCTGCCGCAGATCGCTGCCATGGCCGACACGGAATTCACGGTCGAAAAACGGGTGGAAAACGGCAGAACGTATACAAGCGTTCTGCGTTTGGATGTCGCCGGACGGCGGCAGGAGCTTGCACGCCTGACCGGCGGCAGCATGATCACCGAAACAACGCTTGCCGGTGCAGCAGAGCTGCTGCGTCTGGCGGAACAGACAAAGAAGGGAGCTTCACATGAAAGTACGTAACATCCTGTTTCTGGTCCTTGCGTCGCTGCTGCTCTGCACGGCAGTCAGCGCGGCGGAATACACCGACGTATCCGACACGCATTGGGCATATAAGCAGATCGATTATCTCAGCGCAGAGATCAACGGCTATCCGGACGGCTCCTACAAGCCGGAAAAGAGCGTTTCGCGCGCGGAATTCCTCACGTTGTTCGCCCGCATTGCCTTCCCGGACGAGTGGAAGCGTGTGGAGGGAGAAGAATGGTGGAAATCGGCCTATGAGGTCTGCACCGCGCACGATCTTCTGAACAATATCACTGGCAGCCGCTCTGAGGCCATGCCGCGCGGCGAAATTGCCGCGCTTCTCGAACGGTTCTGCTCCGGCTGGGGCGGCGTGCATGAACGCGCAGACGCTGCGGAACAGTATGTTATCAACTGGAAGGAGCAGCGCATGGAGTTCCCGGAGTGGCAGCCGCTGTTTCCGGATGCTGCGGAGTATTGGAGCAGCGTGCTCATCAGTGCCAATCAGGGGCTTCTGACCGGCTATCCGGATGGAAGCTTCAAGCCCGGCAAGGGCGTGACCCGGGCGGAGGCTGCTGCCATCCTTGCCCGTCTTAAAGCGCAGCTGGTGCTCCGTGAAAAGAAGGGCTGTGAATACGTCTGCACAGTCGGGGAGTATTGGCTGATGCAGTACTCAGACTCCGGCTCCGTCGGCCTTGCACTGTATGAGCCGCTTACCGGCAAGCTGGTTCAGACGGTCGGCCTTTGGAAAGCCGCGCAGGGAGTCAGCGGGTATGCCGCGTTTGACCGCCTGCTGAGCGGATCCGACGGTATATATGTCTGGGGACGCGCGGGCCTTTATAAGCGCAGCGGCAATACGCTCGAGCAGATCGTGGCCGAGCCTGTGCTTGATTTCTGCTGGTATGGCGACAATACGCTCTATTACCTGAGCTGGGACGATACCAAGCAGATACCGGCATATTATTGCTCGGCCGCATATTTCCCCTGCGCCTCAAGCGTGATGAAGCTGGAAAACCCGGGACAGAATGCCGTGCGCACCATCCTTGCCGAGCGCGACGAGAGCAGTCCAATGCAGAATCTGACCGATATCTATGTGGAATACGGAACGCTGTATGTCGCGGGTTCGTATTGCATGGGCATTGGGGATCTGCACGCCGCGCTCTACGAGGTCAAAGACGGCAAGCTCACCGCACTGTTTGGCGAATACTGATTGACAAACCGAAAAAAAAACGGTATACTCCATTTGTAATAAGATCACAGTGACGAAGGGAAGAAGTACCCTGATACCCCGTCTACAGAGAGCTTTCGGTCGGTGCAAGAAAGCAGACGGCGTCAGGCGAATACATCCCGGAGCTGCCCTCTGAAACGCGTTTTCGCGCAGTAGGGGTGTGTCGGGTGCGCCCGTTATCGCGCAGGGGCGTGTCTGCGCTCCGTAAGGCCGCTTCCGCAAGGAACCGGCAAACCAGAGGTGGTACCGCGATCGTTCGCCCTCTGCTCGCAAGAGCAGAGGGCGTTTTTGACGGAAAGGAGCGTTTTATGCGCCAGAAAACCTGTTCCGCCTGCGGCGGCAAGATGCAGAGCCTCGGCAATATGGAGCTGCAAAAGGGAAAATTCAGTATGTTGTTCGGCCATTGGGACCAGATCTTATCTGGTGCGCTGGATGTGGACGTCGAATGCTGTGAGCGCTGCAAAAAGCTCGAATTTTATCTGCTCGGCGATGCCGAAGCGCCGGAATCGAGCGGTATCCAGCAAATCGCCTGCCCCTACTGCGGCGATCTGCACGACATGGACGACGCCATCTGCCCCCACTGCGGCAGACGGCTGATGGAGTTGTAACTTCTCTCTAGCGTGCACTTGGCGCGGGAGCGCCCCTGGCTCCCCTGAAAGGGGAGCTGTCAGCGAAGCTGACTGAGAGGTTCGCAGCAGGCAGCTGCAAGATGCGAAAGCCCAATGCGAATTCGTCCCGCAGCTGCCCACCTGTTTGTAGGGGCCGATGCCCACATCGGCCCGACAGAATGCACCATTTTCACGAAGATTTTCGGCGAATTCGCAGCTTCCCAACGGGCCGATGTAGGCATCGGCCCCTACACTGAAATGGGAAGATGCATTCGTGTTTGCCGCAGCTTTTCGCAAAAAACGCTGCATTCTGCGGGCGGACAGAGTCGTCCGCCCCTACAGAGACGGTTTTGCGGTGCGTTAAAAGGAGGGAGCCATGAAAAAATCACACAAAATCCTGCTGGCACTTGCTCTTTTGGCCGCCGCCGCGGCCGTGATCGTGATATCAAATCTGCCCATAGCCAAAACGCAGGAGGCGGTGGGGGAGCTGCTTCGGAAGAAGCTTGATCTCCCGCAGGACGCCGTCATCATCTGCGCCGGAGATTATACGGCGGATGCGTATACACTGCTCTGGTTTATCATACAGAATCAGGACATGACGCTTTATCGGGCTGTGGACTGCCGTGTGCTGAATAACGGCAGCTATTGGATGAAAAAGACATACACGCCCAGCGCATACGCGCGGGACATCGTGCACGTTGTATGGCGGTATGCACGCGATATTGTTCTCATCAACAATTCCGACTGCCGCTCGATCGTGTATCATACCTCTTACGGCGACGAGAAGACAGAGCTTTCGGCTGAAGACATTCCGTATGTTTTTCCATATGCACCGCCGTATGGCACAACAGGCTGCGATTTTCTGGACGCTGCCGGAAACAGCATCCGATAATTGATAAAAATTTTTCAAACATAGAAGGAGTAATCACAATGGGTATTTATGAAGAACTGCAGGCCAGAGGCCTTGTCAAGCAGGTCACGAACGAGCCGGAGATCCGCGAAATGGTCAACGCGGGCAAGGCCAAATTCTACATTGGCTTCGACTGCACGGCAGATTCTCTGACTGCCGGTCATTTCATGGCGCTGACGCTCATGAAGCGTTTGCAGATGGCGGGCAACCAGCCCGTCGCGCTCATCGGCGGCGGCACGACCATGATCGGCGATCCGTCCGGCCGCACCGATATGCGCAAAATGCTGACCAAGGAGGATATCGACCACAACGCCGAGTGCTTCAAGCGTCAGATGGAGCGATTCATTGATTTCGGCGAAGGTAAAGCCATCATGGTCAACAATGCCGACTGGCTGCTGAACCTCAATTATATTGAGCTCCTGCGCGAGGTCGGTGCGTGCTTCTCCGTCAATAATATGCTCCGTGCAGAGTGCTACAAGCAGCGCATGGAAAAGGGCCTGTCCTTCCTGGAGTTCAACTACATGATCATGCAGTCCTACGACTTCTATCATCTGTTCCAGCACTACGGCTGCAACATGCAGTTCGGCGGCGATGATCAGTGGTCAAACATGCTGGGCGGTACGGAGCTCATCCGCCGCAAGCTCGGCAAGGACGCGCATGCCATGACCATCACGCTCCTGACCGATTCGCAGGGCAAGAAGATGGGCAAGACTGCGGGCAACGCTGTCTGGCTCGATCCGAACAAGACTAGCCCCTTTGACTTCTATCAGTACTGGCGCAACGTCGACGACGCCGACGTCATGAAGTGCATCCGTATGCTGACCTTCCTGCCGCTTGAGCAGATCGATGAGATGGACAAGTGGGAGGGCAGCCAGCTCAATCAGGCCAAGGAGATTCTTGCCTACGAGCTGACGCAGATGGTCCACGGCGAGGAAGAGGCGAAGAAGGCGGAGGCCAGCGCAAAGGCCCTCTTCGGCGGCAGCGGCAGCAGCGAGAATATGCCGTCGACCGAGCTGACGGACGATGACTTCACTGACGGTAAGATCGACACCCTGACGCTGCTCGTCAAGTGCGGCCTTGCCGCATCCAAGGGCGAGGGCCGCCGTCTCGTGCAGCAGGGCGGCATCAGCGTCAACGACGAGAAGGTCACGGATTTCGCGACTGCGTTTGAAAAGGCAGTCTTTGCAGGCGACGGCGCGATCATCCGCAAGGGCAAGAAAGTCTTCCACAAGGCGCTTGTGAAATAAAACTTATGTCAACCGCCCGGAACACTCCGGGCGGTATGCACAAAGCAAATTCAAAAACGCCGCAGGATTTTGTCGCTTTCACAGTTGACTTTGTGCATTTAAAGCAGTATAGTAGCAAACATAAAAAGCTGGACAGTACGGCAGAAGGGAGTTCATTATGATGCAGATCCGTTCCAACGATTTCATTATGAATATGAGCTTCCGCTTTACCATGGCCCGCGAGCTGTTTGCGGGCCTCTATTACCGTACCCAAAATGAGAAGCTGTCCGTATAAGACCGGTGTTTTCTTCGTAAGTAAGAAGGAGGCTCTGTTCCGCGGACAGAGCCTTCTTTTTGTTTTAAACAATCAACTGTTATCAGAGAAAAGGAGCAATTTATCATGAAAAAGATTCTTGCAATGCTTCTGGCGCTCGTGATGGTCCTGAGCCTGGCCGCCTGCGCCTCCACACAGCCCGCAGCTGAGCCTGCGGCCTCCTCCGACGCACCCGCCGAGAGCGGAAAGACCTACACCGTCGGTGTCTGCCAGCTCGTGCAGCATGAGGCGCTCGATGCCGCAACGCAGGGCTTCGTCGACGCACTGAAAGAAGCGCTCGGCGACGCTGTGACCGTCGACGTGCAGAACGCCTCCGGCGATTCCGTCAACTGCGGCACTATCGTCAACGGCTTCGTCGCCAAGGGCGTCGACCTCATCATGGCGAACGCCACTCCGGCCCTGACCGCTGCCGTCTCCGCCACGGCTGATATTCCCATCCTCGGCACGTCCATCACGGCCTACGGTGTCGCACTGGATATCGACGATTTTAACGGCACTGTCGGCGGCAACGTCTCCGGCACGTCCGATCTGGCCGACCTGCAAAAACAGGCCCAGATGATCCTCGACTGGTTCCCCGAGACAAAGACGGTCGGCCTGCTGTTCTGCTCCGCCGAGCCGAACTCCCGCTACCAGATCGACGAGGTGCGCAAGGCGCTCGAGGCCCAGGGCGTGACCTGCGAGGAATTCGCCTTCACCGACAGTAACGACGTTTCCTCCGTCGCCCAGAAGGCTGCTGATTTCTCCGACGTCGTCTACATCCCGACCGACAACACCGCTGCTTCCAACACCGAGGCGATCGCAAACGTTCTGATTCCCGCCGGTGTTCCCGCGATCTGCGGCGAAGAGGGCCTCTGCCGCGGCTGCGGCGTGGCGACGCTGTCCATCAGCTACTATGATCTCGGCGTGACCACCGGCAAGATGGCCGCGAAGATCCTGAAGGGCGAGGCCAATATCTCCGAAATGCCCGTCGAATACACCGACGCGACCCCGAAGTACAACGCCTCCATCTGCGACCAGCTCGGCATTACCCCGCTGGACGGCTACGAGGCCATTGACGGCTGATTTCAGCCGGCCGGTCATGGACATATGCCCATGACCGGCCCTGTATGAAACACTGTTTGCCCCTGCAATCGGCCGATAACCGGTTTTCTTTGCCGGTCGATTGCAGGCGCAGACCAAGAAGGAGAATGACTATGAATTTCCTTTCCGCGCTACTAAACTCGCTGCCCGGTGCAGCGGCGCAGGGCCTCATCTGGGGTCTGATGGCCATCGGCGTCTATATTACCTTCCGCATTCTCGATGTGGCCGACCTGACCGTCGACGGCTCCATCGCCACCGGCGGTGCGGCGGCTGTCATGCTAATCCGCGCGGGCATGAACCCGTGGCTGGCGCTGCTGTGCGCGTTTGTCTGTGGGATGCTGGCAGGCTTCGTCACGGGGATGTTCCACACCAAATGCGGCATTCCCGCGATCCTGTCCGGCATTCTGACGCAGCTTGCGCTTTACTCTATCAATCTTCGCATCATGGACAGCAAGGCCAATCAGGCCGTCGGCGTGGATAAATACCCCTTGATGGTGTCGCAGCGCTTTGTGCGTGACCTGAGTCTGAAAAATCCGCTGCCAGTGCTGCTTCTTTTCACATTCGCCGTGATCGCGCTTCTGTACTGGTTCTTCGGCACGGAGCGCGGCTGCGCCATCCGCGCCACCGGCGCGAATCAGAACATGGCCCGTGCACAGGGCATCAATACGAACGCGAACGTTGTATTTGGCCTCATGCTTTCGAACGGTCTTGTCGCCCTCTCCGGCGCGCTGCTCGCACAGTTTCAGGGCGCGGCGGATGTCAACATGGGCCGCGGCGCGATCGTCATTGGCCTTGCTGCCGTTATCATCGGCGAGGTCATCTTCGGCAAGCTGTTCACGAATTTTGGCCTCAAGCTTCTGGCCGTGTCCATCGGCGCTGTGATCTATTACTTTGTGCTCCAGATCGTGCTGCAGCTCGGCCTGAACACGAACGACCTCAAGCTCATCACGGCGCTGATCGTCGCGCTCTTCCTCGCCATTCCGTATTGGAAGGGCAAAATGTTCCATGGAAAAGCCAAAAAGGAGGAATCGCGCCATGCTTGAGCTTATCAATGTCTGCAAAACCTTCAACCCCGGTACGGTCAACGCCAAAACGGCGCTGAATGACCTGAATCTGACCCTGAACGACGGCGATTTCGTCACTGTCATCGGCGGCAACGGGGCAGGGAAGTCGACTATGCTGAACGCCATTGCGGGCTCGTTCCAGATCGACAGCGGCAAAATCGTCATTGACGGCACGGACGTCACCGGCCTGCCGGAGCATAAGCGTGCCGCGCTTCTCGGCCGCGTGTTTCAGGATCCCATGATGGGCACCGCGCCCACCATGCAGATCGAAGAAAACCTCGCCCTCGCCGCCCGCCGCGGGCAGCACCGGGGATTGAAATGGGGCATCACAAAGGCGGAGCGCGCCGAGTACCAGAAGCGCCTGCATGCGCTCAATCTCGGCCTTGAGGAGCGCATGACCGCGAAGGTCGGTCTGCTCTCCGGCGGCCAGCGGCAGGCGCTGACGCTCCTGATGGCGGCGCTGCAGCAGCCGAAGCTGCTGCTTCTCGACGAGCACACCGCCGCGCTCGACCCGCGCACGGCAGCCAAGGTGCTTGACCTGTCTGACCGCATCGTGCAGGAGCACGGGCTGACCACGCTGATGATCACGCATAACATGAAAGACGCCATTGCCCATGGCAACCGCCTCATCATGATGGACGCCGGTCAGATCGTCGTGGACGTGTCCGGCGAAGAAAAGAAAAAGCTGACCGTCCCGGATCTTCTCGCCATGTTCTCCCGCGCCAGCGGCAGCGACGAAGCCAACGACAAAATGCTGCTGTCCTGAATATTACACCGTAGGGGCGGACGACTCTGTCCGCCCTCCCTTTTTTACAGTATGCCTCCCGCCGGCCCCTACGATCCAGCGCGGAGGTGCACCTGAATTCGCCGAAGATTTCTGTAGATCCTCTGCTTTCTGCGGGCCGACAGAGTCGTTGGCCCCTACAGAGATTCTGCGCGTTTTAGAAACGCGCCCCGCCTCCGCAGCTTTCCCGGCTGCGGAGGCGGTTTTTGCCCGGTTTTGCAGCGAAATACGGTTGAACTCCGGAGAAAAGCGCGCTATACTGTAAGCAGACAGATACAAGAAAAGGAGTCTGAACCATGAAAAGAGTCGGAAGATGGACATGGATGCTGCTGACGCTGCTTCTGCTGCTGTGCGGAACGGTGTTTGCGGCAAGCGAAAAGACCTATATTGAGCTGGATCAGCCGGTAGAACTGACTTTTTCAGACAGCGTGAGCCGTTATGAGCTCTATCTGAACGTACCGGTCGCCGGAACGCGTGTCCTGCTCGATTCACAGAGCTTCGATTGGAATAGCAATTCCACTGGTTTTTATATCGGTGGCAGCGACTCGGCAAATGTAGCGGGAAAGCGCATTTTCAGCGTAAACGAGGCCGGAGAGCAATTGGTACGCGTATCCTATTATGATTTGAAACAGGGAGAAACGCAGACTGCTCAGTTTACGCTGCGTGAATATAAAAACGACGCGCAGGAACCAAACGACGTAACACCGACCGAGCTGCACGACGGCGATGCCGTCAGCTTCACGCTTGACGGCGGTGATCAGGACAAGTTTGCAATTACGACGACACAGCCCGGACAAGATATTGCGCTGACCATCGGCGGCTTTTCCTATGCCAGCCGCGGCGAATTTTACATCCAGTGGCAGAATAAAGACAACATTATTGTGGAGAAAAATGGCGTATATTATCTGCATACCGGGCAGCCGGGGCGTTACACATTTACGTTGAAAGAATGGAGAACCAGTTCGCTGAGCATTACGCGAACGATGTCCGTGCAGCTTCTGGACGGAGACAGCTACGAGCTGAACGATACGATGCAGACGGCCACGCCGCTGCCGATCGGCACGGATGAGACGTTCAACCTCGGCGGTATCGGCGATGAAGACTGGTTCTGCTTTGAAGCTGCTCCGGAGGACGGACAGACGAAGCTCTATACGCTACGGCTGCTGGATTTTGACCTTGAAAACCCGGAGAACGTCTGCTACGAGATCTACGCGCCGGATGGAACAGTCGTTATTTCTGAAACAGCGGTCAGCTCCCGTCATGCGCGCGTCTTATCGTGCAGCCAGCAGGGGCAGTATGCCGTCAGGTTATATCCGAAATACGTATATAATAGCTCAAAATATTATGCCTCGATCCAACGCGCAGCGCTCCGCATCCGCGTGGAGGAGGGCGGCGACGACCCCTATGAAAGCAATGATACCTGGCTCGACGCAGCCTATATCGAGCCGGGGCAGCTGGTCTCCCATGTTTTAAGCAGCGGTGATACGGACTGGTTCTGCTTTACTGTTCCGGAAGATCACATGACGCTGCACGTCAGCTCTGACTGCGCTGGGGTGTTTGCCAGTGTTTATACCGGGCAAGATCTTGCAGAATATGGGGAATCTGCAAAAACAATTTGGAGCGAAACCTCCAAACGCGCCAACAATCTGTATTGGAAACTCGACGAAAAGGGGCTTTACTACATCAGATTGAGCAACGGCTCCAGCGAGAAAATCTGCTCGACGACGATCTCGCTGATTCCGCCGGAAGCGATTGAGGACAATGACGCTTGGTACCGCGCCACGCCGCTCTATGAGGAGTTCACGCAGGCGTTTGATATCTCTGCGCCGAATGACATCGACTGGTTCTGCTTTACAGTACCAGAGGGCAGCCTGATAACTTTGCTGCTGAACATTACCAAAGTAGAATCCGGGTCTGGATCGAGCGGGGTTTCCCTGTATCGAAAAGCGTATTTTGACGGACAGGACGATAAGTGTATTCAATGGTGGGGCACCTATGAAGGTTCGACAATGAAGGCAAACGCATTGGAACCGGGTATCTATTATCTGAAAGTAGCTGCTCATTCGTTTGAAAACAGACAAAAATTTAGCATTTGCTACAAGTTGGTGCCCCAGTTGGATAACGACACAATTGCAACCGCTGCGCCGCTGACAGAAAGAGTGTGGCAGGATGTGTGGCAGGCAGGCTATTTCTCCATCGGCGAGCGCAAGGCCGGCGAAGTCGTACAGATTCAGTACGATAACAGAGGAAGCAAACCTAAAGAATTTATTCATGTCTACGACGCTGATGGAAAAGAGATTAGTTCTTCGTATCGTGCCAATTTAAACTTCCGAATTCCCACAGACGGAGTCTACTATCTCAAAGCACCTGAATGTGATGTAAATGTGAATGCAGAAAACGAACCCATGCACCTGGCGCACATCCGGTACTATACCCATAATGACAAAATCGGAGCAGTGGAAAGCGTAACCATGCGCCCGAACGAATCCGTATTCCTTGATCTGTGGTTCAGTCCGGATGTAAGCTTTTCAGACAAATCCGAAGCAGAAAATCTGACATACAATTGGTCAACAGGATACCTGACTGCACCAAACACCCCGGAGGGGAGTGCAGACCTTGTCTTCTCCAACGGATACCCGGAAGGTGATGAAAGACGGATCGAAGCAGTTGTCCATGTTACCTGGTCGGAAAAGCTGCTGTCAGATATTTCAATTTCCAATGCGCCGCAGTCCCTCACCATCGGCAGCTCGGCAATGCTGGAAGCAAATGTAGACTCTTACAGTTACGTCAAGTATGTTTCCTGGGAAAGCTCCGACACCTCCGTCCTGCGCGTGCTCTCCAACGGCAAGGTCGTCGCTGTTGGACAGGGTGAAGCGGTGATCACGGCGAGCATCGGCGAAGCCACTTCGTCCGTCACCATAACCGTCACCGGCGAACAGCCCGGCGAGTCCGGCCTGACCGGTGTCTCGCTCGACCGCTACACGCTGACGCTCTACGCCGGAGAAGAGGCCGAACAGCTGACCGCGACGCTGAAGCCCGAGGGCACAGAAGCGACCATCCGCTGGACGTCCAGCAACCAGACCGCCGCCACCGTCAGTCAGGACGGCAAGATCACGCCGCTTTCTGCGGGCGTTACCGTCGTAACGGCGGCAGCGGGGGACTACCGCGCCAGCTGCATCGTGACTGTCCAGCCAAAACGCGTCCGCGTGACCGGCATCCGGTTTAACGAGCTGACGCATACGCTCATGATGGGCAGCACCGTCACGCTCCAGCCCATCATCGCCCCGGACGACGCGACCGTCAAAAACCTGACCTGGGTCAGCAGTGACGAGCAGACCGCGACCGTCTCCCGCACGGGCATCGTAACGGCTCTGTCCGTCGGCGAAACGACCATCACCGCCACAACGGTTGACGGCGGCTATTCCGCAGAGATCAAGATCATCGTCACCGCTGCCGCCCAGCTGGGCGACGTAAACGGCGACGGCTATATCGACGCGGCCGACGCACTGCTCTGCCTGCGCGCCTCCGTGGGTCTCATTACGCTCACGCCGGAGCAGGAAGCCGCTGCGGACGTCAACCACGACGGTCTGATCGACGCGGGCGACGCGATCCTGATCCTGCGCTACGATGCAAGACTCATCCCGAGCCTCAACTGACGAGGGCCGCGCCATGAAAAAAAGACTTTTCCCATTGCTTCTCGCCCTGATGCTGCTGCTCACCCTCTGCACGCCCTTCGCACAGGCCGAGGGCCGCACACTCTCGATCACCTCGGCCAGCGGCCGCGCAGGCGAGACAGTCTCGGTGCAGGTGCGCCTGACCGGCAGCGTGTACAGCGGCAGATTCGAGCTTGCGTATGACGCGGATGAGATTGAGCTGCTCCAATGGAGCGGCGCAGACGGCGCAATGTGCGTCTTCAACCACGAACAGCCTGGTCTGCTGCTCGTGACATTCGTGTCGACGACTGCACTGGAAAACACCAGCCTTTGCACGCTGCAATTCCGCGTTTCTGCGGCGACGCCGGAAACTGGCAGCGCCCTCACGCTGAAAAGCATCCGCCTGTATGACGAAACCGGCACGTCCGTCCCGGCAACTGCCGAAAAGGGAAGCATTTCCCGCAGCACCGCACGCCTGACCCTCAGCCGCGAACGGACAGTGGAGAGCCGCTCTGTCCGCATGACGGTCAGGCTGGAAGGGGAGTTGTCCCCGGCAGGCGGAAATTTCACCCTGCAATATGACCCGAACTGCCTGCAGCTGACCTCGGTTCTGAAGCTGCACCCGGCCGTCGAGCTTCTGACATGGAACGAGCCGCAGCCCGGTACGGTGCACGTCAGCTTCAGCGGCACGCAGCCGCTCTCTACAGGAGAGCTTTGCGCCGCCATGTTCCGCACCGTCGGAACGGCGGGGGATACGTCCGCCGTCACGCTGACGGACGTGCGTATGTACGACACAGACGGAAAATCGATTGACGCGTCCGCCGAAGACGGCAGCGTCGATGTGGTGCTCCCATCCGACCGTGCGCCAAAGCTCTGGGCTGTCGGCGGTGCGATCCAGCCGGACGGCTCTGCGGTCGTATCCGTTGTTTTACAGGGGCGCGGCATCGTCTGCGGCGGAAGCTTCACCCTGACCTACGACCAGTCGCTTTCCGTGCAGGCCGAGCCTTCCGGTACTTGTCAGATCAACGCTGAGCCCGGCAAGCTCCGCGCCAGCTTCGCCTCGGCTACGCCCGTCGCCGATCAAGTCAGCCTGCTGAAACTCACAATTCAGAACGCCGTTCCCGGCGCAATTGACCTGTCAAACGCGATCTTCCGCGACGACAGCGGCAGCCGCATCGCCGCCGCGGACGTGCGGCCCACGACGCTGAGTTACACCACTTCCGCTGCGGCCTTCGCCGGAACGCTGCGCGCCGACACGTCTGCCGGTCAGACGCAATATCTGCTGGACGTGGACGTGAGTGATATGCGAGCCGGGACCCCGGAGGCGCGAACGGAGTTTACCTGCCTGCTGGCGCTGTATGACAGCGACGGTCTGATGGAAGGCCTGTCCGTTCAGAAAATCGCCGCGTCGGATACCGGCGTAAACGAGCTGACGCTGACAGCCAGCGCGTCCAAGACACCCGCATATGCCAAAGTCTTTCTTCTTTCAGACGCGTCCGCCGGCCTTCCGCTCTGCGGCGCACTGCAGGCCGCGCTGGAACGCAGATGAACCGCAGCGCGCGGACGGCGGAAACCGTCTCCGATGTGTACCTTGCGCTGATGCTGAGCGCATTTCTCCTCTGGACGGGACCGGACGGCTACACCAAGATTCTGGAGGCCAAATACCGGCTGTTTTTGCTTCTGACGATCGTCTATTGCGCCGCTGCGGCGCTGTCTGCACTGCGGCAGATCAGAACGGTCTGCTGCTGCAAGCTGCTGCGTGCCGTCCGCCCGGCTGAATGGCTGATGCTGGGTTACGTGCTGTGCAGCCTGCTCTCGACGTTCCTTTCACCGTGGCGCGCTGACGCGTGGCTTGGTCTTTCACGGCGCGAGGGACTTTTGACGCTTGCGCTGTATGGCGCGGTCTTCCTGCTGCTGGGGCGGCTTGCGCGCCCGAAAGCATGGCTGCTTGACGTCTTCGGCGCGGCCATGAGCCTATGCTGTCTGCTGGCGCTCTGGCAGCTGGCGGGCGGAAACCCGCTTGGCCTGTACCCGAAGGGGCTGGCCTATTCCGATGCCGGAACCGCCTACAGCGGCGCATATCTCGGTACTATCGGCAATACAGACCTGCTGGCGGCTGTGATGTGCGTGGCCGTACCCGCATTTTTCTATGGCGCGTGGAAGCTCCGCCGCTGCTGGCTGCTTGTGCCGCTGACGCTGTGCGTGACTGTCAGCGTCAGGATGAATGTCTCCGCCGGACTGCTCGGTACTGCAGCCGGCCTTGTTCTGCCGCTTCCGCTGGCGCTGGACGAAAAAAAGCGCCGCGCAGCGACAATCATCATTGGAGGTGTCCTGCTTGCGGCGTTCCTCGCGGTATTCCTGCTTCCGGGACTGCCCAGAGTGCTCGGTGAAGCGCACGCGCTTCTGCATGGCCGCGCGGAGGACGATTTTGGCTCCGGCCGGATCTATATCTGGAAAAACGTCTGGCAGGCAGCAAAGGAGCGACCGCTGTTCGGCGGCGGCCCGGATACACTGTCCCGCCGTATTACGGCGTATTTTGAGCGGTACGACGAAGCCGGACACATTGTACGCCGTACTGGGATCGATACGGCGCACAATGAGTATCTGAACATCCTTGCAAATCAGGGCCTTTTCGCCCTGCTCTGCTGGCTGGGCGCGCTTGGCTGCTCCGCTGTCCGCTTTGTACGCAGGGCAGGGGAACGGCCCACAGCTCTCATCTGTGGCAGCGCAGTGCTCGGGTACTGCGTGCAGGCGTTCTTCGGGATCTCCATGTGCCTGTCAACGCCGTTTTTCGTGATCGCATGGGCAATGCTCGAAACCCGGGAAAATTAAAATGACCGCGCTGGCAGCGCCAGCGCGGTTTCTGCATATCGTGGAAGCCCTACTGTGCGCAGCGGTAGCAGACCTCCGTATCCGGCGCGGCTTCGCCGCGCTTGAATTTCAGAAGATTCTCCACCGTGGCCGCTGCAATATTGTTTAACGCCTCGCGGGTCAAAACCGCCTGATGAGACGTGACGATCACATTCGGCATGGCAATCAGCCGCACCAGCACATCGTCCTCAACAATGCTGTCCGAACGATCCTCGTAGAACAGGTCGCTCTCTTCCTCGTAAACGTCCAGACACGCAGCACCGATCCTGCGGCGCTTGAGGCCGTCAATGAGCGCCTCCGTGTCGATCAATGCCCCTCTGGAGGTATTCACGATCACGACCCACGGCTTCATTCCGGCAATGGCAGACAAAGATGTAAATTCCGGGCAGTGAGCCACATTTGCACGGAGATTTAGCCACACCGTCACGGGAAAACAGCCACGCCGTCACGGGGGCAGCCACACTTTGGAATTTTCTCTATAATGGTATCTGCACACGACAATGTGTGACATTTATCAAGGAGGAAATTCATTTGCTCGACTACAGAAACATCCTGCGGGTCAGCAGCGACCCGGATAAGAGCATACGCACCATGGAATTGGAATTGCGCAGCTCTCATCACACGATCCGTAAGGTCCAGGAGGCGGCTCAAAAGGCCGGAATCTCCTGGCCACTGTCGGATACCGTGACCAACGAAATGCTCATGGAACTGCTGTTCCCAGAGGAATACCAGAAAACGGCGCTCTATGTCATTCCGGACTATGCGTACATCCACACAGAGCTGGCTCGGAAAGGCACAAATCTGACTATTCTCTGGGAGGAATACTGCAGCAAGTGCAGCGCCGAGGGCACAGTGCCCTATATGTACACCCAGTATTGTGAGAAATACCGCCAGTGGGCCAGAGTGACGAAAGCAACCATGCGGATCCAGCACAAGCCCGGTGACGCTATGGAGGTGGACTGGGCAGGATATACGCTGGATATCCATGATCCAGTCACCGGCGAGGTGGGCAAAGCATATCTGTTTGTGGCTGTCCTGTCCTGCAGCTGCTTCACCTATGCGGAAGCCTGCGACGACATGAAGTTGGAGAACTGGATCAGCTGCCACGTGCACGCCTATAACTACTTTGGTGGTGTAACCCGTCTGTTGATTCCGGACAATCTCAAGACCGGTATCACAAAGAATACCCGCTATGAAACTGTTCTGAACCGTACTTACCAGGAGATGGCGGAGTATTATCATACAGTCATTGTACCCGCCAGAGTGCGCCATCCACAGGATAAATCCCATGCCGAAGGCGGCGTCAAGTTTGCCTCCACTTGGATCCTTGCAGCTTTGCGGGACAGAAAGTTCTTCTCTGTAGAGGAAGCAAAGGCCGCCGTTGCAGAGAAGCTGGAGGAACTGAATGACCGCGATTTCAAGAAGCGGCCCGGAAGCCGTCGGGAGGCTTACCTGAAAGAAGAAAAGGAATTCATGCGGCCACTTCCCAGCGAGCCCTATGAGCCTGCCATCTGGTCTCCAGACCTGAAAGTAGGCAATGATTATCTGGTCAGCGACGGACTGAACAAGTATTCCGTCCCCTATGATCTTATTGGAGAAAAAGTAAATCTCCGGCTGACGCCTCATACGGTGGAAGTATTCTTCCGGGGAAACCGGGTGGCTGTCCATACCCGCAGTAAGGTGTTCCGTCGTGACCCGGTGGTGAAGCAGGAGCATATGCCCGTGGAACACCGGATGTATCTGAGCTATAACGAAAAGGAATTCACCGACTGGGCCAATACCGTAGGCGCCAGTACTGCCGCTGTGGTGGAATATTTCCTGACCAGTGGAAAAGAAGCAGAGCAGGGATACAAATACTGTGCCAGTCTGACAAAGCTCTCTGACCGCTATGGGTCAGTTCGGTTGGAAAACGCCTGCCAGCGGCTGCTTTCCTTCTCATCCACACCCTCCATCCGCACCTTGAGCACCATTCTCAAGAACGGGCAGGACCGGGTGCAGAAGGAACCTGAAGTGCAGAAGTCATCCGTGCAGCATGGCATTACCCGTGGAGCCGGCTACTTCCGGAAGGGAGGCGGCTCCAGATGAGGAACAATTCTACGATTGAATCCCTGAAAGCCATGCGATTCAGCGCCATGGCCGCGGAGCTGGAACGGCAAATGGGAGACCCCTCCGCATACAGCCAAATGGGCTTTGAGGAACGGCTGTCCCTTTTGGTAGATGCGGAATGGAACTGCCGGCAGAATAACAAACTGCTCCGCTGCATCCGGGAAGCACGGTTTGCAACTCCCGGCGCAGTAATTGAAGATGTTGAATACCACGAGGACAGGCATCTGGACAAGGCTCAGATTCTCCGTTTTGCCTCCTGTACGTTCATTGAGGAAAACCACCACATCATCTTTAAGGGTGCGTCCGGCAGTGGAAAGACCTTTCTTGCCTGTGCACTGGGCAACGCTGCCTGTCGGAGATTGAAGTCTGTGCGGTATATCCGTCTGCCGGAGCTGTTGGAGGAGCTGGCATTGGCACAGGCTGCCGGCGAGTTGAAGAAAACCATTAAAACGTACCAGAAATATGATCTGCTGATTCTGGACGAATGGCTGATCCGGTGCCTGACGCCTCAGGAATCCTACAGTCTGCTGGAAGTAATTGAGGCCCGGTGCAATAAGGGAGCCATGATCTTCTGCACACAGTACGAGCCGGGGGACTGGTATGAACGGCTCCATCCAAATTCGGATGAGCGCAGCGCCATTGCCGAGGCGATCCTGGACCGGATTCTCCACAATTCCTATGAGATCCTGATTGATGGAAAGGTCTCCATGCGGGAACGGCATGGCCTGAGAAGCAGAGAGGCCGGTGTCTGATATGACGATTACCCGCCAAATGCTGGACACGACATACGTTTGCTGGTTCCGCAACAAACGGAACATGGAGAAAGCCAAACAGGAAATCCTGAAACGGTTCTCCGAAGAGCCTGACGATATCCACCACTGGACAGAGCAGGACATTTACGAGCAGTCCCGAAAGATTATAGCCTGCTGGGACAACGCCTGACCTGCTGGCCAGAGGGACGCAGCAGCCCCTCTGGCCACTGTGGCTCTGCTCCGTGACGGTGTGGCTAAAAATCCGTGATACCGTGGCTAAAAGTCCGTGTATATGTGACTGTGGGGCCGAAATTTACAAAAGAATACGACGAGTATTTTGGATAGAAAAAGAGCTATCTGACTTCATTTGAAATCAGATAGCTCTTTTCTTGTGAATAATGAAATTCTGTTGCCAAATCGTTGCCACGAGGGGCATCAAGGCTCAAAAAGGCCAGTGTCTACGGGCTTTTTTCGACCTCTGAGATCATTCCCACTCGCCAAGTGGAAACGCAGTCTAAACTTTTTTGTATAGACCGTTTGATTCCATTTGGCGTTATTTGATACCAATTATCCCAATCCTATGGGGTATCCGACTTTCTGCTATCAAAAAGCTATCAGGGGATGCTATCAATAGGGGAGGTGTTTTTAATGATGAGGATCACTATTCTTTCCACCAGCGCTTGATTACAGTTTCAAATGCAATGTCAATCCAGTTCTTATTCCATTCATCATAAACATTCACATTGCTAGAATTAGGAATTGGATTCGGCATATCCATCTTAATCACTGCTGGCAACGGAGCTGCATCACCAACAATTAAACATTCGCCTGCAGAGAGTGTAGGCAGAACATCAACTAATGAAGAATTGTTATCAGGGAGTAAATTTTTAATACAATTTTGATCGTTGATATTAGTTAGCTTAAGCACTACGAAGTTGTTGCATTGGGAGAAAATGGTGTCAGAGACTTCGGACGGGCGCTGACTTACAACCATTAAACTAAGTCCATATTTACGGCCCTCCTTAGCTATTCTTTCAATAGAATGTTTAGACGCGGCATATTCTGCCCCGCCGCTCTTTGGAATATAGTTATGTGCCTCCTCACAAACCAACATAAAAGGAATATCATTTACCTTTCCTTCATGATGTCTGAGCTTTGAATAATGGAATGCAAAGTCAAAGATTATTCTGGAAAGCAAGCTAATGACGATACTAAGTACTTCAAATGGAATTGCACTTAAGTCAATAATAGTAACATTACACTTCTCGATATAGCCTAGAAATTGCTTGAGTATCTCCGCAAAGTCACCGGTAGTGTACGCAGTTCCATCCCCTTTTTCAGGCTTAGTAATAAATTTCAGCCGTTTATCTGAGAGTTTTGTTTCCAAACGCGTAATAAATCTTTCAAATTCACCATTGTATGGACCAGCTGAAGCCTTGTTTGCAGCAGACTGACTTGTTGCTGCAAACTCAATGTCTTCTGTCAGGTACAGAATGTCCGGATCGTTGATAAGAGAGCCATCTTTTCTTTTGGGTAAGTGTGGATCGCCCTCCTTCTTGCTTATTACTTCAGCATTTTTGTTCTTGATGTATCGATAAACCTCCCATACATCGAAATATACAGGGGTATCATAAGTGATGTGTTCCATTTCTGGATTGTGCTTTTCTTTGCTCAGAATAACAGCTTTTTTGAACTGGGATATTTGATTATGAGAATTCATCTCATTACTTTCAATAAAAAGTGATTCAAGTTCTTGAGAGTTCATTAGCCAGTATGGCAAACAAAGTTTTTCAACATCCAAGCAATTTAAGCTAAATCCTTCTTGCTGATCCAGAGTAAAAGCCGATTGATATTCCGAGTGAATATCAAAGATAATAACATGTGAATTCTTGATAGAGTCTACGTTTTCATTGCGCCCATGATTGATTTTCATAATATTTTGTAATAAGCGTGCCACTGCGCAAGATTTACCAGATCCAGTAGAGCCAACAACGGCAATGTGTTTGCCGAAAAAACGGTTGCCGTCCACATAGTAATTTATAGCTTGATTATTAGAAAGTGTTCCTACATAGAATGAGAAATTATCATTGCTACTAAAAATCGAGTTAACAATTTCTGTGTCAGGGAGGTATACAGGTTCTGTAGGTGAAGGCAGATTAACACCGCCCTGCCTAAAATCTAGCCCATCTTCTTTTTCAAGGTAGCAGCCAATGGGAGTGCATGACAGTGTGTAACTTATTGTTTGGGCTTCAGATTGAACAGCTGTTATATTTTGAATGGAAGCCAGAATTTTCAAATTATTTCCATCTTCAATTACGACATAGCGTGATATGCGTATTTCCGACTTGTTCGCTTCAAACACTTCGATTCCATTCAAAATTACTTGAATAGTGCCAGGTGTACTTGAAAGTACTTTACCAATCTCAACCATACTGCTTTACACCTCCAATTTTTTCACCAGACCGATCAAATATTTTAACGAATTGATGTTTTCAACATCAAGTGTCTCAACAAAATAACAAGGACTGTTAAATGTTTCTCTTGCCTTCCCAACAATATAGAATTGATTGACATGACACTTCTCCAAGATGTTTACTGTAATATCCTTTTCCGAAGCTATTTTGCAAACATAATCTGGTGAACAATCTGTACTATTTACAAAAGTGTCCTCCACAAAACTACTACCAACCATTCCGGTGTTTACCTTCTTCTGGTATTGATATAATCCCAAAATAACAGATTGCTGTAATGCTGTATGTCCGCTCCCAAAGATAAAGATCGGTTGCTGTTGCAGTTTTGGCTTCTTGAAATATTTTCCGAGATATTCAAGGAGAAAGGGTAATATCTGCGTTTTATTTAATTCCAGAAAAGCATCGGAGAAAACAAATGCCCGGATTCCCGTATTTCCAGCAAACGAGCCAGATAGATATTCTTTCTTGCCTTTTAAGACTTTGCTCCGATCCATAGCAGCTAATGTCCATTTACTCAGCAAGACGGAGCGTTGCTCGCTTAAATAAGACAACATAGTGGTCTTGGACACAATGCGATCCGCAACATTTTCTTTTGCAGAAAGATGTGCCACATAGGAAAATGCATTTGGATAATATAGATTTTTTGCAGTGTCTTCATCTACAATAGTACTAAATTCTTTAATTACCGCTTGTTGTAGGACGTCGAATTGTTCGGCTGGAATGTATGTAAATTTATTCCAGAAATTCTGAATTGGAACTTTAAGTACTAATTTTTCTCGATTGTTTGTGTAATAGTCAAATAACGTCTGCTTCTCGTCTTTCGACTTTTGCGATTTTAACGCTAAGTTAAGTACGCCTTCATCTGGGATGGTATATATTCTGTGGAAATACTTTGTTTGAATGTCTTTATCCTTTGTAGTACTTAAAAAACCGAGGATTGAATCTATATCTATGCTATTAGGGTTATCAACATAATAGGCATATAGAATATACGATACGGATTTGCCTAAGGCGTTGCATTCACAGTAATGGCTAAACATTTCTAGTATGGGCGCTGCAACATCCGAAATTTTAAATTTTTTATCTTCATGGTATTTACACTGTATTGTTGTAGTACTCGAAAGTGACTGAATGTCAATATCCTCAATTACTCCCTCAAGCGTGATTTCAGCGCCATCAGCCAGCTGTAAAATTTCATATATTGACTTATTAAATTGATACAGGTAACCTCGGATAGCGCTATCTGCTTGCCTCATACTCATATCACCAGCTTTAGCAATGTTATTGTTTGATCGTTGCAGTGTTTATATGACATCAGCTAATGTCGAGCTTTTTTATATGGAGCTGGCATGTTTATATTGTGAGTCTCAAAACATTGAAGGAAAAACATGCTTTACTTTATATAAGTAGCACGGCATAGGAGGATTATGTAAGCAGTCAATGTCTAATCTTTCGATTTTTACGTGTCATTCTTCTATCGCGCAGTTTATTCCAGATGCTACGCAACAGCACAATTTCATATTCAGACAGGCCCAAGCCATCATGAAGCAAGATCTTATCAGTATATTGCAAGATTTCTTCGATCTTACCATCCCGCTGCAATTGATCTATCTTTTGTAAGTCTAGATGTTCAGACATTTTCATTGGGATCCGAATCTTTCTCATTTCACCCGGCTCAAATGTAAGCACTCCGCCGCCATAGCTACGACCTAACGTTTCACTCAGAGCAAAAGTATATGTATTTAAAAAAGCAGCAGCAACTTTATCACCATTAATATCATCCAAAAATCTAACTTTGTGCAACGTGTCCGTCACGAGAGCATGCTTCCTATTTAAAATCATTCTTGGATACAGGTGAGCCTGCCGAATTAGGAATGCATCGGCTTCCCATGTGAGAGGAACAGAATACCACCTAGAACGTATGCGGCATTTATAATTTCTGTGGTAGTCCTTGCTCTCGCCATAAGAAATATAGCTCTTTTGATTTTCAGTGAGATCATCAGTTCCAACATTCCCTGAAGCAAAAAAGAACACTTTCTTCCCTGCAGCAACGAGATTATTGAAATCTTCGTTTGTAAGAAGAACGCCTTTAAGCTGCTCGGAGCGACTTATAATTGGCATGACCGAGGATTGCAGATTATACTCTGAAACCATCTGATGATTCATGATGAAAAAGTCATTCTCGCCACTCACAAGGCCAACATTTATCTCAAACAAGTCGGTAGCATCAGAAATTCTCGGATCATTATTGAGCCGTTTCAGCAGTTCTAACTCCTCGTTGGATAAATAATATTTTACCCATTTATCACGACTATGGTCGAGTTCCTTAAATTCGGTATTCTCCAAGCATGTTTGACCTCGTGCGATCAAATCTGACATGTCTTCCAGCTCTACGACACGAATGCCATGTTTATTACAGCCTCTTTCACCCAGCAGAAGAATAACTTCCTGCTGTATATCATCAAAGACCAGTCGTTTAAATGTAACAAGCGTTAACTTATCAAAAAACGTACTGAGGAACTGTCTTGCTTCAGCAGCGTAATCAACTTGGAACAGTTCAGCGGGAATAACCATTCCAACACGACCAGTTGGCTTTAATGCCTTGCAAGAAAGCACTAAGAATGGTAGCCAAATATTCGTTAAGCGATTTGGATGAAAGCCATGATTATTCATCAAAGCGAAGGCAACTTTACGATACTCCTCTGTAAAATGCTGATAGCGAATAAAAGGTGGATTGCCAACTATCACATCAAACTGAGTCTGACCTTCAATTTTTTCTTGGTAATATGTGAAGAAATCCTTGCATATCACTGTTGTACCATACTGTGCGGATTTTTCAGCCTCAATATCATCCAACTCAATCCCAAGCACATTGTTCCGAATTTGTTCATCTGTAGCGCCCAACTCTCTATAACGAGTAGTTATGGCACTCAAAAAACTACCATCGCCGCAGCTTGGCTCTAAAACAGAATCTGATGTTTTACGGATAGCCCATTCTGCGATAAATTCAGAAATTTTGTCGGGGGTATAGTATCCGCCTCTTAATTTGTTATATCCTTCTATCGGTTTCATACCTGTTCCTCGACTTCCTGAGATTCTACCTGATAAAGCTTATCGATTGCGCTATTTAATTCAGCATTGATTGCCGTGATGGAGTGTTCCAAAACTGTACGACGAGCTGCATTAGGAGCAAAAGCTAATTGTTCCTTTAACTGCATAATATTTTGCACCATCTCAACAATCTGCTGATGCTTGGCAACTTCGGCTGGGTTTTCAAAATCAATCTTGAAAATAGGCAGAGTCGCAATAAACTGCTTTCCATGAGAATAGTAATCCCCTCTAAAGGTGCTTGCTCTACTTTTTACAAGGAGTTCCATTAACCAATGGTTCAAAATCGCCTGGATATAGAAAATAGATTCCTGAGAAGTAGCTTTCTTTTCTATACCATAGAAAGGACCATTTCCTCCACCAGTAAAGACAACCATGTCATTATCATAGACATAATTTGAGCTTGTTGACAGCACAGGCCAAACGAGATGTTCTCCTGCAAGGAAACGTTTTAAAGATTGACTACGTCCGAACGCAAACCAATTTTCGGTGGTACGTCCAGGCATATTGCGTTCATCCAGCTTATCTTTAAAGCGATTCAAATATGCTAACGCATGAGGGAAATCCTCTGTCATTTCTGCCAAACTATATAGAACAGGTCTTCCGTTTACCGCCTTGTACGGGAATATGATGTAGCTGTTTGCTTCAATTTTCTCGTAACTGACAAGCTGTGTGTCATATATGCTCTTACGCAGAATCCCTTTCTCTATCTGGAACTCACGTCCCTGCCTATCATGTGAGTAAATGAAATTATCGTCTTCACGATCAGCGTGGATAATATAGATTTGGTCAGCACTTGTTTGAACACCAACAAAAATGTCAACCAAAGAGGAAAGGGGAACACAAGATTGCGAAATCTCTTCCAAATGTGCAACAATATTTTGAGGCAAAAACGACCACGGCTGACCACTGATATAAGCAGCCGGATAGGTCAGGCATTCTGTATCATGATTGAATAAGAACCGATTCCAATCCTGAACAAAGCCAATTTGGAATTCTTCATGGCCTTGCTTAGATAATACCAAAATGCAGGTGTAGGTGCTTCTGTTTTCAAAAACTTGATGAGTTCCGAAATGCAGAATTTTCTTAACGCTGGAATTGGAAGAAAGCAATTCTCTCAATTTAGCGCCTGACTTGATATTCATAAACTTGTGTGGGACGATATAACCCAGCATTCCACCATCGTTTAACAGTGTAAGTCCTTTTTCAATAAACAGATAATACTTATCGAGCGTATCAGTTTGTGCGGTTACATAGGGAGAATGGTTGCTCTTATAAAAATCATACTCTTCTCGGGAATAGTGCACCATATTCTGCACACGAATATAGGGCGGATTACCGATAATTGCATCAAACTTTCGGTTGCCAAACTCAGCATTCCAATCGAACATCTTTAATTTGTTCATCAAGGAAACATTCTGATAAACAGATCGATCAAAACGAGCATAAGCCATATTCACAAGGCTATTGCCATTTTTGATATTCTCGTCCAAATTAGGAAGGATGCGTTGATTGGTACGCTGATGAAAAGCTTCTGCCTCCTCCAAGGACGAATTTTCCAATGCTTTTAGCAGCAAGCTGAACTTTGATACTTCTACAGCAAGAGGGTCAATATCAACACCGAAGATATTATTTTTCAAAATGGAGCGTTTTCTCTCGTAAGAAAGTATATAGTTTGTACTGCCAGCCAGTTGATAAATATCGCCTCTTCGCTCGGCATTTTCTCTAGCATGGTTTCGATAATACTCAATATGATAGTTTACGATGTATTCAAACGCCGACAGCAAGAAGTTGCCAGACCCACAGCAAATATCTGCAATGCGATACTGAGCCACTTCTTCGGGAGTTCTATTTTCATACAAAGGGCGGAGCGTTTCTTCGATAATAATATCGGTGATGTTTTTTGGGGTGTTGACTGCACCCTGGGAGTCAACTACTTCGGGCTTTTCTTGCGTCTCAATATGCCCATCTTCTCGAATTACAAGCGCCTCATCCAAGAACAGTTCGTAAATCTGACCAATAATATACGGGTCAATTACACCAAACTCATAGGAGTTATTTGGGTAATACAGGCTTTGAAATATCTCGATAATAACTGAGTCAGACACCGTAAGACGATCCTCTTCTAAGAGTTCAAATAAGCCTGAATCGTATTTCTGGTCTGCTGCAGCGAACATTGTTCTTAGATCTTGGTATGTCGCAATAGCTTTCAGTGACTCATAGTTCTCGAAACATCTATCCTCACAAATGCGAAGGAAAATTGTTCTATTAAGCACTCGCTGGACGAAAATGTTGAGTGTTTCTGCATCAACGTTTGGATTGTTGCACAGAATATCCTCACCAAGCATCATTCGCCATGCTCTAATCTGATCTAGGAAATACTGATCGAACGGTTCACGACGAAGAGCCCCCTGAATGTTACCGAAATGACGCTCAAACTGTCCAGCCAAGACTGCTTCTTTGGACAGCATGTTGTAAATTTCCTCAAAACGTTCCACATACTCGTCGAAGTGGTAGTGAGCAATCATTGCAACACCAATGTCATCGCCTTCTCTCGGACGAACAGAACAATCATAGATATATAGATCGGTGAAATTGGTCAACACTGAGACTTTTAAGTTTCCGCTCCATCCATATCTGCGCAACTGGAATGCCGGAGCTGCATCGATAGTAAGGTTTACCGCAGGTTTCTTTGTCTCAAGGAAATACAGGACTTCCGTACCGACCTTAAAAGAATAATCTGGTTTTTTGCTGCGATGGACGCCGTCTTCCTCTACAACTACGGTAGCCTCATGGGTAACTTCACGCAGGTGTTGTGGCAATCCACGTTCGTTATCTACATCCCATCCAAGAAATTTGAAGAAGCGGTTTACAAAATCAACACGGACTTGAGTCTCGTTATAGGTTGCTCTCTGGAATTGCAGATAATTATTACTGTAAGTCTGAACAAGCTCGGCAACTTGTTCGGTTAGCGTAGCCAGCATCTCTGGTGTCATTCCTGCAATCCCTCACTTTCTGGTAAAAAATCTACAATATCGCCTACATTACAATTGAGAGTGGCACAAATCTTCATAAGGCTTTCCATAGAGACAAATTCGTTTTTCCCCATCTTGGCAAGCACATTGAAGCTGATACCGGAGGCATCTTTCAAATCCGTCCGGTTCATTTTCTTATCGATCAGCAGCTTCCAGAGCTTATCGTAGGAAATAGGCATTGCAATTCTCCGTTCCAAATTTAGACTGATTGTATTATAGCACAAAACGACGATGTTCGCAAGATAATCTCATAAGAACGTGAGATGTTCTCTGCAAAGAAAAAGCCGTCCACAGGAGCTTGATTGCTCCTGCGGACGGCTGTGTCCTTATACTCGCCCTTTCAATCCATTTTTCTTGGCAAGCTCGCTTGCTGCGTGACGGCGCTCATCTGAATACGGAGCGGTCAATCGAACGGCAAACCGCCTGCGGTCGATCTCGAAGGTCAGACCACCCTGTTCATCATCGTCGGTCTGCCTGCACAGGTCGGGATGCTTTGCCGCATACTTTGCCAGCCGCTTTTTGAGCGCGGTATTATGCGTCTGAATTTCGACGGCTTTGCTGGCTTCGTCAAAATAGATGCAGGTCGTTTTCTGCCGTTTAGTCAGTCCAGTTTTCATATTGCCTCCATTTCTGCCTGTTCTACGAAAACGGGCGCATTTTCAAGTTTTTTTCTCGGCTCTACACCCGGAAAAACAGGCTGATTTTTGAATGGGGAGCGCCCGGACAATACGCTGCTCGATCTGGACGCTCCCATTCGATAAAATCCGTTTTTCTCAGCTCAACACGACATCAGCGGGCATCGTCCCGCATTGCCGCTTTTTCTCTGCGTGGACGGAAGAAATGCCAGAGGTTATTGCGCTGAATTACGTCTTCATAGTGTTGAACTTTCCCGCGAAGCTCTGCGTTTTCGCGTTCCAGATCCGATGTGCGGAGTTTGCTGCGAACGGATTTGTACTCAGAAAGCTCCTGCTTCAAACCGGCAATCTCTTCCTTGAGCTTTGCAATCAGCCTGTTTGCCGCGTCCAGAGCTTTTTGCAGCTTGGATTCCTTTTTCTCGGCTGTAATGTACTTCTTTGCAAGCGTGGACAGGCGTTCAAAATCCTCACGCTCCACGGCAACCTTGGATGAGAAGGGAATGGACATCGCTTCGATTTTTTCGATAGCTGCCACATTGACCTGCTGATTCTGAATTTTCTCAATCTGTCTGCCGAGCGTCGCCGCCTGCTGTTCCTGCTGGCGGTTCTGCTCCGTGAGTTCTGCCAGCCGCGCCTGCTCCTGCTGTACCTTGAACTGCGTCACAGTCAAGTGTTCCTCCGAGCTGCCACGTTCACCGCGTTCCACATCGTCGTACCCGGCGTCACGCATATACCGGAAGAAATCATCCTGCAAAACGCTGTAGGACTTCTTGAGAATGGGTTTGCCCTTGGAACTTAAAATCGGCTCACCGCTCTCGTCCAGCGCAGGCTTGGAAGCCCACTTCTTGCTCATGCTGACCTGCTGAATCGTCTCCTTGACCGTCCCCACCAGAGATTTATCCTTGCAGCGTTTCGACCACAGGATTTGTTTCTCCACGACGGGGATATAGATCACATGAAGATGATAGTGGTACACGTCTTGTCCCAGCGCGTCGGACATGGCGCGGTTGCGCTCGTCGGCGTGCATGACTGCCGAAAGGACGTATTGCTCACCGCCGACAATTTTGATTGCAGCTTTGTAGGCATCGGCGTAAAATTGTTTTGCAAATTCATAGCCGCCGTGGTTGAAGAAGTAGGCAGAGTTGACATCGAAGATCAGCTCTCCGAATTTCTCGGCATCCGCTTTCAGACCGCGTGTGGAGATCACGCCGTCGGAGCGCATCTGCTCGAACATCTCCTTATACCCGGCGGTTGGTGTTTTGAAATGGACGTTGTATGGCGTCCGTTCAGGAACGATGTCCTGATTGACATACGACGATTTTTCGCGCTCGTTGTGTGCTTGCGCGTTGCCGATGTCTGCGTCTTTCATTCTTGCGTTTCTTGCGCTGGTACGGTGAATACCGTCGCCTCTTGCCATAGGCAGTTTACCTCCTGATTTCAGATTGTGCAGGACGGGTAGCTTTCGGGGAGGCACTTCTGCGGAAGTGTAATAACCCACTATGATACTTTCATCCTGCGGCTGCAAAGTATCGTGGGCTCTCCGAGGGGGTATGCGGCTTCTGCGGAAGCCTCTGCCGGTTTTGCGGTTTGCGGTGTGGATACAAACCGCAAAAACCGGCGTGGGTAGCAGCTTATTTGCAGATGCCCTCTGCGCATAATCTTCTGCCCACATACATCTCAAACTCTGCGGATTTTTCGATGGGGACGGGGGACGCGAGGGGATAGCAGTCAATGCGCTTCCTTGTCTGCAGGCCACAGGAGCGTGGCACGCTCCTGTCACAGCTCCCACGGAGGAACAGTCCAACGATAGCCCTGCGGAACGCCGCGCCGGTCAAGATATTCCTGCCACGCCTGTTCGCGTTCTTCTTCAGTCGGTGCCGTCTTATACCGGGAATAGAGCTGCCGGTTCAGCATGGCATCGAACTTCTGCTCCAAGCCCCGACGGATTTCTCCTTCGTAATCATCCTCGCCCCGCAGATGGTACATGGCGAGGTCGAGAAACAGGTCATAGGGGATTTGCACGGATTTCATCTTGTTTCGCTCCTTTCCGCGACGGTCGCAACGATTGCGACGGTTGTTTTGGTGGTATTATTTTCACCGTTGCAACCGTCGCAGCCGTCGCGCAGATTATTCACATGCAGCTACGAAGGTCAGTGTGATACGCCGCCCTTCGTGCCGAACCTTGTTCTCATAGCGGACGCGGTATTCGTCCAACAGTCTGCCGGACTTGACATTCAGGTACTTGCTCAAAGCGTTTGCCGCCATGCCGACAGAAACGGCATCGGCAAGCTCAGAGGGCGAGCCTGTCCACGCCGGCTGTTCTGCGGACACCAGCTCGGCAATGGCTTCCAGAATATGATCGGGCGGCTCTTTGTGCAGTTCGTTCTCCACCTTCTCAAGATTCCAAATCTGTGTATCGGCATCCTTTTTGAGATAGAGAATCTGATCCTGCTGGTCGCGCCCCACCACGTCAATAGTTGCCTCCAACGCCGTTCGCTTTTTCTTCTGCATGAGAAGCGACCCGTCCGCACAGCCGAGCAGTCCCGTCGTACCGGAGATCATCTCGAAGCTGTCACCGGCAGGCTGCTTGCGGGTGTGATGGACGGTCAGAACACAGATGCAGTGCTTGTCGGCAAACTGCTTGAGCTTGCCGATGATCTCATAATCACTGGCGTAGCTGTATGCCTCGCCGCCGATTTCCCGGATTTTCTGCATGGTGTCGATGATAATGAGTCTGGTGTCTGGATGTTCCCGCACGAAGTTCTCAAGCTGCTCGTCCAGCCCGTTTCCAATCTTACCTGCCGCAGTTGCAAAGTGCAGCCGGTCGGTGTCGTTGATGCCGTACATCATGAACATACGGCTCTGGATGCGCTGAAAATCATCTTCCAGAGCAAGGTACAGCACCGTGCCGGGATGGACTTCGCAGCCCCACAGAGCTTCGCCCGTGCTGACATGATAGGCGATCTGCGCCACCAGAAATGATTTGCCGATCTTTGGCGCACCTGCGAGGATGTACGCGCCCGCGTAGAGTAAGCCGTCGATAATGGGCGGCCTGCTCTGATATGCGGTCTGGTACAGCTCGGTCATGGAGATTGTGTGCAGGTAATGCGGGTCGGTTAACCGCTGTATCCTGCGATAGATTTCGTCCAGGCTTTCCGAGCTGTTTTGATAATCACCGTTGATTTCTTCTTCAAAAGCGGATATACTGTTCTCAGTTGAATTGCGAAGCGGCTGCCCATCATCTGTGCCAACAGATGTGTCCGGGGCGGTCGTTTTCTTTTTGTAGAGTTCATTCTCCATAGGCATTTTCCTCCTTCATGCCGTCCATAATGACGGCGATCATTTCGGTCACATCCAGCAGCTCGTCATTCACGCTGCCGCCCGCTTCAATGCGCCGCAGCTCGTTCAGCACAGCGGCAAGCTGGTCGCGCAGTGCCTTGTAAACTCTCGGATTGCCCTGCACCACCACGTCCTTGCAAGTCAGGCGGCGGGTGATGTAGTCCTGCTTCGTCAGCCCTGAGAGCTTGACAAAGGTTTCAATCTGCCGGTCTTCCTCCGGTGATACCCAGAAGGCAACAGTCTTGTTGCGCCAGCGGTTGTGGTTGTCTCGGTTTTTCAGTGACATCTTAATTGCTCCTTTCCATATTTAACTTCTCCGCCATCTCCGTCTGCTTGGACGGGAACAAGTGCGTGTAATTATAGGTGATGTCGATGCTTTCATGCCCTACGCGGTCGGCAATCGCCGTTGCGGAGAATCCCATGTCAATCAGCAGCGAGACTGCGCTATGGCGAATGTCATGAATCCGAATACGTTTAACGCCTGCTTCCTTTGCGCCTCTGTCCATCTCACGGTGAAGATAGCTCTTTGTAACCGCGAACATCCGGTCATTTGACTCAATGCCATAGAGTTGTTTCAGATAGTCCTGCATTTCATCTGCGAGGAACTGCGGCATTTTTATGATGCGGTTGCTTTTCTCGGTTTTGGGCGTTGTGATCAAATCCTGCCCATTCAAGCGCTGATAGGATTTTGTGATTGACACGGTGCATTTTTCAAAATCAAAATCTGCGGGTGTCAGCGCCAGAAGTTCTCCTTCGCGGATGCCACACCAGTAGAGCATTTCGAAGGCGTAAAAGGATAGAGGCTTGTCCATCATAACTTCGGCAAATTTCAGATATTCCTCTTTGGTCCAGAAAAGCATTTCCCGGTTTTTCTTCTTGCCCATGCTGCCGGCCTTTTTACATGGGTTTTCCCGAAGATTGTAGTATCGCACGGCATGATTGAAGATGGCACTGAGTTGACTGTTCACGGAACGGAGATAGACAGGCGAGTATTTCTTGCCGTTTTCATCCTTATGATCCAGCAGTTCATTTTGCCAGGTGATGATCTGCTGCGCTGTGATGTTGCACATTTTCAACTTTCCGAAGTAGGGCAGCAGCTTGGTACGGATAATATGATCTTTCGTTGCCCATGTGTTTTCCTTGATACGGGTCTTCATATCTGCCGTGTACTGCTCCACGAAGCTCGCAAATGTTATATCCAGATCGGCAGTGGATTTATTGAGCTGTTCACGCTCCCAAGCCAGTGCTTCCCGCTTTGTCTTGAAACCGCGTTTTTGAGATTGCTTGCGTTCTCCTGTCCAGTCCGTATAGCGGTAGATCACGCGCCATGTGTTAGTTTTTTCTTCCTTATAGACTGCCATTATGAATCCTTCCTTTCCAGCCCTCCATAGCAGGCTTTTTCCTGAAAATACTTGCGGTTTACCCGCCCTGAAATGGTCAGGTATCCCTTTTCTTTCAGCTCCTGATTGAGCTTCTGCACGATTTTGTAGGCATAGGACTTGGACACGCCCAATTCCTGCGCCACTTCTCAAACTCTCATAAACGACTGTTCTGCCATAGGCAAAATACCTTCCTTTCCTGATTTGTGGTTGATTTCTTCTGCCGT